>Ga0098044_1000082_pt1 | contig 51620 bp, 40 predicted proteins | sample 10_taG_FD_75053 | JGI IMG/M metagenome (GOLD analysis project Ga0098044, IMG submission 75053) | Marine viral communities from the Subarctic Pacific Ocean - 10_ETSP_OMZ_AT15264 metaG | ecosystem: Environmental > Aquatic > Marine > Oceanic | place: Pacific Ocean | collected 2015-01-16 | reverse complement strand
TCAGATTTTTTTAAAAGAAGTTGGAGGAGACCGTAAGAAGATACTTACGGAGATCCCACCCAGCGCAGACCGTATGACCCCTGGAGAGGTTTTAATCTTTAGATATTACCTAGGGGTTGGTCCTGGCAGTAGAACCCAGAGGGTAGTCTTGATAGTTAAATGTAAAAGAGGGGATGGTGCCTTCCCAGGAAAAACAGGTACATTAGTAAGCTGTTTCAAATTAGATGGGAAATCAGATGTGATTATTGATACTATCCTAGATAACCTATATAAGAAGAGAAGACGAGCTTCTTACTATGGAAAGATAAAAAATAGTCTTATTAAGATATTAGGAAAAGATTCCTTCAGGACCTATAAGCTGGAAAGCATGAAGGAAATCTATAAGTTAGCAATAAAGGTGTAGCATGGCATTTAGTGAAGAACAACTTGAAAGCTTAAATGATTCTTTAGCGACTATCTCTAGAGCGTCAGAGTTGGGATTAGGCATACAACAACGAATGCTTCAGCAAAATGAACACCTAATTAGTATGGGTGGGAAACTTAGTACGAGGGGACAGAACCGAGATAAGAAAGCAGATACTTTTGGGACAAATGTAACAAGACAACTCACTAGTGTTGTAACAGGTGTTTATGTTGTTGGAAAAGCCATAATGGATATGGCAAGAAGAATGGAGACACTTCAAAAAGAAAGTTTATCCAGAGGGTTCTCTTTACAACAAGTAGCAGAGAAGTATGCAACTACTACAGCAGCCTTGGATTCTCATCTTACTGGATATGGAAATGCTCTTGAAGTTGTTAGTTCTCAACTACAGGTAGGTTTAGTAAAAAGTAGTACTGAGATAACTAAATTGGGTGTATATACCAAGGTTACTGGTGGTCAACAAAAAGCGGTATTTAAACAATTAGTTAAAAATACTCAGGGGTTGGGAGTAACAACTAAAGAGATGGCAGTTCTTGCAGAGTCTACAATGGGACTTAGCCAACAATACGGATTAACGACTACCGAATTAGTAAATGCTGTAGGTAAATTATCTGATGAGCTTGTTAACTTTGGAGCCTTGGGTATAGGAGCAGAGATGAATGAGGCTTCTATGCGCCTCGCTGCTGCACTTGGGCCTTCTATGGCAGAGCTAGGTCCTCAACTGCTGGGATCCCTTACAAAGGGCTCCTCGATGATTCAAGCTCAACTTCTAGGAGTTACTAAGCAGAGAGAGGCTATTCTCAGGAAGGAAGGGGATATGAATAGAAATGCCTTTGATTTAATTTTAACAGCTTCTAAAAATGCTGAAAAGATAACGAATCAATGGACTAAGGGGGCTAAAGATCCTGCTTTTATGTTGCAGCTAGCAACTAAGCTTTATGGAAAAGAAGTTGCTCAATTAATGCAAGTTAGACGGCGCATGGTGGAATTAGCCGCAGCACAAGGTAAGAGCGTAGAGGCTTATGTAAAGGGAGTGCAGCGTCAACACAAGATAAGTGAAGAATTTAGAGCTACTTGGTCAAACTTTAAAGAAAGAGTTTTATCCCCTTTCCAAAAATTATTTGCTTGGTTTGGTAAGATAGCTTATAAGCTAATGGATATGCCTTGGGTGGCTGAGATCGCTTCTGTTGTAGTAGGTCTTATTGCCATTTTGACTGCGGCTGTGTCTCTGAGCAAGTTAAACAATAGTCTGTTGGTCAAGCAGATAACGCAGGGCTACCAGACTATGGCGGCTATTACAGCAAATACTAGAGCTATGTTAGTAGCCAGTGGTAAGAATTATGCTTCTTTTATTACTAGGGGAAGGAGAGGCAAAAGGATTGGTTGGGATACTGGTAAGAAGTATCAAATGGGTGCGCCAGGGTCATGGCCGATGAAGTACGCACCCCCCCGAAAAGGACTTAGGGGTTTTGGTGATAAAGTTAGAGGGGTGTTTGGAGGGGCTGCGAAAGGTCGCGTAGCTGTAGCACCTAGGGCGGGAATTCTTTCTAAGTTATTACCAGTCACTAGGTTCTTGGGTCACGCCGTTACTAAGTTAACAGGTCCTATAGGATGGTTAATAACGGCACTACTGCTCCTCGGTCCTGGAATTATTAATGGCCTTAAAGATGTTTGGGGTTGGTTAAAGAGTTTAATTACTAAGTTTGATGATTTGGTGCCAGAGTGGGCGAGGATAGGTAACATGTGGGCTTCTTTAAAAAAATCATTTGGAGGATTAGGTAAGAATTTTAAATGGTTAGGAGATATTCTACATGGCATAGGTAGGGTTATTGGATGGGCAGTAGGGGGAGTTCTTGTAGCTGCAATAATGGTTATTGCTGCACCTTTAATTTTATTAGGTAAAGCAATTCAAGGGCTGATGTGGGTTATTAATTGGTTAGGAGAAACCATACAGGAGATGTGGGACAATCGCCCCGCGATTTTAGGAGGAGGAGGAGGAGGAGGAGGAGGTGAAGAAGCAATTTCAACATATGCTGAAGGGCCTACTCTAAGAGTATCTCTTGATAGGGAACCCATAAACATTCAAGAACTTAGACAGGCTGCTCATGCTGAAACAGTATTACGGAATAAGCAGACTCAAGATCAATTAGCCGCTATGAATACTAAATTATCGGAAGCCCTAACTGAGGCAAAAGAACAACGGGACACACTTGAGGTAGCTAACGCGCAGAGAGAGACTGCTAATGCTCAGAGAGCCCAAGGTCAATCTGCACCCGAGACTAGACCTAGAGATCGTAATGGTAGGAGTCCAGGATAAATGAGAATTGGAGATCAACCAGATAATAGACTATTAGAAAGGGGTAAATTAACTTTTGTATATCCTGATGGGGATACTGTATTAAATATTCCCTTTTTTGAAAATCCTAAAATTACAGAAAGTGCTACAGCTAATTATGTGGAGTATAACCCTCTAGCAAGAGCGGGTTCTATGTATGTTTATACGGGAACTAAATCTAGAAAAATTAAATTAGATCTATTCTATACCATTCCTCATTTACAGAATTTTCCTATGGGTATTGAAAAGTATTTAAGAATTTTTAATAATACAGGAGAGGAGTATTGGAAAGCTCAGTTTTTTCAGTTTTCTAATATGCAACAATCTTTACCTAAATTAACTACTACTACCTCCATTGCTACTGCTTTAGGAAAAGAGTATTATAATATAAGAGAATCTAGGGGGGATCCTATTGAACAGGAGGGAACGGTAACTTTTGTGGGAGGTACTCCTATTTTTATTCCAACCACTAAACTTCCCGAACAGGAGTTTATTAAAGGGATGGGAAATGTTGAAGTTATTGATACCTTAGTATTCTTTGTTGCTATGTTTAGAAGCTCTATTCTTAATAATGCGAAGAACCCTATTGAAGGACCTCCTTTGGTAAGATTAAATTTTGGATCATTATATCAAGACATTCCTTGTATTGTTAAAAACTATAATATAGGGTGGGAAGAAGAAGCAGGTTATGATCTGTACACTCTAACCCCTAACAGAGTAAAAATTAGTGTAGAATTAAACGAAGTAAGAGTTGGAGATTTTGGTCATTATGAGAAAGGAGTGATGATTAAAAGAGACAACATTACAGGATGGGAATCCGTTATTGCTGAACCTAACTCTATTGATCCAGGGGAGCTTACAAACTAATGCGTAATAGAAAAAAACAATTATCTAAAATTAATACTATCTTGATCCGACATAAAGGAAAAGTAATATCTACGACAGTGGGAAGTAAACCTTATGAGAGGTTGTTTTGTGGGACTAACCCTGCTGCTTTAAGAGGTCATAGAACAGGTAATATCCCTTATGGGTTTGAACATAGACCTGATTTAATTTCTAATTTATTTTACAATACCCCCAATGCTTGGTGGAGAATTTGTGAAGTAAATAACATTTTTGATGTATTTGAACAGTTAAACTCTGGAGATCAAATCTTTTTGCCCTAGTTATGAATGTCCCCACTGTTAATGTTGTAATGACATATAATCCTGCGAAGATGATGAAGTTTCAAGAAACAGGATCTTTAGAGATGTTTAAGCGGTTAGAAGATGAAGATGTACAAGTTTTTAGTAACTCTCCTAATTCTAATTTCATTTCTTTAACTCATGATTTTAATTATGATAGCGCAGGAGGAGGAGAGGGGAACTACCCAAGAGTTGAAATAGAGTTTATTGATCCTAAAGGGATATTTGATGATAGATTAAATTTTAACCCACATACTTTATTAGATCCTAATGATGATTTAGTAGCACAAGCTTTAGAGAAGAAAAGGGAAGAACTGGATGTGTTTGAACTAGCCGCTAATAAGAATGAGCAGTATCTACTTAAACAAAAGTGGGATGCTTTCACAGATGAGATGGCTAATGCTTCCTATTATGGACTCACTCCTCCGACCAACGCCGAGGGTCAAACCTGGAATACACTAACTAAAAGTTGGAACAATAGGAACCCAGAAATACAAGAGGAGTTGGATGACTGGGCGTTGTGGGAAGCGGAGCAGAGGAAAGATGAGGCGTGGTGGATAAAGACGGGTAATCCTGTAGAGGGCTATGCGGAGTTATTAAAGAATAAGACAGATAATGCGTGGGTCCAGGCAAGGATAGATACTTTAAGAAAGGAGGTAAAAGATCTTGAGGAGTATGATGGGAAGAAGGAGGTAGCCCTGATACAGAAACAAATAGACGCTTATAATGGCACTTTGAACCAGTCTATTTGGATAACCTACGGTGTTGGTGATGACTTAAGGGATTGGTGTCCTCCAATGTGTTTTAATCAAGTTACTATGGTTGAGTTCTCTTTTGATGCTACTAAAGGAAGAACTATGAAGTTGATATATGGAGGTGAGGGAGAAGAACACCCTAATTTAACTCCAATGGGGATCTTGCCTTTAGGTTCTTTGGGTTTGGGGGCTGTTTTTAATGGAACCTCTAGACGAATATTTAGTAAAGATGCTCATGAACAATTATTACTGGATTACCCAGATTTAGCAGACGCTGCCCTTCCAAGTGCTGGTATAGCCCGTGCTGTATGGAAGCCTAGTCTTCATAAAATAATAACGGATACTTTGAAAAGTTTTCTTCAAAGTTCTACTAATAGTAGGAATGTTTTGGTCTTATTTCCTAATTTAGATAAATTATTAGCTAATTACTATAAACAAGAATATGAATCTGTTAAAAGTAGTAATGCAGATAAAAATTATACAAACGATACTGAACAAATAGTAGGAGATAATGTTTGGAATATAGAAGCCACTAAAGAAGCATTAGAGGGGTTGGGTTTTACAATGTCTTGTAGTCGTAATAGCTATAAAGGTAGAATGGGGGATTCTATATTTAATGCCTTAGAGCGTCAAGTGGATGATGTTGTTGTGTGGAATCCTAATAGACCAGCACTTAGAGGTGTTATAAGTAATCCTAAAAAACTAGGTACTCCTGCATCCCCTGAGTCAGTTTTAGACTGGCTAGAGGATAGAGATTTTAGATGTGAATTAAGCACTAATGGACTTTATGATACGGTAAAAGATAAGCTCACCTCCGTTGGGGAGAAGCTCACCAATACAATAGCAAATACTTATGGTGAGGCTAAACCTTTTACTGTGGGGTGGTTTTATGAAACGGATTATAATGTTCTTAGAGTATTGGAAGGCTATGGTTTAATAAAAGATGGAACTAAACCTGCTTTAATTTTCGGAGAACAGAATACTATTAGATATGTTTTAGAAGGAAGATTCTATGAAGATACTCCTCCTCCTACGGATGATACTTACGACTATACCGCTAATGTAACATCTGTTTTACATGATTTTGATATTGAAGATGGGTATCATATGAACTTGATGAAAGAGTTATATGAGATAGAAATGCCAATTCCGTGGTTAGGCCCGTTTGGTCCAACAGCAAATGAGAATATAGAGAATTTCTTGCCAGGGGACACTAACCTAGACTCAACAGCATATGAAACTATAAAAAAAGAACAACCCAATAGATTTAGTAGAATGCCTATATTTTCTTTTGGTACAAAAAATCCTAATATTTTAAATTTTAATATGGATATAAATAAACAATATACTAAATTATTAGGTACATGTAATTATATTGTTGATCCAGCCTTTGGTGTTACAACTGCTATCTTAGCACCGAATGCTCAAGAGTGTGAAGACGCTTGTAATTTACTTTCTATGGCTACAGAGTTTCAAACTGTTACTTTTACAGGGCCTGTTAATAAAGACGGAGTACCTATAGATTTTGTAGATATTGCTACTAAGTTTTGGGAAGAGAAGAAAGGTAGTACAGGAGGTACTTTGCTCCAATCCTCAGACTTAGACGAAGTGTTGGCTATACTAGCCCCTGAGTATACTTTAGACCGAGAATTTGAGGGTAAGGAGGATTTTGTATTCTACTTATGGAGTGCTTTTTGTTCTTTAACTCAAGGAGATGTTCCTAGATCAAGTTTAAGGCTAAGGGGAGTTAATCCAATTAAACAAATGCTTAATAACCATATTGGTATAGCAGATATACTTTCCAGGGAAAGTTACTTAGGAACTATTAAAACTGTTCCAATGTTTCATTTATCAACTGCAAGAAGAGCAGTGGCTAGAGAAGCGGTAGTGTTAGGGATAGAACCTAAGTTTTTTGGTACGGATTCAAAATCTCCCCCTCCTACTGCTACTTGGTTTTCAGGAATATATCTGTTAAACGGGTTTAAGCATACTATAACAAAGGGTGGGGTTTATTCTGAGTTTGCAGTGGCTAAACCTTTATCTACAGGAGGATTTATAAACTAATGGAACTAAGAATAGGAACAGTAGACGAAAATACTTCGTTGGCTAATAACGGCACCTTTACGGTTCTTTTTGATCTAGCAAAGAAAGAGGAGCCAGCACAAGGAAAGCCTGAGATTGTGCAATATGTTTCTCCTTTTGGAAGTAAGCACTCAGGATTTATAGGTATTCCCACTCCAGGCAGTACGGTGCTTTGTGCCCGTGCTTCTGGAAAAAACGATGATACGACAGTAGCAAAAGGGTGGTATTATTTAGGATCTGTAATGGGGAATATCCCTGGCTTAAATGATCGAGTACCTACAGTCGAGGACGATTTTGGTCTTGCTGGCGGGGGAGTCGCTGACTCAATCGCTGGAAAAGAGTATGTACCTAAGACAGACCCAGGAATTGCAGGTCCCCCTTTAGCTCCTGGAGAAGTCCCTTTTGTGAAAGAGGATTGGGCTTTCCCTAATGCTTTTAGAGATATGTATAATGCTAAAGGGATTGTTCCTGAGCAGTACGGCATGGTTGATGTTTTTAATAGTAATATGTTATTATCATCTAGAAGTAGAGATAATGATGCTGTAGGGGCTTATCAAGATCATAGGGTTCAGATACAAAGTGGAAAGGGGAAAACAGTAAAGTGCGTAGACAGTCCTATTGTGGAGGGTATCGTTATGGACCCAGCTACGCAGGGTAAAGAGTATTTTATATTTAGCACAGGTAATTCACCACAGAGTCCGTTTTCTAAAGGTGAGTGGCATATGCGTACTCATGGACCTGTGAATATGTATACTATGGCTAATGGGATGCACTTCTGGGTCCAAGAGGGTTATAATATACGACTTGAAAACTTAGCATATGGAAATTTAAGTGACAAGGATAATGCTGGAAATAGCTCTCAAACAAAAGTAACTAACACCCAACCTGGAGCCCGTGCAAGAATTGTAGATTTAGGACATGAGGGGTATGGATGCGTAGAAATTCGCTCTCAACATAATAACATTATCATTGAGGGAGAAGCAGATGATTCTGTAATCCGTGTAAACGCTCCAGGAACAAACACTAAAGTAATTATAAATACTGGAGGAACAGTAGATATAGTAGCAGAACAAAAAATTACTTTACAAAGTGACACGGAGATTGAGTTAAACGCTCCCATCATAGATATTAATGGTTCAGATACCGTATATATAGATGGTGGACCAGATGTTAGACTCAATGATCCCGACACTGCTCCAGTATTATAAAAGGTAAGAATTATGGCAACACTTGATATGAGCAAATTGGCGGCGATTATTACTACATCGCCTACTCCTATATTGGATGCTATGGCAATCCAACACGGAGTACCTGCGTGTCTTTTAAGTTTAACTAAAGATGTGTTGAGTATGTTTCCTGGTTCTATTTTAGATGATATAGGAGGGGGTATTCAAGCGGGGAAAGATCAAGCCGATTCTGTATATAAAGATATTCTTAGAGCTATATTTATTGATACGGGGATTATGGAGTATGACACAGATAAAGGTAAATTTGTATTTGTATCTAAATCTTCTGGGGTAGGTGTAGAAGAAAATGCTCTTCAAGGTTTGGGAGATTTAGCTGGTTTAGGTAAGATTATAGGTTTTGGAGCAGAAGCATGGTTAATTGGAGAAGGTTTAGTAAATAGCTATACAGATATTAAAACCTGTATAGATCAGATGAAGACTTATGAAGCTCTTCAAAATGGTCCCGCAGGAGCAGCCTCTACCTTTGTAGGTTTTGATGGGACAGACCCCATTACTGGAGAGCCTATATCGTATTTTGCTCCCCCTCCTGCTACGGAAGCAGCTAGTCTTGTTTATGATAAGCATAAAGATACTTTAGAAAGAGCCGTAGCCTTTTCTGATAAATGTGCCAGCCAGCTAAATGCTATTGCTGAAGTGAAGCAAGCTAGATTAGCTGATCCTTTAAACCACCCAGAACCTGTTTTTAATGGGGATGTAGTTTTAGACGATCCCAATAGTATTTATGATGGTTCTACACTAAGTGAGGTAGTAGGAGACTCTACTACCTTTGACATTGCCACAGGATTACAAAGGGATCCCGAAACAGGGGAGTGGATTATCCCTACGTCTTTAAGCGGAACAGAAGCAGACACTACTAAATCAATTATTAATACCAGCGGTATAGGACCCCCTGTTGCTAAAAAAGGCCAGTTCTTATTTTCTAGAACAGGTATTTATTATGATTCTTATGGAGGAGGTTTAGATTATGAAGGGTGTATTACTAATATAGTAAGTGCGGTTTATTTTGATTCTTCTGGGCCTATCTTAGGAAGAGGGGTTCCTTCTCAAGCAGTTAAATGGATGCTACAGTACAATCCAAACTTAGGAGGAAAAGGAAAATCAATATCTTGGAACACTTTTAACCAGTGGGTAGATACGGTTTTTGATATGGAAACCATAAGTGAAGACCCTAGCATCCAAGAGTTCTATGATGATGATCATTTTTTACAAGTTTTAATTGGACAGAGAAATAGAGAAGTATATGATCTGTCTACACTAATCACTGATTATCAGACTGAGGGATATGGAGAAGATTCAGCACTTTTAATTAACCAAAGACAAGTATTATATTCTAAAATCAGTTCTCATGATAATAAGATTAATAAAAGAAAGAAGCAAATTGAGATCCATGTTATATTATCACCCGATGATAACCCTGCCATTATGGGTCAGATCCCTATTAATAATTTAAAATCCTTAGATAAGAGTAAGATAAAAGCTCAATTAGGCTTACAAGAAAGAATAATGTTTCAACCTGATGAAGTATCAGGTATTGTACTTCCGTTATGCCCTGAGTATATAAAAAGTGATGTACCCCAAGATGAGTTTACAGTAGAGGAATTAATGGTGGCTCCTGTGGGAGTGGGGGGAATTATTAATACTGATAAAGATTTAGAGTCGGGTACGAGTGGAACTGTGTTATCATTAAATGATCATATTACAACTGATAAATTAGTAGCTATTTATAATTTCTTAGATACTGATTTAGTTAATCCTAATTCTACAAAATATAAAGTTCTTAACTGTACTACTAGTTCTTCTAGTGAGAAAGCTGCCCAATTAGTAGCATCTTCTATTGATAGCACTTTCCCTTCGGGAATAGGTCTTCCTTATTTTAGAGGAGTTTGTAATCTATTCTCTGGTACAGATGGGGACGGAAACCCCAAAGTCTCTAGTTATACTTCTAATGATGAGTATCTTTTAAGCCCTTATAGACCTTATAGTTATGCTCGTCTGGAGGGAGGTTGGAATGATATTGATAGTCTTTTGTATGCTAGTGGAGGAGCTACAATTGAATCCTGGGTTCATGTGCCTGATTTAGCAGATGCAAATAGTAAGGGATGGAATACGGATAGTGAGGTATCAGCCCTGCATAGGGTGATCTTAGGGTGTGAGAACAGAGGAGGGACCTTATCCTCCGTTGACGACAAGTGGATTGTGGGTCCTGCTAACGGCGATACTGCGGTTAAAGGACTGCTTATGGGGTTCTCTAGAGATAGAAGATTAACGCAAGGGGCTCCACCTAGCAATAACCCCAGTGATAATAGTATTGATAGTGGTCTTGTTTTTTACATGGCCCCTACTCAATCAGTAAACACAAGTGGGGTAACTTTCTTAAATGCATCTGCTGATGAAGGGAATTGCCCTCATGATTATGCAGGAGCATCTGGTTTCTATGGTATAACGATAGATACTTCAACTGCTGTGAGCGGGATTAAATTTAATGATGTCTCTTCTAAATTCTGTTTAGCAACGACTACTATTGATTATAGTAGGGATTTAGTAAGTATTTATCTAAACGGAGTTTTAATGAAGTCTCAAAGTATCCAGGCTACTTTTGGAATAGCTACTTCTCCAAATATACCTAGTCTAATTGATACGAGTTCTTTCCAGTATACGGATACTTTTGAAGGTACTTTACCTAAAAACGCGCCCTTCTTCCCACCTAATAGTTTAGGCTCCAATGATTTTTGGTATTGGAATGGTCCCCAATTCAGGGGTAGGGGAGGTTCTCCTCCTATTACTCCGTGGATTATTGGAGGAGGCTATACGGATGGTATGCACTGTAGGGAATTATCTACCTATACTCCAGGAGTGACAAACGGTATGAATTTTATGGGCGGTAGATGGGGTGGTAGAAAAAGTGGTCTGTATGGGTTCTTAGGTAGTTTTAAACTATATAATAAAGCAATAGCTTCTAATGAAGTTCTAAAAAATTATAATGGACAAAAAGGGTTCTTTGAGAATCTTAAAACCTAATGGCTACTACTACTATACATAACACTTATGGAGTTCCTGTATCTCTTTCTGTAAAAAAGAGTATAGCATCTGAGCGTAAGCGCAGAGCGGGGTTCTCGTATCCTTTAATAGAGCCTTTAGATAATACTGTACCCCCTGGAGTACCTCCGAAAAATACCTCACAGTCTAATTATTTTAGTAAGGCATATGGTGTAGAGTTAATTAGAAACAATTTACGACAATTACTTCTTACTCAAAAGGGAGAAAGAGTAATGCTTCCTGAGTTTGGGCTAGACTTAAGAAGATATGTATTTGAGCCATTAGATGAAACTACTTTTAATTTAATAAGAAGAGATATTTTGTTAACATTATCTACTTATTTTTCTATAGCGAAACCTTTAGTCTTAACAATTAGTAGTGACGATAGAGAAATAGAAAACCATACTTTACGAGTAGAATTAACTCTCCAGCTTTTGGATGAGTCTTTAGATATATTTGATGTTGAGGTTAGATTAGGATGATTTTTTCAGGAACAACTACTACAGACTTTATGAAGTTGGGTGCTATCCCAGATAGAAAAAAGCAAGACTTTATTGATTATGCAGGTAATGATTTTTACTCTATTAGAGCAGATTTAATAGAATATATTAAATCTGTATACCCTGAAGATTATCAAAACTTTTCTGAATCAGATTTGGGTATGATGCTTATTGAGATAGTATCCTATATGGGAGCAGTTACCTCTTTAAAAGCAGACATGCTTGCTAATGAAAATTATTTGCGTACTGTAAAGAATAGACACAATTTAAAAAAGCTTTTAGAGTTAGTAGGAGTATCCATGAAAGGTCCTCTTGCGGCTGCTGCGGGGGGTAAACTTACTTTAGATTCAGATCCAGATGTAGCTAATTTTCCTTTACATTATAATACAGGATCCAGAGTATTTTCTATAACCTCTAAAGAAGATGGGGAGCCTGCTAATTATACTATTTATAAAGTAGTAGATAATGCTATTCAAGATATTCAAAATAGTGATGGTATGATTTATTTTGAAGGAAGTGAAGCTGATAACGCTTTGAGTAGTGTGTTTACTAATGTGGCCTTTCTAGAAGGATCTCTTAATAGACAGCAAGGGACTTTTGATACTTTAGAATCTAATAAAACAATACCTTTATTAGACAGCCCTATCATTGATGGAAGTGTACAAGTCTATGTTAACGCTGGTGATGGTCATATAGCAACAGGGGCTTATAAACAAGTAGAAAGACTGTATTCAGCATCTGGTGGAGATGATAAACTTTTCCAAGTAGTTTATAATGACAGCTATGCTGCCACTGTTGTATTTGGGGATAACGCATTAGGGCTTTCCCCTCCTCAAGGGTCTACCTTTACAATTCTTTATCGTGTAGGGGGAGGACCCAGAGGTAATACTATTCAATCAGCTATCAATGTTAATACTACTATTGTTGGTGCTGATGATCGGGTTTTTAATGCTGTTACCGAGAATAGAACAGCGGCTACTGGTGGAGCTAATGCTGAAACTTCTGAACATGCTAAAAAGTATGCTCCTTATACTTTTAAAAGACAGGATCGTGTGGTTACACTAGAAGATTATATTGCTATAGGTAATACTTTTAGATCAAAGCAGGGGACTATAGGAAAAACAACTGCTGTAGTAAGAGATGCTTTCTCCTCAGCGAATGTGATTGATGTTTATACTCTGGAAAGAGATACGCCTATTACTTTGCAAAAGGCATCTACTTCTTTTAAGAAAGAATTATTAGAAGAGATTGAACCTAAAAAAATGTTAACTGATGAGGTTGTAGTAGTAGACGGTCTTATTAGAACTTTAGATTTGGTGGTAACTATCAGAATAGATAAAGATTTAGAGCCTATAGAAGGTGATATTCAACAACAAGTATCCACAGTAATTTTAGAACATTTTAATACGGATAATTTTGATTTTGGAAAACCTTTTGTAGCTATGGAGCTTAATAGAGATATTTTTGCGTTGCCTCAAGTTCGATATTCTACCGTAGATAATGTTCCCCAGGTGATTGATGTGGAGTTTAATGAGATTATTCAATTAAATAATTTTACAATTAATACAGTTCTGGTGTAATGTCAAGAAGATATGTAAAAAGCTCTAAGTTTAACAGTCTGGATCAGCCTGTTCCTGAGATTGTAGCTGTAGTTTCAGCTAAGGATAATGTAGAGCAGACTAAAAAAGCACAAACTTATTTTAAACAGAACTATTTAGAAGCTATAAAAAAGATTATTCCGTCTTTTTATTTTAGTGATGAGCAGACCCTGAGTGGGGAGCATATTGGTTTTGTTAATCAAGTTATAAATAGCCACTTAGTTGCTAATGCTCATCAGGCTACTATCCTTCCTCTTTCCTCCTTAACGGATGACACTTATTTATCTGCGATAAATACACCATCAGGATTTGCTTCTTATTTCTTTAAAGATCAAAACCCTGCTACTATATCTCCTGATGATTTTGAAAGATATTTCTTACTTCCCCTAACAAAGAGTTATAAAGCCTATTCCTCTAGTGGGGAGTTTTTAGATTATATTAGTGGAACCTTTCTTCCAACAATCCCTGTTGATGTAGGGGTTCAAAACTTAGCCACTCTTACAGCAAGCGCATACGCAAATGATTCTTCTGGTACTTATAAGTTTTTAGCTGATAATTTAGGGTGGTTGTTCTTTTTAAATAGAGAAGGTCCTACTAACGGTTTTGATCCCTCCAACGCAGTAGCTGAATTAATCACTACTAATCTATGGAAAGGAAGATCTATTGTTCTAGAAGATACCATAAACATTTATCAAGAATACTTATGGAGAAATAAGCAATGGTGGGGGATTGACGATATTGTTCCTACTTCTTATTTGTCTTCTGTCGAGATGAGTGCTGGTACATGGACTAGCGGTACGCAGTTATTAGACAACCTTAAAACTTTAAATAGTATTATTTATTCTCCACACTACCTCAACAGCCCAGACCAAAAGGTGGAGGATGCTTTTAATACTTATATTAATACAGAGGCTAAAATAACCGATGTTCAAAATGTAGGACCGTTTACTAGATTTTTGGAAGGTACTTCCTTTAGCTTGGCAGATAGAACAAATGAGGGGAATGAACTTGGGGTTCTTTATGATATAGGAAAATGTCCAGACGAGTTTTTAGAGCTTTTAGGTGAGTTGATTGGTTGGCGTATGATCGGTGCAGATGTTGATAAGTGGAGAGTTCAACTTAGAAATGCGGTCTCTATTTATAAAGCTAAAGGAACTAAGAAGTCTATTCAAATTTTATTAGATCTTCTTTTTGGGACTGATGTATACAATGTTGATGCCCATATCCAAGAGCTTTGGGAGTCTTACTTACCAGACCTTCTTTACTATTCTTTAGCTACAAGTTCTGCTGCATTTAAAAACTTTAAAACTTATACTCCAGAAGTTGCCCAACAGTTAGGAATTCTAGACTATTCTTCTAGTAGTATGGATGTTAATGTAAAGTACGCTGTTGATACTATTCTCTTTAATCTCGTTAGGGAATTCCCAGATCAGTTTATGTTGGGAGGAAAGCCTTTTCCAACATTAGCTTTTGTTTATCCTATTGATGCCCAGAAAATAGATTGGCTTTTAGGACTAGAGCCTGATATAGCTGTGTGGGAAGGTCCTTATCATTATATTGATTATGATGATGGAAGAAGAGTTTATAGAACTGGAGAGGTAGAAACAGAGGATTCTATTACAATAAAGCTTCAATACGATCCTAGGTTTGTTTTCCAGTATAGAGGCAGAGAGTTTTATATTCCTCCATATGAGAAAAGGCAGTACTATACGGACTGTATGGTTAGTAATAAATTAGTTGAAAGGGTGGCTTATTACTTACAGTGTTACGGAGTAGATAAAACATTTACTGCATCAGTTGTAAAATACATCAGAGAATATACCACTGAGACGGTGGATACTACTAGAATTTTAAACGCTTTCCTTATGTTTGGGACTGATCCTACTTATCCTCCCAATTATGATGTAATTATTAAGGAAGCTACCAAGGATAAAACTCCTGATCCTGTTAGTCTTCTTAGTCTGTGGAATGGAAAATCTTCTCACTTCTTGATGATGTTTGATGCTAGTAGTTTTGATTGGGGGTCTCACTTATTAAGTTACAATACCCATTACGGTCTCTCACAGATGCTTAAAATCTTGGATCAAGTGGTCCCTGCTCACGCCATTCCTGAAGTTATTCTATCTCTATCCAGTGTTATAGATGGTATGGATGCGATAGCGGATAATGATTGTAGAGAACTACGACCGAATTTTTATGATCTCTATGAAGGATCTTCTACTGTTACAACTGGATTTGCAGTTAGTGCGGTAGATATGGCTGCTATGGCAACTACTAATGGTCTCCTCCCTAATCGCTTTAAACGAGGTCAAGTGGAGGATACCCATGATTTCTTACTCTCTGGTAATACCTTTCAACCTTTAGATTCAGTTAATAGAAACTCTTTACGAAGAAGAAATTATCATAATCTCTTACCAGAGACTAAGATGTTTACGAGAATAGGAAGAAATAATCCAGGCTCATTAACTCTTTCAAACTCTTATTATACATCAGCTATTGGGTATATCCCTTTAGGGTTTGTACCATCTTCTCAAGACTTTCAACCTGTTAATACAATCCCAAACCGTAATGGTTATGGTATAGGTCGTAGATTATTCAATGTTCATCCTGTTTGGGATATATGTCAAAATCTAACTTCACCAAGCTCTATGTTTGGTTATGATATCAGTAATACTTTTGCATCTAGAGCAAACTTAAACTTACAATCCTCTTCTTGCCAAACTTATGGAAGAAGAGGACAGTTAGATGATATCATGTATGTAATGAATAAAATGCATGATAAAGAAAAGTTTTTACAAGCAAGCTCTATTGTATCTGGGTATTATAATGATGATGGGTACATTAATAGGGATTGGACTGCCAGCAGTTCCTTATTAGCTCCTAACGATTTAAGCTCTTGGTATGCGGAAGGTGCGAGATCTGGTTGGACCATTAGTGTGGTGAAATCTATAGCAAATCAGTTGATTAATAATGAAGGATCCGATGAGAGCCTTTCTTATTATGAACATTTTAAATTTGGACAAATGGTTAATAGGTTGTATAATACTTACAATTCTGTTTATGGTTCTCACCCTATGTCTGATAATTATAGTAGGTTATCTGGAGGTCCTAATATATTCTCCCATACATATAGTCCTTTAATTTATAATGCTAATTTTGATACAGATGGTTCTGCGATAGAAGTAAGCTCTTTCCTCCAAACCAGTTCTCCTTTAAATGAGGTAGATATTTCTTACTATGGAGGGAGTGGTATCCTTAGTATATCAGGGATGTTTGGAGACCATCAGCTTGGGACTTCGGCTGCTTCTGGAGCAGCAGATGTGTATTTAAACAGCCCAGAATTTTATAACAGACATTTAGTAAGTTCTATAGAGTTAGTGGATACCTCTGCTCCTACCGTGTTTAAACAGCACCCAATCTTTTCTATATTTAAGTGGTCTAGATCTCAAGTTAATGAGTTCGATTATAATAAGTATTTAGTAAATAATCCTATTATTAAATACCATAGATCTTCTGATAATAGCCTCTTCCCGAGAGTAAGAGTTAGAATAGATAATAGTGATTCAACTAACAAAGCTAGAAATTTGTTAGAGCCTAATCATAGATATTCAGTTAAACTTACCGCTCATAACAGTGATTTAAATTCTGTAATTATTGGTGGTCAAACTCTAGGGTATACTCTAAGGACGGAGCCTGAAGACGGAAAAGTTTGGATATTTGATCCTAACGGAGTGTATGATGAGTGTGGATTATATTATGATTCCTGGGTACAAATACCTGTATCTGATTTGCACTCTAAGGGTATTAATACCATAAAATCATATGCTCAAACCTTTACCTTTCCTATAAAAGAAGCAGAGCATGCAGAGTTTAATCCTAATGTGGTTTTGAATAATGAAGGGATTCATTGCTATGAAGCGTTATTACCTTCAGTTACTTTAGGAACTAGCCCTCAAACTATTATAAAAATAGGGAAGGATACTAGAGAAGAGTTTGAGTTTAAGTTTAGTACCTATAATAATAAGGGTGCCGTCCCCCCTGATAGGTATAAAGATACTTTTGGAAAAATTCATAGAACTGATCAAAAATATGTTTTAGAGTTCTTCACTATGACAGGTGATGATACAAAGTTTATAGTATTTGAAAAGATCTCTATTACGGACTTAACTAATAAAGAGGATTATGCGGTGATTGAAACACAGTATGGAAATATTGAGTTAGATAAAAGTGATTTAAAAGCTGTATTTAGGTTCTTTAAAGATTTACAAACTGGAATTGCTAGTAGAAATGCTACTACTACTTCTGGAGTTATGGAAGCGAGTGGGGGATCGAGATTAAATTACCGATCTAATTATGAAATGTATCCTAATGTGGTATCAACTGGAAATGTGGTTGATGTGTTCGCAGCCGACCAATTAACGGAGGTGGATATTCATGAGGGGTAAGGTAGAGGTTTTTGCTATAGCCCATGACGGGACTTCTGAATTAATTGCTTCAGAAGATAACTTAGTTGTAGATGGAGCAGGAGAAAGTATTGTAGATATGCTTACTGTCCCCTCTAGTACTTTAGGTATTGAGCCTAGAGTTATGGATACTTCTAACTGGCGTATAAATGCTATTAGCTTTGGTACTTCTAATAAGAACTTAGGTAATAATCCAGTATATGCAGAAACTTGCTGTACTGATATAGCTCCTCCTCTTGTTGGAGCAACTGCGTATTATGTAACTTCTGATGCTATTAATGATCCAACTTCTTGGGTTAATCCTGATAGAACTGTATCGGGTAATCAGGTAATTAGATCTTTATGGGTGTCAGCCAGTATTCCAGGAAGTGATGATACTTCTTATGAACCTCCTATTTATCTACCTTCTTATCCAGATCCTTTAGATACAAGATTAGAGCCAGGAAATAGTGCTTATGTTAATGTAAGTGCTGACGGGGCTGTTTCTTTTGGGCAGTTTGAAAATAGATTAGCATGGAATGTATCTGGAGAAAACGCTGCTTCTGGTTATGTGGTAGGGGCATATTGCCCAGGGTTTAACGCAGGAAATGAGTACGCGCAGAACGAAGTGGATATTATTGTAGCTGCGGTATCTTCACTAGAAGGGGATTTTAGAAATGAACCTGGGCTTAATGTAGTTTGTAGTGAGGGGGGGATTGGAAGTACAAGAAGTTATAATGGGATGAGCAGCATGAACTACGATGGGCAAGGAAATGTAGATGCCAGGGGGTTTATTAGGTGTCCTACTTATGCCGAGGCTGAAGCTCTTTATAGTACTTGGCCTGGGGACCCTACTAAATGGACTGGAACAGCTTGGTTATCTGGGGTGGGTGAGTTAAGGAATCCGATTGATTTTGTTACTGACCCTAGAATTCAAATGACTACTAAACTACATTATGATGATTTAAATATGTTTAATATGTTTGGAGGATTACATCATATTGGATTATGGACTACTAATGTTAAAGAATCCATGAAAAACTCTTCTCCTCCTTGGGAGTGGCAACCTACTACAACTTTGGGAGATAATGATCGTGAATATAGATTATTCGCAAAAAAAACTTTTACTGAGAATTTAACTAGTAGAAAAGATTTTTCGACAATCCAAGGTATACAATCTGAAAATTATTTAACGATTAGATGGACTATTGATTTGAGGTCTAAACATGATTAGTGGTCATATTACAGTTTGTAAAATATTTAAAGACGGAACTAAAGAGGTAGTTTTAGATAGAGAAAATTTAATTACCGCAGGTTTAGGGTCTTCTTTAGCGGATCTTTTGGAAGGGAAAGGGTCTGACGTTATTAAAGATTATGCTCCGCGCTACTTTCAAGTAGGAACAAGTACTGTGGATTATGATATAACTGATAGTGCATCGGCTGTATTTTTTAAACTATCTTCTGCTTTTGATTGGGAAGAGTATGGGGAAGATACTGAAATACCTGTTGTTGAACGGTACAGGTGTTTTGTTGCTTCAACAGCAGATTATGGAAGAAACTATTCTGAGTTGTTTTTAACAAGTGCTACTTTCTCTTCTACCATTTACTCAGGTACGGACGATTACTTTGGAAGATTGCAAGCTACCAGAGTAACTAAATGGTATATGGATTCTTTTGAGTCGGAGATTGTTTTAGATGAGAAGAGTGGGAATGGAAAAGATATTACTGAGGTAGGATTATATATAAAAAACCCGAGGGGATTAAATGAGGATTCTCCTTTATTAATTGCTTATAAAAAATTCAATGCTATTTCTAAAGAGGAAGAGTTTTCTATAATAATTCACTGGTCTATAGGGTTTTTAGGGGTATCTAATTACCCTGATAGGGTGTACACAGGTGGGGGAAATCCAGCGTTAGACCCCAGAGGAAGTAGGTGATAGAAATATGAAAAACGTAGAAACACTTGACCCTAAGGGTCACTTAGAGATTTGGAAAATCTACCCTAATGGAGAGGAGGCTTTAGTATTTGATGAAGATAATACGATCACCTCTGGCATGGGAGTAGGGTTAGGGTTGCTTTATGCAGGATCAGGTGCTACCGATATAACAAATTTTCAAATCAGATACTTTCAATTAGGGGTGCAGGGAGATACGGTATTAACTACTTATGGAGTCGATCAAGTTAGTTTAGTGTCTGCGTTAGGCCAAGTTAATGGAGGCACAGACTATTCAGGTACGGAGTCTGGGATAGGGCTTACAGTACAAGAGTTAATGGATTGGGATGGTACTGCTAAAAGTACCGTTGATGGGAGCTTTGGAGATAGTTGGTTCTTTGGGCTTTTAACAGATAATTCTATTAAAAGAGTAGACCGTAACTCTGTTACCTATATAATATACTTAGACCGAGATACTTGTAATTCTCAAATACTAAACGAAATAGGGCTCTTTATGCAGAACCCTATTGGGTTAGATCCTTATCGTTCTAATTTAGTAGCGTATAGACCCTTTACAAATATTTCAAAAACTAGTGATTTTGCATTAGTTTTCAAATGGACCTTAAATTTTTAAAATGCCTTTTCTACCAAATGATTTATACTTAGCGTCAGGAACCGCACAACTGGCTAATACATGGACTGATCCTGTTTATAAATTTGATTCTAGTTCTTTCTATAACTGGGAGCAAGACAATCTGCCCATCTATGATTTAGAAGAACGGGATGACCTTATGTTTGAGATGGCGGGATACCCCACCTCCTCTGTACAGGGGATGATGCTTACGGTTTCTGATTGTGGTATTGATAATAAAAAAGTATTTGGGTCTCTAGAAGATGTAGTAAGTGCCCTTCCTAATACTATTCGTTTCCCTATCATTGTTGAGGTGGCTACTAGCGGTGAGTTAGGCTCTTTGCGTTTAGATAATTTACAGTTTGAGGGTTCGGGTGCAGGACTAGAGATCATCAATAGAGGATTTGCTAAAGCCTTCTGTGGATCTGCTACCCCATCTTCTACTTATGAATCTTTAGGTACAAACTCTAGTTCTATTACTACTTTTAGCTCCGTAGATTTAAGTACTACGATGACAGACTCTGAGGCATTAGGTGTAAGTACCACGGTTTGGGATAATAACCCTGATGCTGCTGCTTGGTGGAGTAATTATACTAGAGCTTTCATTCTTACCCCTGAGTGGAGTAAGAATGCTGCTGCCTCTAATAGAACTATTACTATCTCTTCTAAGTTTAAGGACTCCGCTGGGGACTTTATGGGAACTGCTAGTGTGTATAATGTTGATGTTTATGAGGATAACTCTGTAAGCTCTGATTTAACCATAACAAATGAGGTAGACTCTACACTAGTACAAAGAACCGCTTTAGGGGTAGCCGATGACGATACGAGAGCTATAGGCATGGTATATGCTAATGCTCTTACTGATGTTTATATCAATGATTGTAATGGTAATGTTTATCTTAGAGGTTTCTGTGTAGATGGAGGTTCTCAAGCAAGTCTTTTAAGTGGGGGAACTCAAAGAACTGCAAAAGGTTTTGAGATTAATAATTCTAATGTAGTGTTAGAAAATTGTACTGCGGCTAGATGTAGTGTTGCTGGGTTAGAAGCTGTAAACTCAAATATTATATTAAATAGAGGGTTTATTGCTTTCCATAATTACGGTCTTACCACAGGGGGAGCTAATCTTAGTGATAAAGAGCCTCAAGAAACTCCTGGACTAAAAGCCATTTCCTCTAATATTACTCTAAGTGCGACTACAGCAGACGATACTGGGCTTCCTATTGATGCCCCTTTCTGTTTCTATCGTAATAAAGTTGGTGTTGAACTCATAAACTCCAATCTAGAAACACCACTAAAACAAACTTATTCTAGAGATGTGGAGGGTGCTTCCATTACAGAAAATAACGGATCACAAACCATAGTTCTTCAATCCTTTTTTAATCTTTTAGACGGGATAAGAGCAAAAGATTCTGTTGTTAATATTGGTCAAAGAGTATCAGCTTTCCAAAATAATATTGGAGTTAGGTTAGATAATTCTGTATTTAATATTTACCAAATTACTGCGGATCACAACCAAGAAGCTGGCTTAAAATCCGCTAACTCTACATTTAATTATAATAAAGATGCGATAGCATTTGGTCTTACTGCGGGGCCTTTCTATCCTCAGACAACTTTTTACAGAAATGGACAGCATGCGCTTCTGTCTAAATCGAGATTTGTACCAACTCCTGTGGTTGATATGGATACTGTTTATACTAGATTGGCTTTTAAAGAGAACTTTGCAGTCAATACTCATGGTGCCTTCTTGCAAACTCTTCCTGCGGTGGTAGTAGATGATGGTTCTTACATGAGAGCGGTTGCTTCTAAAAGCCAGAGTTATAATGCGGCTAATGATGATGCAGGTAAAATATCTTTTTATAGAGCATTAAAGGGGTTTGCCTTTAGGGTTACTAGTCAAAGTACTTTAGAGTTAGAAGGGCATCAAAACGATAGTACTTTTATATTAGGCCCTGGTCCCGCCATTCAGCAACAAGTTTTGGCTGGAATATATGCAGGAGATCAATCTAAAGTATATGTTGCAGGACCTACTACTATTGCTCAATACGGGGTAGGTGCCTTAGCAGAAAATGAATCCGTTGTAGGGTTTGGTCCCCATTTAATAGATGGGTACTTTAATGTTAGTGGGTTTAATTTAACAACTACAAATAATCAAACCAAAGTCCAGGTTCATTCTACTAGAGCAGGTTTAGTGGCTAATAAGAACTCTCAAATTGTAATGAAAGATATGGGAGATTTTAATGACAGATGGGCTGATAAGTATAAAGAAGATCTAATTGGGACCAGTTATGATGCGGATTATCCTACAGATACTAATACGTCTTTATATTACGGAACTAATAGAAGTGCAGATGAAGCTTATTGTGTTTCAGGTTCAATGAATTTTTATCCTAACCCCTTTGCTTATTATGGGACTGGGGCAAATAAATTAAACTTAGATGATCAAGCTGCTCCTACTAATGTAACCACTATGGCTGGGGACGCTCAAAGGGGCTGGCTTAATATTGCGCTAACTGATTTAAGTAGCGTATCGTATGGAGGGATGTGTGTACGAGCAGTGGATAATAGTGAGGTGGAAGTTCGTAATGTTAACTTCCCTGTTAATTGGGCTAATACTTCTGGAGCATACTATGATGCTTCAGCTAGTGAGTGTGAATTATTAAAAATTTGGAATATCGCAGATAGTTCTAAATTAAAGGTATCTTATGCTTCGGTTAATGGGGTTCATCCTCAAGAAGTAAGTGCTTCTTACTATGGGCCTAGTGCTGTATGGGCATCGGGAACAGAAGTTTCTCTTTCGGGATGTCCTTCTAGTACCCCCTCTACTTCGAGATTAAGTGTACTAGATAGTTTTGGAAAAGGAAAAGATGAAGAGGGAGAAATAGGGTTTTATGGAAAAACTGATTTTGAAAATGTAGGACCTTTTAGATTATATGTATCTCCTACTCCTAAAGCCAAGTTCTTAGGGTATCCTTACAATGCTGGGGGTTATTTTGCTCCTGCTGTACCTCCCGCAGCATTTTACAGTATGGGCTTTGATTTTATAGCAACTGGTATTGATATTGGAGCCCCTTATCAGGTGATAGCTCAAGGATATAATCCCTCTGGGGACTGTAGTGCGTCTTTTATTGATACTGTAAGTTCTATTTATAATGATTTAGCTTTTAGTGGGCACATCATCACTTTGCCTACTCCCCAGCAACTAGAGAATGATGCGTCTTCTTTTTATTATACATCCGCAATGTTAGATACGAACGAGAATAATATTTGGTTAGATGAATCAGGTATGAATCTTTTTGCTAATGCTAAGAATGGAACTCTAAATTCATCTGGCCGGAAGAGATTTGTAAACTATTATGCTGCTGCTACTAACTATCCAGGGGAAGCATGGTGGAGAACAACTAAAGGAAAAGGAATAGGTTCTCTTAATCTATTCGATCTTGAGAGGAATTTATAAACATGAGTAAGTATAGTTTTTACCAACCTATTAGATATTATAAAGCTAATGATCCTTATTATTATGAGGTAGACAACCTTCCTGTTAAGCAGTTAGAGGAGAATATCCTACATCTTAAACAAAAATTAGAAAGGGGTGATTATACTGGTGATGGAGATGGTAGTGATGGAGGAGGAGGAGGTTATTTAACTGACGCTAGTGAGTTAGATATGACCAATATCAAACAGCTTAGACCTAAGTTAGTACAGGGGAGAACTGTTCAGGTTAATGCGGGTAAGTTTAACAGTAGAGTTAATGATGCGTATAATGTGACACACCCTCTTGCCAAACTTATTTACCGATACACGGGTCCTGGAGATACGGGAAGTAACCCTGGTGCGGAGCCTGAAATTATAGGGGCTTTAATGACTGCTTGGAGTGGTGATGATATCAGTACCGTATGGTCTGATTTTACTGATCCCTCAGTTGTTGGGATAAATAAAGCTTATAATCTTAATGGGTTAGAGTTTGTTTATTCTTTTCACCAATCTCCAGATGGTTTAGGAAGAAGTTGGGAGACTACTACCAGTCCTACCCAACCTAATTATCCTCGTTATAACAACGGAGTTTCATCCTCTAGAAGGTGGCCTTTTCAGAGTTTGGGGAGTCTTACTCCTGGGAATGCGGCTGCGTTATTAGATTTTGGTGTTACTTATATTGCTGCTACTTTACAAGATATTCATTTAAGTTTTGTGCGTATGTGGAGATCTCCTTTCCGTACAGCAGTAGTGGATTTTCCTGAAAGTACTATAGAAATTAGCCCGTGGGATGATAATGATTTTTATTATTATGATGATAATAATAATAAGCAATTAATAACTACGGCAGATCAAAGAATAGATTTACTTGTTGCTTATGCGATGCCCATTGATGTTAGTTCTACTACTCTTAATAATTATGAGGATAATTATTGTGTAGATGGGGGTGCTTTAAACCCTAAAACTGTTACTAGTCCTATATTAGGAGTGGTGAGAGGGGCTGGGATTGGCCTTAGAAAAATTAGTAGTAGTAATGGTATTCCTACCTCAGTAGATGTAACTGAAGGGTGTGATGAAACTGGAATTCCAGGATCTAAAAGAATGGTGGCTAATGTATTTGATTCAGACACGGGTTCTAATTATGGTATCACCAATTCGGCTGGTACTAAAGTATATGGTTCATTCCCTAGTCCCGATGACATGATTAATCAGGCAGCCCATTTAGCGGTAGGAACAGATACTGATGATTTTCAGTTTATTGGAGAAACAGCACTACCTTTAGCGTATATTGTTGTTAAGAAAGGGGAAGCAGCATTAACTACTGAAGATATCATTGATATTAGACCATTCTTACGCACTACAGAATTAACTTACAATGAAAGAGCAGGAGTGGCAGCCGCTAACCCCCCCTTATCTTTTGCCAACCCTGCTATTGGCGCGTATCAATTAAAGGATGCTGTAAGAAGAGTTTATACTGCTATGTCAACTACTGGTGGTGGAAATGATGGTGACGCTGGTAAGGTGCTTTATACTGATTATGTTATGGGGGGATTAGCTTATGGAGTAGAGGGTACTATGCTAACCATGAATAATCAAAGTAAACAATCTTCCGATCCTTGGGGGTCTCAAACTAGATCTGTTACTAATTATTTAGGTTATGATTTTTCTTCATATATTAATTCTAAAGTATTTTTAGATGATGTTAATTTAAATAGAAGAAAAGCTCTCCTACAATATTTCTATACAAACAGACAAGATGATCTTAAGCAGTGGCTTGGAGGAATTAATTCAGGTTGGGAAATGGGCTCCACTAGTTATTTAAATTTAGGATCTTCTAGAGATATTCCTTTATTCCCCGAATGGGAGCCTGTAATGGATGCTGGAAATGATACTCAAGTATTTAATTCAACACCAGAGCCTACTTGGTGGATGTGGCTAGAGGGGATGACTAAAAATAGACCTTTAAGATATGTACCAGGGGCCGTAACATCTACAGTAAATGCGGCTAATACCGCAGATCTAGATAAAGAATATCTCCCAGGTTTTGGGGATCTCGGCGGGCTGGAAGCTGAAGGATTTATCCAAACATCTATGAAAAGAATAATTATAACTTTTCCAAGCTGGGTAGTTGATTATGATGTTTCAGTAGAGTATGTTAACTGTAGTCCTTTTGCGGGACAGTCTTCTTATAACAGAACGACTGGAGAAATTTTTATGGGTACTGGTCTTTATATATATAAAGGAGAAATAAGAACTAATTCAACTAATCCTGATCCTTTTGCTAATTTTACTATTTATTCTGCTGCACAAGGACTTCCAGAGAGCATGATTCAATATGGTCAAATTATGGATCAAGAGGGGACTCCAGATGCTGCTAATCAAAGATCTCCTATTGGAAATAATCTTTATCAATGGTTAGCTTATTCGGTTTGTTTACCCCAGTGGGCTAATGAGCAGTGGAGAACAAAAACTCAGGCTGGTGCAGACACTTCTAATAATTTAAGATTTACTCCTAAAATGGGAGCGGCCTACTATCCTACGGTTAGATTTACTGTTACAGGCTACCCAGTCTCTCCTCTCAATAATAATACAGCTAATTCAGGAACCAAAACTCTTATCCCCTCTCAAACTGTTGGAGGGTCTCATGATGATCTTCTTGCTGGAACCGCTCCTGTATATGCCCAAAGCTTTATTGATATATCTAAAGTAGATTACTAAAATGGGTTGCAACACTCCAGATATTTGTGGGCCTGGGCCATGTAGTGGAGTTCTTATAAAAGCTTGCTGCTCTTGTGTCGTTTTCCCTGATTGTGATATAGATGATGATGATAACGGGGGAGATCCGTATTGTCCTGCCCAATGTTTAACTGGGTTTGTTGACGATGATGATGATGATGGTTTTGAGCCTGGTGGGGGAGGTCATCCTGATGGGTTTGGTGGAGATTGTGGGGACCCTCCTGATCCTCCTCCTGGGCCTCCTATACCTCCCGATGGTGATGATGAGACTATTACTTACTGGCTTTGTACACAGGGTATTTGTACATCCATAACCCGACCTTCCAGTGTCCCTCCCCCTCCTGGATCCTGGACAACCTTAGGAGCGTGTAAAGCTAATTGCGGTGGGCCAGTTGATCCTGGAGATCCTGGGGGTGGACAGACTACATACTGGATTTGTACACAAATAAATCCTTGGACTAAAAAATGTGTATCTATAACTCAATCCTCAGATTTGCCTCCTCCTCCTGGAGCCTGGACAACCTTAGCAGCGTGTAAAGCTAATTGTGATAGTGGTGGTGGGGGTGGTCCTGGAGGAGGTGGGGATCCTATCTCTGGTGGAGGTATCCCCCCAGGGGGTGGCCCTGGAATTGAGAGGGCTTGTGCGTGTGTTATGGAAAAGACCCCCACAATACAAGGAACCGCTTACGACTGTCCACAATGCCCCCCAGGTTGCCGTATTATGACTGCTACATGGACGCAAACATGTGAGCGAGTCCCTCTTACAGGTCCTCCTGCTCCTCCTATGAGCTATGAACAGCTTAGACAACAATATTCTAATCAAGGACCTCTATGCTTTAATGTAAATCAAGGGGATATACAAAAGGATTGTAAGGATTGGACTATTACTAGTAATAAAAACCCTTGTACTGATCCTAATGGTAAGTGTGTTCCTATTAAACTAACTTGGTGTGAGTGTCGGCCTGACGTTACAGGCCCCATAGGTCATTCAGGTCCTTCAGGTCCTAGCGGTCCTAGCGGTCCTATTTCCCCTGGAAACATGGCTTGGAGATGTGTAGATTCTCTAGGAATTAGAAGTTGTATCTGGACGGATAGATTTGGTCCTAAAGAAACACGATTTACTACTAAACAACAATGTGAAGCTAACTGTATAAAAACTCCACCCCCACCTCCACCTCCTCCTGGAGAACCTGCATGGAGATGTGTGGACACTGGTGGTGTTAAGGGATGTATATGGACTAAGAAATTTGGGCCAGGAGAAACTAGGTATCCTACTAGAGTGGCTTGTGAACAATATTGTCTAAAAGGAGGAGCGGGTCCTCCTACCCCTCCTCCTCCCCCTCCTGGCTGGAAATGTGTAGAGATTGCTGGTAACAAGGATTGTATTAAAACAGATAAGTTTGGAGCAGGAGAAACTTGGTATCCTACTAGAGGTTTATGTAAGAAAGATTGTATAAAATTACCTCCCTTTACTCCTCCAGGTCCAGGGCCTCCAACTCCTCCACCACCCCCACAACCCCCAGAATTAGGTCCTGCATGGAGATGTGTAGATAGTGGTGGAGTTAAAAGTTGTATATGGACTAGTAAATTTGGGCCAGGAGAAACTAGGTATCCTACTAAGGCTATGTGTTTAGGTAATTGTCAAAATGGGGGTGGTGGAGATGATTTCTTTGATGGAGAAACTACGGATATCAGAGATGATACTGGAGCAGGAGGCATAGATGGAGATGGGAATTTTGATAAATCTGATATTATAAATTCTGTAGGAGGAGATTTGTTTGATGATGAAGGTAATCCTCTTTTTGGAGGTTCTCAAGCGTTAACCGCAGACAATTTAAAACCCTCTGATCCAAGTTTAGATCCGTATAGTGATGAGTATAATATAAGAATTTCTAATGATGCTTTCAGAGCTAAATTAGCAACTAGAACCATACAAAAAAGTATCTTAGATAATAATGAGTTATTTAAAGATATTATTAACCAATCTCTTAATACTTTTTTATCCTCTAAACCAAGTGCTTCCTTTGTTCCTTACAATGGAACAACTTTATCTACTTTTATTTATCAAGAAGGGATAATTCAAAACAACTTATCTTCCTATACTAAACAATTGATTAATGCCCTTAATAGTTTTAATATGGCTTCTTTAGATCTTACCCAAATGATGTATAAAGCATTAAAAAGATCTGCTTATACGAATACTTATGAGGAATATGATCATAGTATATTTAAAGAATTACTTGAGTCAGCAGACCAATTAACAGAGCCTATTCCTATTTTGCATAATCAAAATGTCCCTTCTAGTAATAGGGCTGTTGGATTAGATAGAATAAGAAATAGCAGGTATAGCATGTATGCCAAAAAGACTGCTAATGGAGATATGCAGAGACGAGTCCAAGCTTATCACATGCTTCCCAGTGATTATAATTTAAAAGTGCCTGTTTATACTAGAAGTGGAGTAACAGGGGTGCGAGTGGGGGATGATGATTCTATTGATGTTTTGGCCTGGAGTGGGGTTCATGCTAAAGTAGGAGAAAAAAATGATTACTTAACTGTTAGAAAAAGCTCTGGGGATGAAGTAGGGATAACTTTAAAATCTAGAAGATCTAAAGCTCAAGCGTTTAATTTACCAGATCTTTCTATCATTCACGGTTATTTAAAAAGAGGAAACAAAGGAGATCTTTCTTCCGATCCTAAGTATTCGTTTAATTTATCAGTAAGTACTTCTTATGAGGATAATGTAGAGCTATCTAGTGGGACGGATTTAAAGGCTGCTTACTTAGTAAAAATAACTCCTAGTAGTATTGGTAGTATAGAAGAGGAGATTGTAAACTTTAGACAAACCAGTGCTGTGTATGTTAGTGCTTGGGAGGAGGGGGATGATGATACTTTATTTAATGCTACAGTTTCTTCGTACTCTGGTCCTAGAAATATTATCTATATTGAAGCAGGAGATCCGTGGTGGAATCACTTTTTAAAAACGAGAACATTAACTGCTACTTATATGGATTTAGATATTGACGGTTTCGATAATTATATTTATCCCAGAAGGGTAAACGTAGATATGTTGTTGGTTCCAGTAGAAAAAATAGATTATAATCTTTTACAAGGGGAGTCGGAACTCACTCAATATACTTCAGAGGGAGTAATAAGAGATGTTAGAATTATGATCTCCCCTCTTTCTAGAGTATTTAATACGGGGTACATAAGTCCTGCTAAAAAACCAGATGAAAAGGGTTGGAATAGTAAAGGAGATGCTTGGGCGACGATGTTTTCTAAAGAGTTTAATGAGGCTACAGTTAAACAAGCTGTGCTTACTAGTGAAGATCCCACTACTAATCAATCTATACTAGGAAGATTCTTCTCAAAAATAGATGAAATTAAAGCAGCCTATAATATAGAAAGTAGTCCAGGAATAGACGCTATCCCACAAGCCGATTTGTTTTCTTTCTTTACGGTAGATGAGGTAGCCCAATATCTTTTCTCAGTACCTCCCCAAATAAGAAATAAACTCTTTGCAGGAGCATATAATAACATCAAGATTATAAATATATTAGATGTAGAGGTTGAAAAAACCTATATATCTTCAGACAGATTACGATCTGGACAGACTAGTTTAGAAAGTTCTAGGTATTATACTAAAGTACCTAATTTAGACTCACATTATTTTGACGATAAGTACGAAGGAGTATTATTTACTTATGCCCGCCGCACATAGATTTGGAGATATTGGAACAGGTCATGGATGTTGGCCCCCTAGAAACAATAGTGGAGGATCTACTACTGTATTAGTAAACGGGCAAGGTTGGCATCGCGTTACCGATGGGTGGCCTAGTCATTGTTGCAAAAAATCTTGTCACCCTGGAAATTTAGCGCAAGGATCTCCTGATGTTTATGCTGATAATTTACCTGTGGGGAGGGTCGGAGATCCTGTTACCTGTGGGAGTAAAGCATTCGGTGCATCTCCTAATGTTTATGCCAATGGAACAGGATCCCCAGGTGGGGGTCAAACAATTTAATTTATTAATACAACTAAGCAAAATTAATTATTTTTTATACAAATAAAGGAAACTATTATAAATATAGTATAGAGAACCTACATATACTATGGGAACACTATTCCCAAGTTAAAATACCATAAGGATTTATTATGACAGAATTCATTAAAGTAGACGAGGGCTATATTAAAGCTCTTGTAGAAGATGCTGCGTGGGATACCGCAAGAGTTTCCCTGGTTGAGAGAGGAGGCAAAAGAGGCGATAAGCCTTCTAAAGAAGACGAAGGTGATGAGGCCGACTTCACTACTGATGCTCGTAGGGGCGACAAGTCCAAGACCAATAAGGGTAAGAAGGACTTCGAAGGTACTGAGATGAAGGAAGCCGTTGAGGTGCATGAATGCCCTCTCTGTGAGTCCGTTCTTGAAGAGGAGCTTTCTGATGATGTTATCTTTGAGCATGTCTCCCAGATTCAAACAGCTTTACAAGCCTTAGAAGAAGCCTCTGAAGAAGAAGAAGAAGAAGTGGAAGAAGATACTTCTGACGCTCCTGTTTCTAAGAGGGATAAGATGTTAGCTAAGATTCAAACTATGAAAGGTAAGTGAAAGTAGAATGGATATCTCAGTTGGAGATTTTGCAGAACAAGTAATGGCAATGGATTCCTTGCCAAAAGGAAATTCTGCGCCTACTTTTAATCCTACTCCTAGTCATTTACCTACAGGACTTGATGATCAAGCCCCAGATATTTCAAAGATTGAAGTACCTAATGATTTTATTTCTTCTTTAGTAGAGAATCAAGAAAAAGCTGAAGTTGAAGTAGCCCGTGTGGATACACCTCGTATAGTAGAGAAGGTGAAGGTTGATGAGGGTCTTACTGGGTTATTACAAGAGGTTAAAGGTCTTTTAGAGGATCTTAAAGTTCAATTAAACGAGATGAGTACTGTGGGTATGATGGGTGTGGGCCCAGGAAAAGCTCCAAAAGAAGAAGACCCCGAAGACGATAAGCTACAAGATTTATTAACTAAAATACGCAAAAAAAAGACCCGTAAATGATTTCTATTTTTGATATTCTGCATGAGGATGCTTCTAAAGGAAAAGGATCTAAAAAAGGTAGGAGTAAATATACTTCGAAGGAAGGGGCTAAGAAAAAGGGTGCTGTTAAGGCAGCCAAATCTAGAGCCAGGATTTATGATACTATTGCTAAGGCTCTTTCTAGTGGAAAAGTGGGAGAGATTTTTAGCACCGATGGTTCGGATCGTTTATATGTAATCTCTAAAGCAGGTTGGGGAGCAAAAAGTAGTGGAAAGATTGCCAAGGGCTTTACCCCAGGAAGCTCTACTCCCTCTTCTGATTTTAGCAGTGTCAAAGCACACGCTGCCCGTACTATGGTGAAACACGGTGCAGTTAAATCAGGACGACTTAAAAAATTATATGGACCAGGGGCCAAGAATAAGATAGACAACTCTAAGAAGAAGGTTAAATAATGTTTATTACAGATACTTTTATTATTGAAAACTTACAAGTTTTAGAGGAGTCTAAAACTACAGGAACTATGAGAATCGCTGGGGTATTTCAAAGAGCTAATACCCCTAACCATAATAATAGGATTTATGAACGAACCCTTTTGGTTAGAGAAATAGGTAGATTAGAGGAGTCTATTCAGGAAAGAAGATTAATGGGGGAATTAGATCACCCAAGCCATGATGCTGTTAAACTTCAAAATGTTTCCCATCTTGTTACTAAACTTAATATGAGAGGTAATGAAATGTTAGGCGAGGCTGAGATTCTTAATACCCCTTGTGGTCAGGTAGCACAAGCTCTTATTAAAGGGGGGGTAAAATTGGGCATCTCCTCTAGAGGAATGGGTAGTTTAACGGAAGGACCTAAGGGACATGCTATGGTTAATGCTGATTTTAAGTTAGTAACCTTTGATTTAGTAGCTGATCCTTCTACTAAGGGGGCTTTCCCAGGGCTTGTAAATGAGAGTAAAACCTCTAAATTTATTGAGGATACTATCACCAACACTTACAGTAAAGCATTGTCTGAAAAAGTTTTTATTACAATGCTTCGTAATGAACTAAACAAAAAATAAAATTTTTTTAAAAATTAATCACAAGTATTATAGATACTTATAACGACTGGAGTTTATACTATGAAATCAAAAAAAGAACAAGTTCTTCCTATTGCAGAATTGTTACCTGAGTCTCTTTCGGAAGCTGCGGTTTCTGAGATTGCTAATCTGGTTAATACTGTTATTACAGAACAAGTAGAAGAAAAAACTCACGAACTAGAAGCAAAAATCAAAGGGTTTATGCGTCTGCGTGTGGATGAGTTAAAAGAGCAAGCCATGAAAGAGTTGCGTGAAGATGAAAGTTTCATTAGAAATGCTGAACTTTTTGAATCCGTTAAAACTGTTATGGCTTTAGAGTTGAGTAAGGACGATGAAGAAAGTGCTATTTCTGAACTCGTTCAAGAGCAGAAGGAGTATGAAGTGGAAGTGGAAGTTCTTACCGATGAACTCAAAAAATCATTTGAAGAAACGGAAAAAGCCCATGCCCAACTTAAAGCTCTTGCTGTAAAAGTTACCAAGCTTGAAGAAGATAAGGTTACTTTGTTAGAGGCAGTCGATGTCTTAGAGGAATCTAGCGAGCAGCCTTTTAAATCTTCTGAAAAAGCAGTCATCATTACAGAGAATGTTGACAAAAAACCTGAGAAATCTCATAGCATTATGAATAATGATTTCTTAACCCCCGAGGTCATGAAGTTCATGCCCTCTAACCCTAATTCTTAAGTAAGGAAATTTCTAAATGTTACAAGATAATTCAGATGTTGTTAATAAGTGGGAACCCGTTCTTGAGGGGATTAGTAATGAGTATACCAAGAAGGTAACTGCTCAACTTTTAGAAAACCAAGCCAAAGCTATCCTTGCTGAGAAGCAAGATAGAGTTGACGAGGCTGATGCTCCGACTACGGTTGGTAAGCTCGGTACTTTTCAGAAATTTGCTTTCCCTCTCGTTCGTCGGGTTTATCCCCAGCTTATCGCAAATAGTATTGTAGGGGTCCAGCCTATGGGTGGCCCTGTTTCTCAGATCTTCTATCTCGGTAATGACCGAGTTGCTGGTGCCTGGGATAGAACCGAAACGGTTTATAGTAAGTATCGTCTTACTTATGGTGGAAATACGGCAAGTGCTAACTTCCGTAATGCTGATGGTACTCCTGCGGGTAATGTTGATGGTACTGCAACTAATTTTTTCAGTTCTATCATGAGTGATACAACTGGTGCCCCATCTACGACGATGGGTGGTCAGATCGCTGCTTGGCCTGATGCTTCAACCATTCTTGGTTATAGTGTCTCCGCTGGTGAAGCTCTCAAGGATGATGAAATCCCTGAGATTAACATGCACATTGAGCAACAACCTGTTGTTGCCCGTACTCGCAAGATGAGAGCCCTTTGGACTCTTGAGGCTGCACAAGACCTTCGGGCTTATCACAACCTTAATCTTGAGAGTGAGCTTACTGATTTGCTTTCTAAGGAGCTTACCTTGGAAATCGACAGAGAGCTTGTGGAAGACCTTCGCATGATCGCTTATGATCCGTCTGGTCTGACTGGTTGGAACCGTACTGCATTGGATAACGCAAACTCCAATAACTTCGGTCAAACTGGTACTCTTCATACTCCTACCGTTCCTGGTGGTGGTACGGCTGGTAGCAACACTGAGGGCTTTACTCCTACGGAGTACCTGTACGATTTTGCCAATAACAACGCTTTCAACCCTTCGGGCACGAACAGTAATGTTTACCTTGTCGATCTTTCGGGCCAGTTCATTAGAACTTCGAACCCGTTTGCTCCTCAGCACGTTGGTCAGGTCTACGCTAACCTTCTTGCAGCAATTAACTTCGCTTCGAACGATATCTACCGCACCACTTTCCGTGGTCCTGGTACTTGGCTTGTTACCTCGCCTATTATCGCTTCGATGCTTGAGTCTGCTGCCAAGTTAGAAGGGGGTATGGCTCCTTCTGATCGTCCTACGAACATCACTGCGAACTCTATTGAGTACCGTGGTAAGTTCGCTGGTAAGTATGATCTTTATATTGATCCTATGTACCCTGAGGACGAGATCATGATTGGTTACAAGGGTGCTGGCCCGATGGATGCAGGTTACGTTTACTGCCCCTACATCCCGCTTCAGCAACTGCCGACCATTACTGATCCTTCGACCTTCCAGCCCAGGAAAGGTATCCTTACCCGTTACGGTAAGGCTGCTGTTGCTCCTGCTGGTAGATTCTATCGGATCATTAGGTTAGTGGGTCTCTCCAACAACTTCATGTATCAGCCTGGAATCAAGACTGCTCAAAGTACGAGCGGTGATGCCACTGGTAACTTAGTTGGTAACTGAGAGTAACTAGGTAGAAAACAAGAAGAGCCAGGAAATAATCTTCCTGGCTCTTCTTTTATACCTATATATTGTAGAGGTATCTCCTATGAAATGTATATATGTAGCTAATGAGCTATTAGAAATGAAGATTGATGGTAAACTTGTGGTTATTAATAATGGGGATATTGTTGATATCCCCTTTATCCCCAATGATAAGGTAAAAATGTTATTCCCTTACGAAGAGCCTAAAGTTGAGGAGCCCGTTAAGAAATCAATCTTTTCCCCTACGAAAAGTACCAAAAAAAGTACCAAAAAAAGTACCAAGAAAAAGAAGAGGTAGTTTTTATGAAGTATCTTTATAAAGGGTCTGTTACTACGGTGTTGGTTTTGGGAGGTGATTTTGTAGAAATTACTCCAGGTCAGCTTCTTGATTTACCAGAGGCACCTTCTTCTGATTTTGTATTACAAGAGAAGCCAAAAAAATCCACAGTTCAAAACTCTCCACCTCCGATTAAACGCTCATATAAAAAGCGTACTTCTACAAAAAAGGTAGTAACTGATGGTAGCGACTCCGAAACTAGCAAGTTGGGGGAATAGTTTTAGTAAATACGCTGGTGATAGCGTATTAGCAGGAAAGGCAGATGGTCATTTAGGTGAAAATGAAATCAATTATGAGAAGCTTAATGCTACTACCTTTGCTGATGGAGTAGAGTGGACTCATTTTGAAGAAACTTTAAAAGATTTTATCTTTGCTAGGCTGGGGCATCCCGTAGTGAGAGTGGAGCTTACTCCCTTTCAAGTAAAGACTTGTATAGATGAGGCTGTAGGAACCATGTATAATCATGCTCCCCTATTCTCTACGCAATTCGTAGTTTTTGATGCCTCCGCAGGGATTACTTTGTATAAGTTACCTAGTTATATTTTAAATAATTTAGAGTATGTGGTATACAAGAAGACCCTCCTTAGTATTCAAAGCCAAGGAGGTACTTTAGAATTTGACTTTTTCATTAAATACTTCCAAGACAACTATCTCTTTCAAAACTTTGGAGTAGGGGATTTCTATCTACTTCAACAAAATTTAGAGATGATGAGAAAGGTTTTAGGACAAGAAGGTAGCTTTACGGTCTTAGATAATCGTTACTTACAGCTTGAACCTAAGCCTGTGATGACCCCCCAACCTGTTATCGTTATTTACAGAGCTTTAAATTCCGATACCATTCACCCAGCTTACAGAAACTGGATCCAACAGTACGCTACCGCATGTGCTAAAGGAGTATTAGGACAGATTAGAGGGAAGTATCAGACAGTCCCCTCTCCTGGAGGTGGGGCTAAACTTAATGGAGATCTTTTAATTAAAGAGAGCCAAGAAGAGAAGGAAAAACTTATCAAAAGACTGTTGGATGAATTTGAAGAACCAGCTAGATTCTCTACTTACTAATGTCTAATCGCAACTACACAGTTAAAGCTTCTCCACCCCCTCTTCCTGTTTTAGAGGAGCCAGGGGGAGAACTAAACTTTTTTGATCCTACCAACCCAGACATAAATCTCTTTAATTTAATAGATGATGAGATGATTAAGATCTCAGGATCTGAATTATTATATTACAAGTATCTTCAGGGAGATGCTCAATTTGATAAGGTGTATATGGAAGCTAGAAATAAGCCTATTGCTACAGAACCTATTGTTGTATATGGGCATTATGAGCCTAAAGTTTTAGAAGAGAATTTGAGTCAGTTTGGAATTGAACTTACTAATGATCAGATCTTTATTTTTAATAAGAGTTATATTGAACAACGATTACGGGGAGAAATAATTCCTGGGGATGTTATTAAACCTAGATTTCAGGACCAAAAGTATGAGATTTTTGAAGTGCAGGAAGATAGCTTTGAGATTTATGGGGTTTATCATTTAGTTTGTTCTGCTAAACTGCTGCGTGATTCTTCGGATGTTCAGGATACTCCCTTAACGGAGGTGTCTGATAAGATGAGTATACCTGGACCTACAGCTACTATTGAGGAGGAGTATGATGGCCTATAGGGTAAACATGATTGAATCTTTCGGCACAGGAGATATACCTTCCACTTCTAGTACTTATGCAAAGCCTAGTGCGTGGGCAAGAGATCAGATAGCGTTAAGGTCGAAGGATCCTCAAAAAATTCCATTTTTTTATAGAGAATCTTTAAGATTTATGATTTCAAAACTAGGAAACTTAGTTTATATAAACTCAGAGGATGAGGTTATTCCTATTAAGTGTGTTCATGCAAACCCCGAACGCACTATAGCTAAACTAAAACAAGAAAATAATATCATTCTACCAATCGTTAGTATTAATCAGAACACCTCTGATAATGATGAAAAAAGAAGAAGACCCGAAACCTCTTTAATTAATACTAATTGGTGGAGTGATAAGAAACAGAGAGCTTTTAGGGTTGTCGCCTTAGCACCCAGGGCTATTACTGTGGAATATGGTATTAATATCTGGGCTAAATACAAGAATAACTTAGATCAAATTGTGGAGCAAGTCCGTTTGATGTTTAACCCTCATCTGATAGTAGATACCAAATACAGTAATGTGGCTCATGCTTTTTTAGATATGGAATCGGATAATTCTACCGTAGAGTCTAGCGACAGACAGGATAGAGTTATTAGGAGAACTTTTAAAGTAAAGTTAGAAGCTTATATCCCTAATCCAAAATTTTTAATTACCTCAACGGGAGAAATTGAGGAATTTAATTCAGAAACTACATTATATTAAAAATTATTGTACAAAATAGGGTAGAAGAATCCTAAATATATTGGAGCTTAGTTATGAAACAAATTACGAATACTAGTCTACAAAGTTGGAGTCTCCCTTTTAGGACTCCCCAAGGAGTAAAGAGTTATTACCTTATGCCTAAACAGGTTATTAAGGTTCCTGCTTCTTACATTACTGATCATGTGCTGAGATTTGAACAACGAAAACTCATCGCAATAAGAAACGCTTAATAGGAGAATATAAATGGCAAATTTTGTTAGCCCAGGTGTCTATGTTATAGAGAAGGATATTTCTGATTATCCTGCTTCAATTAATTCCTCAGTAGTAGGGATTGTTGGTTTTGCAGGAAGAGGGCCTATCGCTGGTCAGAGTGGGCAGAAGGCTACTTTAATTACTAGTATACAACAGTTAATTGATATTTTTGGAAAGCCCTCAGAAGATATTAAAGGTCAAGCTATTGAAGGGGCGCAAGAAATCTTAGAGACTACCACCTCTATGAGATTCATTCGTGTTGCTGATGCTACTGCTACTGAAGCGTCTGCTGCTGTTACCTTAGGGGGATGTCCTGCGGTTACAGTAAGCGGTACTGAGTCCAATCCTATTAAAGTTGATCCCGCTGATACGGGTATGAAGGTTATTGGTGGGGCAGATTTAGGTACTTCTGATGTTAGAATTATTGCTACTTGTTATGATGAGTTGAGAGCCGCTACTATCAGTTCTAAAACTTATGATATTCCTGTAGGTACTCTTACTGTATCTGCCTCTAATGGTGGTACTACTATGAAAGGATTAAGTAAAGTCTTAGGTGGTTCTATGGATGCAGATAGGATTGGGGTCTTTTCGGATTCTAGTTCTGTTGATGCTTCTACTTTCATTGTTAATCCTGCTGCTGGTGGACTATGCAGTTTGGAATTAAGTGCGGGAATTAAAAATGATGCTGGAGTTTATGTTGCAGGGCCTATTTTCCAAGTTGTTGATCACCAAGGGAATTGGGCGGGTGATCCTATAGCCTCTGTTACTGCTTCTGGACTGAGTATTACAACTACGGATGCTGCTTATCTTGTTCAAAGTCTTTGGCCTGGAGCGGGGTACAATGCTGGAGCAGAAACTGGTGGGGGAACCAGTGGGATGTCTTTTGAAGTGCAAGTAAATGGGGCTACTACTAATGTGGATCAAGTAAATAACTTAGGAACTGCGGTTGAAAGCTTTAAGGCTGGGATGTTATCTTCTGCTTTCTTAGAGGATAGTATTGGAACCACTTATGATGATAGAACCTCTGATTATGTTACTGCTGCTATAGACAAAGATGATGGTACTGCGGTTGATGTAACCGCTCTTACCTCTTTTGAAAAGCCCTTAAAAGATTTAGGAGCCTTAGGTACTTTAGGGGGTAGTCAAGGAGGAGTTGCTACTGTTGATTCTAACCCACGCTTTGCTAAATTAGTTCAAGGTACTTATAATTTAGCTGGAGGTTCTAATGGAATCCCTGCTACGGATAATGGTGTGGCTACGGCTGTTATAGGTGCGGTGGAAAGTGATGGCGGTAAGACAGGTATTGAAGCATTAGATGATGATGTTCTTAACATTTCTATAGCTCTTGCTCCAGGCACTGGGGTAGGAGATCTTCAAACTGTTCAAAATGCTTTGGTTACTAAAGCCGAAGCTACTAGCAATTTCTTAGCCCTGCTCTCTCCTCCTTACGCTGTTGGCAGACCTGGGGATGCAATTGATTGGACTAATGGTTTCTCTACTACGAGGGATTCAGCGATTAATAGTTCTTATGCAGCCATTTACTGGCCTTGGCTCCAAGTCTTTTCTGTAGCCGATGGTAAAAACCGTTGGCTTGCTCCAGAGATCTTTGCAGCAAGACAGATGACCTACACTGATGAGGTTGCAGACCCTTGGTGGGCTCCTGCTGGCTTCGTTAGAGGTCGTTTAACTAAGCCTACGGATGTGGAAGTGATCCTCAACCAAGGAGATAGAGATTCTATGTACTCTGGTGGTAACTGTATTAATCCAGTGGTTAACTTCCCTCAGAATGGTATTGCTATCTTTGGACAAAGAACTACTCAAAGACAGCCTACTGCGTTAGATAGAATTAATGTTAGACGCTTAATGATTTACATTAAGAAGGTTATTCTTGCTTCTACTCAAAGACTTGTCTTTGAGCCTAACGATAGATTTACTTGGGCGAGAGTTGAAGATTTAATTAACCCTTTGTTAGGGGATATCGCAAATAGAAGAGGCATCACTCAGTATAAGGTAGTTTGTGATGCATCAGTAAATACTCCAGTGCGAGTTGATAGAAATGAAATGTGGTGTAAGGTACTGATTAAACCCACCAAAACTGCTGAGATGGTGATATTTGAACTTAACCTCACTAACCAATCAGCACAATTTTAAGGAGAATATAAATGGCTCAGTTAGATAATTATTATACGGATGCAGGTGCTAGTAAAAGAGAGAAAGTAGGTACTGGTCTTCCTGTTATTTCTCAGGGATTAGACTCTGTACGGACTTATCAATGGGAAATGCATTTTCAAGGTGTTCCTGGTTCTGATACGAATTTGCAAACTGATTTAGTTTTAGCTTGTAAGCAACTAACAGCCGTTGGATTTACTTTTGAACCTATTGAAGTGCATCGTGTTAATGATAAAGTTTTCTACCCTGGGAAGGGTCAGACAGAAGAGCTTACGGCTACTTTTGATAACCTTTATCAACCTCAAATAGCTGCATCGCTTTGGCAGTGGTATTCTCGTATCTACAACCCTTTGACTGGTAGATTTTTAGGAAAAAATGGTGAGTTTGATCCGTCCAAAAAGAAGTTTAATTTTAAAGCCATAAAATGCACCGTTCTTCAGCTAGATGCACAAGGACAACCGCATGCTGAAACTAGACTTTATGGGGTTATGCCTATTTCCTGGAAGACTGCTGAGTTTAATTATGGTACTAACGAGTTTCACACTATTGAAATGGTATTCCGCTATGACTACATGGAGCAAACGGATTTGGCGGGTATGAAAGAAATACCCTCTAAAGCAAAAGACATCTAAGTATCTAAAACTAAACAGCTTTAATAAATAAATAAATAACAAAAGCCCAGCCTAGAGTTATCTTCTGGGTTGGGCTTTTCTCCTATAATAAACTATGGACTACTACTATTCATTATTAGAAAGTTACGAACTCCTAAAGCGCAGAAAGTTTAAATTATCTCTTCGGGAGGACGAGGAACAGGGAGAGAGCGTTCCAGATGCTGACTCTCTGATTAAAGCTATGGTAGGACAAGCTCCTGGATCAACAAAAAAGTTTGCACATCCTCACGATCCTAAGAAATCTGCTACAGCAGAGGTTACAGATAACAGCTTTATTAAAGTAAATTTTGGGAAAGGCTTTGGTAGGATTCTTGCAGATGCTAAGTCTGGGAAATTAGTAGGGGCTCGCACAGAAGCAGGTCGTGACAATATGAAGGAGTTGGAGCAGTGGTTTGGTGGTGGTGCGCCACAAGCAGGGCAGCAAGGTGCGGGAGAAGAAGAGGAGGAGGGAGGAGAGGCTCAACCTGGGGGGGAGGAGCTTGTACCACAAGAAAGCCCCGCAGAAAAAGCAGCAGACTCATTAGGAGATACTTTAAGTAAAGTTCGTTCTAATGTAGCAGAGGATGAACCTGAGAGTGATGATCCAGAGATAGAAGATGAGGAGTACGTAGCTTTAACCCAAGCCCAGGAAGATAAGTGGTTGGAAGAAACGGAAAGATTAAAAGAAGCTGCCCGTAAAACAGGCCAGTTAACAAAGATGGATGAGGAGACTATTGTACAAACCTTTAATGGTGTGAACGATTTTCTAAGGTTAGGGGATGAGATAGCTAACAACCCAGGTATGGCAGGGAAGATGGGGTTTTCTGGCAAAATTAATGACTTAATTGAGAAGTATAAAATAACTAAAGATAAAGATGGGTGTCTTTATTTTGATGAAATAAGTATAGCTCTCTGTCGTGGAGATACTCCTACCTACAAAGCTTTAGCAGAGTTCCGTCCCCAACTAGAAGAGGTACAAAGAAAAGATAGAGAACAAAATGGTAAAGCTAGTGTTGCAAAAGATATACCCAGCAAAAGAGCAGCTAAAGGAAGTTCAGATGCTATTAGAGGGGTAGCTATCGAGGATGCAGATAACTTATCTCCTATGTTAGAGAGGTGCTTAGGTATAACGGATAGAAAAGAGATGGTGAAATGTGCTGAAACTATAAAAACAGCGGTCATTACTTCTCTTAAAAAACATGAAGCGTGGGAGAACTGTAAAAAAGAGAGGGCGAGGGGATCTAAGATAGCTTGTGGAAAAGAGGTTGGAGCTAGTTTTGAAAAATTATTAACAGCATTATCTGTTGGACTGTTAGCAGAGGACAGTTTAATTTTTACTGGACCCGAAGAAGATTTTGATCGTAATGCCACTAACTTTATTATTGATAGATTAGTTGAACAGTCTGAGGGGAGGTTAAGTAGAGAAGATGCTAAAGCTTTTGTAGAAAAGGTAGTGGAAGAAAATAACGGACCTAAAGCACTTCTTTTAGTAGTGATGGCTAATAGAAAATTTTCTCAGCAAATACATGCTGATATTATTCCAACCCGTACTAATGGAGTGGGTCAAGGACAGGAAAGTGGAGGAGAAGAGGGAAAAAAAAGAGCTTCAAATGTTATAGGTGCTAAAAAAGATGTTGAAGATGTTTACTGTCCAGGAGAGGGGGAGTTCGAAAAGGATAGCCCTGAAGAATTAAGGAAAAAATTAGTTACGAATATTAGAGAGAATATTTTAAGTCCCGAACAGTTAGATCATTATGCTAAACCTAATAGGTGTAATGGTGGGCTAAATGAAAAAGGAAACCTTACCCGACCGAAGAAAGGAGAGAAGCCTCAGACCAAGGAGGAGAAAAGGGAGGCGAATATAGATGCAGCAATAGGTAGTATGATTAAAGATGGGGTGGGAGATGATGAAGGATGTTTAGTTATAGGAAGAGAACCTAAGACTCATGATAGTTCTAAAAAACCTTCCGCTTTGGGGCAAATGTCACAACAAAAGCAAAGAGAGATGTTTAGTTATCTTGGGGGGAAGGGTAGTGATGGGTTACAAGATGCAGAAACAGAGAGGCTAGATGCTGTAAGTAGCCTTTTAGAAAAGTGTGTGGGTGCGGGTACTGTGAAAGAGGCTGTAGGGTTTATGGATGATATAGCTCCTCGATTAGACAGAGTGGATGCTATACTAACTCCTGGAAGTTGGGTGGAGGGTGAGGATGGGGAAGCTATGGAGGGTGCTTCAGAAGGTTACATAGATCAATGGCTTGCTAATAAGAAAAAACCCGATAAGGACGATAAAACAAGAGCCGAAGAAGCAAAAAAATGTTTAAGGAACGAAGGAGAGGGGACCAAGAAGGGTAAGAAATCTTGTGAACATTTAGATAAATTAAAATCCGAAGTAAAAAATTTAATAATGAATCGTGAGTTGGATAAGTATACAGACAAGAAGGGGTATGTGTCTGGTAGAGGTAAAGCCTTTTTACAGTTGATGTACATATCTGTAGCTGGCTCTGACCAAGAAGTTCTTAATGAGAAGAGAGGGTTAAGTGATAACATACAAAAGGCTGGCTTACGCAATGCTGAAATTGAAGCTAACCTTGGCAATCCAGAGATGAAGTTTAGAAGAAATAAAATAACTGTTGAAGGAGAGGAGACTGATGATGAGGGAGAAAAAGTACAAGTACAACCTCAAAGAACACAATTGCCTAAGTCAGACCCTGAGGGCAAGGACTTCTCCGAAGCTCCAGAAGAGTTAGCAGAAGAGACAGCATGGGGTGGAACTGCTACTCTCATTGATCCACGCATGCATGAGGACAATCAAAATAGAGCCAGTCTATCTCCAGAAAGAGGTGAGTATAAAGTAAGGACTGGTGGTGCTAAAGATCTATATCGCCAACTTGGTGATGAGGATACTGCCGAGGAGACTGCTCGACAGCATGCCAAAGGTATGGTGAAGAGGGATGGGAAGTGGGTTAAAAGAGAAAAAGGTGAACCAATAGAAGATATGTTTGTTCAATTTTTACAAGGCCAGCAGAGTCTTCTTGAAAAACTTCTTAGTCAAACCACATAGAATCCCAGCACTTTAGAATTTCTTCGAACAGATATACTTTATATTTTTTGTTATCGTTATGGATTTCTATATATTTATCTATATAAAAATCATTACTTGAAGGTACTATAGCTAGAGTCTTTTGTCTGTCTTGTTTAAAGATAACCATTGGCACCTTATTACATTTTTCTGAATCTTTTTCACATTGTTTTATGAATTTCCAGGTATCTGAGCTATAATTATATAAACTATATAAGTTTTCTTTATTGTATCCTTTCTTACATTCTATACAATATTTAAATTTAATAGGGGTTATTAGATCTCCATATATCTTTAAGTACTCTGGTAATGTATGGGTAGTAGCAAAGGCCCCTGATCCAGGGCTTCTACAGAACTCTTCAGTTTTAAAACGATCATTGAATATCTTTGCTATCTGCCTTTCAAAAGTGCTGCCCTTCGCCCTGCTGTTCTTGCGCTTAGGTTTTTTGCGAAGGTTAGATAAATCGTAATTGTCTTCCATAAGTGTTGGCCTCGTACTATAATAGGGGGAATTGCCATGACCCAAGATCTCAAATTTGAATTCCACCCCGATGAGTGGAAGATTAAAACCTTTGAACGGAGTAGAAGAAGAATGAAATTTCAAGTAAAATTAAATCAAGAAGAAGCTGCGGCTTTTACTAACTTTGCTAATAGTGTGAAGCCTGACAATGTTCAGATGAACGACTTCGTGCGGTCTATCTTTTTCGCAGGGATACGCTCTATAGAAGAGAGTATTACGAGCAACCTCGTAAAGCACATGGAAGAGAATAGGTCTGACTATGAGGCTTCTGGGTTTACCTTCGATGAGGAAGGGAATCTAACAGGTGTTGATGAAGAGATTGCCGAAGGTTCTGTAGAAGTAGTTGAATAATTAATGTACACACCTATTTTCTTGAAAACAGAAAATCAATTAAACAAACTTGTTCGCCAGCAGAAAAGGACGAGAGAACCGTTATCAATTCTCTTCGTGTCTTTATGGGATAAGTTCTCTAATGATTTAGTTGAAAAGCTTAAAAAAAGTACAGGTAAAAAACCTGTGTATATTGTAAACAGCTTTACAATGCCCCATGCTTTTGTTATTTTTCACACAACTAAACTTCCTCACCTAGTAACCCTAGGTAGAAGGGAATTAAGATCTGAGGATTACTTATCTCAAATCTATCGAAGTTTAGGTCTAGAATCTCCTAGACGGTCTTGATACTCTTCCAGCTTCTTTTGGTACTTTTTATTTTTAGTGTACAGTAGCTTTAGATTATTTACTATTACTGTTGTAAAATAATTAAACGCACTTCCCTTGGAAGGTTTGAAGTTCTTAAGAGTCTTAAGTATTAGTAAAAAACATTCTTGTTTCGCATCGTCTTTATCAATTTTAAATTTAAAACTTTCTATGATGTTAGTTATCAAGAGATCAAATAGGGCCATTAACTCATCCTCGTACTCACTTGGATTTTGTAAGTACAATGGTATGATTTCTTCAAATCTTTTATTGTTAATGTAATGCATCTTCTTACCCATACCCTATAATAGCGTTATGAAAGAGCTTGAAAACCTTTACTCTGGTCTTAAACCTACTTGTAGTAATGATTTATGCGAAGGATGTACGGTTTTATCTCAGAATAAACCAGAGTATTCTTTCATGGATTATGAGAAGTTATCTCAGGGAGATGTTCTTTTCGTCGCAGACTCGTTCAAATATAAGTACGGATCTATGAACCCTTTCTCTAACAAAGAGAAGAAGTTATTGGAAAGTTTATACCCAGCTAGGGTGCAGTATACTGCCTCTATTAAATGCCCCTCTGTTAAAGAGGGAGATATGTCTCCTAATAATATGAATTCATGTAGGAAACACTTGGAAGCCACAGTAGATAAAGTAACGCCGCGCCTAATCTATGCTTGTGGTAATTTAGCCATGAAGATGTTGGTTAAAAAGAGTGGCATTATGAACAAGAGAGGTTCTTCTTATGAATACACTACAGATAGTGGGCATTCTTGCGTTGTTGTACCTATCTATCACCCTTATTCTGTTCTTAAAGAACCGAGTCATAGATATCTATTTGAAACGGACATACGAAATGCCTACGAAAAATACATCCTCGGCAAAGAAAGCCAAGGAAATTTCGCCTATAAGTTGGTGGGGGAGATAGAAGAGGTAGAAGAATTAGCTGACCTCTTATCAACTACTGACGACACAGTAGCTATTGATATTGAGACGACTGGGCTGAATTTCCTTACGGATAGTATTCAGACGATTGCTTTCTCTTCTAAGGATACTAACTGGGTAATTCCTCTGGACCATAAGGATAGCCCCTTCCGCAAAGGACAACCACATTACGCTAAGGTGTGGGTACTTCTCAGGAAGATGTTAAATAACCCTAACAATAAGAAAGTATTTCACAACGCTAAGTTTGATCTTAAGTTTCTTTTAAACTATGGAATTGAGGTTTGTAATGCGTGGGATACAAAGGTGATGCACCATTTTATTAATGAGAACGCACCGAAAGGATTGATGGACCTCGTAAAACTATACTTTTCTGATGAGTTGGAGAATCTGTAATGGAAATGACGCCCAAGAAATACCTAACTGTCTTTCTCTTAACCGTTCTGGGAGACTTTGTTGCTTCCTGCTATGGTTATTTGATCGCACATGAATACATCGTAGCTCAGATGTTTTTAGGATTCTCTCTCCCCTTCATTAACTTCTTAAGTATTAAGTATTTCATCGACTGCAAGGAGACTCTAGTGCGTTTAAAAATTACATTCTGTTGCGCTTGTGCTATGGTAGTCGGATCAACAAGTATGTTACTACTGTTAAGGAATGTGGTTAACTAAATGCTTACAGTTAATAATCCTAAGACTTTTGATTGGGCTAACATGGCTCTTTCTGATTGCGTGGAAGGGAATGCGGCTGATGCGTATTTTACCCTCAAAATCTTTGATCTCATTAGCGAGAAGCTATCAGAGATGGGGATGGATAAGATTCTAGAAAATCTCATCATGCCAGCACTCCCCATGTTTGTTGATATGGAGTACAAGGGCATGAATGTTTCGGAGAAACAACTTAAAGTTGTGGGAAAACAATTGAGAGATGCTAATATCAATGAAGAAGATAGCCTATACTCTTTCGATGAGGTAAAAACTTCTGATAATCTGTCTTCAAATAACGATCTGATTGAGATATTATATACCAGAGAGGGGGCGTTTGAGATGTACCCTCCTGATAGGACTGGGAAGGGGGCACCATCCGTATCTGCTCCCACTTTAAAACTATTACTAGCACAGATAGAAGAGGAACTGGAAAAACGTGGGTAAGTGGAATTATAGGGACGAAGGTAAAAGGATTAGCCAAGCCCTCCTCCAAGAGAAAAGTACCGAAGACCTAAGAAATTCGCAAAACTTTATCAAAGGTCTTTTGGAGCTTCGCAAGTCTCAAAAGCTGGAGAAGACCTATATCAAAGGAACCTCCAACGCTATTAAGTATAATGAGAGACCGAAGGTTTATGTAGATTATAGGTTTGATGGTACTGCTACAGGTAGGTTGTCTTGTGCGGCGTATTCAGCCCAAAAGGCTATGGGGGTCTCGTTCCACACCTTACCCAGAGAAACGAAGAACAATATTCGTAGTTTGTTTGTAGCTCCTAAGGGGTATAAGTTTATTACTATTGACTACGCAGCGATGGAGCTTAGAGTTCTAGCTCATATTGCCAAGGAAGGTAATATGCAAACAGCATTTAATAATGGAGAGGATCTTCATACTTATACTGCTAGGATGCTATTTAATAAGCAAAAAATCTCTAAAGAGGAGAGGCAAATTTCCAAAGCAGTTTCTTTCCTTATTGTATATGGGGGAGGAGCGTTTAATTTAGCCGAGACGACAGGTATTTCTCTCCCCAGAGCCAAGAAGATCATTTCTAATTATAAGAACGTGTACCCAGGAATCTTTGAGTATATGGATTTCGTGAATAATTATATTAAATCTAATAAATATGCGTATACTATTTTTGGGAGACGACGAAACCTCCCTAACGTAGAATCCAGGGACTTCTCTGTGGTCAATCGTGCGCTCCGTCAAGGGCTTAACTTCACCATCCAGTCCACCGCATCAGATATCCTCTTATGTGGGCTCCTAGGAGCTTACAGGAGGCTTAGAGAGGAAGCTGTGGAAGCTTACCCAGTAGCTACAGTCCACGATAGTATAGAAGTTGTATGTAAAGCTAATCATGTTGAAAAATGTCTAGAAATTCTCTATGATGAGCTTGTAAACTACCCCTTTGTTAAGGAAAATTTTAATATTCATTTTGATGTGCCGTTAGCTATTGATGCTGAAGTCGGCTCTTCTTTTGGTGACGGCCAACCCGTAGAATTTAAGGATGGAAAACCCCTATGGAGATAGAAAACATACTACATCACGGTTCGGTAGAGTTGATGAGCCGTACTTGTAATGGAGATTTACTGGTTGTAAATGCAGCTAGGTGTTCTTTTGATAAGGAGCATGAACTTTATGATCACAAAACTGATACAAAACTTATTAATTATCTGGCGGCGAATGGACATTTACTGCCTTTCCGTCATCCTGTATGTACTTTACGCATCGTCGCGCCTATATTTGTACTGCGTCAGCTAGGTAAGCATCAGGTAGGATTCTCTTGGAGTGAGGTTTCTCGTAGGTATGTTAGCTCAGACCCAGTATTTTATCACCCCTCTACTGATGAGTGGAGAGAAGCTTCCGCTGATGTAAAGCAAGGTAGTTCTAAGGATCTTCTCCCTAATCATGATGCGATTGAGGCAGATAAGGAGTTAGAAAATATCTATGATTCTGCTTACCATGCTTATATTAATATGTTAGATCTAGGTGTTTGTCCTGAACAAGCTAGAATACTTCTTCCCCAATCTATGTTTACTACTACCGTAGTAACAGGTTCTCTCCTTGGTTGGTATCATCTGTGTAATATGAGAACTGAAAGGCATACTCAAAAAGAGACACAGGAGTATGCCTTGGCAATCTCTGAGATTATGGAAGAACTCTTTCCTGAAAGTTGGGCTGCCTTATGCGAATTCTCTTATTAACTGATCTTCATTTTACTGACAAGCCTAAAGGGTTGTTAGATGCACAGAGAAAGTGTATCATTAGAATTATCCAAGAAGAGAGACCACAAGAGGTTATCATCATGGGAGATCTGATGATGTATAGAAAGCCATCTCCTAGGGTGCTTCTTGCTCTTAAAGATATTGTAGACTGTTTAGAGAAAAAGGATATTCCTCTTACTGTTCTAAGAGGAAACCATGATAGTGAGACTAAAGCTGATGATGGAATCACTGCTCTTAGCCTATATAATTACCATGCTGATGTGATTACCGAGTATGAGGTAGACCATCAGTGGAGGAGGGCTTGGATTCCTCACTATGAAGATGAGAATTATATTAAAAAATTGCTTAAAGAAATTCCTGAAGGGTATACAGTATACGGTCACTTCGGTTATTATGGTTCCCTTAACTCTGTTGGGGACGCTGATTTTAATATTAAGTTGTCTGATTTTCGTACTCCTACTTTTCTGGGTCATGTTCATGGATACTTGGAGAAAGAAAATGTTACAATTTTAGGCACTCCATACACTACAAATTTTGGAGAAGCTTTTAAGGATAGTTTTTATGCTATTGTAGAAGATGATAATAAAGTAACATTACGCACTCTTCATCATGGTCCTCGTCACTTAGTATATGCTGCCAAGGATATTGAAGATAACTTGGAGGATATTAATGACCCAGAGTGGTTCACCATGCTCCGTATCCTTGTGGACGTAGACCATCACCCTATTCCATACGATAAGTTGAGGGTGCCTTATATTGATGTTAAATATAACCCCGTGTTTAATGAGGAGGAGGTCTCCTCTTATGAGCCTGAGAGAAACTTGTTCTCTATTAATGAGATGATTATTGAAGACTATGTTGATGGAGCTAATTCTATAATTCCTAAAGAAGTTTTAATGAAAGGCTATAGGTCTCTTCAAGATGAAGATTGAAAAAATTAAGATACAAAATTTTTATTCTTTTAAAGACCAAGAATTTTCTTTAGGAGACTATAGTGGTCTGACCTTAATTAAGGGAATTAATAAAGATACTAAGGGCTCCAACGGGTCAGGCAAGAGTGTTTTAATTGAAGCTGTTTACTTTGGTCTTACTGGTAAGACTATCCGTAAAAGTACAGAAGATAGCTTGGTTAATAATCAAGCTAAGAAGCATTGTTTGGTAGAGGTACATCTTACCCACAACGATCAGTATGTGGTAATCACTCGTAGAAAAAAACCTACTAAGCTTAAGTTCTTAGTGGGGGAGGAGAATAGAACTCAACAATCAGTTGCAACTACACAGGCTGCTATTGATTCCTTCTTGAATATTAACCACAAGGTTCTCCTAGCCTCCATGTTCTTCGGACAGTCTAACGATGTTAATTTCTTAGACTGTAGTGCTGATGATAAGAGAACTATTATCAGAAACTTTTTGAACTTGGATGATATCTTTGAGATGAGGGATAGGATTCGCACCCTTAAATCCTCTTATTATCAAGATGCTAAGACTAAAGATGCCGTTATAGAAGAGAACCAAAAGAATATAAACCTCCTCAATACTAAAATTACTAAACTTGAAACAGCTAAGGAACAGTACAGTAGGTTTGAGGATTACCCCACCTCTTTAACTTTAGAAGAGATAATAAATACTGAGAAGGAAGTAGAAGCCACTAAGTGGCAAATAACAAAGCTAAAAGACAGAATAAATAAAAAACAACAATCTATTAAGAAACTTAAGAAGGTATTACAAACTCCTTTTAAAGAGAGAACTTGTTGGAGTTGTAATCAGCCACTAGCTTCGGAGACTGATGATAGTATTACCAATCAGATTAATATACAGCAGGTAGACTTGAGAGAACTAGAGAGAGGTCTTAAGCACCAACAGGAGACGATTATGGAGGTGAGTATTTCCTCCAAGGACTATGCTCAGTTTCTAGACTATAGAGAACTTTGTAGGGATGAAACTAATTATAATACGATTAAAGAAGAGTTTAGTAATTCCATAGCCTGTGCCCAGAAAGCTAAGGAAGAAAGTAAACTACAGTACGAGGTAATGAGGTTCTGGGAGAAGGCATTTTCCGAACAAGGAGTTATTAAATATATAATAAATAATGTTTTAGAGTACTTTAATGAAAGGTGTAATTATTATGTATCATATTTAACAAATTCTAAATATTCTGTAGAATTTGATCAAGAATTAACCGAAAAAATTGAGACAAGTGGGAGGCTTCTTTCGTATATATCTTTGTCGGGTGGAGAGAAGAGAAAAGTAAACCTAGCTATCATGTTGGGTTTAAAAGATCTTCTTCTGCTTACGGATAAATCTCATGTAGATTTGTTATTCTTTGATGAGGTAGCAGAAAACATAGATGAAGAAGGAGTGCAGGGGTTGTTTCAACTTCTTCAAGAAATTAAAAAGAATAAAACTATTTTTATTATAACTCATAATAAACATTTGAAAACTCTTTTGGATTCCTCCAAACGAGTCACTATTATTAAACACAAAGGTATCTCTAAAATTAAGGCATAATATGGCAAACGCAAATCTAAACGAACTAGGGCAGGAAATTTTTGAATCTCGGTATGCTTACCCTGGAGAAACCAAGTGGTCTGAACGGGCTAAGGTTATTGCTAAAACTGTGGCATCCGCAGAGAGAGATGAGGAGAAAGAAAAAGTTGAAAAATCATTCTATGAAGCTATCGGTTCTGGAGACTTTATCCCTGGCGGGAGGATTATTTATGGTGCTGGTCGTAATAGGGGTCATCATAACCTGCTTAATTGTTACGTCATTAACCCAGAAGACAGCGTGGATTCTATCGGGAAGACCGTCCAAGATATGTATAGAATCTCCTGTGCGGGGGGAGGTGTCGGATTTAATGTTTCAAAGATTCGTCCGAAAGGAGACCAC
>Ga0098044_1000079_pt1 | contig 52889 bp, 35 predicted proteins | sample 10_taG_FD_75053 | JGI IMG/M metagenome (GOLD analysis project Ga0098044, IMG submission 75053) | Marine viral communities from the Subarctic Pacific Ocean - 10_ETSP_OMZ_AT15264 metaG | ecosystem: Environmental > Aquatic > Marine > Oceanic | place: Pacific Ocean | collected 2015-01-16 | reverse complement strand
TATGGAAAATCTTATCTCGCCTAGACATATTTTGGGTCATTCATGGAATCAATATACTTTGCGCACCCCCAAGAGAGATAAATTGAAAGAATTTTTAGATGAAAAAGGCATTGGGAACGCCATTTACTATCCTATACCTCTTCACAAACAACCTTTATTCGAAAATGGCCAAAGATTGCCCAATGTGGAACAAAGATGTGCAGAAGTCATTTCAATTCCTATTTATCCAGGCTTATCCGAGAACGAAAGAGAAAACGTAGTCCAATATATCACCAAATTTATGGAGCAAACATGAAAAGATTCGGATTAATTGGCGCCGCCGGGTATATCGCACCCCGACACATGAAAGCCATTAAAGAAACCGGTAATATTTTAGAAGTGGCCTTAGATCCCCATGATTCAGTGGGAATTTTAGATTTTTATCATCCAAAAGCCTCTTTTTTTACCGAAATAGAGAGGTTTGACCGACATATTGATAAATTAAGACGACGAGGGAATGGTTTAGACTATCTTTCCGTCTGTTCTCCCAATTATTTACACGATTCACACATTCGCATGGGTCTCCGCAATCATTGCGACGTAATTTGTGAAAAACCTTTGGTATTGAATCCTGAAAATATTCATTTTTTGAACATTTTAGAACAAGAAAGCGGTAAAAAAATCAATAATATTTTACAACTTCGTCTTCACGGCGCCATTGAGGATCTAAAAAGAGACATTGAGCCTGATAAAATCTATGATATCGATCTTTCTTACATAACCTCGCGCGGGTTGTGGTATCATTATTCGTGGAAAGGGAATAAAAGTAAATCTGGCGGCCTTGCGACCAACATTGGCGTACATTTTTTTGATATGTTAACGTGGATCTTCGGTCCGGTCGTGCAAAATAAACTTTATGTCTCCAAAAAAGATATAATGTCGGGATATCTTCGTTTAGAGCGTGCCAATGTCCGATGGTTTTTGAGCTGCAATGAGAAATATCTCCCCACCAACGTCAAGGAAAAAGGCGAAAGGACATATCGGTCGTTAAAAATAGAAGAAAAGGAATTCGATTTCAGCAAAGGCTTTAATGATCTCCATACTAAAAGTTATCACCATATTTTAGAGGGACATGGATTTGGAATCGACGCCGTGAAACCCTCAATAGATCTGGTATCTAATCTGCGCAGGTGCCGAGTGGTCTCGATAGACGAAGATAGCCATCATTTTATTAAAAAGGAAATCAAATAAATGGAAATAGGAATTGTCGGCAATGGTTTTGTAGGAAATGCTATTAATGAAGGGTTCAAAAATCATTATAATATGATTGTTTATGATAAGAATCCCCAAAAGAGCCCAAATATTCTTCAAGAGTTATACAATTTAAAATATATTTTTATCTGTGTACCAACTCCGATGGATAATAAAGGTAATCTCGATCTTTCGATAGTCAAAGCGGCCATCAAAGAGTTGGGAGGTCATAAAACTCTAATAATTAAATCTACTATCACTCCTGCTGGCGCCCTTGATTTAATAAAATCCTTTTCCCAACACACACTTGTATTTAATCCTGAGTTTCTTACCGAGCGCACTGCTGTAGAAGATTTTAAAAATCCTTCCCGCATAGTATTAGGGGGAGACCCGGAGGCGGTGAACCATATTTTTAATATTTATGAAAGAATCTTTCCTGATACCTATACCAACTATATCTTAACAGATGCAAAAACCGCCTGTTTTATCAAATATTTTTGTAACTGCTTCTTCGCGGCTAAAATTTCACTTATTAATGAGTTTAAACAGACCGCAGAAATAGAGAATATAGATTGGCCTGTCGCATTGGGGGGTTTATTATCCTCCGGGTGGGTAAATCACATGCATACTCAATGCCCTGGCCCGGATGGAAAAAAAGGATTCGGCGGCAAATGTTTTCCCAAAGATTTAAATGCTTTTATAGAATATAGTAAATCTTTAGGCATTTCGCCGCTAATGCTGGAAGCAGCATGGGAAAAAAATTTAGAAGTTCGTATTAATAGCGATTGGTTAGCTATACCGGGAGTTGTTAATGGGAAATAAACACACTTTTCAGTTAAAACCTTGACTTTTAGTTAATAATGGGTTATAATATAGTAAGTAAGTTCATAAAGGAGATATATATAATGAAACTTAGCAATCAAGCACTTGGAGCAATCATGATGGCTCTTCAAAAATCAATCATGGAACAATCAGACATCGGGCCAGTCCTGGCTGGGTTTGATTTAGTCGACACAGAGAATGGATTGATGGTGGAAAATCCTCCCGTAGTACATTTTAATGAGGTAGACAACGAATCCGAAGAGGGAACTCCCGAGAATGCCTAAATATTGTTATTATTGCGAAAACTGCAAAACAGAATTTGAAATAAGTCATTCTATTAAAGAGAGATTAGAAAACTGTACCTTTTGCGCCTCGGATAATACTCTTAAAAAGCTTATTTCTATGCCGACGATTCTTGCGCAAGATAAACCGCTGAAAGGTAAGAAGGTGGGATCATTAGTTGAAGAATATATTGAAAAAAATAAACAACAGTTGCAACAAGAAAAAGATCGGCTAAAAAAGGTGGAATATTAATGACAATTTTATCCATCCTGTTAAGTGTGACTTCTTTTTTGTTGTTTTCTATTATTATATTTTTAATATGGTATATTAAAGAAGCTCTTAGTCAAATTCGAGCCTCCGAACAATATACATTTGATTTAATTTCCGGCATAGAAGAGTTAAAAGAAGTTATGGAAACATATATAAAACATGTCGACGGGGTTCATGAAATGGAGATGTTTTATGGGGACGAAACATTGCGAGATCTTATACGTCACGGAAAAGCTTTAATAGAGACTTTCGAAGATTATAAGGTCGATTATTTCCCCATTTTAGAAATGAAGGAAATAATGTACGATGACGACGAAAAATACTCCTACCGTATCCAAGAAGAAAACTAAAAAGACCAAATATAGACGAATAAGAAGAACCAAAAATCCTCGTATGTACTTTACGCAAGTACACGAAGATGCCATTGTAGAATACAATAACATTACCGACAACAAACGTCGCACAGAATTATATATTCAATTTATTCAGCCAGCTTTTAATGAAATGGTGGATAAAATTGTTTTTACTTATCGTTTTACAGTTTTGCCAAATATTGATACATTGCGAGACGATTGCAAAGTGTGGTTAACGACTGTGCTGGATAAGTTTGACCCCTCAAAAGGATCAAAAGCTTTTTCATATTTTTCAGTGATCACCAAAAATTGGTTTATTCAAAAAGTTAAAAAAAATAAACGTAGTCGACAGAGGGAAACTCAATTTGAGGATTTAACTAAAGAATTAGAAATGAAATTCATTTCTTCAGAAATGACTTATGATACCGAAAGAGAATGGAAAGAATTTTGGTCTCTTTTGTGGGTTGAAATTGATACTTGGGATAAGTTAAAATTAAAACCTAACGAACGAAAAGTTTTAGAAGCCATAAAAATATTGCTTCAAAGCTCCGAAGATATTGAAATTTTTAATAAGAAAGCTATTTATTTGTATATACGCGAAATCACTGGACTTAATACTAAGCAAATTGTTAATTCGCTTAATAAGTTGAGGCACAGATATCGTATTTTCAAAACTAAATGGAATAAAGGCGATTTATGAAAGATTTAGAAAAATATTTAGAAAAAGCTATTAAAAATATTGAAGATGATCGCGATATAACTCGTCGATTATTGGATGATGTTGTGGTTTATTTGAGTGGAGACGAAGAGCGGCATATGACAGTCGGACTCACCGCAGCAAAATATGTAGAGACCCTACAACGATCAAATGAACAACTCGTTAAAATATCATCTATAATTCAACGAAAACAGAAAAGTGATATTGGATTAACGATGGATGATAAAAATGATCTTTTTGATATGATCAAAGAAGGAACCCAGGAAGATGGGAACTAAAGTCAAAATACCAGTTAATCAAGTGGCGGCAGGCGAGAATATATTTGGTTCTCGACTTTATAAAGTTAATGGGTCGGTCGATCCTTACTTAACTCCGTTATCTACATTGGAAGCTAACTGGACTGCCAACCACGATGGGCTTATCCAATGGAAAGAAACTGCTCGTGAAATGAGCCGCGCCGTTCGCGTCGACCCCGATGGTCCGTGGGCCGCGCTTGTTTTAAAGGTGGCCTTTGTATATTATTATGGAGATGAAGAGAGGTTCTATGCACCAGTCCAAGCGGGCGGACTTCGTCCAACCCGCCGAAACTCTAAATCTGCAAAATATATCAAAATATGGGCACAACGCCCCAGTGTTGATCAATGGCGCATTCAACCTGATTGGTCTTATTTAGGGGGCGAATATGCAACCCCCACCCGACAATTTAAGGCCCAAAGCGCCGAAGAACGTAACGCTCTCATCAATATGTACCCTACATACATTGTTTCTCAGGAAGAGTGGGGCTCTCAACGAACTCCTCATGTGGGAGATATAATGGCTGTTACTTTCGAACATAAAATATCCAAAACTGGAGGGAAAATATTAGGATTTGTTGATCAATCAGATTTGCAACTAGTACCAACTTCATTTCCTGCGGGGACATCGCCAGACATAGCTTCAGCCCACGAATCTTTTGTTGATCCTAAAAGAAGTATTTCTGACGTATTTGAAGATGATGAGGGCCCTATGATTCGAGAACCAACTGCTGAACAATTAAAAGCCGCAGTTAACGTTATGGCTTTCATGGCACCCGGTCCCGAAGTCCGAAACCAGGAATATATACCCGATTATTTAGATGGGAAAACTCCAAATACTTTAAGATTCAAAACAGGCACCCCAAGACGAACTTTTGATAGTGACCCTCCCCAAGAAGAATATATACAAACTTTAATTTGGGAAAACGGGCGCCCGGTATACACAAAAGACGCCCCCTATTTAATAGCCTTATGTCAGGCCGCTTTAAAGGACGGCATCAGATTATATTCATCCAGCCTGTACCGAACAGCATGGGATAATGTCACTGGTAATATGTTGAAACCCCATTTGGTTAACAAGTTTGCCCCTGAAGGCGCCGTAGACCAACCATATGGGGGTTATGTGGGGTGGGACGGTAAACCCCTAAGTAAACGATTTTTAGCCAAAGTGTGGGCGCGCCCCGAAGGAAGTTTTGCGGCCTCACAAAAAAAGCTGCGTATTGCACATTGTACACCCATAAAAGAGGGAGATGATGTATTAACAAGTCCCTCTATTTGTAAACCCAAAACCGGGCCCCCAACAGATCGTCCAGCATATGCTTTTTCTCATGGCGCTGGCTGGGCGAATGACATTGGGATGAACATGGATCGCCACGCAGGAACTAAACCCCAAGATCCTATTTCCAAAGCATACCGCTGGATGTGCCTGAATGCTTATAAATTTGGGTTTATTCGCACCGTAGATACGGAACGCTGGCATTGGGAATGCCGGCTTGATCAGACACCGCGCCCGCGTATGTTTTCAGCGATTTCCAGAAGAAACGGCTCTTGGGATAATCAATTTAATCAGCGAGGAATGGATTATTATGATGATCCAAATGATCAATCTTTCGATGAGTATTGGGACCAAGATGAGGAAAATGAACGAAAGGTAAGACAGACTGAAATGGGAGTGGTAGAATATGGGTAAGCTAAAAATATTTTCTAATAAAAAGGATGCAAGAACCGATAAGGGGCTTTCCCGGACCGCCAAGGCTGCTGTGGAAAAAAACCCCGGACAAGGTTTAAATTGCGGACCACTGACAGAAACGGTTCCTATCTTTGACCGCGCCAAAGGTGAAAAAGTTATAAAAAACAAAAACAATTCATGGATTGTTTTGGGAAGAGACAGGCCCGCCAGTAAAGCTTCTGGAAATGGCGGAGCTGGTCATGGAAAATGTGGCATGATTGATATAGTGGTGGGACGATTGGCATCATCAGTAGCTAGCGAAAATAGCGATGCATATGTCTCACCCAGCTTTTCAGCTGATGCTGCTCGTATTTATATTTGCCAAAAAACTAACATTGATCAACATTTTGGTATCTGCGAGGGTTATGTGGGTTTATCTCAAAATAGGTCAGCCATAGGTATGAAGGCCGATTCAATTCGAATCATGGCCCGCCAAGGAATTAAAATTGTTTCATCAATGCCTGGGCCCCCGTCTACGGCAGGAGCGTCTGGGCAACCCAAAAGCCGATACGGGATTGATCTAATATCGGGTAATTATGGGGGCCCCAACGCCGCCACCGATACAAATGGCAAGCCGGTTCTTCAACCTATTCCTAGAGGGGAATATTTGGAAGAGTGTTTAAAAGAAATAGTAAAACTGATTGAAGGAAACTCAAAAATCATGTCTAATTTTATTCGAAAACAAATGGAATTTAACTGGTCAATCGCCACCCATACCCACCTAGAGCAGCCTATGCCGGTCTCTCTGTCAACCCCGCTAGGGATAAAGTACGCGTCCATTATGCCAAGTCAACTCATACACGGTGCGATCCCGTCATCGTGGAAAAATCCTGTTAATGCATCTGCGGTCAAATTAAATTATTTGACTGGCCCAATCTCCAATATGTGGATCAACAGTAGGGTGAATAGGACAACTTAGATGACCGATGTTCTCACGCAGCCCATAGACTGGGACTTTTTTGAATGGGAAAATATATTCCCAGCATCCGGGGAAAGCTCTCTGATCCATATAGCCCGTTATTTCGCGGGCTTTAATCTTCCTATGTGGGGAGGATGGATGGGATACTTGGAGATCACCGAGAAAGAGAGAGAGGCTTTCGAAGAAGAATTCGGTGGACAATTTGATAAAGTTTTACACCCCACACCCCATTATGTGGATATCTCCGCCTATTATCGCGGAGTCACAGATGCTACCAAGTGGAACGCCACAGGCGGCACGCCGTGGGGCAACTATTCGCTCGCCACCTTAATGGAGCCCTCGGCCGATATCCAAAATACTTTAAACCCATGTCATCCTGATGGTAAAACAGATTCGTGGAAATTATACGCCGGCAAAAAGGTCGACAAAGTTCAATATAATCATAGCAGTTATGTTAATGTTCATCGATTTATGGTGGAAGACTGCGTAGACGGATTAACTGATGATGAATTCTCTGTTTTAATATATCTTTTCTTAAAAACAGAAATATCCCGCTCTATTAGATCTTATATTGATAAAATTCCAAAAGCAGATCGAGATTTACCACAACCTGAAATTATGGGGATTTTATATTATTATTTACATATGTTAACGGATGTACATTCACCGGAGACCCTCTATTATTTATATACCCGCGTTCCTCAAATTTTTACTTGGTATAAACAACCATCATTTAAAGTAATGGTAAGGGAGCCTAAATATGACGAGGTTTATCCCACTCAAGATTGTGACAGTACAAAAACTGGTACCGACGCGTCCGGTGTGCCGTGGCAGCCTAGTCGCACCGTCCTTTATCGGCCTTTGGGTATAACTGAAGGTACTCCTTATGAAGGACAACCCCCCGTCAACATTCCCGAATATGGAGGTGAGTATGATATTGGCAATCTAGATTACAGCGCCGGCGCTTCCGGCCATACCTCGTCTGGATATGAATCCGGACCGGATTTTTGGGCCAATATATTTTTAAGAAAATTGCCTGAAAGTTTTGTTACATTTGATAGCATTGCATATTGGCTTAAAGCCGAGCTATTAACTGAGTTAACACAACATGTGGAGCAATATCGATATGCTTATGAAAATCATACTTATACGGTCATGAGCCCTGATAATGTCATTAATAATGCGGGAATTACGCAAGGGGGTATTTATTCTGCTGCAGTTTTAAATACTCAAACTATTTTATCTTGGTGGCAGCAAGTGGCCGAATCTGCCCTTCGACAAGCATCCGACAAAGAACTTGACGACCTTGCGGCCAAAGAAGAAACTGAAGATATTGAAAATTTAGACTTTAGTGATTGCGGGCCCGCTCCTGCACTTGCGCCGAGCGCTACCGGGTGTGCTAGTTGTATTCCTAATCCCAAAGCCATTGTTCCTGATTGGACGACTTTATCGGAAAGTGAACCTTTTTTAAATGGAAAGACATGCGAATATTCCATCACAACCCTCTCCACTGAAGAGAATGTGTTTACGGTCCCCTTGGGAGATATTTTAGTTAAAGCCATCCGGCCAGGATTAGAATTATTATTAACAAATTATGATAAAGACACTTCAGAAAAAACATTAGATGAACTTGTTCCTCTGGCTACAGCAAAAGATTATTATGTCCCTGTACGTTCCGGGTTAAAAATAAGAGTTCTGGTAACCCTACCAGCCGCACTTATGGATAAAGTGGGACCTCCCCTTGAACCCACCGCAGATGAAAAAGAAGCCGAGTCACGAGACGAAGCCCCGGGAAATTCTGAAGCCACCACCGAAACAGTTTTGAAAGGATTTGAGATTCGTCGATATTTTAAGGTCGCCATTCAGGGGATGCGTAAAATAGGACGCGAACATATCTTTGCTTTCTTGAGAAAGGACGCGGAAGGGAAGGATGCGGGTCGATATCTATTAAACTGTCCTTTTTATAGGGAGGGTTTACAGCAATATCGATCGGCACTTATTAAATTTTTGAACAAAAATAAATTTAAAATCAATCCCATCGCCGCCAAAACTGCAGCCCTTGATGAAGTTAAATTAAAATTTGATTCTGAATATAACCTGGTAGAAGTTTGGGCCAACAAGATGGGATGCCCCGCCGAACAGTTGAAAGAAGGATTTGAGACCTTTAAAAATAAAAATATGGTTAATAATGAAACTATATCAGCTTTAGTGGCCAAACTACCAGAACTTGTAAATGATTTAAGTAAATCGGATCCCATTAGGTATGGAGAGTTTGCTGATAAATACATTTATCCAGCGCTCGATACGGAAAAACGCGATGCACTAGACGAACAACCTTTGACCGAAGGAGACGATTGTAATGTAGGTCATGTCTTACAAAATATTTTTAAAGGTCCACTGGCCCTCAGTGCCCAAGCGCTTGGAGAAGGATTAACTTTTTTTGAACTATGGGCCGATGAGTTCAACGAGCAACTTTGCACTTCGTATGATGGAGTAATCGAACAGGAAAAGAAACTGGAAGACCCCAAAGAACAAATGAAGCGAATAAAAGATCAATGGCATCGCCAAATTGAAGCCGGAGACCCAATTTTTACTGGCATTCCAGCTATTATAGATGACACGGCCAATGTTTTTGAAATGTTTGAACTTTTAATCAATAAATTGGGCTTTTGTGGGTTTCTGGCAGTTTTGGAAAAGGTGTCCGATTGTGTAGTGGGTGGATTTGATATAGAAATGTCAGCAAAAACTTTATTAGCCGCTACCATCAACAACTTTACTCAAAAACAAGTAGAAGGCATCTTTTTTGCCATGAACCCAGGATTGCAAAAGTTAATAACTGATGCGGTAAAAGAACTAACGGAAATTCCCTTCCCTTGGGATGCCGATTACCGTCCCGGAAGCTATAATGATCCAGATATAAATGAGTTCGGGGAGAATATGCGTAATATCGAGCGAAAAGTAGAAAGATTCTTCAAAGACGAAGCCAATATTGAGATTATATTTGAAGAAAAATACAAAGATGTGCTCCAATGGCCCGAAGGATACGAAGAGGGCGAATGGTTTGCCGTTGGAGGCGATACCGATACCGAGTACTCCTGGATTGATGAAAATAATTTGCAGTACCGAACGCGGACCCTGCTGAGTACCGATGTGTGGACGGATGTCGGAACAATGGGTTGGCAAACCGCGCCACAAGGCGCCATCGCTGGGCGCCCCATGATGGTGGCCGAAGCTCAATGGCTTTCGGATTCTGAAAATGATACCGACTTGCTGGCTGAAGGCGATGAGGGGGGCGAATAATGGCTGACGAAACCGAACGCCTAGATAAACTATTTAAAAATTTCCAATATCTGCAAAGCGTGTATTATCGCGCGAGCAACCAAGACCTGGACGCACTGTGGACTCAACTGGGCGGTACCACTATTGTCTTTTCCGAAGACTACCCCCATCCAGGCCCGTTATCTTTTAATAAAAAGAAGGATCTCAAAGTTTATTGCCGTGCCTATCCGGGCGATGCTATTTGTCAGAAACCAGAAGAACTTTTATCAACGGCCCTCACTACCGCTAATCCCGCCTACCGGGATCAATTTAGTTACCAAACGCTTACAGGACATTCCAGCACTGCGAACAAGACTAATATCCCTTCAGCTTTAGAGTTGGATAATCTTCAAAGTCTTATCGATAAAGTGTTGGAGCCCATCCAGGAAGCTTTGGACGCCGACGGACAAGGCAAGATTCAAGTTAGCTCTGCATATCGATCCGATGAGGTTAATGAAGCCGTCGGAGGCTCTGATAGTAGTCAACATTTACATGGTCTAGCAGCGGATATTACTGTACCCAATGTGGATGGCTTCGGCACCCCGGCTGAAAGGTTTACTCAATGGGTAGTAGAAAAGAATTTAGCATTTGATCAGATGATATGGTATGACCAAGAGGGGGGTGGCCATGTTCACATAACAACTGCCCAAGCCGACCGGCCCTGGGCATCCGATTCGAAATGGATGCATGCCCGAGGGGGCAATGGAAGTATAGAGTACGTGCCTTATGCAACCCTCGACGCCGACGGCAATGTCCAATTTTTAGAAGAAACTCTAGATGAGCATGAAGCCGAGCCCCCGGAGGCTGACACAGCCGAGGAAGGGGAGACAGGTACTCCTCCACCGACCGGAGAAATGGATATCCGAGGACCGGAACCAAAGGTTCTGACTACAGCAGAGCAGGCCGCCGAAGAGGCTGACCAGCGTATTGAAGTTGAGGTTGGGGGAGATAAGACGGTTATTGGCCCTTCGGGCAAAAAACCAGACAGTAGTACCTCACAACCAGGATCAGTTGGTATAGCTTTGGATAAAATTTGGGACCAAAGTTACGATCACATTAAAAAGGGTATTAATAATTTAGTTCAAAATAATTTTATTTCAGTGGACGCTTTCATGAGTGCGCTAAAAGATATCCCCGGCGGAGAACTTCTTATGGGACCCATCGTAAAAGAAGCAGGCGCCGCAATGCTCGGTCTTGGAACTAAAGATTGTCCCCGACCTCCGATGTGGTCTCCTCCTGTAAGTGATTTTTTCAAAACTCTTGATCTTAGCAGGAAAGATGACCCCGATGGAAGAGAGACAGGCAATAACTGTAGTCGAGCCAAATCAAAACTACATGCCGAAATAACACTCCCGAGGTTCGATGGGTTCCCCATTGGTCCAATGAACAATATTGGGGGAATGATCATCCAGGCGGCAGAAGATGCAGCCCAACAAATGCTATTCAATCTTCTCCAATCAGTTTTTAAAAATATCTTAACTGTAAGTATGAATGCGGGCTGTGAAACTATCGGTGATATAGGCCAAATCATTGGCGGCCCCTCACAATTTAAAGATGCGTTAAGAACTGCTGTCTGCGGCCCATCGGCCAACGATGAAGAATTGGCCAAAGGTGTTAATAGTATTTTATCTGCGCTGGGAGACTTTGGCGCCAATGTGGGGTCGTATCCCCCTCCTCCTTCTGATGAGGCCGTAGGGGATTTCATCGATGCTGTGGGAAATACTTTGACAAATCAAGAAACAAAAGGATTATTAGACGGAGATCCATCCCCGGAAGCCTTGAAATATGTGGAAGAAATTATACAATCGCTACCGGGCGGAGAAGTTGCAGCGCTTGTTACTAGTCAAGCCCAAATTAAGAACATGTTTTCTAACCTGGGCGCTGTTTTGGATAGCAATATTATAAATACTATTTTAGACGAGGGCCCTGTACGGCCCCTTAATCCTTCTTTATGTGAACCCGAAGCACAAAACCAATGGCACAATCTCCGTGCTGCCGCCTTATCGGGCAAAGGATTTAATCCCGATCAAATAATGCAACAACAAAAGGCATCTGACGAAAGACAACAGCAAATGTTGGAAGATTTTGGGAATATTGCTACCACTTTAGACAATCTATTACCCATCCCCCTTGTAAGCCCAGACCCGGAATGTCCCGAACAAGGATTATTACCTAATGTAGGGCCGGAAACTCAAAAAGTCACTAAAAACGCTATAGGTGATACATTCACTTTGGTTAACGCGGTTTTCTTGAAAGATTTAATTGGAGGGGGGCGGCTCGGCCGCAAGGGACTTTTGGATATGATTTTGGCCGATACCAAAGGAACTGGGTATAAGTGGCACAAGGAATTTTTTCTTAAATTCTTTGGCGCCTCTGATTCTGGAGAGTTAGGAATATTTGATTTATTCGCGGATGCAGATACTGGTCGAAACCACGATTTTTTAACTATTCAAAATAAAGTAGGTCACGTATTACCTGAAACGGTTGCCATCCATTTAAAAAATACTCTGGAATCTTTGGCGCCCCCTTTCAAAACTACATTGAAATATTTCATTGCGCCAGGTGTGGTCTATGGCGATAATTCTTTAGTTGTAAAAGAACCTGATGTTGTAATGGAATACTCTGCGTGGAAAGACGCGTTCTATGACAATCCGGGCAGCTATTCATTTACATTAAATTATGATTATTTTACCTTAAATCAAATGGGTCAACCCGAGTGGGGGAACGCCTTCCGGTTTCAAAGGAAGAATTCATTTGGACGAGACGGCAGTTTAAGTTTTGAGGGAATAAGATCCATCCCAACGGCTTCTCAAGATTATATAGATGACATATATTCTATGCCCACTCCTTTTGAAAGTTTCTTATCCTCAGAATATGCTCTTCCCACTACCCCTGGCGCCGGAGTAGTTCCCCCTTTTGGTTCATCTGCCACCTCCGATAAAGGAGTATCAGGATCTGCTGGAACGGTCGCAGTAGATCCGAGTAGTGATCCCGATCCTTCGCTCCCCAAATTAGAACATTCTCCACAAGCTACCATTTTTGGAAAAATAGTAGCAGATATTTGGAAACCATATACCTCAGATGTGGATTCTATTAGCCATTATTGCCGAGATTACTTATTTGATTATATTAATTCGGCCATTATCAAAAAGTTTTTAGTCAAGATAACTAAAAATAGCCGCGCCTTTGATTATGGATTTGACCCCACTTTGGCACCTATTATTCATCCTTTAACGGATTATGAAACTTACGGAGGTGATGAAGACAATCCTCCTTATTGGATTGAGGAGCCCGAATACGGTGGGTGGCTTGGGATTTATGAAGCCATGGCCCCAAAAGTAGATGCGTGCGAGAGAACCCCCATTATAGATTTTGAACAGATTAGTGATAAAGTCAAGGAGTTTGATGGTAAAATTGTCGATGATCCCCGCTTAAAATATAATCCAGATTGTGCCATCGAGCCTCCTTATTCGAGAATTTTAGAAAAAGAAGCCGCCTCTGCAATTGAGGGGACAATTCTAGCATTGTGTAGGCTTTATATTGTAGAAAACTTTATAAAAGGCATGCCAGTATTTTCTCTTTTTGAGGCTAAAACGGGTGTTTTTGATGAAGTTTTATTTGCTTATATATCCGAAACCATGTTACAAGATATCTATACATTGGGGGGTAATGTATTATTTCGCCCAGAAATTAAAAAATGGACATTTTATTATATTTTTCTAGAGCAAGTAGTTCAGAATTTTGAACGTAAAAGAGATTTAGAACTTCTTGTTCCCACCGCCGAGGAAACGGAAGCATTGACTGAACTTAGAAAGAGTTTATCAACTTATCGCGAGCCGACACATCCCATCTTTAAAAAGAAAAAAAAGCGGAAAAAATTTGATGAATATATGGCAGCGACTAAAGATTATGCCAAAATAATATTAAGAAGATATATATCGGACGAACTGAAAGAGGTTTCCGCCGCTTTTAAAACAGCGTTAAATCCCTCCATTCATGATCTGTCTAGTTTGGTATTCGGGTCGCCAGATTGGATGATGGGAGCTTTGACAAGCGCTGGCCCGCTTCATGTCCCTCGCGAAATAGAAACATCGGGGATTTTAGAAGATATTTATGCGCCTGAGAAATTTTCGGGGTTTATCGACAGCAACAACCTCCAGACCGAAATAACGACCGATAAATTTTTAAAAGGTTCAGGATATTTCCCATTTGCATTGGAAAAATATATTAAAATTAACCGATATTCGCAGGATGATGAGCCCGAAGATTATAATCCTCCAGCCGACCTGATATTAAATTCTCCCGCTAATAGAAGTAACGCGGTCTCCCCGGTAGTAAATTTGCAAGATTGGGAGGAATTTCTTGCGGCGAACACTCCCCCCGCTACCTCTTATAAAATTACTGACATCTGGAAAAGTTGGAGCTTTGGCTTGCGCATTTCGTTCATTCTTCCGGAGGAAAAACAATACCACATATCCCCCGATTTTATAGATTCTATTAAAGCCAATGATGCATTGGCTTTAAAATCCTTAAAGTTGGGCGCCCCGATAACCACCATTGATGATTCGGACCCCCGAAAAATTATCTTTCCGCTAGTTTCGACCGAAGTTGAAATCAAGGGAGATCAAGTGGTGAATGCGGATTTAATGCAAAACTATGATGAACACATCACCACATGTTTAATAAACCAGCTAATAAAAGATCCCAAATATCAAACTTTATTCAATTATTGTTTTGCTTTGCCTAGTTTACTTTCACTAGCAACTATTTATACCATAGAAGGATTTATACCTTCTTTGGGAGAAGAGTGGGGTGAATATGAAAAAAATGGAGGAAAGTCCGGAGGAGGAGGTTTGAGTGCGTTCCGGGGCTGGGATAGGGAAACTTTTATGAGGACAAAAAAAATGTTGAGAGGTATGTTTAGAGCTAATTATCATGTAAGAGATATGGATTATGAAGATCCCGAAACAGATTCCAAGAAAGAAAAAGTCCGAAAAGATGCCCGGGTAAGGGCCAATCTTGACTGGAAAATTCCTTGGTGGAAAAAGAGATTACAAAGACCCAAACCCAAAGATGCATGTGAGGTAGTCCGACGCCAAGAAGAGGGGGACCCCCTTAAACCAAAGGATTAATAAAAAATGGCAAAACGTTCAGAAAGAGAAAAAAATATGGGGGCTACTCGGGCGAAGGCGGGTGGAGTAGGTCCTTCTCTACCTTTAGAAAGCGATGATGTGGATGGGGTTTATGTTTTGACTAAATCTCTTCAAGAAGAAGTCAAACAAAATTTAAAACATTTACTTTTAACATGTCCTGAAGAAAGATGTATGTATATAGATTTTGGAGTCTGCATAAGAAACTATCTTTTTGAACCCAATACGGCCGAGACTTATGATAAAATATATGCAAGCATAATAGCCCAAACAAAAAAATATATGGATTATATTACTATAGATAATGTTGTATTTAATGACGGGAAAAAAGCAGTGGACGAAAACGCTCTAGCTATAACTATTATGTTTACCATTGTCCCAATTAGTATAAGCGATATCTTAAGTTTACCGTTTGGGTATGCGGACCCAGGAGCCAGTTCTTATGAGCCGGATTATTCATGATTATTGGAAGGAGAAAATAATAAATGGCCAAGAAAAAAGTACCTATTAATTACACAGGACGTGATTTTCAATCAATTAAGAAAGATTTGGTAGATTATGCGAAGCGATATTATCCCCAAACTTACAAGGATTTCAAAGAAGTTTCATTCGGATCCTTGATGATGGACACGGTTGCTTATGTGGGAGATGTTTTATCCTTTTACATAGATTATCAAGCCAATGAATCGTTTTTGGATTCCGCCGCCGAATATAATAATGTATTGCGGCTATCCAAACAGCTAGGTTATGTACACCGAGGAAACCCATCATCCAGTGGTATTATAAGCTTTTACATTGTAGTTCCTGCCAACACGGGGGGCATGGGCCCAAATATGCTTTATATGCCAGTTCTAAAAAAGGGGAGCACTTTTCAAGCCACCAATGGCGTTACTTTTATATTAACTGAAAATATAGATTTTTCCAATCCCAACAATGAAGTGGTCGTCGGACGCGTCGATTCCATAACCGGAGTACCCCTGTCATATGCTATCAAAGCTAGCGGCCATGTTATTTCTGGGAAAATAGTAACTCAAGCTTTTGTTTTAGAGGACTATGTGCGGTTTCGACGAGTTCGCTTGGCAGCCCCGTATGTATCGGAGGTTTTGTCAGTTTTTGATACAGATGGTAATGAATATTATCAAGTAGATTATCTTTCTCATGATGTAATATACAAAGAAGTTACCAATCGAGCAAAAGATAGATTAGACACTCCTATGGTTTTGCGGCCCTATGCAGTTCCACGCCGGTTTACGTTAGAGACCGAAGGAGTTTCTTCGTATCTTCAATTTGGTTTTGGTTCAGATGCCGAAGACGCAGGTATTTCTCCGGTGGAACCTTCTAACTTTGTTTTACAAATGCATGCCAGAGATTATATTTCTGATGTGGCGTTTGATCCCTCCAAGCTTTTACAAAGTAATAAATTGGGAGTCGCGCCTTCTCAAACTACACTAAAAGTACAGTATCGAGTCAATTTGGCGGGGAACGTTAATGCACCCGTTGGTTCTTTAACTCGGGCTATGAATCCCCTCTTTTCATTTAAAGACGCACGTAAACTGGATCAAGGGGTGGTAAATAATATTATGACCTCTATTGAAACATTCAACAATGATCCTATTCTGGGGGATATAGAAAGATCCACTTCGGAAGAAATACGCATCCGGACACAGGATTTTTTTGCTACCCAAAATCGTGCTGTCACCAAAAAAGACTATGAGGCTATTATCTATGCATTGCCACCCAAATTTGGTGCTCTTAAGCGATGCAGTGTTGTACAAGACCCAGACTCTTTTAAAAGAAATCTAAATTTATATGTATTGGCCGAAGGAGTTGACGGGAATTTAGACCATGCAGGTCAAAGTTTAAAACAAAATTTAAAACTTTGGTTAAGTCAATACAAAATGATCAATGATACGATTGATATTTTGGATGGCCAAATTATCAATATTGGTATAGATTTCGAAATCTACACTGATCCAGATGTTAATAAATATGATGTTTTACAGAGTTGTGTATCCGCCCTGGCAGCTAAATATAATGAGCCTTTAATGTTAGGAGAACCGTTTTATATATCGGATATTTATACATTGCTCAACAGTATCTATGGGGTGGTAGATACTAAAAAAGTCAAAATAACGTTGCGACGAGGCGCCGATTATGCTGATTCGAGTTTGACTACTCTATCCGAACTTATGTCCGGAGACGGTCGTTATGTGTCCGCCCCTATAAATGCAGCTTTTGAAATAAAATTTCCTCTCCTCGATATAAAAGGAGCTATTAGATAATGGCAGTTAAAAAATATTTTGCTGACGCTGATACTACCATAACCAACGCGTTCAAGACTAATTTGACAACACGCGGGATTGATGCTAACATGGGCGCATCAGATATTTTGGAGACTTTTTCCATTTATGGACAAGCCTCCTCTGATTCGACGGAACTAGAAAGATTATTAATAAAATTTCCCATTGATGAGATCACCGCTGCCCGCGCCAAAGATGAAGTACCTGCAAGTGGTTCAGTTAAATTTTATTTAAAAATGTATAATGCTCCCAATAGTCAAACTATTCCACGTCATATGACACTTAACATATTTGCTGTATCAAGATCGTGGCAGGAAGGCATAGGGCTTGACATGTCTGATTATCAAGACACAGTATACCCCGGGAACATCGGGGCCACCTGGATGTCGGCCTCTAGTACCGAAGCGTGGACTTTGATGGGGGGAGATTATCATACATCGCCCGCTTATTCAGCTTATTTTGATCGCGGCTACGAAGATTTAGATATTGATGTCACTGAGTTGGTGGAGCAATGGATAGCTGGCACCAAGGAAAATTACGGATTTGGGATTCATTTAACCGCAAGTCAAGAAGCTTACTTCCCTATGTTCGATAAAAGAGAATCGGTCAATTATGACACGTATGCTTATTTATCGGGCGCTCTAGGGACCATGACTCAGACAGAGCCCTTTACTGTGGGAGTGTGGGTATCCCCCGCTGACTCAATAACCTCCAGATATATTGGTTTCTGGACCGCTACGGGACTTGGCACTGGTGTACGCTATTTTTATAGAAATTCCTCTGGAAAGCTGCTTTATACGAATGTTTATACAGGCAACAACATGAATGCATACACACTTCCTGGAGCCATACCACAAGACGTGTGGACTCATGTGGCAGTTAGCCATGATCCATCCGATCTTGCCGCTTTACCCACCCTATATATTAATGGGATATCATCTTCTATCACTGTGCCGACAGGGGCCCCGACAGGTGTACCCCAACTCGCCGCTGGTTTCTCGGTAGGAGGCTGGGGAGATCATCTCCGAGATTGGAGTGGGTCAATTGATGATGTGGCTTACTATGATTCCGTACTGTCGGCCGCAGATATTTTGGAAATTTATAATAAGGGCTGCCCTACCGATCTTAAATCCTTGGATAGTGTTTCTTCACTGCAACATTGGTGGATCAATGGAGACGACCCCAATGACGCCATTCGATTAGGAACACCCCCGACCGAAGTAAGCATCTATGACCAAGTAGGTTCCTTGAATCTTTATGCCACAGGAACAGGCGGAATGGCTATCGATTCAGCTACCTGCGCAGAGCAAGCACCAGGAGGCGACAGATCGACTGGAGAACTTATTAACTACGTTGGCGCCCAAACAAGTTATTACACTAAAATATTTTTTGCCCGAGGGTCCGAGTGGTATTATAAACGTCCGATTTTAGAAGCATGTTGGGATGCATCAATCAAGGATGATCGTGGTAGATTTTATAACAGCAGCCCTTTGTTATCGGATGCTGAAAATCTGCATAACCTCTACATTTATAATATATATGCAGGTCGTTTACGGAATATCCCGGATGCCGGAACTGGCGAGATTTATATTAATTTCTATTCCGCCTCTGCAGGCGGCACACCGCTAAACCCCACTGTTGTTACCGGGGGTTATGTATCACCTGGAATATATTCCTGTTCCCTCGATATTGATCTTCCAAACCAATTCCCCGCTATTACGTTGCCTTTTACGCTGTACGACAGATGGTATACGTGCGCAGGTGTGTGTCCAAGCGGCGCAGGATTAGTACCCGTTCACACAGGCAGCTTTGACGTAATATCTCATGAAGCCTCTTCATATCATCCAGCCAGCATAAAATATGTTTCCACCATCACAAATCTTCAACCTGCTTACGCATCCGATGAGACGGTGCGCTTGAGATTATTCACTCGATTGAAAAATTGGTCTCCTACTATTTATACAGTAGCTACAGCCGATATAGAAACCACGATTGTAGCAAGCGCTTCTTATATGATTTATCGTGTTATTGATGACCTTCCGGTCCTTCCCTATGGAATGACGAGAGACAATTGTACGGCGATGTCTTATGACGAGAAAGGTAATTATTTTGATTTAGATATGAGCTTTTTTGATCCTGGTTATGCTTATGGTATTAAAATTTCCTTTTATGACGAAAAATCTTGGGTAGAACAGCCATATAGTTGGAAATTTAGGATTGAAGAATTAGATGAGTATTAGAGACCTTTTCGATAAAAAAACTCCTTATTCAGTAGTTTCTGCTACGGATATGACCGATTTGGGTCGTCAAGTAGAATCTGTTGATAATATAAAAGAGAAATATATCGAAAGAAGGACATTTATCCCCGATGTGGATTATAGTGCCCCAGGTACTTTTGCCAAATTTGGTTCAGCTGAAAAATATTATAAGGATTCTTTGGAAAGGGTTTATACTCAATATCCTTATGATGGCTCATTAAAAGAACGAACAGAGTTTTTAAACCAATCGACTTTTTTAGATACCTATATTTTAGCGGAAGAATACCCCAGGCGAAATGGATTTGTTTCTCTTGCCGCCGACGGCGCCCATTGGCTACCCGGAGGTTTCATACCCCTAACGGCCCCAGGCTTCGACGAATATATCGAGTTTTTTGGTGGCCCACATGGACCCTCTCACCCACCGGCGGAGCCGTGCTCGGCGGCCGCCCCGCTCTCTGATGAATCTGTGGAACAACAGTTTAAGTGGTCCAATAAGTGGGACCCCGAAGTCCACCGAGGCAACAATCTGCGAATGGATAATGCCCAGGGTACTAGTATTGAATTTTGGTTCAAGCAAGGACCACAATTCCCTCCCGGTTCCGGCTTAGGAAGCCGCCAATATCTTTTAGATATGATATCAGGCTCGGCGCGCCAACTGATTGCACTAGAATCCAGCAGCGCCGGCCCAATCAATTTCCGGATAAGACAGGATGATGGTATCACCAATACAGTGTGGCTTAGTGATGATTTATCCGATCTCCACAGTTGGCATCATTATGCTTTTACATCAGTTAACTCCGGTAGCGGCACAGCCTTCAAATTTTATATTGATGGAGTTTTGACCACTACCGATTCAAGTGCAACCCAAAAGGTTGGCGTTGATTTTATTTCTGGAACATTGGGTGCTTTATGTGCACCCCAGGGAGGCGGCGCACGGGGGGATGGAAAAACTTCGGGATCTTTTGACGAGTTCCGATATTGGAAAACACATCGATCTTCAGAAGATATTGGCCGTTATTGGTTTACTCAAATAGGGGGTGGTACCAATACGGATACGGCGAATACTCATTTGGGTGTTTATTACAAATTTAATGAAGGGATTACTGGCAATCGACATACCGATGGCACCACTCTTGATTATTCCGGCCGCGTTTCAAATGGTAGCTGGATAGGATACCCGGGATCCAACGCGCGCTCAATCGAATCGGCTATAGTCGAGGCTGGCGCCGCGAAATTCGAGTTCAAAGATCCTATTATGTATCCCTTCCATCCAGCCGTTCAGAAGTTATATAATACATTAACTCTATCTGGCTCGCTGTACGACAGGAATAATAATTCGGCCATTTTTTCATCGCTACCTTATTGGATTGTAGAAGAAGACGAGGAATCTAACTCCAATCTTTTAGAACTAACACAAATCCTATCCAGCTATCTGGACACCCTCTATCTTCAAATTGATGCGCTCCCGCGCATTAAAGATAGGGTATATGACCTCTCTTATATTAAACCGGCTCCATTTTCTAATAAATTGTTGGAATCTAATGGATTACAGGCCCCAGAAATATTTGTTGATTCTAGTATTATCGCCCAAATACTCAACCGCGACGAAGACAGAGAATTCCAAGAACAGTTAGAAGATATCAAAAATTTAATTTATAAAAATATATACAATAATCTTATTTATATTTATAAATCCAAAGGTACAATGAAATCATTGCGTAATCTGATTCATTGTTATGGTATTGATACCGATTTAATTAGAATCAACGCTTATGGAAACAATGTTACCTATACATTTGAAGATAACTTTCGTCCAAAAGCCGAACGTAAGAAATTCATCGATTTTAATGATCCGGACCGATTTATAGGAACAGTTTACCAGCAAACTGCAAGTGGGAATCCCAATAGCACCTCTCTTATAACTGGTAGCTGCAATAATCCCACTCTCGTCCCGTGCGCTGCATCCGAAAGCGATGTTCCTTTTCTGGCTTACACATCTTTCACTCACGAATGTGAGGTAATCTTCCCCCACAAATGGGAAATCAGTGATCCTGAGTGGTTCAGAACTCCCTTTTTAAGCGCCTCAATCTATGGTTATCACCTAGCCAATGCAGCCGATCAAGAAGATTTTACTTGGACGGCGCCAGATATTGCTTGGGGTCTGCAAGCATATGCCGTCCGTGACAAATTAGAATCCAAGAATGCTTATTTCCAACTAAGAAGCATCGGTGCCAACGTCAATTTAACAAGTAGCCTTTTTTACGACATCTATGATAATAAAAAATGGAATTTAGCCATCAGAGTTACCCCTCAGAAGATGGGAATGGATTTAGTAAGCGGAAGTACCGATGGCCCCATGGATCCTTTATATTTAATAGAATTTTATGGTGTCAATTCTGAGGTAGATATTGTCGCCAATGAATTTTATTTAACACAATCCATCGGAGCGGGGGTGCTCGGCACCTCTCTCTTAACTTCAGCCAAGCGTATTTATGCGGGCGCCCATCATGAGAATTTTACTGGCTCCATTCTCACACGAACTGATTTAAAAATCTCTTCAGTAAGATATTGGGCCAGTTATTTAGATAATGAGACAATCCGGGCACATGCTCGGGATGGCAGCAACTTTGGTACTAAGCATCCTTATAAAAGTACTTATTTATATCCTACCTCCTTAAGTGATATTCATATTCCTCAAGTAGACACATTGGCCCTTAACTGGAATTTCAATAATGTTACCTCCTCGGGCGATGGGTTGGTGGCAAACGCCCGCGATGCCGGATTCGAAGTCCAAGATCTTTCGTCTGGTTCTCTAGAACTAACAAGCTCCTATAAGCATTTTGGAGAAATTGTTAATCTCCAACATACTGGCCGTGGGGATTTTTTCTTAGCTAACGATCCGAAGGTTGTTGACTTACGTTATGTTTATAGCGGTAAACAAACCATCCCCGAAGTAGTTTATAGCAGCGACATGATTCAAATTATGAGCAGCGATGATGTTGTATTCACTAAAGATAGCCGCCCTGTAGATTATTATTTTCAAATCGAAAAAAGCATGTATCAAAATATCTCTGATGAAATGTTAAATATATTTGCTACTATTGTCGATTTCAATAATCTTATTGGTGAACCTGTTAATCGGTATCGTCTCGATTATAAAGCGATGGAAAAACTACGCCAACTTTTCTTCAGAAGAGTGCAGGAGGTTTCAAGCTTAGATGCTTATATTAAATTTTATGAATGGATTGATGCTTCTTTAAATATAATGCTTCAACAACTCTTACCAGCATCAGCCAATTTTAGTGATAATATTCGCCATATGGTGGAAAGTCATGTTCTGGAAAGAAATAAATATCAAACCAAGTTCCCCACTCTGGAAATGATCCCCACCGATCCCGAAGCCGGGATTAATGGTATTAACGAGCTTCTTTATAACTGGAAATTCGGACATGCTCCGCTACCCGGGCCCTCGGGGGTTCCCTCTCAAGATGAAAGTTGTTTTTGGTGGAAAGAAAGAGCCAATCGCGCCAGCCCGGTCCTATCTTCTGGCGACAGTCATGTAGATTTTGATAAAAATCAATATTTGAGTGCATCTCTCCAGGTTTTGGAACGGAGTTATACGACCCCTTATCGTTTTAAAGTAGATGAGGTTAAAGAAATTCGTGGGGGCGTCAACTTTTCACGCAATAAAAAGATAGATTATATCCGACCAACTATGAAATTTGGAACTACCGATGGAGTTTCGGTGGGAGAAGTAAAACCATTACCTATATGTGATGATGTTTATAATCCTTTAAAAAAATCTAAGTTAGATTTTAAAGCTATTATTAATGAAAATAGTTATTTTTCTGGAAAAGGTGATCTTTTTGTACCTTTTAGTTTATACTCTTCCTCTCTTCATCAAAAATCTACTAATATTGTTGTCACCCCGGGTATCGGCGCCGCCGAAGTGACCAACCTTCATACCGATACTTATGGGGACGACAAAGATGTGCCCATGCAAGGGCCTTTTACTGATTATGCCGTAGGAGGACTCCAATATCGTCACGTTGAGCCATTAAGATTTACTGAAAGAATGGAGGGGTGGCGATTCGAAGGTAATAAATTTATTTATCCTCGCGTCAACCAACCGAGGGGTGTTTATTATCGAGACCTTATAGCCAAACGACCGGTCAATATCCGCAACATTCATCATACCACGGGATCGCGCCCCAACCCAAACCCCAGATATCGGACCACCATTATAGGCAACTATGATCAAATATACGACGTTGTCCAAACGTGCGGTAGATATACGAATAATCATGCGTTTGTAAAAGCTGGAGGATTTAATCTGGTTCCCGCATTAACATATTCGGATTATGTTTTAGACATAGCCGCCATTCAATATGCTAAAGTCCAAAGAGGCAGAACTCCATGGGTATTCGTCAATAGATTCTCGGCCCCAGGTGGTCCAGATACGGCTGGCGATGCGAATGGGGGCCCCGGATTAGATCGTTATTCGGGGGAATACTCTTCTAGAAATGATTTAAACTATAGAAATAATTTTACTCGTCAAGTTTTACAATGGCTATATACTTCACATGTGGGGCAATTCGGCTATTATACAAACAGTCAGAATATTAATGGATTACCAGGCTCTGCTGTCAATCCCTTCAATTATGCCGGAACTGGATCTCTATATCAAGTCAATAGGAATCCGAATACCCGACTGGTTTCAGGATCTAAAAGCTTTCAGTGCAAGAAGGTTTATGACAATTATTATATTAATCACCCGATCCCTCAGTCGGATTGTCAGTATGCATGGACTAAGAAATCAGTCGACAAACATTGCGGCGTCCCCAAAATACCTCCCGCTGATTGCGAGGGCGCATATTTTGGCTGTGCGTGTCCTTTGGGATATTGGCCATATAGCGGAGAAGTGAACGGAGTAGACGCTGTCGCCTTTGTAAGTGGCAGTGATTTTGGCAGTTATATTATAAATCCACGGATTTGGGGCGCCCATAAACAAAAACATGGAGGTTTTGTCACCCCGCGCAAAGGGTTTTTATTTACTGATTTCGCTGGATTAAATACAAATATTCAAGAACCCATTCATGCCTTAGAGGCTTTCCGGGGACTATATCCCGAAAATAGCGCATTGATTCGAAATGGAATGTCCGAAAATTTTATTTCCCGATCGGCGTTCGTGGCAAACAGAGGTTTAAATCCGGAAGTCTGGGAAGTCGACCCTGAGATGGAGCTTCGAGAGAATATTGCTCAAAATAATTGGATATTAGCCTTTAGTGGTTTAACGGGACCTCGATACTTGCAAACCGTACAAACTTATCAAACTCCGCTAACTATCACCATTCGCTATGCTCAGGGCGCCTGGGAAGATGGTTTTTCTTCCCCTGGATATGATTTAGACCCCACGAGCCAACTCGGGCCCACGTTTAAATTCATGAATTTATTATATAGCGAAGACAATGGTACCACATGGCTTACTCAATCGGCCATCGACGCCCGCGTCATCCCCACATTTAATCCAGATGCCAGAGATCAGGGGGAGACCATTGGATTTCAGGAAGTTTCTTTTAGTTATCTCACGGGACGTTTAAAATTCAAATTTCAGCAAGATCCTGCAAACTATAACAGCACCGTCAACTGGGGCTTGGATCAGATTAATATAAGCGGTCCTGAATATTTGAACCGTACATTTGTTCCTCTAGCAACGACAGGTTCGGGACCTGTATATACGGCCCAACTTTTTAACTCGTTAATTCTCCATCGCCAGGGCCCATATGGCTGGCCAACGTGGAAACAAATTCGTGGTTATCAAAATCCGCTGGTTCGCTATTATCGTAATAATAATCTTATAACATGCAATAGCACTCCTGGAAAAATAAGATTGATTGAGGATGGAAAAGTTAGTATAAGAGATAGGTTCGCGCCTATGAAAATTTTTAAAGAACCGGCCGTTACATCTCAACCGGCCCTTCTGCGACATACGTTGGGCACCCGGATCAAAATGACCGGTCCAATGGGTACTCCATTTGCCACAGTTGAGCCTTTAACTATCCTTCATACTTTTGGTAACAATTTAGATTTATTTACGACTAAAGAATTAAATTTTTGTACCCATGTGGGTAAATGTGATTATTCAGCTTATGATCTAATTACTTCGTGGTATTTAAACGGTCAGTTGGAGCAGAATGAGCTACCAATTTATAGTTTTATAGAAATGCGCTATATGGAACAACTTTATCCCGCCGCCTCTAATGCTTATCAAAAACACACCAGACAAAGAATAGGATATAATAATGATTATTGGAAAGACAATAGAGCTGAAAGAACTCTTCTTGGAAAAACAAAATGGGGAGGGCTATAATGGCTGCTAATGTATATAATTCACAAGATAAACTCATCTGCTCCCAAAGTGCGTGGTCTCTAGATGCCTCTATGCGTTTTTTAAATATGCAGGTCGCCCCGGCTTGTTATTGCCCCGCCTCTCAAGAAATAGGAGGATCTTCAGTTGTTGTGTTAAACCCCCCAGACCCAGGCGAGTTACAGAATTATTATACTACTGTTCATTCCAATCTGGGGGATATATATACGAATATAACCTGCAGTTTTACTGGTACATTTTTTGCGAACGGAACGCTCCTCGTCAGCGACCGTGATTCTCCGGGATCAGGGCCCATCTACAATCGGCGCCACACTCTTTCGTCTTTATTTTCCTTCTCACCCTCATCGGGGATGAATATTCATCAAACTCAAAGCATTCAAATGAAGAATATTGATGGATATAATGAGGCTTCTCCCCTTACCCAATCTCACCCCATGGGCGCGCCCCAACTTTATGGGGGAACCGCTTTATGGGAATCGAACAAACTAGCTGATTGTCTAGGATCGTATCCACTCGTGGTATCAAGCTCCCAACAGGGCCTCGTCACAAGATTGAGAGAAACCATTGATCCTTCTTATAACGACTATGAAGGTTATAGTGAAGATATCCGCCCCAGCAATAAAGATTTTTCTATTATTCCCGAATTCCGGTTGAGTGAGTGGTTAGAACATTATTTAATAGAAAATAGGGGAGACTTTTTAGTTCCCAATCCGTCCGAGTTCACTATTCCGGGCGTCACCGGAAATGATAAAATGTGGATACCTGGTACCAACAATGAAGCCATTGAAATTGAGGCCAAAAATATCCAAAATAGTTCACAAAACAATTTTTATAAAATATATTCTAATTCTGATTTTATGAATCATTTCGAACGTGTTCAATCAGATCATAAGGATTTTGTGGACCCCACTACTATTAAATTAACTTGCAAAGTTTTAATGAAAATGATCCCCTATGATGGGTTTTATCCTTCAGAAAGAAGCCTCCAGATTGCTCATTTGGCCAAACGAGCCATTGCGCCCAACCTTATACAAACATTGGATGCGGATCCTGTAACTTTCACGTATGGATTTTGGATCGACTCATTGTTGAGTGTCTCCTCACCAGTTTATAATGAAGCTGTAGCTTTTAAAAATCGTCCCTTTTTTAGTACTTTGTTTGGCCCGGGCCTCTTATATAATACTATCAAAGCTGGTATGGCAGTAGATTACCCGATTTATACATCTTCCTTCGGAATCGTAAACTATACAACTGCAGTCTCCGGCGCCGCCCCGGATGTAACTGGGACTCAAGTGTTCGCTTTGGGAACGTCTTCTGGTACCGGAATGGCAGGATTTGATTATAGAATACCATTTGAAGCTTTATTAGAACCCCAAAATTATTTGGCAAATAAAGAAATTTTTGATATGGAGCCGAATCCCGATGCGGGATATAATTATGGATTCTATAATCGTTCGTTAGCTGGCATGCCTTCGGGCATCCCGGGCCCCGGCGGAATCGTCGGCAATCCCCAAGGATGGAAAAACTATCCCACCAGTGCGAGTCACTGGATTTCATTGAGTAATACGTGGGATGGAACTCGTGAAAATGATTTATATGAAAGAGCAATTAATAATTATTTAGCCGCTATTCCGGAATTCTTTTTACAAGATGGTGAGTTTAGTTCCCTGCAGTCCGAGAAAGAAGAAAATTTTCAAACGGTCACATCGGGGAATTACTATGCAATGCGCGTTAAACTTTATAGAAGCATGAATCATATACGATGGTGGGGCACACCGGAAAATCCAGCAGAAAAATTTATTGATTGGGATATGCCTCAAGACCCGATCCACCGAGCATCTACTTTGCGAGAAACCTTTACTTTATATTCCCGACCTTCGGCCTTTGGCCCTCCTCTTGCAGGCGCAGGGGGATTTGAGGGGGGTGAGCACTGGCCAACAAAAGGGGGCGCCCTCCGAACGCATAATTATGGGCGTAAACTTTCAGATAGTACTCAAGGTCTTTATAGTGCATTTACGCCTGCCTATAAAGACGGTGAAGGGTGGGCCGATATTATTTTTCGCCCCAAACGTACCGGCCGCCCCACAATTGCTGAAATTGAAGACAACTCAATGGTAATATTACAGAGGATTGATCCTTTATTGTGCGGTGACCAAACTCTCTTTTTTTTAAATTGATGCGCCCCCAACGGAGAAACTGTTAACAATCTGACTCTGCCCTATGTATACCCGCCGCCGTCAGCTTTCAACAACTGGTATCTCTTCGGCAGAGGCTCTCAAGGCGGCGCGCGGCAGATAGCTATTTGGGGATCTCCTTCGGGAGCAGCCGGAGCCGTCAGCATCGAGGGCAACTGGGGGGCCGATCGTTACCCCATGGATGGATTATGTGCGAACTCTTATGCTATGCAAATAAATGCTTCGGTTAATCTATTTGGCAGAAAAGATGATAGGTGGACCATTCAAACTAAATTTGAAACTCCTCATTATAATTTTAATCATATTAAGAGTAGCCAGGGATCCACGACAACGAGTTCTTTGGTTCCCAATACCTTGTTGATCCCAACACACGGATCCGAATCTGTACCGCGCGGGATGTGGCATCAATTTGGAGTTATAGATGATCAACGCGGTATCTATTTAGAAGTTGACAGTATCCCAGAGCGCTATAGGGAAGGGCGTTTGAATACTCATTTTGTGTGGGATACCTTCGCTGGAGGTCATACGCCATTGGGCCCCCCACATTGGTTCCCGGGCGCCACTCGCTGGGGATCAGAAGAAGGACCGGGGATTACGGATCCGCAAGGATGGTTTTATGGTCGCGATGCCACCATGACTCCCCCACCCTGGCAACAGACCACCGATCCCGGTCTTCATTCGTTGGCTGACGTTATGGGATTTAAAAAGAAAGTCAGATTGGGTAAAACTTCTCACAGCCGCGTTATATCCGAAGCCATTGTTGCAGTCCCATTTTTAGAAAGAGATGGGGAAAGAAAATTTTTTGAAATCCCGCGAGCACATATTGCCATTGCGTCAGGTGATTTAAGCGGCACGGATGCAGTTTCTCAAGCCGTTTCTGCTGTAGCTGCCACAGCGCAAGCCGTAGCCGATGGGTTGGAAGAGCTTGCCGAAAATGATGTTTTAACGGAGGAACAAGTAGGAGACGCGGTGGCTCAAGGAGCAGCGAATGCCGGAGCGAACACCGTAACAGATAACGTGGGTTTTGTACAGCAACCTACTATCCTAAATATGGTAAATAAGATGAAAAAGTTTATATTTCCGCCTCGCATGGACTTTCTTACTTATACAGATATTACTCCTTTTGCTATGTATATTTTTGATTTTTCCTACACCTTATCTCAATGTGACTTGGCCAAGATATGGCAAAATGTGTTGCCCTCTATAGGGGAGAAGGTTGTCTACCAAGAAGCATCAATCGCGCACAAATTATTATCACACGAATTAATGGGAAGTTTTGTCGGCCTCCATCAAGAATCTCTTAAAAACGAAGTTCAATGGATGGTATTTAAAGTAAAGCAACGCGCAAATAATAAATATTTTAGTAAAGTGGTCAAATATAATACTGATGAGAAACGCAATACACAATATGAGAAGAGCTATAACTGGCCTTACGACTATTTTTCTTTGGTAGAATGTGCAAAAATAGAGGCAACCGTGGGGTTTGGTACCGAATTACACAACGAACGAAAACTACCGGGTCCGGGTGGAACCGAGCAAGTGGCACCAGATGGTGTGTCTAATCTAATAAATGTGGGGGTTAAATCAACCCGCGCCCTACAGGATCCCGTGGGCCAACTTCAGGCCGAAGATGCTGGTCTTACCAGTGAAGAGAAGAACCAACAACGCAAAGAGAGAAGGAAAGAAAAGCGCGAAGAAAAGAATAAAAAAGGCGCCTGGGGCCTAACTACAAAGGACGATAAAGATAAATCATGACGTTTTTTAATCCCAAAGAAGAAGTATTAGATATTGAATTAACTCAATATGGTAAATATTTATTATCTATTGGAAAATGGAAGCCCGTATATTATGCATTTTTTGATAATGATATTTTATATGATGGAGAATGTGGAGATATTAGAGAAGTACAAAATGACATTGAGCCCCGGATCCAGGAAAATACACCCCGCATGAAAACTCAACACTCTTTTACTAGTCGGGAAACTGATTTTGCTCAATATTATAATGCTCGCCAAGATCCCAAAATGAGCGAACTAGATCGGATTAAAATGCAATCGGTCCCAGAGAAACTTTATTCTTTAACGGCACCGCTGGGGACTGCTAACTTAGATTTCAATAAAGCGCCCCGGCTCAAATTACAAGTCTACGATGGAGAGATTAGTGGCTCTTCAGCTGTCACATCTGATTCATTTCAACAACTCCAGATTCCTCAAATAGAAATGGAAATTGTTTATAAAACAAAAATAATGAATATTGCCAACGCATCCGAAGCTCAAATAAATGAGGGTGTTTTTGATAGATATGAGCAAGCAGAAGAATTGAATTTGGGGGTTTCGTCGGAGGGGAATTATATAGAAGTTACTCCGGCCAGCATTCTATTAACCTTAGAAGAAGAGAATGGTATTTTTAGTCGAGAAAATTTTGATATGGAAGTTTTCAAAATAGAAGAAGAATTTGACCCCGTTAAACAAGAAATAAAAGAAATATTAATTCCCCTATCTTTTTTACCGGATCCTTCCCCTATTAGTAATAATATTTTAACACCAAGGCCCGACTTATCCTATCTATATGTACCGGATCCCTCGTTTGTGGAATATTACTTTAATTTATATGTAGATCATGAAATAGATGAAGGGGAAATATGCCAATCGATCACTCGTTTGAAATCATTGGGGATTTATGTGGACGAGGAACTTAACTGCCCGGACATTCCGATTCCGCCTCGACGAAAAACTCTCTATGGACCCTCTGGGTTCGCGGATACTGAAGTATGCAACACGGACTCTCCTGATGAAATTCCTCACGTCACATATAATAAAAAAGACTAGTTATCAACGATATGAATATTAATCTTGACAATTTAGATAGTGCTTTCTTACCCGATGTATTTATAACTAATATATTGCTGGAAACAAGTGCTACCCCCGAAAATACCAAAACAGCTGAAGAGCGCCTATTGGGAAAAGGCCGTACATGGAATGCACCCATGAATTTCCAACAATTAGCGGGGTCTACTGCGGATTTTTGGAGAGCATCCGATGACCCTGATAAAACTTTAAAAATAATATTATCTTTAAGTATGATGGATCATGTAGATGAAAATGGACTCACAAGTTGGTTTTATAACGAAGATTTAACCAAATATTTGACCATTAAAGTCATTCAAAGTAAAGCACCAGGATTAAGCGCAGCCTTGGCAAAAGGTCAATGGAATGCTCTAAACAATGAGAACAATAAACAGTTCTATGATATTAAAAATATATCTGTTAAAAAAGAAAATACTTCTTTGGGAGACTTTATTAGTATTGATACCGCAAACAATAAACGAATGTTTAGTGTTGATTATCATGTGAGTTTCTCTATCAATAAACTGAAGCCTCCTCATCTTTCTTACTTTGCTTTTTGTTATTTAGATTTAAGATCCCTTGTAGATGATTATCATATGGGCTTTCTTTTGGGGAAAGGAGAGGCTGATAAAGTACGAGGAAAAGTGGTTGGAGAACGAGTTATCAAAGGAGGAGAACTACAATTAGAAACGTATGAATATAGGCTAGAGAAGGGTGGTGAAGTCTGGCCGGGACCAGTCCATCGCATGCGCCCCAACGCTACAGCCGCCCGCGCTGCCATTGACGACGCCAACGCGCTGGGATATACTAAATCTTCAGGTAGAAAGTGGATGACTGGCGCGGTTCATACTTCGAATTCTCGTTATTTAATACGCACAAAAATGGCCAACACTAAAATCCAAGATTACCGCGAATTAGACATGCTTCAACTTATGGATTTCGATCTAACCCCAGCCGCCAATATATTTTCCACTATCGAGCAAGGAAAGGCAGGCACCCAAAGGGTTATTCAAAATTCTCCGGATGTTTATTTTTCAGACGCATTTATTTCGTATGGAATAAAGGGGAATAAACAAGGGGAAAGTAAGCTACTTTTCCAGATGGATTATAATCGTATTTTACGTGACCAGAGTCAATTTGGCAGCATTATTGACCAAGCTTCTAATCCACAGGCTTTAATCGAAATTTATAAAAACTCTCCTATTAAAATTTTAAAAATAATGCGAAGACGCGTCCATGTCGGAACTGGCCAAAATCGCTTAGGGACCCCCGTCCGAGGTCAGATTAAAATAGACTCTCAAGAGTCGGAGGATATAATAGTGATGTCGGGCGATAAGCGTTCGAAATCCGGTCGGGCCCACGAACTACGCACAGTCTTGAACCCAACGGCAATCCAGATCACGCGGCATGATTTATCTCCCATCGGAGCCATCAAAGAGTTGCCCCCTATAATGGGAACCACCTTTAGAACGTTTACGGTAAGCGATTATAATGCGACTGACTTGACGGACGGTTATTATCAATATGGGATACAGCTAGAGATTAGAGATGGGACCGTTGATTTTGTAAATAAACAACTTAAACGACTCATTCAGATTAAAGAGGAACTCGATTTATATTATTCGATTGCTAATATGCCCAAATCCTATAATCGCACCTCTCAACGCTTTAAAACCCCTTATATTAAGAAATACTATTCTAAGATTAGGCTTGCTAATAAACCGTGGATTAAAACAATAGCTATTTTTGTGGATATCTTAACTTCCTTAGTAACGGTTCCTGAGATAATCGCTTTAGCTCTGCGACTTTATTCTTTTATAAACCCCCAAACAGGGAGTTTGGAGGGCATCGCGTCGTTTAAGACTTTGCTCGAAACATTGGAAACCAAGCTGACGTATATCCTGGGGCCCAAAATTCATACCCAACAAGCTGGCTCCGGAGGCGCCGCGAAAAAAAATATAAGACACCAAACAAAGCCCGCGCTAATAACCGTCAGTCGCTATTTTAATGAAATCTGGAATAGCAATAAATCCAGCGATCTGGGGCTTGATTATCTGGGAGTCCCCAATCAGGCCGGAGCTATTGGTTTGAAAGGAATTACTACGAATGATTTTAAAAACCGAATCCGCGAGGAAAATTCTCTATATTGGACACTAGATGATTTAGCCTCTGTACAAGAACAGCTAGGAGACACGTCAACTTCGGGGATCTCCGAAGGAACCAAAGGACTGGAACATTTAGAAGATGTTCAATATTCTTATTGTACCGCTCGGGGTGGCTATAGTGGAAACGATCAGGTAGTTAATCGAGGATCCCGAGCCGATTGTAATCCCCCGTTTGCTCCTTATATAGATTTAACCAATGCTTTGGTGGCTTCTTCAACAGGCGAATATGATTCGCCCCCGTGTCCCTCTCCAACGGGACCCCAAGCAAATGAGAGTACATCGGATAATGGAAATAATGCACGCGACTTCATATTGAGCAAGCTTGGAGTTAGGTTAGTGGGAAACACGGTGACCCAATTTCAAGAAATAGTAGGACAAATTTATGAAAAATCTTCATCACCGGATCCAGGTTTTGTTGGAGTGGGAGAGATTTTGGGATCTTCGGATTTACAAAGATATCAAAATATAGGCTCCCGCGCCCAATCGGGATGCGAAGAAAAAATAGTAGAAACAGACACAATCACCAACGATGAACAAATAGAGCCTTTAAGTGTTTTATTTATTCAAACAGTGGTTAACAATGGTAATTTAAATCTATCCAACACCCAAAGTGACGATGGATATCCGAGCCCCTATGCTCCATCTTCCATTACGACACAAAATAATTATAATTTAAATGATAGTTCCAATGTAGTCCAAAAACTACTTTATGCGCGCCGATATGGCGGAGGGAGATCTGAGAACACCTCCCAAAGAGGGTCACGCCCACCTACGAGCGCCGAACAATCCGCACCCCCTCTTTCTGCCGAAGAAGCTAGGACTGTTATGAAAGAGGTCCCCATGCAATACAGAGCACTAATCTTGGAAAAAACACCCGTGGCCATAAATAATTGGTCAGATTTAGAGATTGATGTGTTCACCAACGTTGAAACATCCGAATTCGCCCGATATAATTATAATATGATTGCAAAAGTAGATGTTCTTACTGGTTATAATACTACAAATTCTTTTTCTAACCCGGGCAAGCGATCTCGCGGTACTGTTACTCCAGGACGTGACCTCCCTTTAATGATGTCTCCCATGTTTGAATCTCTCGAAGAAAAACATTTTAATTCCTTAATGCTTGGAAAGCTCCTTTTGTGCCGATTTAGACAATATACTAATACAATTTTAGGCATTGGCACATCCCCCGGCATCGATGTTAAATATTTTGATCAATATTTCCTTTTATCTAAATCGCCTAATGACTGGAAAATACAACCTTCGGAATCTGCCCCGGCGCAAGTAGATAACCCTCTCGAACTTGCGAGATTAAGCAGCGGATATAAATGTTTGGGAGCACTGGAAGCTCAGAGTAGAGCGGATGGAGATTCAAATCCCTCGTTTCAGAGTAACCTTCGCGTCGAACAGGGCGCCAAAATTAAAATGGAGATTTTTTAATGGCCGACACTAAAATTATAGTTTCTGCAGAGAGCACTGAAGCTACTCGTGATATATTTCGTCGAGACACGGGGAATTACTGGAACGGCGAAACATATGGGGACCCCATAGCTTCAGACGAGCAAATTATAACTAATATTACTTTCGGAACTGAACAAGTTTATAAATTAAACTATCCACCATGGTTTGAGGGTCGACAAGAGATTAAAATTACAGGAAATCCCGCTTATTTTAAAGATATGGCCGCCTGGAAGAAATATGTACAACAATTTTCTTCCCATACTCAGTCTACTCCCTTTAGAGATTTTGCTTTTGATTTAAAAGCCTTGGTTCCGAAAAAAAGCATGGCCGCCCAACAACATGGCGCAGCGTATGGAAATGTAGATTTTATATATAATTTTTTTGTCCGGGATTATGAATTTGTAACGAGTATGCCAAGTATTCCTGAAACTATTTTGCCTAACATTTATGCGGATATTTCTAATGACGCAGATAATACCGATCCATTCTTTGAATGGTTAATGACAGGAGCCGGTATCCTACCCCTACAAGAAGCTGAATTAACCAGTTTAATGAAAACTTCATCAGAATGTCGGAGTAAGGGCTTCTATCAAAAGGTGGCTCAAAAACTCGCCCAAACCACGGGCACCAATCGAATGCAAATCGCTCGTCGCTATGCTAATATTATTTTTCCAATGGAAAATATTGATATTTTAAAAGATATAGAGCAATATGTTAATATCTTTCCGATGGTAAGTAAAATAGAGTTTAGTACTGATAGTCGGACTGAATTTGCTCAAATTTTAAAAGATTCTAAATTGAGCAGTTCGCTTTTAAAATATATTTCATTATTGGTGAGGAATTTGTCTCCCTCTCACTCTTTTGATCGTCACGATTATATAACTTTACAGAGCGGCGATCGTAGTGATATGAGCGGCAACGGTTCCTTTTTTGGTATAGGTGATTTTAATCCTTTAAACGTGAATGCCGAGGTGGGCACCGCAATGCCTGGATTTAAATTGTTAGACTGGTGGGCCGCTTTTTTAAATGATCAGATTGCGAATTCTTCTGCAGGAAATGAAATATTCATGGGAGATCAGTGTCAAGCTGTTTTAACTGCAAAAAATATCCAATCCGGTTTTGCGAAAATTTTATCTTTATTGATTTTTGCTGGAAAGATTCAAACTTTAATCGAAACTCACATGCGAAGCTTCGCAGAGATTACTAACGGTAAGAAATGTTATAATGAAACTGTGGCCTATCGTATCGCCAAATATAAAAATGGAGCTACGACAGGTACCCCTATCCAAAATATATGGATACCCAACTCCAACGATATGGATATAGTTAAATATTTTGACAGTCAAGTCAAATATGATAGAGAATATACTTATATAATCTTTGGGTATAATCTGGTAATAGGTTCTTTAATAAGATATGGACGCACCGCATTTACCGATGGACCTGAAGGTGATGAGCCGCTTTTGAAAACTCCCGGTGACCTGCCTAGCGGTCGCGGAGACGGCCGCGCCCCCGCTCCCGCCAATACCTACAAGGGAACCGTAATAGGCGGCGGGTCTCAATCTCAACAAGATTCGGACACCGATGCGCGAGTCGCCAGTGGAAATAGGAGATATGGGGGTACCAATCCAGACGAGGCGCCCAATGAAATCTTAGTACAATCAAGCCCGTCACCCTCGTCGATCTCGGCCGAAACTCGATCTGCTTATTATAAAGGGGCCATCGATGGAGGTGTTGTTGCCAACGGTCAACTCCGACTTGCTTTTGCCGCCAAGCCGACGTACAAACATGCATATGATAACTATACATCACCCGGTGCCCCGGGCCAAACCCCCAATCCAGAGAAAGACGGAATTACCGGACATAATACAGGATATCGTCCACCGATCGGTGGCATGAAGATACCAGTGAGGCCCGCGACTAAGCCTGACTTTACATTGCCCGCTCCCAATCTGGATGGTATCGATCAACCTCTTTACGAAGCCAAATTTGTCGCCATCACGCGTCCCTCTTTGCGAATTATTGAAACCCCCCTTTACGGCCGCCGTGGAAGGATTATTGATAATCCCCCCGTTTTCCCCGATGCATATTTTGTAGCTTTAAAGGGTCACGATAACAAAATAAAGATTAATTTAAATACCAATATTGGGTCATATCTGTTGCACCCCATTATTTTAGATCAGCCTTACGAAATTGAAGCTATCCAGAGGTTACGCCAAGGAAAACAATTACCAGGCACCATGCGCCTACGCTATACTACCGATGATCCAATTGATCGTTTTGAGATTTTTCGCACCACCAAACTACCCGAAAAATATAGTGATTTTAAAGAAATGCTTCATACGACGGTAGAGACGGATGTAGATGTCAAAAGCCCCCAAAAGGCATCCGCAGCATCTTATGTTGACATGATTCAGCCTAATGTTATGTATTATTATATGTTTCGGTGTATAGACCGACATGGTCATTTTTCTAATCCTACCTCGGTTTTTTCCGTTTTGATGGTAAGCAATGATGGTATTATTTTTCCTATTATTAAAGTAATACAGATGAAGCCCGCTCTCTCGCCACGACGAAATTCGAAACCACTTAAAAAAATGTTAAATATTCAACCGACCATGGGCCAGTCGATTATAGATTATGACCGTACTGATATGGATACACCAGTGGGGGCCAACGGAACTCCAGTGAGACTAGGAAGAGAGGATGAAGATTTATTTGGAAATAAATTTAAAATTAGATTAACTTCTAAAAAGAGTGGTAAAAAGATGGATTTAAATGTGGCTTTTAAGGTGGAATTCACTCCACAAGATTCGGCAAACTGCGGAGTCGACAGCATGGGCGAAAGTCCCAACTTTGCCCTAAACCCCGTCTTTCCTTCCGACCACTAATTTACAACTGCGAAAGGTAAAAAATAATTAAACACTTATATGTAGAACATACTATTTATATGAAGAAAGGGAATATATTATGGCTTTTTTAGATAATAGCGGAGACATCATTTTAGATGCCGTTTTGACTGACACGGGTCGCATGCGCTTGGCAAAAGCAGACGGCTCCTTCAAAATACAAAAATTTGCTTTAGGAGATGATGAAATCAATTATGAATTATATGATTACACTAACCCTAGTGGTTCGGCTTATTTTGATTTGGAGATTATGCAAACTCCCGTCTTAGAGGCTTTTACCAATAACATGTCTCAGCTTCATTCTAAACTGTTGACAGTTCCGCGTACTAATCTTCTTTATTTGCCTATATTAATGTTAAACCAAGTGTCTAACCTGACTGTTACAAAAATGCACAGTGATGGTGTTTTTTATGTGGGCGTCGATTTTGACACTATCACGGCCCTTGGGGCTGATTTCACTGGCCTTATCAATGGTTCCTCTCCAAAAGATGTCTCGGCCTTCATCCGCGTCGATCAGGGTTTGGACACCGCGCGCGTATCTCCGAGCTTGACTTTAGACGCTAGTTTAGTTGAAACCCAATATCTGGTGGAAATGGATTCGCGATTGGGTCAGGCTGTGGATAAGAGTGGGAATACTCTAGCTACCATTTCTTATATTGATGATGATCAGGTGGCTAGTTACTATTTATCATTAGGAACAGATCCTCGATTTGTCACGGACAATGATTCCATCTTAATAATCGGGGGCGATGGCCAAGCAGGCCAAACAACTAGTCAGGTAATCCGAGGACCACGCGGAACTATTTTTGAAATGGGAATCCAGGCTTCTTTGGATCTGCTTTCAAGTACCTATTATTTTAATTTGATAGGAAGTGAAAAATCAATCGCAATCGCGGGCGGCAGCACCGTAGACTGCTATGTTATTGATAGTAACGTCCGTATCACAGGTGTTACTACTGGATATCGAATGGATATTCCGGTTCGTTATGTGAAAAAGAAAAATTAATTGGAAAATCAGAAGGATTAAAGAATGGCTACAGTATATAAGAACTTATTAAGCAACGATGTTGCAACTACTCGGACTCTTCTTAATGAAGCAATCCCCATTACTGGGACCATCGTATCGGGCACCTATGATGATTTAAATATCAGGAACTACGCGCACGGAATGTTTCAAAGTGTGTATGATTATCCTATTTTAAGCTCATCCGCAAATCATATTTTTGATCTTACTTACGGGTACTCGGCCAAATATGATGATACTGCCCATTCCATGAACTCTAAAAAACTTAATATTTATAATCAAATGGCACAAGTGTTGGTAGGATATAGCCTTACTGGGTCGGTACTTCGGTTTGACCGGGACGGAGACTTAACCGGAGGCGATAAATTAGAAGCATGCGTGTTCATAAATTATGCGCGCCTATTAACCAAAGATGAAATTAAGAAAGGATCTTATACGCTCACATTGAAAAATGACGGAGCACCCGGAACAGTTACAATTGGAGATTATGGCGCGGCCAATGAATATCGGGTCAACTCCCCAGCAGGTGAATACGGAATACTTTATACGGCATCGTCTCCCATCGTCCCCGGGTCTGGAGTGGGGCTGATTTATTATCAGGCTGGCATCGCAGTCCTCACAGCCTCCACCGATATTATCGAAAACGCGCTTCTCTATACTGGGTCCGTTGCCGCTGTGGGAGGTAACCCGTGGAATATCTCAGGGACATGTGATGATATGAGACATATTTGGCAAAATAACTTTTTTAATAATACCACAGAACTCAATTCCACTATTTATTTTTGCAGAGTAAACAACAATGAATTTAATTATTCCTCTAACCCCACCTATTTGAGTGGGAGCCGGATTAATGTAAAACAAACCCGCGATTCCAATCCGGTTTCTTACATTACTACTGTGGGACTTTATTCAGCTGATAACGAGCTATTGGCGGTGGCCAAAGTTTCCGAGCCTCTCAAAAAAGATCCCACCAATGAGATGACACTCCGCGTCCGACTTGATTATTGATACGGAGGCGCTCTTATGCCGCTTAAAAAATTTACATCAAATGATATTTTTTATAATACGGTAAAAACATATCCTAGCGTCCAACTGGATGTCTATGATAGTCAAACATATTACCAAAATGCCGGGGCCATATCGGGCGCCTTTGCGCCGAATGTACCGTGTATCCCTACGGGCTATATTTCTCTATATGAGTTGAATGTGGATCGGAATGAAGATGATACAGGGTTCATATATCCCTTCTTGGTGAAAAATGGGACATTATCAAACTTTAAAACTATCTCCACGAGCGAATTCGTCGAGGGATTCCAATATGGGGATATTTTAACTGGCTCCTATCCTCTTGAAGCATCGGTGAGTCGTGAATATTTTTTACCTGGCGCCGGGGTATATAATATAGCATCGCGTGTATGGACAGCGGGCCACCGCCGGAGCCACTTGTATGCATTACAGAATACTTTAAATTATAATATATTTTTAAGTTCTCATTATGCCTTTATTTCTAGTTTGGGAAATAAGGGAACGCAATCTTTGTCTCTTATTTCCATTCCTTCTATTTTTTATGGGTCCTCCATAAAGAAGGGGACGGTAGATTTGCAATTTTATATTTCCGGGACGCTCATAGGGCGCCTACAAGATAGTCGTCAAAATGGAGAGTTAATTCAAGTTGATGGAACCCCTTACGCTCAAAGTCAGGGCTCCGGGTCGGTAGCGGGTGTGGTTCTCTATAATCAAGGGTTCTTGATATTGACGGGTTCTTGGCCACTCGAAAACGGGGTCACACGTAACTATTTAGGCGGCGCCTCCACAGAAATATCAGCATGGGTCTATTTTGGTGCGGGATTGGGTGGTCACGAAACGACCACAGGGGGGCCATTACCCCATGGAAGTGTACCTTCCGCCAGCTTCCGTATGGAATTCGAGGGCACTCAATATATTCCTACGGTCACATTATTCGCCCATGCCGATAAGGCCGAATTTAATTATTCTAATAATCCTACATATGTGGCTCATGATCAAACTATGTTGCCACTGACGGGGGCCTATACCTATATCGAGCCCAATTTAAGTATTAAAAACACTGTTCAGACTCCCTACCCGGACCCTACTGGATCTTTTAAAAAAATCACCTATATCTCTAAAATTGGTATTTATGATGATATGGGGAACCTAATAGGCATCACATCTATAGCCACACCAGTTAAAAAAACTGAAGAGCTAGATTATACTTTCAAATTAAAGTTGGATTTTTAATGATATTGGGATTAGATGTTAGTACGAGCATCGTTGGTGTTTGTGTTCTTGAAAATGATAAAATTGTTCACACTGCTTATATAGATTTGAGAAAAATCAAAAACTTTTTTGAGAAAGCACACCGTGTTGAAGCGGCCCTAAAAGACATAAAGAAGGATTTTAAAATTGAATACATTTATATCGAGCAAGCCCTTATGTTTTTCCGCCGAGGAGGCTCAACTGCTAAAACTATGTCAATTCTTCAACGATTTAATGGTATTGTATCCTGGATATGTTATAATATATATGATATGGAACCGAATTATGTAACCCCAATCACAGCGCGCTCGAAATGTGGGATTAAGATCAAGAGAGGCGAAAAAGCCAAAGAAATTGTCATGAAGCACTTCGTAGATAACGAAGATTTTGGCATTATTTATACCAAAAAAGGCAATATTCAGAAATATTGTTACGATATTGCCGATGCTATTATTGTCGCCCGCGCCGGATATATTTTACAAGAGGGATTAAAAAAGACTTGACAAGGGCGCAGAAGTATGTTATATTAGTAGTATGAATGAAAAGCTATCTATTCTCTCTCGTATCCTTGGATCACATTATCAAACGAACGACGAACATTTGTTCTTTTGCCCTTATTGTAAGCACGAAAAGAGAAAATTTTCTGTCAATCTGAGGCGCAATGTCTACAAGTGCTGGATATGCAATCAGCGCGGAAGAAGCCTATATAGGGTCGTCAGGCGATTTGGCTCCTTCAAGGACCAGGAAGGCTGGAGGGCCCTCACGGGCGCGCCCAGAGAGGACTTAAGCCTCTTTGAAACCCTGTTTGAGGCCCAAAAGGAGGAAGAGATTATCCAGGTGGTTGATCTTCCAAAGGACTTTAAGAGCTTGACCCGTAAAAAACTTGACCAACGTGGAAAGCGCATGGCCAAATATCTAGAAAACCGAGGAATTGATAAAAAAGATATTCTTCAATGGAAGATTGGTTATTGTTCGCAAGGTCGATATCGGGATAGGGTCATTTTTCCGTCTTTTAATGAGAGTGGGAATCCTAATTATTTTGTTGCACGATCTATTACGGAGGAGGATTTTAAATATCTTAACCCCGCAGCCAGTCGCAACATTATTTTTAATGAGTTGTACTTGGATTTTGATAAAGAGATAACGATTGTCGAAGGCATCTTTGATGCTATGAAAGCTGGAAATGCCGTTCCTATTTTGGGATCAACATTATCAGAGAATTCTTTGCTTTTTAAGAAGATTATTAAGCATGATACGCCCATTCTTTTAGCATTGGACAAAGATGCTAAATGGAAGGCAGTTAAAATTAAACGTTTGCTATTAAAATATGGCATCGAAGTAAGAGAACTAGATTTAGAAGAATATGAAGACGTTGGTGAAATGTCGAAGGATGAGTTTAACCGTTTATCATCCACCGCTTCTTTTATTCAAGAAGACGATATTCTTGTTTCTCTTCTTTCCGATGTCTCTTAGGAGAAAAAGTGAAATTTGCACATATTGCAGATACGCACATTCGTAATTTAAAATATCATTACGAATATAAAATAGTGTTTGACAAATTGTATCAAACATTGAAAGACGAAAAGGTAGATTATATCATCCATTGCGGTGATATAGCTCATACAAAAACGCAAATCAGTCCCGAATTCGTGGAGATGTGTACAAACTTCTTCCGAAGTTTGGCGGATATTGCACCCACATATATAATTCTGGGTAATCATGACGGGAATTTAAAAAATTCCAGTCGTCAGGATGCTTTAACTCCCATTGTGGAAGCCTTGAATCACCGTAATCTTCATTTGTTGAAGAATTCTGGAGAAGTCCAGCTAGACGGGAAGTTTGTGTTAAATATATTGTCAGTTTTCGATGAAGACAATTGGGTCACGCCAAGTGATTTGAGCAAAGTGAATATTGCTTTATATCATGGCTCTATCTCGGGTGTTAAAACCGATACCGGTTGGATCATGCAACATGGCGACCATCCTGTGGAAATTTTTGAAGGTTTAGATTATGGATTTTTGGGGGACATTCACAAGACCAATCAATGTTTAGATGAAAAAGGATATATTCGTTATCCTGGCTCGACCATTCAACAAAACTTTGGAGAAACCAATGATAAAGGCTTCTTAATTTGGGAAATCGATAGTAAACAAGACTTTACTTGCCGACATATTCAGATCGATAATCCCCGCCCGTTTATTACTATTGATTTAACCTCTAAGGGGAAACTGCCCCCCAACACACATCTTCCCCCTAACGCTCGTTTGCGTCTTGTATCTCATAATAACCTTCCACTCAATGTAATGCGAAAAGCTATTGAAATTGCGAAAAGTCAATTTCAACCGCAGAGTGTTACTTTCCTAAATCGTGCAGCAGGCGACCATGGGACTGTGAATGAACTAGCATCAGGATTACAGACAGAGGATCTCCGCGATATTACTGTTCAAGAAGATTTGATAAACGAATATTTGAAAGATTATGAGCCATCGGAAAATTTATTAAAGAAAGTTCAACAGTTAAACTTGAAATATAATCAACTAGCCGAGGAGAATGAAGAGGTCTCTCGTAATATTAATTGGAAATTGCGAGAAATTGAATGGGATAATCTTTTTAACTATGGAGAGGGAAACTCTATTAATTTTGATAATTTGAATGGAATCGTTGGTATCTTCGGAAAGAACTTTTCGGGCAAATCTAGCATAATTGATTCAATTTTATATACCATTTTTAACTCGACTTCTAAAAATGATAGGAAGAACTTAAATATTATTAATCAGAACAGGGGCACCGGACGAGGTCGAATAAAAATCTCTATTGGGGAAAACGATTATTTTGTCGAGAGAGAATCGGAAAAATACACGCGTAAACTCAAAGGCATCGTGACTGAAGAAGCACGCACGAATGTGGATTTTAAGATGTATAACGCATCCGTAGATCATATCCAACCATTGAACGGCCTCACGCGAAATGAGACTGATAAAAACATTCGAAAAACTTTCGGAACATTGGATGACTTTCTTTTTTCTTCAATGTCTTCTCAGTTGGGAGCCTTAGCATTTATTAGTGAGGGTTCCACGCGCCGAAAAGAAATTTTAGCCAAATTCCTTGATTTGGAGTTTTTTGACAAGAAATTTAAATTAGCAAAGGAGTCTGTAGCTGACACAAGGGGCGCCCTCAATAAATTGGAGGGGCGCGCCTATGATGAAGAAATAATCGCTGCCGAACTCGATCTGGAGGATTATAATGCAAAACTTACCAAACAACAAAACGCTTGCAATAAATATGACCTCTCCATTAAAGAAAAAAACCAACAACGAGAGGATATTACTGCCCAAATTGAATCTATCCCAGCCGAAATCATTGATGTGGTCACCGTGAGGGGGGATTTGCGAGACAAAAGGAACCAAATAGTTTCTTTATCGGATGCGAATCAAACGTTGCTTTTAGATCGCGACGAAAAGAAACTACAATATCAAAAAATTACTGATTTTATTGAAAATTTTGACATTAAAAGTTTATATGAAGAACAATACGAAATTGATGAAATGGTGGCTGAATTAGAAGTATTAGAGGCTGGACTACATAAAGAAGAAGAGGAATTGGATCGCAATAGAAATCGTGTTCAACTGTTAAATGGAATCCCATGTGGGACCGAGTTTCCTACGTGTAAATTTATTAAAGATGCATATGTTTCGAAAGCCACCATTCCAAGCAATAAACAAAAAATTGAAATTTTTGAAGACTCTATTGAAGATTTGTCTGATCAAGTAGCAGTGATTAATCCAGAAAGAGTCGAGGAACATATCGCTAAATATAATCAAGTAGTGGAGAAGAAAAATATACTTTCTAATGATATAACCAATGCTGATTTGAGGGTAGAAAAGAATTCTTCCATTATCAAAGATTTGATGAGCCAAATAATGTTGCTTGAAGAGAAGGTATCCGAATATGAACTTAATAAAGACGCTATTGAAAACTTAGAAAGTTTGATCAAAACAAAAAAATCTCTTAAATGGGAGGCGACCAAATTACAACGTTTATATGAGGGGTGTCAAGAGGAAGTGTTGACTCTCTATAAAACAATCGGCTCTTATGAACAAAAAATAGAAAATATAAAAGAACAACAGCAACAGTTTATGGATTTGCGCGATGAATATGCGGCTTATGATCTTTACTTGCGATGTCTGCATCCAAATGGGATAGCCTACGACATTATCAAAAAAAGACTTCCGGTTATTAATGAAGAAATAGCTAAAATCTTGGCTAATATTGTCGATTTCGAAGTCTTCTTTGAGGATGATGGAAAAAGATTGAATATCTTTATTAAGCATGCAGAGTATAATCCGCGCCCGCTGGAAATGGGTTCCGGCGCTGAAAAAACCATCGCTGCGGTCGCTATCCGATTGGCACTCCTATCAGTTTCGAGTTTACCAAAATCCGATATTTTCGTTCTGGATGAGCCGGGGACTGCTTTGGACGAAGAAAATATGCAAGGCTTTATTGATATCTTAGATTTAATCAAATCATATTTTAAAACAGTTTTATTGATTTCTCATGTGGATTCTTTAAAAGACTGTGTAGACATGCAAGTCACCATTGATAAAAAGGAAGGTTATGCATTCGTTCAGCAGTAAAGAAACTAATTATATAGGCTAAAGGAGAATACATGACAATGACACAAGTAGCAAAAGGTCTTTTGGACCGCGTATTAGAAAAAATGGTTTCACGAAAACTATTGGTATGGAGTATGGCAACAGCTTTAATGTTCACGGCTCATATCGATAGCGGAGATTGGTTAATTTTAAGCGCATTATATATCGGTGGTCAATCCGTAATTGACGCAATTGTGAAACTCAAGGGGGGAATGTGATTAACATTAATTTTGGTGACCTCATAGGCGGAATCGGCAAATTTTTGGCAAAGTATTGGCAAACTATTGCCCTGGTCGGCTTGTTGGGGTTTGTGTTCTTATCGCGGAATAATTACTCGGCGCTTAAAGATAGTTTTGACGTGGCCGTGGATTCTTATGAAAGTGAAATAGCAGCTATGAAAGCTCTTTACGCTGAAGAGTTGGCATTACGCGACAACACATTGAAAAATTACGAAGAAATGTTAAATCAACTCAAAGAAGATTATAATGATACTCGCGAAGATTTAGAAGAAGCTCGGCAAGAACGAGCAGCAAGCCATCTTCGCGACTTCGAAAAACAACCCCAGGTCTTAGCTGATAAAATTTCTGAAACATTCGGATTAGAATATGTGGAATAATTTTATCAAAACATTCTTAATTTTTATTCTCTTCACGAGCGGTGCATATGCAGCAGATGGGAAATTTACATTCGTTCAAGAGGGAAATGAGGTGCCATTTACTGGCACGCTCTTTGATCCTGAAGCCACAGCGAAAATGTTGTCGGATCACGAATTTCTCAAAGAAGATTATGAGTTGGAAATGGCCTATCGCTTGGCAGTTCAGAAAGAAGAATACGATTTTCAGGTCGAACAACTCAACATCACGATCCGGTTTCAGAAAGAACACTACGAGGCTTCCTTGGCTATCTATGACGCTCAAGTGGAGGATCTAAGAAAAATCATTGCTAAAAAACCAAGCAAGGTCGGAACCGGATTAATAATCGCAGGTGGGTTTGTAGCGGGAGTTCTAACTGCTGTGGCAATCGTATATGCGGTGGATGGCAAATGAGCGATAAGTGGAATAAATTAGCTCAATATGAAAAGGCTATTTCCCAAAAATATGGGGAAGAAGCCATTCAAAATCCACAGAAGGACTGGTCTGAAGATAAGGAAGCCGATTATCAAAAACAGTTGCAGGAACTCTATCATAAAGAAGGGGCACAAGATGAGACGCTGGATAAAGTAGAAGTTGATGGCTTTTTAGTATCTAAAAAACTACTTAATAGAGATAATAATCGGAATTGTCCTATTTGTAATATTTATTCTTTTGAAATACGAGACAATATTTATATGAACAAATTTGATTGTTGTTTTAAATGCTATATTCAATGGGTTGAAAATCGCGAAGACAGATGGAAAACGGGCTGGCGCCCACAGAAGGAAAAATAAAGGAGACGCAAATAATGGCGACAACATTAGAAATTATACAAGGGATTGCTCAGGCGGCTGCGAATGCATACGATGGCGCCCACGATGCACGTTTTGTGCCCGATAACAAAACTAAACAAATAGGTCTCTCTAGAGAGGAGGGTTGCCCCATTGTAGACAGTCGTGTTATCGACGGCTTTGGTGTTAAATTTATTGGTAATATGCTTCAAATCAATTATCAAGGAGATGTGCGCCTTAAAGATGTATACGCTAAGGGTTTTGAAGAAGAATGTGACCGTAGGTTGGAAGCCATTGGTGATTTTTTAAAAAAAGAATATAAAAATTTAACTGGCAAACGTGTGTCATTGACGGGGGTAGGAGAGGCCACTTGTATAGTTCAAAATACATCCCGTGTTCGAACTTTCGTAATGGCCCATAAGCTTTTTAAAATTGGGGGTCTCAAAGGTGTAGATACTTTAGATGATCTCCCGCGAACTTTGGGAGAGAGTGTAACAGATCCACTTGCTGTTAATTATTATAAATTTCTCACAGAAGGTGGATTTAGTGATACTGAAGAAAAATAATGACTTATACTCTTTCCAAAAAAGAGATCGTTACGGAGATTCTCAAATGTGGAAAAGATCCTAATTATTTTATCAATAATTATGCCCGGATCTCACATCCAGTTGAGGGGCTGATTCCGTTTAAAACTTATCCTTATCAAAGTGATCTTTTGAACGATTTTAATGATTATCGTTTCACGGTTATCTTAAAGGCGCGCCAATTGGGGATATCCACGATTGCAGCAGCCTACATTGTATGGATGATGGTATTCCATCGTGATAAAAATATTCTTGTGATGGCCACCAAATTTAAAACGGCCTCCAATCTTGTAAAAAAAGTTAAAGCTATTCTTAAAAATATTCCTGACTGGCTGTTAATAGCGGATATTGCTATTGATAATCGCGCTTCTTTTGAATTATCTAATGGCTCTCAAATCCAAGCTGCCTCGACTTCCGGTGACGCCGGCCGGTCGGAGGCTTTGTCTTTATTAGTAATCGACGAGGCCGCTCATATTGATAATTTAAATGATTTGTGGGCCGGATTATATCCTACCATTTCCACGGGTGGACGCGTCATCGCGTTATCTACCCCCAATGGGGTTGGTAACTGGTTTCACAAAACTTATGCCGAATCCGAAGAAGGCGCTAATGATTTCCATCCTATTAAACTTTTGTGGGATGCTCATCCTAATAGAGATATGGCGTGGTTTGAGAAAGAAACCAGGAATATGTCACGGCGGGAAATAGCCCAAGAGTTGGAATGCAACTTTAATACATCTGGCGAAACAGTAATCCACCCCGATGATATACAGAGATTATATTCTAATATTCAAGAACCCAAACATAGAACATCTTTTGATCGCAACATGTGGATATGGGAAGAATATAAAGCAGATTGCTCCTATCTTTTGGTGGCTGATGTGGCCCGAGGCGACGGCGCCGATTATTCGGTCTTCCATATTATAAAGTTAGACACCATGGAAATAGTAGCTGAATACCAGGGGAAACCTAGCTTGGATATGTATGCTAATATTTTATTTCAAACTGGCAAGGAATATGGGGGGTGCTTACTGGTTGTGGAAAATGTAGGAATTGGGATTTCCATTCTCGAAAAATTAACTGAATTAGAATATCCTAATATCTATTATTCTATCAAAGGTACACACGAATTTGTAGATAGCCACCGAGGAGAAAGAGATCCCAATGCCGTACCGGGGTTTACTACTTCTCTCAAAACACGCCCCCTAATTGTAGCAAAATTAGAAGAGTTTATCAGAAATAAACTAATTACTATATATTCATTACGAACGATTAACGAGTTTAAAACTTTTATTTGGCACAACGGGAAGCCCCAAGCTATGCGAGGATATAATGATGATTTAATCATGGCCCTCGCAATAGGATGTTGGATAAGAGACACGGCTCTGACTGTCAATAAACGCGATATAGAATATAAAAAGGCGTGCTTGGATTCCATGATAACTGTAAATACCAAACTAAATACAACAATGCCAGGAATGCAAGGTTATAATCGCAAAGAGGCTTTAGATGAAAAATTATTTAAAGCCCAAGAAGATTACAAACAATATGCTTGGTTAATAAAAGGATAACAATGGCTGACTCATCAAAAAATAATCCCGCGAATGCCCAATCGGAACTTTTCAGGCGATTGACTCGCCTCTTTTCTGGGCCCATCACTAATTGGCGCACGCAGCAAAATCGTAAAATACGACGAACTTCATTAGATAGGTTTGCCACTGAATTTAGATCGGCTTCGGGACAACAATTTCGAAAATCGGAATATAGTCCGTTCGATGTCATGCATTCTAAAATTATGGCTCAACAAAATAGGGCCGAAAGATATACGGATTATGAGCAAATGGAATATATGCCAGAATTAGCGTCTGGTCTGGATATATATGCCGATGAAATGACCACCCACTCATCGTTAGAGCCTATGTTGCACATTAAATGTCCGAATGAAGAAATCCGGGCTGTTTTACATTCGTTATATAATAATGTTTTAAATATTGAACATAATTTGTTTGGGTGGTGTCGATCTATGTGCAAATTTGGAGATTTTATTCTTTATTTAGATATCGATGAAAGATTAGGAGTTAAAAGCACTATTGCTTTGCCGCTCAAAGAAGTGGAGCGGCTTGAGGGGGAAGACCCCACGAACCCCCAATACATCCAATATCAGTGGAACTCGGCCGGAATGACTTTCGAAAACTGGCAAGTGGCACATTTTAGGATTTTAGGTAATGACAAATATGCCCCCTATGGGACTTCTGTTCTGGAGGGCGGCCGCCGCATTTGGCGCCAATTAGTTCTTATGGAGGATGCAATGATGGCCTATCGTATTGTTCGTTCCGCCGAAAGACGCGTCTTTTATATGGATGTGGGTAATATCGCGCCTCAAGACGTTGAGCAATATATTCAAAAAACTATTACAGCTATGAAAAGAAATCAAGTTGTAGATGCGAAGACCGGCCGCGTGGATTTACGATATAACCCCCTATCAGTCGAAGAAGACTTTTTTGTACCCATCCGGGGAGGGGAATCATCTAAAATCGAACAACTACAAGGAGGCGCTTTTACTGGGGATATTGATGATGTAAAGTATTTACGCGATAAACTTTTTGCAGCTATCAAAATCCCTCCGGCTTATTTATCGGCCGATCGGGAATCCTCCGAAGATCAAACAACATTGGCCCAAAAAGATGTTCGTTTTTCTCGAACGGTGCAACGTTTGCAGCGCGCTATCATTTCTGAGTTAGAAAAAATAGGGATTGTACATTTATATACATTGGGCTTTCGCGGCGATGATTTAGTAAGTTTCCGACTTACATTAAATAATCCTTCTAAAATTGCGGAACTCCAAGAAATGGAACACTGGAAGGCTAAATTTGAAATAGCCGGCGGTGCAACTGAAAATTATTTTTCCAGGCGGTGGGTTTCCGAGCATATTTTTGGTTTGTCGGAAGAAGAATTTTTACGCAACCAGCGAGAAATATTCTTTGATCGTAAATATGAAGCGCAGGTGAATGCTGCAGCCGAATCTATGGCCGAAGCCGAAGCAACAGCAGGCGCAGGAGGAGGTGATCTTGGCGGTGATCTTGGGGGTGATCTGGGAGGAGACCTTGGAGGAGACCTTGGAGGAGACCTTGGGGGAGACCTTGGGGGAGACCTTGGAGGAGACCTTGGAGGAGACCTTGGAGGAGACCTTGGAGGAGACCTTGGAGGAGAAGAAGATTCGGGCGCCCTTTTGGCAACCCCGCCAGCCAAACGAGATACCCAAACTGGCAAGAAAATAACTAGAAAGTCAACCGAGCCCCAATCTAAGGGACATCGCTACACTTCCGTTAAATATAGAGAGGGCGACGGCCGAAACGGGCGCCCACAAAATTATGTAGCAAAAGGATACCCCCAACCAAAAACATGGAACCCTGGTTCTCCCGGTCTCAAGAGTCTAGGAAAAGGGATTTATGAAAATAAAGAATCTACTTATAACCAGGAAGAGCAGCTATTGTTTGAATCTAATAATGAAGTAAAAAAATTAATAGCCGATTTAAGTAACTTGGAGATTAAAACAAATGAAAATGAAGCATAATAAAAAACGTAATACGGCTTTCATTTTTGAAGTGTTGATCAGAGAGCTGACCAAAGCGATTGTTGATAAAAATGGCAAGAAAAAGCAAATTATCATAACTCTTATCAAAGAAAATTTTAAAAGTAACACGGCACTGGCCCGAGATTTAGAGCTTTACAAAACTTTATTAGATACCAAAAACATTGAAAAAGATACAGCCGAAAAACTTATTTTTGAATGCCGCATGCAACGCTGCACCATTAATCGGCAAGCTTTATTCCAAGAACAAACTGCTCTTATAAATAAGATTAATAAATATGTCTCTAAAGATGCTTTCACGATGTTTATACCCAATTATCGTAATGTAGCCACGGTATATCAAATATTTAATCCGGGTACCAAAACCAAACAACGCGTACTTTTAGAGAAGCAGATAGCTAATCAAATGATTATTTCCAGTGATGAACAAAAACCTCTTTTGAAATCTATCAATAACCTCACATTAAAAACTTTTATTAAAACTTTCAATCACAAATATAATAAAGATCTTGTCAGTGAACAAAAAACTCTTCTTAATAAATATATTTCCTCTTTTTCGGACAACGGAGTGGAAATGCGTGTATTTTTAAATGAAGAAATCACGCGATTAAAAGGCAATATTCAAGAAGCCCTCCAAATAGAAGAAATTAAAAATGATGCCACCATGTTGGAAAAAACGACTGCTGTACTGGATATTTTAAATAACACGTCTCAACGACCCGTGGATGCATTATTTATTCAGGATATTTTAAAAATTCAAAATTTGGTAAGGGAAATTAAACGCTAATGCCTATTACTATCAAAGTTGGAAGAAAAAAAGAAGAAGTAACCCTTCACCTAGAAGCCCGCCGAACTTTAGATGGTAATATTTTAATATATGACCATGACGATATGGATATTGCCTTGTTGTTGAAAGAAAAGAAAATCTTAACTTTCCCCAAAGAAAAAGCATCCGAGGCTCTTTACGATTCCCAAAATCGTTTATTTGAATTTTTAAGACAAAAGGGATTGGTGGTTTTAGATTCGATTCGAGGTGGTAATATTTTTGGATCTATCGAGGCCATGATTGCCGAATCTCAAGACAAAGATTATGATACTTTAAGTTATGTCTTGTATGGAATTTCCGAATTTATAACTCAAGAAAAACCCTATATGGATTATATTAAAGACTATGAGCAAATGATGGATGATTATTTGACGGAACCTACCGATAGAGATTCAACTGAGCTTGGTGAAGTCCCTCAAGTCGCCCAAAAAGGGACTATCCGCCCCGGTTATAACTATGCTCCGTATTGGATGAGTTATATGCTTGAAAATTTAAAAAAGGAATAAGTAAATGAAGATATCAAAAGCATATTTAAAAAAACTTATTCAAGAAGAGGTGTCTCACTTGGGAGAGGATGAGGGTTTTGAACGAGCTTCCGATACTACGCAAGATAAAGCCAAAACCGCGATCCTAGACAACACGCCACTGGGTACCCAAGATACTTTGGATTTGATTTATGAGTTAATCCAGCTAATAGAAGACCCAGATGCATCCGAGAGAGATGGTCATCAATTGGTAGTAGATTTTTTCCCCGGCGAGGAATAGATGGATCTTTTCTATTTTATTTTAAGTGCTTACGGTTTAACGCAGTTACTTTGTTATGGTAAGATTTTTGGAAAAATCCGCCCAGAAGGATATTTTTGGACATGTCCTATGTGTATTGGATTTTGGGTAGGGGTCTTTTT
>Ga0098044_1000072_pt1 | contig 54134 bp, 55 predicted proteins | sample 10_taG_FD_75053 | JGI IMG/M metagenome (GOLD analysis project Ga0098044, IMG submission 75053) | Marine viral communities from the Subarctic Pacific Ocean - 10_ETSP_OMZ_AT15264 metaG | ecosystem: Environmental > Aquatic > Marine > Oceanic | place: Pacific Ocean | collected 2015-01-16 | reverse complement strand
CATTGCGGAAGCGGACAGCCTCGAAAAACTGGAAACATTGTTGCCCTGGAATGCTGAGTTGCCAGCTTCAAAAAAAGTGACTCAGTACGATTAGGGCAAGTGGGTCGGTTTAGCGGCGCTTACAATGCAGTAACCACTTCTGACATCATCCCTTCTGTCATGATTAGAAGTCGACAGTAAAACCGGCTTTCAGCGTACGACCCAATGCCATGGTGTTGTAGCCATTGTAAGTAAAGGCCTGGGCACGCGCTGGCATGTAAGCTTCATTGAACAGATTTTCAATGCCCACGGGGGCTTCGAGGCAGTACCTGATTGATTGACTACCCTATTTGATTAGGCAAGAATACCGCTAATGGTAAATTTGACATTCCAGGACATGGGTGACATTCACAGCCAAACGGAATTTATACCCGTGCGAAGACCACTCATCGGCAGCAGCAAAGGCAAGTTTCAACATCCATGCGGAGAAACCGCGAACCGCGGACTCGTCTTCCAGCACGGTCTTGAAATCATCGAGTATCAGTTGACCCCGTCGCGGGTTGTGCCAGCGCACAACAGCATGAAGTGCAGAGAAATAACCAGTCCGCGTATTCAGCCTGGGCTCAAAAAAGAGCATAATCTCATTGTTTTCCATGGCTGATTGAATCTGTAAACTCGAATAGCTCTCACCCAAGTGAAGGATGGAGTCAGCCTGTTGAGGCTGTCAGGTGATAATCCTCTCCATCCAATGTGATGGGTTTTGCCAACAATTCCTTGATCAGGTTTTGCACGGCTTCCACATCACGCCCCTCACCGGCATGAACACCCAGCAGTTCGTCGCCTGACAATTGACTGACATAAGCATCATCGCCCAGTTTCTTCTGAAGCTCGATGGCCAACGTTTTAAGCAGTTGGTTGACAGTTTCCTGTCCAGCGCTCTCACGAATCGTGTCCAGATTATTGAGGCGCACATTCAGAACGTCCAGGTCTTTATTGGTCAGATTACGTGATTTAAGGATTTTCTCCAGATGTCTGACGGTCGCCCTCAAGTTGGGAAGGTCTGTACCAACGTTAAGGTGTTGCGCCGCGTAAAGCTCTTTGTTGAGCCAATGCACCAGGCGCTGCAACATGCCACCCAAAAGCGCCATCAGGACAAACCCAATGGAACGCATCCAGACGTTAGGGTCAACTGCACCCACCGACGCGGGAATAATACCTGCCGGATTGATCAGAGCCACACAGACAAGCGCGGTCACACTACCGATGATGGGCCCCACCATCAGCCCAACCAGCAGAATCAGGAAGGAGATCATGACAGTATGATCGGAAGGCACGCCACCGCCCAGGTACATCAGGCGCATCAAGATCGCGATATAAACCCACAGCACGATACAGACCAATATCTGCAGCTCGGTCGAAAGTTTATAAAACTCCGTAAACAGCTTATTGACAGAAGCAACGTATGATTTGGCAGCACTCATGCAGTATCATCTATTCCGGTCGTGTTTTATGTCATTATTGTTATGTAACGCAAGCCAGACTTACCGCAGTTTATCTCAAATGGCTAATGCCAGAAAGCAGCTAGAAACTCAATTACTGAACGTTCAGGTTCTGTTTTAACCAGACCCGCACATCCTCAACAGCCATCGGTCTGGCAAAGAAATACCCCTGAAATGCTTCACAGCCATAACTTTCCAGCAGTTCAAACTGTTCGCGGGTCTCAACGCCTTCGGCCACCACCTTGATGTCCATCTCCCGGGCCATGGTAATGATACCTCTGCATACAGCGGCATCCTTGCTCTCAGAGAGAACCCCGTCAACAAAGCTTTTATCAATCTTGACACTGTTGACAGGCAGGTCTTTCAGGTAACTGAAACTTGAATACCCCGTGCCAAAATCATCAATACTGGTGGCGACTCCCATGGCTGCCAGTTCACGAAGAGTATCAATTGCGGCCTCGCTGTTGTGCATCAAAATACCTTCTGTCAATTCAAGTTCCAGGCTGGATGGCGGTAGAGCTGAGCTGGCGACAACCTCCCGCAAGGTTGCCAGAAACCCCGAACGGTGGAATTGAAGTGGAGACAGGTTAACGGCCATTCGACCTTTCAGTAACCCCATATCCAGCAATAGCCTGGCATCCTGACACGCCTGGGTGGTGACCCAGCGTCCCAACTGGATGATCTGACCCGTCTCCTCGGCAAGGGGAATAAAGTCAGCCGGCGAAATCATGCCCTTGACGGGGTGCTTCCAGCGAACCAGTGCCTCCAGCCCGCAGACTTGTCCGCGCAGGTCGACCTGGGGTTGATAATTCAAAAATAACTGCCCCGTCTTTATCGCTTCCTGTAACTCATTGCGCAGTGTCACCCGTTTCAGCAGCTTTTCGTCAAGATCATCAGAATAGGCAACAAATGTATCCCTGCCCTGCTGTTTGGCTTTATACATTGCCATATCAGCCTGCTGGATCATCCGTGACGGTATAGCCAGGCCATCGGACAGCAGACTGATGCCGATACTGGCGGTCACGTAGAGCTCATGTTTGCCTATCTGGTGGGCCTGTCCAATCTCATTTAGCAGCCGATCGGCCAGTAACTCCACCTCTTCGGCTGTAGCCAGCTCTGGCAACAACAAAACAAACTCATCTCCCCCGAATCGAGCCAGCGTATCCCCCGGTCGAATGACTCCCTGCATGCGTTGTGCAACACTGATAAGCAACTCATCACCTATACGGTGTCCCAACGTGTCATTGATGGGCTTGAAGGCATCCAGGTCGATGAACAATACTGCGAGCAGTTCGCCATTTCGCTGTGCCAGCGCAATATCGTGCGCCAGACGGTCTTCAAACAGGGAGCGGTTGGCAAGTCCGGTCAATATATCATGGGTTGCCTGATAAGCCAGTTGGCTTTCATGCTCTTTCTTCTCCGATACGTCTTGCATGATCGCCGCATAGTGGGTAACCAGGCCATCATCATCTTTTACCGGCGCCAGCGAGAGATGGTTCCAGAAAAGCATGCCATCACGACGATAACTTTTTACGGTAAAACTGCTGGCCTCTCCCCTGTCAATCGTCTCTTTGATCCGTTGCACATCTTCTTTTCCCTCTATCGAGCTGGCAAGACGGAGCAGCGAATGGTTGAGGATCTCGTTTCTGCTGTACCCGGTGATCTTTGTGAATGCGGCATTGACGAAAACGGCAGGAATCGCTGGCTGTCTGACATCAAATACCAGCACGGCACTGTCACTGGACTCCAGGCTCTTGGTCAGCAACCACTGGTTCTCCTGGGCTCGCAACCGCGTTGTCACATCTTTGACCACGGCATATAGCCCGGAGACAATCTCATCGACCAGTACCGGAATAAAGGAGCACTCGTAATCTCGCCAATCACCATTAACGTTTAGGAACTTGACGTGAAAAGTCTGGGCCTGTCCCGCAACCGTTTCCCGAAAGGCCGTATCGAAAAGCTGATAGTCCTTTTTGCTCATGGTTTCGCCAGAGAGGAACTCATCGTACCTGAGCACCCTCAGGTCTTGCCGGGAAATACCTGTAATGGCCTCTGCAACAGGATTAAGTGAGACATAGCGCCCATCTTTTGAAAACTCGAAAACTGCATCGGGCGATTGATAAAAAAGCGAGCGAAAACGTTGCTCCTCAATACTCAGTTCACGGGATTTCTGTCGCTGAAGTGCAGCGACACTTCTTCCCGTTGTCAGCAGGTAACTGGCCAACAAGCCAAACAGCAATATGCAGGGAATCAGCGCTCCTCGCAGGCTGAACAGACTGACCGGGTTGCCGATGGCCGAGACATAAAAAATGGCGCCCCCTGGGGCCGAGACAGTCGCATACTCGTAAATTTCGTGATCAAATCCATGGCCTACCCCTTCAGCGTGGGTAAGATGCGTTGGCTCTGTATAAAGAGCCACCTGAAACTCATCATCTGCAAGGCCAATCATCGGCTGCAAGAGGGAGCCAACCTCAAAAGCACTGATGAACTTGACCTCTTCAGCACCTGCCGGTACCACCATAAGGATCGCCGTTAGCGGGTGTGCAGGATCAGGAACGATCCAGGATTCCACAAGCGACGCCGTTGGCGGTTGATTGAGCCAGCGCTGCACAAGGTCAGTCGTCATCTGGCTATCCAGCCAGCGTTCTTGCCCTGGGGTCCTGCTTTGGTGCAGAACAGACTGCCCATCACCGCCAATGGTCATCAGCAACTGCATCGCCGGAATATCCGCGAAGTAACTGTTCAGCTCTGCCTGTCTGAGTGAGTCGGGTATATTGTAGTCCAGTGCTGCCCAGCGGTTGGCGAGTCGTTTGGCAAGTTCTGCCGAGGTTTCCAGTTCGCGCCTGAGCATAGCTGCCTGATGATTCGCCAACACACCGGCAGCATGATGTTGTTCAATGTGAATCCCCCAACTGGCCAGTACCAGCAAAACAAATGTGCCCACGATGCCAAGCGCGCCCATACCGGCAGCGCTCCTGTCGACACTGGCGCCTTCGGGTTGACCGGGCCAGGCAAGAACAATCAGTGACAGTGCCAGCCCCATGCAAAAAAAAGCGGAAACCTGATTGAAACCCAGCACAAAATCCTGACTGCCAGCGCTGAGTATAAGCATAACAAGCACGCAGCCTCCGACCAGGACGCCAATACCCCCCATGGCCATGGCAAATTGCCGACAGCGCTGTCCCCTTAACCCAACCAGGGCCACAATGCCCATTAAAATCGCACAAATGGCAGGAAGATACTGGAGACGGGGCTGACCAGTGAATATCGACAAACCGGAACCACCCGGGCCAGCCAGCAGATTGTGAAGAATATTGTAACTGGCCAGTATCAGCAGCAGGTACCCTGACAAGTGTCGAACCCGTCGCCAATGCATCATCAGCGAGACCATGATGATACCACCGAGTAAAAGCGCCAGTGCGCCTTGTGTGGTCACCAGCAAACTGCCCGGCACAGGTAACTGGGGCCAGGTATTCCCGACCAGGCTCAGCAAACCGATCAGGGCACTTAAAACAAACAGGACATAAAGGCCTGCCTGAATGCGAAGATGTTTGGGGGTAGTCATCATGAATTCATTATACCCGATTCAGTACTGTCTGGTCCCGACCAGCCGCCTTGGCTTTATACAACGCATCATCGGCCTGCTGAACCAGCGCCTCCAGCGAATCGCCAGGTGTTGAACATTCTGCAATGCCAATGCTGACTGTGAAAGGCAAGGACTTGCCATCGGGCAACACCAATGGCAAATCGTTCAGGGTTTTGTGGATACGATCTGCAATCAGGGGCGCGTCAAAGTCTTCTTTATTTTCCTCAGCAAACACTACAGCAAATTCTTCCCCCCCAATCCGGCCAATAACATCACCCGCTCTGAGGCACTGCTGAACAACTTGCACAAAATGAACAATCGCACTGTCACCCGCCAAATGCCCATGAGTGTCATTAATATTTTTGAAATGATCCAGGTCCATCAAAAACAGTGTCACACATTGTCCGTCCGACAGCGATTGCATTCTGTCCTGCAGTGCCTCCATGAAGGCAGCACGTGAGAGCGCTCCTGTGAGCGAATCATGATTGGCTGAGTATGCCAGCTTGGCTACCTGGACGCGGGTTGAATGAATATAGGCTGAGACCACGATCGGTGCCAGCGCAATGGAGGAGATACTGACACGAATCAGCATCAGATCGGCCCAGCCCGAAAAATCAGCAGCCCCCTGATCAAAGACACGTGATATCTGCAACAGCGCAAAAAGACAATAAAGCAGGGTCAGCAGTGCGGTCACAAACACACTATAGGTAAAAGCGCACCAGAGCAGGCCCAGCAACGGGAATGCCAGTGCATTAGGGTTATCCGTCCAGACTGGAAAACCACACATCAGAAGCGTAGTTATCGCTGGCAAGACCTTTGTTTGACTCAGATCCCGACGCAGCGACCTGATCAATTCAATACGTGATGCCGGCATGGCAAAAAGTAGTGGCAGAAATGCAATATAGTTCACAAAGTCGGTGCCGGCCCAGTAAAAATACCCCTCATGGAAAGTGCCGCCGAACATTTTCGGCCAGGCAACCATACCAAGTAATCCGCCTGCGTTCGCCCCGATCAACGCCAGCAACAGAACCTGAAAGACACTGGCCCGTTCGGACAGGTCAATCGTCTTCAAACGGCACAGGTGCAAAAACAGCAATCCGGTTCCGACACTGAGCAAGTTACCACAAGCCAGTATCAGGGCATTTCCGACGCTTGCGCCAGTCATGAGATCGGCTGCAGAAAAGGCCAGAGCGGCACAAAAGTAGTGTGCCAAAGACGCCGATGAGCCGCTCCTTGCCAGCCAGACCAGCATCACCGCATTGGCAGGCCACAGGGCGGCAAAAGCGCCGGAAGGCCTGGACCAGATGCCAATCAGCGCTAACGCCAAAATCACCGCGCCAAACAGGAGAAGTCGGTATGGCTGGACTTGATTACCAGCGGTGTCGGCTAAAGGCTCGATGCCTGACTGTTCTTCCTGATTCAAACATGCACCCGACTAACACACCTTAGGAACTGATAAAAATGATTTTTATGTTTACAGGACTTCCTGACTGGGATATGAAATTTAACCCAAAATTGTGAAGGTGCTCACATTCTCTTATAACGCATAGAAGAACTCAATAATATTTATTTAAAACACATTATATGTTTGCGGTGCGAATAGTTTAGCATCTGCCAAGGCATTTTCTGTAATAATCGGAATCTCAGGCGCCAGTTTCCGAAACGCAGCAATAATCACCACTTCCGCCTTCTCATCCGCCTCAGTGAAAGGCATGTGTCTCAAATTTGATGGTTTTTAACAATTCAGGATATACCCAGTCAGTTTGAATTATTTGCCCAATACACCATGCAAAAATACGTTCGACCGTTTATACACTATTAAACACGTTATCTTATTGGGTATACCGCGTCACTTTTAAAATTACACGATATAACACGTAAAAAATTGGTCTTGACTTGATATACCGTGACAATTTTATTTCGTCATTTTTTAAACCACTACACAAGGAACGCGGCTGAGTGGCTAGTAAGGGGCTCATCGATCACATCACCATTGCCTCGTATGATGACTACAAAAGGTTGGCGGCAAATATTAAAAATGCGAGGAAGTTGTGCGGGTAGCCAGCGAGTGACTGTTTGTTCTGTTTGATGCAGACCTGGACCTGTTAGATACGTGCTGCTGCGAATTCAGTTGCCCTATCTCTGGCCCTATCTCTGGCTCTAGCGCTGACTCAGTAATCGCCTGCTCGACGTGCGCGTATTCGCCCGCCCGGCGCTGAAAATTCCTGCCACGCTGGCTATCAACCAGAAAATTGGCCGGTGGCGCTTCCGGGCGACTGACGGCCAGCCAGCGTCGGGCGGCAGACAGATCGATGGCTTCGCCGATGGCACCGCTGCCAATGCGACGAACGCGGGGGCGGCCAATCATCAGACTGCGATACAGGGGGCGAATCGGATCGCGCATTTCAGCAAAAGGGTTCGGGTCGACCCGGTTAATCAGATAATTGGGGCGCAGTGTCAGACCGTGGTTTGCGGCTTTTTCCAGCATCCACTCCAGCGCTACATCAGAGAGTCCGGCATCGGCATAGCCGCCGCCAATATTGCCATGCACCCCGGGGAACCAGACCTGCTCTACCGTTTCGACGTCTTTGGGACATTTGCCACGCCACAGCGCCGGTTCAAACGGGCGGCGCATCTCATTCATGGCCAGTGCCTGATAAGCATGGCGCACGTTCTTACTTAATCGGGTATTATGAAACTGGTGCTGTGACCGGGTCAGTTTGCCCAGTAATCCCTGGGTTGGCAGCCCCATCGCACCCACCGTATCCCAGACGCCAAGCATGGTAACCGTGGCATCCACAGCATGAAACCGGTTACGAAACTCACGTGCCATGCGCTTTTGCTTTGTCTTGATAGGCTCACGGTAAATCCGCGCCGCCTCAGAGGCGACATCCATAAAATCGTAGGAATAATCGACACGCTTGGGGATACCACACAGGTCAATCATCGCGACCAGGCTACGTACCGCGAAAGCGCCACGACTGAATCCGAACAGAAAAAGCTGATCACCGATACAGTAGTTTTCCAGCAACCACACATACGCCTGGCGCATATTGCCGAACAACCCCCGGCCAGCGATACCGCCCCAGAGTTTATCGACAAAGCCATCGGTACCAACGCCCGCATCGTAGTATTTAAGCTGCTCAACATCGCTCTGCCGGGTATCAATAGCGCGCAGCAGTTTCACCACATTGCTTGGACACTGACGGTCGCGGTCCTGCTGATCCGGTGTATTCCACGTGCCATCAAGCCCCAGGACCAAATGCCGATGTCCAGCCGCGGTATTGTTTGCCGTGACACCTGCATCACTGGCTACCGTTATATGCGCAGTTCTGTTTTCCATGGTCTGCCAATTATTATTTACGATTATTATAAAGTTCGGCATTGTGTCGTAAAGGCAACGTTCGGTATAGAATTTTGCGATGAACCGAGGACTAAGCAGGAGAAATGTGAATCAGTTCACATTTATAAATCATGCCAATCACCCGAAAACTTTTAGCGCTCCCAGGTAAAATCGACAGGAAAGAATTAACTCAGAGCTTTAAGTGCAACCTTGGCATTGTTGTCTATTATTTTTAGCAAAGCTTGGGCTGGCCCCCTTGGCACTCGCTGACCTTGCTCCCATTGGCGGAGGGTTGACAACGGAATACCGAAAGCATCAGCAAAGCTTTTCTGGGTCATCTTGGTTTTTTTCCGAATTTTGGCAACATCCATAGCTGTATAAACCCGAATTTTAGCTCCAGTTTTCTTACCTTTTTTCCAAGCTATAGCCTCTTCCAGCCCAGCTCTCAGAGAATCATACTGCTCGCTCATGACTTTTCTCCTTTCAGTAATGCTGCCAATTTTGCTAATTCATTCATTTCCAATTTACTAAGATCATTTTTAATGCCCTTCAAATAAACATCGATCAAATGAACTTCATGATCATTTGCAATAAAAATGTGTATGACCCTTGCTCCACTACTTTTACCCTTACTACTGACGCCAGCGTAACGCAGCTTTCGACACCCTCCGGTTCCTTTTATCAGGTCACCAGACTTGGGGTTAGCTGCCAAATAATCAGCAATTTCATCTAATTGATTTCTCGACAGGAGCTTACTCGCTGATCGCAAATAACCTGGATGCTCAATTACCGTAACCAAACAATTATTATTCAAATATAGTACCTCATTGAGGTAGTCGTGACCACCTGTGATAATCAGTACCTAGGTTATAGCTTTTGCGCTTAAGAGATGCCTGGGTGAGTTAAAACGGAAAAAATACCGGCAGCAAAAAAGCGGCACTGCTGAGGTAGGCAACGGAGATGGGCAGCCCTGCCCTGAGGTAGTCACGGGGGCGGTAACCGCCGGGAGACATGACCATGAGATTGGTCTGGTAGCCGTGCGGGGTCAGGAAGGAAGCACTGGCACCATAGAGCACAGCCATGACAAAGGGCATGTAGTCGAGCCCCAGTGCAGTGGCAGTGCTCAGCGCCACGGGGAACATCAACGCAGCGGCGGCGTTGTTGGTCATCATCTCGGTCATCAGCGCGGTGAGCAGCAGGATGGCTATCATGGACAGCCGAGGGTCGCTGTCCAGGGTGGCCAGCACACCGTTGGCAAAGATGGCAGCCAGGCCGGAGTCATTGAGTACGTAGCTGATGACCAGTGCGGAGGCGATGGTAAAAATCAATTGCCAGGGCACATTGCGGCGCAGCTCCTGCGCCCTGACCAGATTGACGGCCAATGACAGCACCAGCACACAGGCCAGTCCCTTGATCAGAGAAAACATGCCCAGGCTGGCACCGAGGATGGTCAGCAAAAACGTGCTCAGGGCAAAATGAGACTTCCAGGGCCGGACAAACTTGGTGACCATAGGCCGGGAAATGGGAATGAAGTTACGCTCCACACTGTTGCGGGCAGTAAAATCCGGACCGGTCGCCAGCACCAGCGTATCACCGGCCTGCAAACGCATCGGCAACTGCCCTTTCATCAGGTCGAAATGCGGTGTCACCGGGCGCACAGCGACAATCGACGCATCGTAGCGCAACCGAAAATCTACCCGCCCCAGTCGATGCCCTGCCAGGGCTGACTCGCCACTGACCATCACTTCCAGCAGATTGTCGGTAGGAATGTCCTGGCCGTGACCTCGAGTGACCAGACCGGGAAACTGCGAAAGCAGATCCAGCCGGGAGACATCACCGGCAAACACCAGAATGTCCCCGGGCCGTACGGTTTGATAGGCGCGAACCGGCGCAATCACTTGACCGTGGCGGACTATTTCCACCAGACGCAACTCATCCAGCCGAATCAGCCCCGCCTGGCTGACCGTTTTGCCGATCAGGGGGCAATCCTCAGAGACCCGGGCATCAATCAGGTAATCCTCACGCGATGTCTCTTCCACCTCGGATGGTTTCAGCAAATAAGGGAAAAGCAGCAGCATAACGCCCAGGCAAATGCAGAACAGCAAAATGCCCATGGGCAGCGGCGTGAAGATATTCCACTCGGGTAACCCGGCTTCACTGATAAAACCGCTTAACAGCAAGTTGGTGGAAGTGCCGATCAGGGTCAGCATACCACCCAGTGTGGCGGCGTATGAAATCGGCAGCAGCAACTTGGGCGCATCCTTTTTACTGGCCGAGCGCAGCGGCCCGATCAGTGAAGCGACCACGGCGGTGTTATTCAGGAAGGCGGATTGCAGCCCCACCACTGTCAGCAGCTTTGCCAGGGCGCTGCGGTAACCGCCGCGCACCAACCGGTTTGCCCAGACCTCCAGCAACCTGACTTTGTTCAGCACCGTCGCCATCAGCATCAGCAGCACCACGGTGATCAGGCCGGGATTGACGATCTGGCGGGTCAGGGATTCAAGGGGAATAAAGCCGGCGACAAAGTAGACAAAGGCCACGGAAGAGAAAATCACACCAACCGGGTAACGTCCCCAGATGAGCATGCCAACCAGAAAAAACAAGGTGGCCAGAATAAAAAGTTGCGACAGGTCCATAGGCATAAATTCGCTCTTATTATTCTGGGGAGTATACGGGCTTCAGGCGCGGTGGCAATGCTTAATTATTAGTTTTTGTAAACAGGCTACGGCTATTCAAATTAATCGTCAAAATGCTCAGTCCATTAAATACTCGAAAATCAAGTATGGGTATTAATCCGGAAAACATAGATAGTCGACAGATAAGCGCTTCATCACAAACGTATCGTGCATCGTCATCTCTTCAGGCGTAGCCACGATTTCCAGGGTATGAGTTGCGTGGTCAGGTATGTCATCCAGTGAAACCTGAATGAAGCACAATGGATTATCTTGCGAATGTAAAAACTCCAGATGTTTGAGCAAAAAATCCCGGCACTCGTCCATAAAATCACCTGAACACTGAGCAGACAGCAATGCGGTGATTGACACCTGGTATCGCTCGGCACCTTCAATATCGGGAAATATATAGACGTATATATCTAGAATATCGTCGCGATGGTTTTCTAGATATTGAGCTAATTCATTACCACCCTTACGCAAATACCCTGATACAAAAACGCCATTAAAAACATCAGGTAGCGGTGCGCGACTATAACGATTGATGCGCCAAGTGATCAGCATCTCGCGAAGGTCATCCGGTAGTTGCTGAAGCTGGCTCCAATCAAGGCCAGCGGCAAATATCTCTGTCTTAGGAAAAACGCTGATACGATCTACGCGACATTCCCAGAAGGTATCCTGATACTTGAAATGGAGCTTGCGGAGATTTCGGGTTCGCTGTAATGGTTCATTGTTTCGCCTGGATCTAGCATTGGGTTTACTCGCAACAATAAGTTCAATGTATCTCTCAGATTCGTTGGCAATATCACAGTCCTGTGATAGTACTAACAATAAATCACTTTCAATAATTTCCTTTTTTCGCTCAGCAGGTATCGCTCGAGATTCGCATATACTTTCCAGCACGGATTTATCAAGAGCGTTAGCTGGAATAATACAACCCTGGCGTATTCCATTGTCGATCAGAGATATTCCTTCCTGATCGTTCATGGATTAACCTGCTTTAGTGACAGATCGGGAAATCAATCTTTGCTCATGGACACTGAGTTTCTGCGTATTCTGTGGCGGAGCCAGTTTCTGCATACGCTGATAAACCTGTCTTGCGATCTCGATCACTTCTTCATGATCGAGATTTTTATCGCACAAATGACGCAACAAGGTTTTACCGTTGATCAAAATGGATTTATGACGTTTATCGAAAACCCCAATCTGCTGCTCGATATTCACAGCCAGATTATAGAAACGCTGGTAGTCTTCAATATCCCGTGATGTTGACTTGTTATTGATATGCTTATATAAAGCCGGGCGGGATACTCCTACGCATTGTGCGACCTGAGCTACCGTCAAACCCAAAATTCTCTGAATGATCGATACCATGTCATCAATTGTGACAGTAACTTCAACTTGCGGGACAATCTCTGTACTAGCAACTTCCCCGTCATAATTAACGATAAACAGATACAACAAGCGGCTATCATCAGGATTGTAAACATCCCCGCTTATGTAACAACGACTTTGATTTACAGACCAGCCTGTAGCGTCTTCTGAACAGCTGCTGATATTGGATATAGTCGTTCCGGTATTCATTCAACATACTCCCAGTCCACATCACAAACATCCCGATTAATCAGGTGCCAAAACGTCTCTTTTGTCAGTGCGTGCAGACTTTCGAATTTGTCGGCAACCTTTAACTCACCAAGCTTTAACTTTTCCAGCTTTGCCGCCTGAGTCATCAAAAGGCAATATTCATTTGCAGCCGGATTCTCATCCGGTCCATTAAAAGTCAGAGGCATTGTAAATTTTGATTCCGGTTCAAGTAATGCTGTGGGTAATAGCCTTTTAACACCGCTTGTTATTGGTAATTGCTCTAAGGTCAAATCTATCTTTTGTGACCGCTCTTTCACGCGGGTAATTTGAACCTGCCCCAAGCGAATTTCATTCTCACCATCGTCCAAATCCAGTTTTTGCGTATTTTCGAAAAAAGAATCCAAAGGTAATATCTTCCCATCATTCGCAAAATACGCTGTCAGCTCTCTTCCCGGATAAGGCACAATAGCATCAGCGTAACTGAGTACGAACTCTTGGCATAACAGCTCTGAAAGCACATCTACACCCTCAATCAACTGACCAACAAGTCGTGAAAAAGCACCGATAAAATCATCATATTTAGTATACGCTGAGGCTCTATATTCAATCGCATTCGGCTCAAGTATTAATGCTTGGGTGCGCTCGGCATCAAAAAACCCCCTTCTGACAACCTTATTCTTACCAACAGACGAAATGGAGCTACTTTCCTCCGAATTGGTATCGCGTTGACCAAATGACAGTTCAAACGCCTCAAATTCCGAACTTTGAGGTTCTGGCAAACCACATTTCATCATAGCCTGATGTAAAGCTGCCCGCTGATCGGCTAACAGGGCCGGAATCTCAGTGGTACGAATTTTAGCCGTTACATACACCAACGGTGCTTTTATAAATTGCCCAGACATATTCATCCCTGCCCTAGTATCAGAGCATGACTAAAAACATTGATTATTCAAAAGTAGACATGAATGTAGACAATATAACGCCTGCTTAGTTCAGCCGCAATACAAAATGTATGCCCTGTTCAGAAGGTTATAGCAATAAATTTGGAGTCCAAATAGCCTATTTGGGTCTTCGACCTGAAAACACCGTCTGATTCCAGCCATTTAACCGGCCAATACTCAGGCAGTAAATTCACTTACCTCCTTCCTAACATCCTGATATCATGATTTTATTGATAAATTCAAAGCGGCCAAAAAAGCGGCCATCAAGGAGCCCTCCATGATGAGAGATGCCGAGGAAGATACCTTCTTGTTTGAACCCTTACTTATTAGTGAGGGCCCTCACCGGGAGCACCTAAACGACCTGGCATTAGAACTGGCAACACGCAACGCAGGTTTCCGTCACAGCTTGCCGGCACCTGTCGTTCGCGCCCTGGCTGGTCTGGTTCGCTCTATGAACTGTTACTACAGCAACTTGATAGAAGGCCATAACACCCACCCGGTTGATATCGAGCGGGCTCTTGAGGATGACTACAGTGCAGATCCTGAGAAAAGGGACCTGCAATTGGAGGCAAAAGCCCATATTAAGGTGCAACAATGGATTGATGATGGTGGATTAGAAGCGCCGGCAACTGACCCGGAAATGATTCGGGCAATACACCGTCGCTTTTGTGAGCAACTGCCTGAAGAGTTGCTCGTAGTTAAGAATCCTAAAACGGGAGAAACCGCCAAGGTTGTACCCGGACAGTTCAGGGAACGTGATGTCGAAGTGGGCAAGCACCTGGCAATCAGTCCGGCTAGAGTGCCTCGATTTCTATCCAAAATGCATGAAACCTATAGTCGCCCCGGCAAGATTAGCGCCATCTTGTCCGCCTCATGCGCCCACCATCGGATGTTATGGGTCCACCCCTTTCTCGATGGCAATGGCCGCGTTGCCAGGCTGATGAGCTATGCCATGCTGCGTGAAACGCTTGACACCCAGGGGCTATGGTCCGTTGCTCGAGGACTGGCGAGGAGTGAGTCTGATTACAAAAAACACCTGCAGGCATGCGATCAGCCAAGGCAGGGAGATCGCGATGGTCGTGGCGCTCTCAGTGAGAAGGCGCTGATTGATTTCGCGCATTATTTTCTCTCCACCTGCCTGGATCAAATTGCCTTTATGGAGCAATTGATGCGCCCGGATGAGCTTCAGAACAGGATCATGATTTGGGCCCAAGAGAAAATCAGAGGTGGCACACTGGCACCAAAGTCCGATGTAGTCCTTCGTGCCATTCTCCATCAAGGTGAGGTGGCCCGAGGCGAGGTGGCTGATCTGGTTGGAGTCAGTGAGCGCACAGCCAGGCGCATCACATCAGAGCTGATAAAAACCGGCGCATTGCACTCACAAAGCTCGCGAGCACCGTTAACGATTGCGTTTCCTGCCTCGCTTGCCGGGCGATGGATGCCCGGCTTGTTCCCGGAACAATGACACTGGGCAGCCATGCTGCCAGTTCAATAAAACTGACAACGGGTTCACATGAGTCAGACCCGGAAATCGTCCAGAGACGCCCCGTTATTGATCAGGTCAGTCAGCCAGTTCGGCTGCTTGCCACGACCCGCCCAGGTTTCACCATTCGGACCGATAAACTTGGGCTCTGCTTTTTTGACGGGTTTACGTCCGGCTTTACGCCCTTTCTTTACAGCTGCCGTGGATTTGGTTTTACTGGCAGACGTTTTTCCTGCGGCGGTTTTAGCACCGGCTTTTCTGCCCCGCGCTGCACCACCGGAAAGTCCCAAATCCGATGCTGTCAAATCATATAACTTGATTTTTTCTTTGCACTCCTGAATCGCAGTTTTGCGCTCGCTGTTATACAGCTCATCGGCCTGTTTTTGCAGCTCTGCGATCTTATTCTGGATTTCTTCGTATTTACTCAAAATACACTCCCACACTAATAGAATTAAGAATAACTATTATTTTTAAATTATTATTTTCTGAGATTGAATATTAAATAGAATTAATACGAAATAAAACAAATATGATGGCTTAACAAGTCTGCTATAACCAGCATTTCGTAGTCCTGAGACCCGAACTCACCACAAACGCAGTTCTACAGATCGGGTTAGCCGTGCTTATAGACATGCTTTCGGTGGGCTACCTTCACAACCGTCACGACAAGCAGCTCATCTTTCAACTCATATATGATCCGGTAAAGGCCCTGCCGAATCCGGTAACGTTCTTGCCCTGACAGTTTTTCGCTGTCAACCGGGCGAGGATTTTCCTGCAGCTTTCTTGTGCGCTGAAGAATGCGGGCAACATCTTTATTTGGAATTGAGCGAAGATCCTTTGCAACCGACTTCTTAAAGACAAGCTTATATTTTGCCATGAGCCTTCAAATCGTCCAGCAAGGCCTCATAACTCATTGTTGGCTCGGAAACGCGTTCCTCGAACGCTGCCAAATCTTCCTGGTCGTCAGCCAATGCTGCACGAACAGCATCGTTCACAATGTCTGACAGAGATCGGTGCGTATGGGCAGCCTTTAGCCTCAGTGCGGCGTGTAACTGAGGGTCAAAATATATCGTAGAACGCTTTGATGTTTCGTTCATTGAGCTCTCCAGTCATAATGACATCAAAGCATCATATCGCCACAGCGTTATAGCGTCAACGACGATACTATTTGTTGAAGCTCGATAACTGAGTCAATGACGTCACCCCATGGCAACCCCCTCCTTGCCGTCTATACTGATGACATGAGCACACAACTTCCACAAGACATACGCTGGCAACAGCGATTCAAGAATTTTCAGCGAGCTTTCCTGCTGTTAAGGGAAGCGTTGGAAAAAGAGCCGGAGACCCTTAGCCAACTGGAAAAAGAGGGTATTATTCAGCGCTTTGAGTATACCTTTGAACTGGCATGGAAGGTGTTGAAAGACAAAATGGAGTTTGATGGCCTGGAGATCAACCAGATATCACCCAAAGCGGTGGTAAGGCAGGCATACGCCGCCAAATATCTGGATGACCTGGACATCCCCTGCTGCGGGTGTCGGTGACCATCCCGGAATCGGGCCAGGTCACGGCAGAATACACATCCTCCCATGTTCCTGCGACAAATGATCGCTGGCTGTCACGTATCAACGGTATGCGGCCCGAACCTGCGTACGAACTGCCCTATCAACGCATTGGCACTGTCACCGATCGACAATGCCTTACGTATCCACATGGCTATAGCCAGCGTTTCCCCAGGCTGTGTACAATAGCCGCCAGTCAAACACATATGGACAAGTGAGCAATTGATTATGAGTTCTGTGATTCCTGTCATTCTCTCGGGTGGATCTGGCACAAGGTTGTGGCCATTATCCAGAAAACATTACCCCAAGCAGTTTCACAAACTCAGCGGCAGCGGACATACGCTGATTCAGGATACTGCCCTGAGAGTCAAACACCTCGCTCCTCCTATCGTGGTTTGCAACGAAGACCACCGCTTTATGCTGGCAGACCAGTTACAGCAGGTAGGCATTACGCCTGCTACGATCCTGCTGGAGCCAGAAGCGAAAAACACAGCGCCGGCTATCGCGCTTGCGGCCTTAAAGGCGCTGGAGATAGACCCTGAAGCAGTCATTGCCGTCTTCCCCGCCGATCATGTCATTGCCGATAACGAACAATTTCAGCTGACCATGGCTGCAGCCCTTGAAGCAGCTCAGTCTGGTGAGGCGTTATTGACATTCGGTATCGTACCGACCCATGCAGAAACGGGTTACGGTTATATAGAATGCGAAGATTCTGACAGCTCAAAACAGTCAACGTCTGCCAGCCCAGTTAAGCAGTTTGTCGAAAAGCCCGACCTGGCCACCGCTGAATCCTACCTGGCCAGCGGCAAACACTTCTGGAACAGCGGCATGTTTGTTTTCAGAGCCAGCACGTTTATGGATGAACTGAACCGCCATAACGAAGCTATCGTTCGTCACTGTACTGCTGCTTTTGAATTGGCGGAGAAAGACCTGGATTTTATCCGCATTGATCAGGCTGCCTTTGCTGAGTGCCCCTCTGACTCGATTGACTACGCAGTGATGGAGAAAAGTGACAAGGTACAAGTCATGCCACTGAATGCAGGCTGGAGTGATATCGGCGGCTGGAGTGCCATTTGGGACATTCTGGACAAAGATGCGCAGGGCACAGCCAGTGTGGGTGATGTGATTAATATAGATACGATTAATACACTGGTTCACAGTAACAGCAAGGACAAACTGGTCTGTACCATTGGGCTGGAAGACATCGTCATTGTGGATACTCCCAACGCACTGTTGGTCTCTCACAAAGACCGGGTACAAGACGTGAAGAAAGCCGTCAGCCAGATTGCTGATGATGACCGACAGGAACACCTTTACCATCGTGAAGTGCATCGGCCCTGGGGCAGTTATGACTCGATTGATTTTGGCAACCGTTACCAGGTTAAACGTATTACGGTAAAACCGGGCGCATCGCTGTCCTTACAAAAACACCATCATCGCGCCGAACACTGGATTGTGGTAACTGGCACAGCCGAAGTGCAGGTAGGAGAGAAAATCAGTGTTATTTCGGAGAATCAGTCCGTTTATATTCCTTTAGGAGAGATCCACCGGCTTACCAACCCAGGCAAAGTACCACTGGAGCTGATTGAAGTACAAAGTGGGAGCTATTTGGGCGAGGATGATATCGTGCGGTTGCAGGATAATTTTGGGCGGAGTTAAAGCTCCGCCGCTAGAAGTGAGCAAGCCAGTCTGTTGAGCCTGCAACAAGCATCATCGCCAGAATGAAATAAACAAATCGTTCGCGCACTTCAGCCACAGTGGCAGGTCTGTTTTTTACTTTTGTATTCATGCTGCCTCTCCCCCAACTGTCTATCCAACTGTCCATCCAACCATCCCAACCGTCACTCAAGGTAACGTGCCTTACAGAGCCAGTGTAGAACCTTTCTATACCTAGCCCTGTTAACGACAGTTTAGTGAAATACTTGACTGGATTTTAACGCACATGAGTCAAAATGTGATCCAGGTCAAAGAATCCAGCCCGGCAGCTAGATAATGCCCTCTTTCTTCAGGAATTCAATCACCTGAGCAGCAGACTGTTCTGGTGTTTCGTTCTCGGTGGTCACTATCAGCTTTGGCGACGCAGGAATTTCATAGGGAGAATCGATTCCGGTGAAATTCTTTAGCTCGCCCTGCCGTGCCTTTTTGTAAAGGCCTTTGACATCGCGCTCTTCAGCCACACTTAGCGGTGTGGCAACATAGATCTCATAGAAGTTCGCATCACCTATGGTTTGGCGGGCAGCAATACGCTCTGCCCTGAAAGGTGAAATAAAGGCGGTCAGCACGATCAGGCCGGAATCAATCATCAGCTTGGCCACTTCAGAGACCCGGCGAATGTTTTCCACCCGATCGGCATCAGCAAAACCCAGATCCCGGTTCAAACCATGCCGCACGTTGTCCCCATCCAGCAAGTAAGAGTGCAGACCTGATGCAAACAGTTGCCGCTCAACCAAGTTCGCAATTGTAGACTTACCCGCACCGGAAAGACCGGTAAACCACAGTACAACAGGTTTTTGGCCCTTTTGCTGGGCACGGGCATGCATATCAATATCAAAGTGCTGGTGATGAATATTGTGAGAGCGACGCAGCGCAAAATGGATCATACCCGCACCAACTGTCTGGTTAGTCATGCGATCAATGATAATAAAGCCACCCAGCTCTTTATTGTCTGTGTAGGCTTCAAAGGGCACTGCCTGGTCAAAACTGATATTACAAATGCCGATCTGATTCAGTTCCAGTTTGGTCGCCGCATCATGGGCCAGCGTGTTGACATCAATGCGATGCTTCAAGGCTGTGACTGTTGCATTGACCGACCGACTACCAATCAGGACAGGATACGGGCGACCTGGGTACATTGGATCATCAGACATCCAGACAACGGTACTTTCAAACTGATCTGACACTTCGCAAGGGGATTCAGACGTGGAGATAACATCTCCGCGTGAGATATCCACTTCGTCTTTCAGATTCAGGGTAACTGCCTGCCCAGCGACAGCCTCAGGCAAATCACCATTAAAGGTAACGATGCGATCAATACTACTTTCCTTGCCAGAGGGCTGTACACGGATGCAATCTCCGGGGCGCACCTGGCCACCAACGACCATGCCGCTATAGCCACGAAAATCCAGGTTAGGCCGGTTCACGGTCTGCACCATAAAACGGAATGGCTGCGCCTGCATGATTTCCGTATCAATTTCGCAGGACTCCAGCCATGGCATCAAGGCAGGCCCGCTATACCAGTCCATGCGATCACTGCGCTTAACAATGTTATCGCCTTTCAAAGCAGACATGGGAATGACAGTTATGTCATCCAGACCAAGCTCTGTAGCAAATTTGCGATACTCTTCCTCAATCTCAGTGAATCGATCCTGGCTATAATCAACCAGATCCATCTTGTTAACTGCAACTACTACTTTGCGGATACCAATCAGGTGTACCAAAAAACTGTGACGCCGGGTTTGTGTTAACACGCCTCTGCGCGCATCAATCAATATGACAGCGGTATCGGCTGTCGAAGCACCAGTCACCATATTGCGGGTATACTGCTCATGCCCGGGTGTGTCAGCAACGATGAACTTGCGCTTTTCCGTGGAGAAGAAACGGTAGGCGACATCAATGGTGATGCCCTGCTCTCGCTCGGCAGCCAGACCATCAACCAGCAAGGCAAAATCCAATTCACCACCCTGTGTTCCGTATTTTTTGGAGTCGCTTTCAAATACTGCTAACTGGTCGTCAAAAAGCAGATTGGATTCATAGAGCAAACGGCCAATCAGGGTCGATTTACCATCATCAACAGACCCGCAGGTGATGAAGCGCAGAACTTGTTGGGGGCCGTGTTGCTTGAGGTATTTGACGGTGTTGCCAGGTATTAAGTCAGAACCATGTGCCATATTGGAATCCTGTTTACAACCAGAGTGACATCAGCCTTCTATCACACGCATTTCTTCGACGAGTTCTTGTCGAAAACTATATCAAATGAAGCTGACACTGTAGTTCCCTTTACATTCCATGACGCTAAAGGTTTTCTATCCTGACGTATTCAGGCAAGCTGCCGTCATATTGCCTAGCATCGGGGAGGACTATCAATGACTCAGGATAATAAACACAGCCTGCGCACACAACACCCGTCGCTATTATGTGCTCTTCATGCTGAGGTGGATACCGATTGTATTGTTGATTAATTAAGTTTTAGCGGAACTACCTGATGATAGCCAATGCCCTGGGGCCAGTATTTCTGCTGATCGTGTTCGGCGCGCTGCTGCGCCGGATCCACTTCCCCGGTGTGGAATTCTGGCCCGGCAACTGGGCGGTAATGCCGTGATGATGGCCAATATCATCAGCGCCCAGGCCCTGTTCGCCTTTGCCGTCATTCCGCTGTGGCTGCTGGTGCTAACCCAATTGGGGACATAGACTGGCTATTGTTCCCGCGGTACAATCACCCGCTGAAACAACAAGCGGAGCTCCACACGACATGCAGGTCATCCCCGTCATCCTCTCCGGCGGCGCCGGCACCCGGCTCTGGCCGCTGTCGCGCAAGCACTACCCCAAGCAGTTTCACAGGCTGACCGGTGGCGAGCATACCCTGCTGCAGGAAACCGCCCTGCGCGTGCAGCACCTGGCCGCCCCCATTGTGGTGTGCAACGAGGATCACCGCTTTATGCTGGCCGAGCAGTTGCACAGCATTGGCATTAAACCCGCCGCCATCCTGCTGGAGCCCGAGGCCAAAAACACCGCCCCGGCCATCGCACTGGCCGCCATCAAAGCGCTGCAGATTGACCCACAGGCCATCATCGCCGTCTTCCCGGCCGATCATGTGATCCGCGACCAGCACGCCTTTCAACAGGCCCTGAACATCGCCGCGCAGGCCGCCGCCACCGGCAACCAACTGATCACCTTTGGCATCGTGCCCACCCACCCCGAAACCGGCTACGGCTACATAGAAACCACTGATGGGGACGGAGGCCTGGCTCCGTCCCCCGCGCAATCGACCACCACAGTCAAACGCTTCACCGAAAAGCCAAACAAAACCACCGCCGAAGCATACCTATCCTCCGGCAAACACCTCTGGAACAGCGGCATGTTTGTCTTCAAAGCCGCCGCCTACCTGGACGCCCTGCAGCACACTGCCCCGGCCATCGTTGAACACTGCCAGGCCGCCATGCGCGCCGCTAAAAACGATCTGGACTTTATCCGGGTGGATGCCCAGGCCTTTGCCGCCTGCCCCAGCGACTCGATTGACTATGCGGTGATGGAAAAAGCCGACAATGTGCGCGTGGTGCCGCTGGATGCGGGCTGGAGTGATATCGGCGGCTGGAGGGCCATCTGGGAGATTCTGGAGAAAGATGCCAGCCACACGGCCAGCATTGGTGATGTGATCACTATCAACACGCACAACACGCTGGTGCATAACGACAATAAAAACAAGCTGGTGGTGACGATCGGGCTGGATGATCTGGTGGTGGTGGATACCAAGAATGCACTGCTGGTAGCGCACAAGGATCAGGTGCAGGACGTGAAAAAGGCCGTTGAGGAAATGGCCAACTGCGAGCGCGAGGAGCACCTGTTTCACCGGGAAGTGCATCGCCCCTGGGGCAGCTATGACTCTATCGACAACGGCCAGCGTTATCAGGTGAAACGTATTACGGTTAAACCGGGTGCGTCGCTGTCATTGCAGATGCATCATCACCGGGCTGAGCACTGGGTGGTGGTGTCTGGCACAGCGGTTGTGCAGGTGGGAGAGAAGGAAAGCTTACTGACTGAGAATCAGTCGGTGTATATTCCGATTGGCGAGACGCATCGGTTGACGAATCCCGGGAAGGTGGCGCTGGAGTTGATTGAGGTGCAGAGCGGGAGTTATCTGGGGGAGGATGATATTGTGCGGTTTGAGGATACGTTTGGGCGGGTTTAGCAGGGGCAACTACCGAGTAGCCAATCTGAGTTCGTTAGTGTTGGGTTTCGTTTAAGTACTGAGGAAAGAAATTGGAAATACTCGTGATTGGAGGCAGTGGATTCATCGGCACTCGACTGGTTGATGAGCTATTATCCGCAAACCACAAAGTCAGAATTCTTGATATCAATCCCAGCCTCAAATATCCAGAACTAACGACACTCGGCGATGTGCGAAATCTAAATGATATTGTCTCGGCATCCCAGGATATTGACGTTATCTATAATCTAGCTGCCGAACACCGAGATGATGTCAAACCAGTTAGTTTATACGAAGAGGTTAACGTAGACGGCGCGCGAAACGTTGTTGATGCAGCCATTTCAAATAACGTTAACGCCATCGTATTCACATCGAGCGTTGCGATATACGGCCTGAACAAGAACTGCCCGGATGAAACTTTTCCAGCAGAGCCATTTAACGAATATGGACGCACAAAATGGGAGGCCGAGAAGATCTTCAACGAGTGGGCGTCATCTGATCCTACGAGAAACCTTACAATTATCAGGCCTGCTGTTGTTTTCGGCGAGGGAAACAGAGGCAACGTCTATAATTTGATGTCACAAATACAATCCGGCAAGTTCATCATGATAGGAGACGGAACGAACAGAAAATCCATGGGGTACGTAGGGAACATCGCTGCTCTGCTCAGCCAGATGATTAATAACAAAGGGGTGTGTATATTTAATTTCTGCGATAAACCCGATCTCACCAGCGCAGAGATCACGAAATTCATTAGCAAGAATATGGGAAAATCACTACCTAGATTTCACATCCCTCTTTTTTTTGGCATCCTCGCGGGAAGAGCCATAGACATGATTGCAGCTACCACGAATAAAAATTATTCAATAAGTGAAGTAAGGATTAGGAAATTTGTCGCCGAAACCACTGTGTCAACAGAAAAGCTAATTAATAACAACTACAAGCAAAAATACACAATCTATCAAGGGCTTAGTCGAATGATAGATAGCGAATTCCCCCCCACCGAATGACAATGAAGGTCTGATTTTATCGACTAATCACGTCGTACGCAGAAACTTCTTTACCCTGAATCTAAGACACATCTCCACAAACCGAAGCTTTAAGGTCAATAAAAAGAAACATGGAATTTCTAAAAAATGCAAATTCGACGACACTCTCTTAATTTGCTTAGCTTTACTCGGCGACAAACTGGGTCCAACATCATAACCGACCGGTACATCTAATAATTTAATCAATGAAATTCCTTCGTTTTTGGAAACAAGCGCCCTCCAGAACAGCCAATCCTCTAGGGGCTGATTCCTAAACTCTAAGTCTTCAATAATCGAAAGAGGCACCGAAGAACCACTAAGGGTAATAAAATTTTTAAAGTGCAAAATTTTAGGCGTGACGACCATGACGCGAGTAAAATCAGACAAATAATCTCTTGGAAAGACCTCATCACGAAGCTCAAACTTTGTGCCAGAGTATACATTTTTAGATACCATGATCTCTTCTTTATTCAGATAGCTTAAATAATCTGTCGTCAAAAGATCATCTATATCCAAAAACACTACGCGACTGACCCCCCTAAAATGTTTAATGCCAACATTTCTCGGAACCGATGGCCTCCCTGAATTCTTTGAAAGAGAAATATGCTCAATATTATCCAAATCCGAGAGCTTACCCAACAATTCCATACAAGAACCATCAGTCGAGCAATCATCAACTATGATAATCTCATCAAAGTATTTGTGACACGCGCCCATCCAATCAACAAATCGATCTACAAATTCCCTAGAATTATACGATGTGACAAGCAACCCTAAGCCACTCATAAATCACCAATTTGGGGATGTCATCACATTAGAAGATACAAAATTCTTAGACATCGTCTCAGCAATAAACCTAACATCATCAACTAATGAAATATCCAATTTTATCGGCTCAAACCCGAGAGACCTAAGCCCAACATTAGAAACCTCCAATTCATTGTCCGATAGTTCCTTACGAGGGTTATCTTTATAATCAATGCTAGCACCATATTGTTTCTCCAAAATTCTTGCTAGACCGATAACTGAGTGCACCTCAGAAACCTGATTGAAAATTCGAACCCTGTTACGGTCAAACTCTGCATGTTCCAATGCGAGCTGTATACAGCGAGCTGTGTCACTTATATGAATAAAAGCTCTCGTCTGACCACCGGTTCCATAGACCGTCATGGGAACGTTATTCGCAGCCTGAGAGATAAATCTATTGAGCACTGTCCCATAGACACCATCGTAATCAAACCTATTCACCAGCCCTGGTGCCAACCGGGTTTCAGGTGTTTCAACTCCCCAAACAATACCTTGGTGAAGATCGGTTATCTTGAGACCCCAGTTCTTATTATAAAATTGAAAGATCAACTGATCTAAACACTTAGTCATATGATAGATACTGCCAGGATTGGCTGGATACAGAATATCAACTGGCGACCCGGTACTGTTTATAGTCACATTCAAGTATCCCTCAGGGATATCCCCAAAGTCTTTGTTGTACCCATACACGCCCATTGTCCCAAGATGAATGAGGTGAATATTCGGGTTGACTTCAACTATTGCTGAGCAAACGTTATGGGTACCAGTAATATTATTATCCACCGTATACCTTCTTTGTTTATCACCCATCATCGAGTACGGCGCTGCACGCTGCTCAGCAAATTGAACAATTGAATCTGGCTCAAAATCTCGTATCAAATGACTAAGTAGCGCATAGTCCTTGGCCACATCGCAATATTCGAACGAGATATTACCTACTAAGGCATTCGCAGCATTCAGCCTATCGCGTACTGATGCAATGTTAGTTAAACTTCCAGAAGAAAGCTCATTATCGATACTACGTCGAATTAGGTTATCAATAATTAGAACCTCATGACCCACCTTAGCCAATCTCAAAGCAGTAGGCCAACCACAAAACCCATCTCCACCTAACACAATTACTTTCATAAACTATTCCCAAATTATTGTTTAACAGAAAACACTACAAAGTTGACACAGCCAAATTAAATCCTAAACCACCAAAAAAATTATTTGATTATCTATTCGGCCCATTCTTAGTGGGGCATTCGCTAATATTAAATAATCATCTACAACTGTCAGCGTAAACCTCCCTATTGATAAACAGCCTTTCTCTTGGCGCATACAAACTCAAAACTATAACAGTCGACGACACACCTTCCGAAACAAAGATCCTGCCCGGTCGATTACATTACAAACTTTCCCTAAGAATTTCTCACTCTTAAAGTCAGCTAAAGCGAAGCCAGCTGCCTTTAATTGTTTACTTAACTCATGCTCAATATAAATACTAATCCCTTTTCGGTATCTTTCATGGCCAGGCATCGACTCGAATGTTCTAGTAGACTTCTCCCAACCGCGCAATAATTTATCGGAAAACAACCAAGACATTAATTTCTGTTTCACGAATGGCTCTAAATGTTTGGCATATTCATCAGCGCAGTCAACTTCATAATTCTGCTCTACAGATTTAGCGCAAATAATCGCCTCTTGCAAACTTGATAGAAAAGAACTCAAGTCGCCAGCACGAAACAGATACACCCATGAAGACAAATAACTATAACCTGCATCGCTACGAGCATCGCCTAGTATTACGCCAGCAGTTAGTCTCGCAAGATAATAATCAATCACTTTCAACCAAAGCGATGAAATATGATGATCAAAGATTGTGTCGTTACACAATAAAATAGCATCCGACTCGGTTACCCGACTAGAAATTAGTTCTAACAAAAAACTGTAAGAACTAAACTCAAAATAGCTATTCACATCATCAGAAGAGACTCTTGACTCCAGTAAGCCATTACAATACACCTCGCCCGATTTATTATCTAAAAAATAAATCGATACCGGCGCGCAAAAAGCACGACATAACTCACCCGTCTTTACTTGGCGCCAAGTAGCTGTACGGTTATGACCACAAAGCAAAATATTAATCACAATCACATCATCAATTTAGTAAGCCCGACAACACTATATAGCAACCCCAAGATCTATATCCTGAATAGACACCTGATTGGGAGTGTTAAATCATTTCCAAAAGAGCCGATTGTATACCGTCATAATAGAGAATCTAATAACGGATCTAACGATGGATAGCAGTGTTAACATAACACCTCGCCCTTCGGCAGCTGCTTTTATTACATCCCGCTGAACAAAATGAAGAGCGTTAGCTGACAGACCAGGCCTATCATAGTAAGCTATAGGCTTATCGACAAATTGAACAGTAGTTGACTTATCGCAGAACACAATCATAAAGAACAGATAATCTGCAGCCGTAAAGCGAACTAAAGAAGAGTACTTTCCATACTTATCGTGAAGCTGCTTTCTATAAACTAATCCTTGGTGAACAAATCGAGTGAGGTTGGAATTTGGTCTAATAACTTTTCCTTTCCATGTAGCAACAGGGCATGCGAAAACATCGATGCCATTCCCATCTTCAATATTGCTATCGAGCAACTCTACAACTTCTCCAAGTACGGGTAAAACTCTATCTCCTGAGTTTATAACTAGAACGTATTCACCTTTTGCCTTTTGCATAGACTGGTTAAGCCCATCATAAAGACCTTGGTCTTTCTGTGAATAGTAGGATATATTTTTAACTCTACAGTCATTTATAACTTCAATTAATGAATTCTGTCCGGTAGCATCCCAAACTAACCATTCAATATTGCTTACAGACTTACCAATGAAACTCTCAACTGAATTCAATGTATTCATGAATGATTGAATATCAAACATGTAGCACGTGACAATAGTGAGGGAGAAATCACTGACAGAATTCCCATTAAATTGCTCATCCATTTTCAGCACCTAATCAATGCAGTAAAAAGCTTATGAGATAATCTTTCATTATCCATTTGTGACATTTTTGGCACTATATTCATACATGCGTTTAAACCATACTGTATGACTTTTTAGATGAACTGAGATTATCGGCGCGGCCCGAAATCTCAAAAGATTGAGGAATCGATTGCCCACCTAATCTACGCAGTAGTATCGCGAATAGAGCCCAGGGCACAGGATTTCCAACGGAACCTATAAAAAAAAATGAGAATAGAAAAAGAACAATAAATGCATTGCTATCATGATCAGCGAACCGCCGGAGGTCGAAAAAATATTTACCCATTAAAACCAAAAATACCACTAGACCAACTATACCCGTATCCAAAGCGAGATTAGCGGCATACGAAGTCGGACGAATACTGAACAAATCCCCTTCACCGCGAAACATAAAATAACTGATATCATTCGCTTGAAAACCTGCGTCTCGCAAAGCAACAATCGAACTAATTTGCCACAAACCAACGCCGCCACCAAAAATACTTTCAATCGAATATTGATAAGAACTCACGATCGAGGCCAATCGAAATCCCGAAGCGTTAATCAAAAATCTATAAACACCAACGAAGTCGTCATGGTCGAGCAATCCTATCAAAAGACTCGAAGCTCTAGTATCAGCTAAATAAATCGAAATCAGAAAAATAATCGCTACTACAATCGAAACTCGATAATGATTGATATACAAAACGAAAAAATAAAGAATTGCTAAATAAATAGATAATGCCGACTGTATCACGGTCAACAAATATACAAAAATAAAGGCGTCAAGCATCATATGAAATCTAAAACCTCTATGAGACAGACACCTCCAAGCAGCATATACGAAAAGCAGCTCATATCCCGCTCTCGACGGTTCGGTCGACAAAAGAGTTACACCTCGACCTATATTCTGCAACGATTCAGCTGAACCACGTGGAATCATGCTGACGATAAAATTTTCCAAAAAGAATAAAAAACCAAATAGCTGCAAAAAACCTAATATCAATAAGAATATTAATATGCGATCTATCAATAATACTAGGCGTCTTACTTCAATACTTCTAGCGGACAAAATTGCAAAAAATACCAATATGGGATTTATGTACGCGGCCAGAGATCTAAACTGCTCCGAAAAATATATAAAATTAGTATCAAGCGCAGCAATAGCCAAAGATACTATCAAAAGAGCGACAATACACAACAAACGGACATTTAAGGATCGAAAAGTTAGTAAAGCATATAATGTAGCCCAAGGAAAAATCTCAGCACGAATCAATCCGAAGTTAATTGAAGGAAAAAAAGTGAGCACTCTAAGCAAGAGCATAGTTAATTTCTTTGGTAAATTGTAAAAAGGAGTAGAATTTTTTGCTCATAAAAAATTGTTCAATATGTAAGCTATTTTCTTATCAAGCTAAAATTTTGAAGAAACCAATTGTAAGTCAGTCCCAGACCTTCTTTTAGACCTATCCTATGGTGCCATCCCATCACACTTACTTTATCAACACACAGCAACTTTCTAGCCGCCCCGTCCGGCTTTGTAGTGTCAAATACAATTTCCCCTTCAAATCCTATGACTTTAGCGATAGTGCTTGCTAAATCACAAATTGCAACATCTACTCCAGAGCCTATATTTATGTGAGATTGCATTGAACTAACAATAGACTTATAACTTTCGGAACTCGACTCCATGACATGAAGACAGGCTGCGGCCATGTCATCAACATACAAAAATTCACGCCTAGGCGTCCCGCTTCCCCAAACAATTATACGATCAGCACAAGACACTTTCGCCTCATGGAAACGCTGTATCAGAGCAGGAATAACATGACTATTTTCAGGATGAAAATTGTCATTAGGACCGTAAAGGTTTGTAGGCATCACACTTCTATAATCTCGACCATATTGACGATTGTAGCTTTCACACAACTTTATTCCTGCAATTTTAGCAATTGCATATGGCTCGTTCGTGAGCTCCAACGGACCTGTTAGAAGTGCACTCTCTTTCATAGGCTGTACAGCAAATTTTGGATATATACACGAAGAGCCAAGAAACAACAGTCTTTGCACATCGTTAATATGCGCAGCATGGATGATATTTGCCTCAATCATCAAATTTTGATAAATGAAATCTGCTGGATAAGTATTATTTGCGTGAATACCCCCAACTTTTGCTGCTGCCAAATAGACTTCATCTATTTTATTGCCCGTAAAGAAGTCGTTAACTTCAGCCTGGTTGGTTAGATCAAGTTCTTTCCTTGATGCAGTAACCAGTTCAATGTTCTCTTGAGTTGCCAATAAGCGCACCAAGGCGGATCCAACCATGCCTTGATGCCCTGCAATATAGACTCTTCTTACGTTCCGCATCACACTAATTCTCTATTGACATTGGCAGCTCCAAACCGTGCTTTTTTAATAATGCATGTCGCTGCGCCACCTTCAAATCCTCAGTGACCATCTCATGACACATCTGCTGCACCGTAATTTCTGGAATCCAGCCAAGTTTCTTCTTAGCCTTACTAGGATCACCCAATAAAGTTTCAACCTCAGCGGGCCTGAAATATCGTGGATCAACTTTCACTACAACATCACCAACTTTTACCGACGGTGCCATACCACCTTTCACGGACTCCACAATTGCAACTTCATTTTCGCCAGAACCATCGAACCGCACGGTAATACCCAGCTCTTTCGCACTCCATTCAATGAACTCGCGAACGGAATACTGTACTCCTGTCGCAATCACAAAATCTTCTGGAATATCTTGTTGAAGCATCATCCATTGCATACGAACGTAGTCCTTGGCATGCCCCCAATCACGTAGCGAATCAAGATTACCCATATATAAACACTTCTCTAGACCCTGAGCTATGTTCGCCAGGCCTCGAGTAATTTTTCTTGTAACGAAGGTTTCGCCTCTTCTTGGTGACTCATGATTGAACAAGACGCCGTTGCAGGCGTACATACCATACGCCTCACGATAATTGACCGTTATCCAGTATGCGTAGAGCTTTGCCACCGCGTAGGGTGATCGCGGATAAAACGGAGTAGTTTCATTTTGCGGAGATTCCTGTACCAATCCATAGAGTTCAGATGTTGACGCCTGATAGAATCGTGTTTTCTTCTCCAATCCAAGTAAGCGGATAGCCTCTAGTAACCGGAGAGTACCAATCGCATCGACATCGGCCGTGTACTCAGGGGACTCGAATGAAACCGCAACGTGAGATTGCGCACCCAGGTTGTAGACCTCATCGGGTTGTACTTGCTGCAGAATTCTTGTCAGGTTTGAGGTGTCTGTTAGATCGCCATAATGGAGTACAAAGTTCTGATTTTCCACGTGTGGATCTTGATATATGTGATCAACACGCTGGGTATTAAACGATGACGCACGACGTTTTATGCCGTGTACTTGATAGCCTTTTTCTAGCAGAAATTCCGCAAGGTAAGAACCGTCTTGGCCGGTAATGCCCGTTATTAGTGCTTTTTTCACTTCAGAATCCTTTTAATACCTTTTTTCAAGTAACGACTCTAAAAAGCCAGGGGGATTAGTTCTTAACATAATCGCGACTTTGCTGTTTTCAATATCCGGGACCCGTCTTGGCCTGTTATGCCAGTTATTAAAGCTTTCTTCAATTTCGTTATTCCTTGTATGCAGGCAAAAAACTAGATGACGGCGAGGTACTCGTGGCGCAGTAAAGTTGCACGTTCCTATTCCTTAAATACTCATAAGCGATAGGAATGATATCCTTCATGCCGACGGCTCCACTCGTGGTAGCATGGAGGCTATTGGGTTTGGAGTTTGAGTAACTTCCGAACTCAACTTCAGAAGTAGGTAAATACCTTACTTTGTCAGCCGCACAAGACTCTTCATAGAAATAAAGCCCCCCAAAGTCCAGCCCGTGAATCACTATTTGTTTGAATCCGATCTTGTAAGCAATGAATAAAGCCGTCATCACGCTGGAGCAGAGCTGAGGCAAATAATCGCTATCGTCCTCAAAACACCTCCCTACTGTATACTCCGCATACTTCTTATCAAGTAAAGGCCAAATTCTATCTTTAGTAAAATTCGCGATACTAACCCAGTTCTGATTAATATAATTAGAATCATTCTTGTCTTCCCAGACGTTCTTAAAAAATATTAAGTCAGTCTGCTTTAAAACTACTTCCTTGCATAATTTTAGATGGCTGTCTGATATCCTTTTTACCTTAAAACCGCCGAACTCAAAGAAATAGACATCAAATTTAATATCTGCTAACGCAGCGTAGTTAAAACCAATCACAAAGTCCTTACTAGTTATTTTTCGAATCGAATCGTTTAGCGATCGCCCTCCACCAATTATATGGCAAACTTGAGATTCACCCTTTCCACTACAAAGAATGTCCATGAAGTCTTTCTTGGATAGAGGACTCGCATTAACCTTTCGAATTTTTTTTTCGAACTTTGTGCCATTCTTATGCAGCACAAAGTTTAGATAGGTTTTATACAAAAAAGGGAAACCTATTATTACTTTTTTTACGACTTTCTTCATCATTAGCTAACCACTCAGTCTCCCTGCAAGGTTACACCCTAGCTCCCTCGGAGGGTTCTAAAAACGACTCATAACTCCAAACCACTCTTTGCGACCCTTCACCGCACTCAAGGAGTGTGTAAACAATCATTATCGATAAATATACTCTTTGTAACTGTCTGTAGTGTCCACCTAGTTTAAGGGAACACATATCATGGACGAAATAAGCGTAGTTAATCCTACACCGAAGCGCAAACGGTAGTAACCGTCCGGCCAACACATCTTGCAGAACAGACGGTTACGCTACTTTTTCCATGACAGACTTCAAATCTTCGAAAGACGTGATTGACTTATCAGTGCACCATTCCTGCCAATTTTCAACCTCACTCCACTTCGAAAGAAACACAAAGTCAAGCCCCGCGACACTCGCAGCCTGATAATCATACTTACTATCTCCTAGAAACAAAGCTGGCTTTTCGATAGTGCCTGAACCCATTTCACGAGCCAAAATCTCATCTTTGGTGTCCGGGCTGCCAAAAATACCCCCGTCAAACAACTGGGCTATGCCACGTTGGGCAAATATATCTCGCAGCTCGATTTGATCACCACCAGAGACAATCATCCAGCGGGCGTTTAATGTCTTCTGACGGAGTGCTTCCAGCCCCGGGGCGCTATCACAACTCAACACACCCTCACGCACGTGGCTAGTATAAATTTGCAATAGGGTTTCCAATTTAGACCCTTGTTGTTGGCTGGCATAGTCTGGAATAATATTCTTCAGAAAGTGGGCGAACTTCTTGTAGCGAGATACCCCGCCATTAGCCAAGTGGTATTCAACCATCGCTTGGGCGGCGTCTTCACCATAAGGTAAGGTAGCTTGGTAGAATGCTTCGGTCTTAATCTTGTTGGTGTCCAGTAGCACGCCATCACAATCAAATACAAGGGTCGTATAATCGGCTATCTGACACCTCACTGTGGCACCTGTCCGGCCTTCAGCAACGCAGCCTCTACTTTCACAATATCTTCGGCCACATCCACTGCCAAGCTGCCTGGCTGGGTTTCAACCATTAGAATAGTTTTACCAAGTTCGAAAAAGCGGAGAATTTCAATATCCTCAGAATATTCTAGTTCACTTTTGCGACCAAAATTGCGGAAGGCGGCCAGCTCTTCACTGGTGAAGGCATAGATGCAGACCTGCTTTTTGTAGCGAGACGGTGCACACTTGGCGTCCTTGAAGCCCGGCAAGGCAACTCGCGACATATACACCAGTTCATTTCGCTCGTTTGTGATAACTTTGGGTATATTGTGGCTGCGTGGCTCTTCATCATCCCCTATCCAACTAAACCCGTTAATTATGGCATCCATATGGTCCAGCTTAACATCGCGCAACTTGAGAATATCCGCTGGGTCTGCCAGCGGCTCATCGCCCTGTACATTGATGTAGATATCAGCCTGTACCTGCTCGGCGGCCTGCGCCAGACGGTCGGTACCGGTCATGGCATCGTCGCTGGTCATCACCGCTAGAAAGCCGGCAGCTTCAACAACTTCAGCGATGCGACGATCTTCCGTGGCGACGTACACGTTCTCTGCACCGACGGCTCGCGCGGAAAGCTCAGCAACCCAGATAATCATCGGCTTACCCAGCAAGGGCACCAGTGGTTTTCCCGGGTATCGACTGGAGCCATAGCGGGCGGGGATTATGACTACACTGCGCATAGAGTCCTCTTTCTTGATGTAACAGCAGCGATGAAAAGACGCTTAGAGTCCGTAGACCGATTCAGTATGCAAACCATATCGGGTCGGGGTAATGGCAGTAATCTGCAGCGCTCCGTCAGCCGCCTTGTAATACTCAAAGAGCTGCTGCATCTCGTGGCTTCTAGGATCATCTGCACCGTAGCCATCGAAGCCGGCCATAACGATGCAATTGGCCTGGCCGCTGGTAGCAACGGCCAGTGCATAGGCCACTACAAGTGAAGTGGGAGCGGTGCAATAGGTTGCCCCGAACACAAAGGTCTCGGCCTGCACCTTCAAACCGTAGTCGAATACCTCTTTGGTTGCCAACGATGATTGCACGTCGCTAGGTAACATAGAAAAGGGTGTTATCAATGGCTGCGGCAGTTTTAAATGACTGTCGCAATCAGCCAGCAGACGAACCGGGTGGCATGCCACTCGCAGGTCGATCAACTCAGCATCTATGGCGCTCTGGGTGTTTAGGGCCAACACTAGCGGCTTGTGCTCGCGGATGTAGCGCTCCAGCGCATCGCGGTGACGGGCTACACCGGGGCCGGTACCCAGCAGCAAAGCAACGCGCCCAGCAAAGCGCTCCTGTGGTGGCCACTGTCCCGCTGGCTCTCCGCGATAGAAATGCCTCGCCACGTCCAAGGTATTGAGGTTGAATTTCTTGCCCCCCTCTACCCGCAGATGCTCGATTACCGCTAGAACGTCTTCTTCACTGTAGCGAGGGTCGCTGAGCATTTCTTGGATATAGGTCGGGTGAATGCCGTACTTACCCGCCAAGTAATAGTACGCGTTGGTACCCCAACCGTAGTGGACCTGCATGGGCTTGAAGTGCTCACGCATCAGTGCCATCAACGGCACCATGTTGGTAGGATTACCACGCCGCTCAGCAATCTCGATGGCCAACTCTTCGGTGCGGGCATTGCCTGGCCCCCGACCCATGCCAGTCACAGTCGAATCAACCCACGTCACGCCCTCATCCAGCGCGCGCAGAGTGTTGGAAAGCGCGAGACCGAGGTTGTCGTGAGTATGTACGCCAATGGCGCCCTTCCACTCGCTGCGGAACCAATGAATGATCTGCGCCGTCTGGTCTGGGGACATGCTGCCCATGCTATCGGCAAAGTATAGCGCATCAATCGGGTAGCCTTCGGCCAGACGGGCCAGCACCTTAATTTCTTCTTCCGTACGATCCGCTACCTGCATCAGGTTTAAGCCGACCTGAAAGCCGCGCTCTTTTAACCAAATCACCGCAGGCAGCGCCTTCTCAAACTCATGCACATGGCAGGCGATGCGCACCATTTTAACCGGGGAGTGCGCCGCCATGTTGGGAAACAACTGCTCCAACACTTCCTGCTGAGGCACCTCTCCAACTAGTTCACTAGCGTTAACCATCACACCCACGATCAGGCCGTTCGGAATGATCAGATTGCGGATAAAGTCATCAGTGGTAAAGGCGCATGGCCCCTGAAATCCCTGGTTCTTCGAAGTACGGAAGCCAAGCTCCACAACATCGACCCCCGCAGCCTGCATGGCATCAAGGTATTGGTGTATCAGTTCTTTTGGGAAATCCCAGGCATTATAGTACCCACCGTCCCGAAGAGTGCAATCTAAGAGTTTCATATGCCAGCCCAACTGTTATTGAGGATAAGTGTAAACCAATCCGTTTTTGATTTTTAAGCATTTATCCTTTCCACCCAGTGAGCGCCAAAGCGACCTAATGGCATCGTCACTAAAGGTATAATTCTTTGAATCACCCTGCACTGTTCCGGACATTTTTTTTGTTTGTTTAACCCCGCGCACTACTGGCCTAAGGACATCTTTCAGGAAATCAAGAGAAGCCCCCTGATAGAGCTGTCTTTTATTAATAACGGAATCCAAGAAGTCTTCCTCGCTAAAATCAACCAATTTTTCCACAATAAGATCTGATGCTTCATTACTTGGAGAGACATTAGCAAGATAAGCATCCAAGTCACCAATATTATGAGAAGACTTATAGACAAAATCATTTTCCAGAAAGCGCCTAACTCCATCAATTAATTCATTATGGGTCTTCACAACAACGCCAACTTCATTAACTCCGGATACTTCATAAGGCATAAATTCCGGCATCCCAGCGGCTGGCCTAAAATTTATATTTGGCTTCTCACAGAGCTCAGCCTCAATACTTGTCGTGCATTCACTATGAATAACTAAATCAGACGCTCTTATGAAAGACCTTACGTCACCACTTTTACTCACAGTGACATTACTGAAATGTGAAAATGCTTCATTGTAGAAGCTTTGCTTTTCAGCGGGATGTGGGCGAACTACGAATTTCAAATCTGGGAATGACATTGCCAGCTTGGCTATCCCCGGAATGAAAAAGGAAAACTCGTAAGCTACTTTACTCCACGATTCGAACATTGAGTCAAGAATTATTTTTTTGTCATCGCCGTATGAGCCAGATTCGATGTGAATATTGAAAATTCTTTCGCTTAATGCTGTGGGGTCATCTGTTACACCATTAGCAGCAGCAAACCTTCCACATATGAGGACGAAATTCCCGTGCTGTTTTTTTATTGAAGCTACCTGTGCATCATCTATAGAGCTATACTTCTTATTATAAAGGTCAAATCTTGGAAAACCGGTAACATAGAGCCGATTTTCTGAAGACACTCTTTCTTGGTAAATATTTTTCTGCTTATCCCCCCAAAAAAATATTGCCTTCGTGAGAGGGAGATCATAAATCTCGGTAGGGTATATTCTAGCCACAGCTTCCGCATAATCACGACTCAAATACAGGCCACCCTCATCATGCAGAAAAAAAAGTGCCGTATTATTCTCACCCATTTTTTTGAGATACAACTTATCATGTTTAGTTCTCCCTGTGTTAGTGTCTAATCGACCTAAAAATATGCAATTCCGAGAGGCCGAGTGGATTTTTCTTATTGCCGACTTAGAACCAATAATACTTTCCATACCAACTTGACTGAGCTTCCAAGCTACGAACAGGCGCCATTCAAAATCTCTTAGAGGGGAATCGATGCTTTGCAATACAATTTTTTTTCCCATTACTATCTCGCGAATTATACTGATTTTTGGTGTATGGCACTCAGGTGAAGTATTGTAGTTAACCTTGATAAACCGAACATCGCATATTACATTACATAGAGGACCGCTCCGTACTTACCATGGGCAACTACAGCGGCCCATCCATCAAGTGCCTATTAACTCGATCTTGACCGGTATATTTTTTCACATCCGCAGTAACAATCTTGCCAATCAATCCGTCCATCATATTAGGCGCCGGTTCAGCGCCAAACCATACCCCGGCCGCACACTCCGTATACAATCCGCCGTAATCACGTCCTCTGCCTCCATATCCTTCACAAAATAAAGCAATCGACGAAACTGCGTATTGCAGTGCTCGCTCGACTTACGGCCATAATCCGCCTGTCCAAGCGCTGCCCAGGCTGTTTTGCTGTCGCGGCACAGCGCGGCCATCTCAGCAGGTTCCAGGGAGAAGCTGTCGTCTGGGCTGCCACCGCTTCTGTCCAAAGTGAAGTGTTTCTCGATGACCAAGGCACCTAATGCCACGCTGGTGATGGCAGTCGTGCTGTACCATGTATGATCTGACAAACCCGTGACTAGGCCAAACCGCCTAATCAGGTCAGGAATAGTGCAAAGGTTGTAATCCTCTGAGGTCGCCGGGTATCCGCTGACGCAGTGCAGGACCGCCAGCTCTTTGCAACCGCCTTCGCGAACGTCATCGATCGCTTCCTGGATTTCGTCCGCATCGGCATTGCCGGTGGAGATAACCATGGGTTTGAGTGTGTCGCTCAACATATCACCCTAACCGCCATCATTGCTTCAGCCGCACCTAGACCAACAGAGCTCCCCCGAAGTTCTGCAAGCCGCGTGGCATTTACGATGGATCGAGAATGGGGCGGATCTCGCATCTCCAACTCATACTCAGCCAAGGCCTGCATTTTAGTTTCCAGCTGGGCGGAGATATCCACGAAAACATTCGGAAGGAAAGGGTCAACGCTCGAGGCATTCCACTCCGTCGAGGATAGCACTTCAAATGTATATATCTCCCTGACAGGCGAACCAGGAACTGGCCGACATGCCGTTAATGTTGCCTGATGGCTAATTCGATGATCAATGTTGAGGTCACCGTTGTGATGTGTGTAAACAATCTGAGGTTGCACATCATCTATCACCTGCTCCAGCTTTTGCACGATATCCAGTAGTGGAACAGTGTCCATACGATTATCCGGAAACCCGAGCATAAAGCTTTGTTTGATTCCCAGAATCCTATGAGCTTTTTGGGCAGCTGAATTTCGTTCCGTCAGCTCCAGCTCTGAGGCATCTGTTCGTGAGGTTACGCCATCCGCAAGAAAAACAGCATAGACCGTATCTCCCTGCACGACGTGCTTGGCGATAGTGCCACCACAACCCAGAGCTTCGTCGTCGGTATGGGCGGCAACTACCAAAACAGTTCTAGTCATGAAACTGTTCCCATGCTGTTGGGGTCCCTTTCGAAACACTTACCTTCAGCGTTTTGCCTATTAGTGTTCTGAAGTACTTTGGTTCAATTCCCGAACCTGGTCTGATTCTTCGGATATCCCGCTCCGAAACCACATCACCGACATTCATATCGCGCATAAAATAAATCGAACGTCGGAATATCTTGTTTGTCTGTTCAGCGTCTTGACGGATGTAACCCACTTTTCCCACAGCTGACCATGCATCTCGCGTGTCCTTACAAAGTCGAATTAACTCATCAGGCTCAAGAGAAAATCCACTATCTGGCCCACCATCGTCACGTCTCAGGATGAAGTGCTTCTCGATGAGACAAGCTCCCAACGCAACAGCAGCTACGGAGGCAGTGGTGCCAAGGGTGTGATCCGACAAACCTGGAACCGCATCAAAACGGCGACCAAGCTCAACCAACTGGGCGACATTGGCTTGCTCAATAGGCGCAGGATAACTACTGATACAGTGGAGTAAGACAAGTTCCTTGCAACCAGCAGCCCGCGCGGTAGAAACGGCTTCCTCAATTTCTTCCTCTGTAGCCATCCCGGTAGACATAATCATAGGTTTTCCGGTTTTTGCCACGTATTCGACCAGAGGAAGATCTGTCATTTCAAACGATGCGATTTTGTATGAAGGGGTTCCCAATTGCTCCAGCAAATCAACTGCAGTTTCATCAAAAGGCGTGGAGAATACAGTTATTCCAACTTTACGAGCATGATCAAACATAGCTTTATGCCACTCGAATGGAGTCTCCGCCCACTTGTACAGGTCATAAAGTTTGTAGCCACCCCACGGGCCACCTTTTATCAAAAATTCAGGGCGATCACTGTCGATGGTCATAGTGTCAGCAGTATAGGTCTGCAACTTTACAGCAGAAGCACCACACCGTTTCGCCTCATCTATTGCTTCAAGAGCCCTCTCTAAGGAGCCATTATGGTTCGCCGACAATTCAGCAATTATATAGGGCGGGTAGTTTGACCCGATCTTCACACCGTCTATCGTTACAGTCATAACTATTCCTGCTCAAACTTCTTATAAATTCGCACCGTTGCCGTCACTTCGTTCTCTCCCAGTCGCGCTTCAGAAAACTCTATTCTGAATTCGCCATGATCCAGGAATGCAAGGGGGTATGTTGGCGCATCCAACATACGCACATGGTCATAAACCTGTTGCATTGACCCTGCTACTGGCAACCGGCTTTGCGTTGGATTTCGACGTTTGAATACCACTGGCTGACCGCTCTGGGCGACCGGAACCGGCTCATTCGCGACCATCCAATCGATTATTTCACAACTTAGCTTACTTGCCCGCAAGTAGATTTCATGCGCAGTACCGTCTAAAGACAAGGGGCGTTTGGTGTAAACTGGACCTGCATCCATTTCATCAATCATGCGAAGAGCGGTCAAGACTGTATCTTTATGACCTCTAGCAATCAGGTTCTGTAAAGGGCTACCGCCACGGCCATAAGGAACATCAGTCATATGGAAACAAACACACTCGTATCCACTCCAAATAGACTCTGGAACAAGCCAGTTCCAATGCAGGAAAAAAATGTATCGTATATTTGGCGAAACATTAATGAGGCTTTCGAGCTCTTCCGGGCTATGAGCCCACCCGGTTTGATCATCCGGAAACCGGTTAAGCTCTCCTGATAGAGACCTATGCCATGGCTTTGAGGATGCGAATACATAACGTTTTACGCTCAAATTTTAAACTCCTAAATCCACTCTCGAATAACGGCAAAACAGAGAGTCCCTCGAACTTTTCCATTAACAATCAATGATTCCACACTCTGACTCTGCGACAAAGCTGATTGTCGGCCCCTCGGGATAGTCACTGTAGTAGTGCTGCCATTTAGCAGAGGTCCAATTATGCGGGTTACCCCCCTCCTGAAACAGGGTAACGATTCCTTCTTTATCTGCTGCGGAGGCCCGACGGATCTGAAATTTCATGCCGTGCTACCTGCGTCCACCGTAATGACTGTACCGGTGATCATTCGAGCGTCATTAGACAACAGGTAATTGACCATGCTCGCGACATCATCAACGTGAGCCAATTCTCCCATGGGACTACGACGCTTTATGGATTCGAGTTTGTCTCCTTCCAGGCCTTGAGTCATATCAGTTGCCATATACCCTGGAGCAACGCTATTAACGGTGATTCCAGCTTTACCTACTTCTCGGGAGAGCGATTTAGTAAATCCGTTCATGGCAGACTTGGTGGCTCCATAGACGGCAAGCCCCTTAAACCCAGTGCTACCAATGATTGAGGAAATGTTGATCACCCTACCCTTCCTGTTGATCAGCATCGGACGAAGCAGATATTTGGTGAGCAAAATTGGAGCTTCAACATTCACACGTAGAACTCTGGAAATGTCACTCTCATGCATGGTTGCGAGAACGCCGTCCAGACCTAGTGCTGCATTGTTTACCAGCCCATAAAGGCGACCGTATTTTTTGGTAACTTTCTGACTGAATTCATGAATGCTCGAGGTGTCTGAAAAGTCAAAAGATTCGAAGACGGCATTATCGGTAAACGCCAGCCACGCTTCGCATTCGGGCGAACATTTCCTGCCTACTACAATGACTTTATAACCCGTTAAGGCCAAACGTTTCGAAATTGCGAGGCCCAGCCCTCGGGTACCCCCAGTAACCAACACTATATCCATTACTTTATTTCCTGCTAATCTTACCAGTCGGATTATGCTCAATCTCGGGAACAAAACGAATGAGGGCCGGCACCTTGTAGTTCTCCAGCCGAGCCCTGCAATGAGCCAAGATTTGCTTCTTGAGCGAAGCCGTGCCCGCATCGACCTTCATGGGCTGAATGTCAGCGGTAACAAGTTGCCCCATAACCCCGCTGCCTTTCGGTTTCACGAGCACTTCAGCAACGCCTTCTACTTCACGAATAACAGCTTCAACTTCCTCAGGAATCACCTTATTACCACCAACATTAATGGCCCCCGAATCGCGGCCCAGAAACAAAACCCTTTCGTCACGCAGGACGACAAGATCTCCTGAATCGATAAACCCATCGGATTTCGCCAATGAGGCTCCAGACTCGGTAGCGACATGTTTCTCAGGTTTTATTAACAATGTTCCAGACTCACCGATTCGCAGCTGGTTCCCTGCCACACCTCGTTCAAGGTATCGCTTGGGAAAGCCCATCAAGCCATCTGTAACCGAGAAACCAACCCCCGCCTCTGTAGAAGCGTAGATATGCGCGATTCTGGCTTCTGGAAATGCTGCTTTTAGCGCATTCAGGATCGATTGATCTGCAGGCTCGCCGCCGAGCGTGATTTGCCTGAAACGGTGGTTGCCCAAAACGCCACTCATGAGCAGTTTTCGCCAATAGGTTGGCGTCGCCGAAAGTGCGTTGACATTGTTTTCGCGGAGGAAGGCCGCCTGATCTTTAACGTTGCCAATGTGGTTACATAGAACAAGCTTGGACCCGCTCGCCAGTGCCTGGAGCACCACTTGGAGACCCGCAAATCTGAACGGATCATATACCAATCCCCAGGTGAACTCTCTTCCCCTACCCGTATCGAGCTTACAGGTTTTAGTCAGACTTGCGGTCGAATGCTCTATTAGCTTAGGTATTCCTGTAGTTCCGGACGTTGCCAGCACCCAATGGGTAGTGGCAACTGCAACTTCTCTACAGCCACCTGAAAGATCGCTAATCTCTTCAAAAACTTTCTCTGTAAACACATCATCGACGGTGAGGGTCGGCTGAAAACGTGTTTTAAGACTATTATAGTTGTCCGAGCGTCTAAGCGAATCAGGCACCAGAAAGACACTTCTCGCCATTCCATCAAGCGCCATCATCCATGTTAGGGCTCGTACGCTATCTGATGGCTCAAGGGCAACCCGGGAAGTGTCTTTGCCTAGTAATAATCCCTTGCAAACAGCAATATCCTGCCGAAGGGCCCCAGCCGTCATTTGGTTCTTTGGGGAAACCCAAAGTACCTGCCCGTCGCTGGTTTTCGTCAGTAACTCTTCAAGAGTCACAATTGAACCTATTTAGCCCGGTTTTCATAAATGGCAACGAATTCGCCAAACGTTGTTGGGTACACGGCCTCCTCCATCTCTACAAAGGGGTCAAATTCGAGTTCTTCTTCCAGTCTCGCAACGAGAATGGCAAACCCGAGCGAATCGAGACCACTGTTGAGTAGTACCGTATCATCGGTTAATTCATCGCACTCAAGCGAGGATTCTGTCGACTCAAGCGCCTCAAAAAATAACTCAATAATTACTTCACGGACTTTCATTTATATCTCCAGTACAATATTTTCGCATGACTTTCTTAAGGAACTAGGCATAATTTTTTTGGCTTTATCTATGACGTTATTGAGCAAGTCGCGACTAAGTTGGTATTCAATGAACTCTACAGCCCTTCCGCTGGATGTCAGCCGGGTCAGCCGTGCGGCTTCAGGAATTCCCAAAAAACGGTTTAGTTTTATTGGATTAGCGTTATGTTCCGCAACTTCGCTTCTAAGAGAGTTAGTGCTAGGTAAGCGGAAAGAATATTTAGCCGCCATGATAACCAGAGCAACGAATAGACCAGGCATTGTTTTATCTGTTCCGATGTAGCAACCCCAAGTAACTTCGCTCCCCCCTAATTCAGTAAAATAAATTGCGGCTACGGGTGTACCTCGCAACTCAACAACATAGTATGCGCGTGCTCTATCCGATTCTAAAGTTTTCAGAAATTCACGGTGATTCTCAGTACTTATAACCGAATCATCCAACATGTTTTTACGGATCCTATCGGAATTCCGCCAAGCAAGCACGATGGGCGTATTATTGTCGCTAAATGGAACTAACCTTAAATCACTCATGGAACATATTGGCTCAATAATTTATTGACGACGCGTGCACAACCCAAGCCATCAACAATAGCCCGCATTCTTTCTGAACTCACTGAAATCGTCTCCGGACTCTCGATCAACACCTTAAGAATGTCCGATATGATTAACGAATCTACTTCTTCGGCTTTACCTAGAAAATGAATAAGCGCACTACTTGAGAGCTCCTTATTAACCTGATTTTGGTTCTCCGCTACGCTAATGACGATCGAATTCAACCCTAGGCACATCCGCTCCCAGTTGGTCGCCCCTCCCGCACCTAACATAAGATCTGCACGAACCATCAAGGCTGCAAGGCTAGGTAGCATCGAATACAATCGTGTTTTTGCGCGGGCTTCAACCAGGCTTTCTACAATCGCTGGTGCCGGATGATTCTTTCCGATCACAACGTCCACCAAAAGATGCCTGAATTCTGATTCAGTCAACACTCTCAGGTAGCGCTCAGTGAGGTGGTAAGGGTCGCTTCCCCCCACGAAAACCAGTACACGCGATACAACACCATCTCGTTGCGGTAGCGATTTTGCCAGTTCTGCATATTCAGGGCGTAACAGCGCGAACTTTGGTCCAAGAAGTAAGGTGCAATCCTCACCTGTTAAGTGCTCATAACGTTCTACAATCGTGTCATCTAAAACATTCTGGTCTAGAAGAAGTGAACACTCATGTGGCCGGTTTGCCAGATCGTCGATCACCATGATATTGCGTACAGCGTTAGTAAGAGCATTCTCCCACTGCGCATCTAGCGCGTAGTGATCGACGACCAGCCAGTCCGGTTTCCACGGAGTGAGGGTATCAATCGTTTGGCCGGCGTCTTCTTGCCAGGGCACACCCAGCCACCGAATGTAGTCGTCAGAGCGACTGTCCTGCGTGGCCTGATCGTCATCTATGTGTGAGGGTAACAGAATTAAGTCGTAGCCTTTGCTCGTAATCAAATCACCCAAATGGCCCACATGTTCACGACAAACAAACCGGCACTCGTGGCGTTGGCGGGTGAGTTCATCTGCTAGCGTCAGGCAACGCATCACGTGCCCTGTACCGATCCGTATTGAGGCGTCGGTGCGAAAGACGATTTTCATTTTAAGTCGTCTTCATTCAGCATCGCTTTAAACAACCACTCTGCCCTCACCCAATCTTCCGGCGTGTCAATATCTTGAACCCGATGACGAGGGAGCTTAACGGGCACCGACCCATCGCCGAATACCGGCCGTTCTCCACACCATGCGTCCGCGGTTCCCCAATAAAATTGACCAGCGTCATGCCAGGCCTCTTCAAGGTCTTGTGAGCGTGTGTGGAAATGCTCTGGATTAAACATGGCGATGCGGCCGTTATCCGTCACTCGTATAGCGCGCTGAATCGGGAAGGCGTAACTGGTCACAGAGAACGCGTAATTACTGTGTGTTTCTTTGATTAGTTGAAATCCGTGTTTCAGGTCATCCGCCGAAACAAAGGGTGCTGTTGCGTAAATACAGCATGCATAGTCCACTGGCGCATCGAATTCATTCAGCCATGCCACCGCATGGTGGATCACGGGTAATGTGCCAGTGAAGTCATCTGCCAAGGCCGGCGGACGCATAAATGGTATGGTAGCGCCGTATTGAAAAGCGATACTGGCAATCTGTTCATCGTCTGTAGAGACTACGATTTGGTCAAAACAGCCGCTCGCTTTGGCGGCTTCAATCGACCAGGCGATCATTGGCTTACCACAAAATTCTTTAATGTTTTTGCGGGGTATACGTTTGCTACCGCCGCGTGCAGGGATGATGGCAACACAGGACATCTATTGTTTGCCCACAATAGCTAAAGCTGTCTTTAGTGCGTGAATGACTGTATCTTGCTGCTCTTCCCTCAGCCCCTGGTACAATGGTAAACTAATCGCTTCGCCGTAGTAAGCCATCGCCTCTGGGAAATCATCCGGCTTGAATCCCATCGCCTCGTAATACGGCTGTGTGTGCACCGGAATATAGTGCAGGTTTACACCAATGCCCTGCTCTCGCAGTGATTCAAAAACCTGTAGCTGGCTTTTTTCGATATTTTCAAGCTGCAGGCGAATGACATACAAATGCATGCCAGAGTAACTATCGGCATGCTGCCAGGGAATCGTTACCGGAAGATTAGCCAACAATTCATCATATCGTTTAGCCAGCTCGTGTCGACGGGCGACAAACGCGTCCAGTCTTTCCATTTGACTCACGCCCAGCGCTGACTGCAGCTCGGTCATGCGGTAGTTGAAGCCAAGATCGATCTGTTGGTAGTACCAGGGTCCGTCAGGAGCATGTGTCATCAATTGAGGTTCACGAGTAATGCCATGACTGCGCAGCAGGTTCATCTTTTCAGCAAGTCGCGCGTCATTGGTTAAGACCATACCGCCCTCAGCCGTGGTGATAATCTTGACCGGGTGGAAACTGAACACAGTGATATCGCTGCAGCGGCCACTGCCTATAAATTCGCCCTGATACTTGCCGCCTATTGCGTGGGATGCATCTTCGATTATCTTAAACCCGTAGCGCTGTGCCAGACTGTGTATGGCTTGCATATCACAGGGCTGCCCGCACAGGTGCACGGCGACTAACACTTTCGGCAAACGCCCTTCACACTCGGCCTTTTCGAGTTTAGCTGCCAGTGCTTTTGGGCAGAGGTTGTAGGTGCGCGCATCAATATCCACAAAATCGACTTGAGCACCACAATACAAGCCGCAATTCGCCGAGGCAACAAAGGTAATGGGGCTGGTCCACAGCCAATCACCTTTTCCAAGACCCAGTGCCAGACAGGCAATATGTAGTGCCGAGGTAGCACTATTAACAGCCAGCGCATATTTAGCGCCAACATGCGCCGACACGGCCTGCTCGAAGCGCGGCACCATGGGGCCTTGTGTCAGAAAATCGGATTTCAGAACATCAACAACCGCGTCGATGTCGGCCTGGCTGATATCCTGGCGACCGTAGGGAATCATGTTATATCCTGCCTATCTCGCTGTAGTTTCTGCTGATCCAGTCCTGCAACTCTACATCCGACATCCACTCCGCGTTGTTGTCGCTGGCATACACGAAGCCTTCCTCTACCCGTTTGCCATCTTTAATGCGCTCCGGGCAGCAGCCCCAGTCATTGATGTTTGGAAGAATTTTGAAGTGCTCTTCATACTCATAAGTGTAGTGTGAATCCTCAGCCCCAATCATTTGTTCGTGTAGTTTCTCACCGGGGCGAATACCCACAATTTCCTGTTTAGCTTCCGGTGCGACCACACGCGCCAAATCAGTCACTTTCATGGAGGGGATTTTTTTCACGTAGATCTCTCCACCCACCATATCTTCGAAAGCATGCCAAACTAGTTCCACCCCCTGCTCCAGACTAATCATAAAGCGGGTCATACGTGGATCGGTGATCGGCAAAACGCCTTTGTCTTTGATGGACATAAAAAATGGGATCACTGAACCGCGTGAACCCATTACATTGCCGTAGCGGACTACTGAGAATTTAGTTTCATGACCACCCGCATAGGAGTTACCTGCCACGAATAATTTATCGGATGCAAGCTTGGTGGCACCATATAAATTGATGGGGCTGCTGGCTTTGTCGGTGGAGAGCGCGACGACGCCTTTTACTTTTTTGTCAATTGCTGCGTCGATCAGGTTCATCGCACCATTGATGTTTGTTTTCACGCACTCAAAGGGATTGTATTCGGCCGTGGGTACTATTTTGGTGGCGGCAGCGTGAACGACGTAGTCCACTCCATCTAGGGCACGGTACAGGCGGTCTTTATCTCGGACATCGCCAATGAAAAACCTGAGACGTTCGTCGTTAGCGAACAACTTGGCCATTTCCCATTGTTTCATTTCATCGCGGGAGAATACTATTATTTTTTTGGGGTTGTATTTGGTGAGTGTCATGGGGATGAACTTGTGACCGAAGGAGCCTGTTCCGCCGGTGATAAGTATTGTACTGTTGGAAAGCATTAAATTATTCCTTGATCTATTATTGTCCTACGCCTGTGCCGCCATTTTTTTGAACATCTTGTTTCGCTCAATCAAGTCGTCATAAGTTCCGCTATCAACTACCCGGCCTGCGCTCATTAGGTAGATACAGTCACACGCTTTAACCGTTGCCAACCGATGTGCAATGAGAACTATAGTTTTCTTTCCAGTAAAATCGTGTATCGCGTCCATTACGAGGCGCTCAGTGATACCGTCGAGGGCGCTGGTGGCTTCGTCGAATACAAGCACATCGGCATCACTATACAGAGCTCTGGCAATGCCTATTCGTTGTCGTTGGCCTCCAGACAGTTGAATTCCTCGTTCTCCAACTCTTGTATCAAGACCCTCCGGCAAACTATCGACCAACTCATCTAGATGAGCCAGTCTGGTGGCCTGTTTGACTCGGTCTTCATCAATTTTTGTCGCGGGAAGGCCAAACGCTATGTTTTCTCTGATTGATGAGTCTGAGAGAAATATCGCCTGAGAGACATATCCCAGGCTATTTTGCCAAGCTCGTCGATTCTCAGTATTTATCGGTTTTTCATCAACGAGCAACTGACCTGAATCTGGCTCGATAAGACCGAGCAAGATGTCTATGGCCGTTGATTTACCGGATCCGGAAGCTCCCACCACACCGATAACTTTGTTGGTCGGAATACGAATGTTTATTCCGTTTAATGCGCCCTGCTCTTTTCCTGGATAACAAAAGTGGATATTAGATAAGGTGATTTCGTTCTTGACAGATAGACGACCAAAGGCTTCAGCCGGTTTGCCTGTTTGTGCGCCTTGGCTATTTTCGAAGTCTTCTAGTAGATTTTCAAAGGCTGCAATGTTACCGCGAATACTTGTGGTTGCAACGTAGACCTGTTGGAACGCTGGTAGCAAACGAAATCCTGCCAAGCTATATACTGCCAACGTTGGTAACACTTGAGACAAATTGCCGTTATAAAACGAAAGCAAGTACAGCACCAGTAGAATAATAGAGCCAAAGGCGAGCAGTTCCATGGCGTACCTTGGTACTTGGGCGAGCACCGCATTGTTGCCTTGAGCGCGTCCGAAATCCAAGCTCGACTTTTCAAATCGCTCATTAAAATCCGCCTGACGACCAAGCAGCAAGGTGTCCTTGATTCCCCCGAATCCTTCCTGCATAAGACTCATACGCAGCCGGTTTGCATCGGTAATAATCTTTCCGTTAGATTGCAATTTTCGTCGTGCGGTTCTGTAGAGTACGAAATACCCCATTGAGAATATTAACAATCCAGATAACGCGACCTTCGGATCGTAAATGAATATAGCAATGGCCATGGTTACAATCAGAACCAATCTGGCCACCATCTGGAGGAGTGGGTTTATTATTTGCGCGGTTAACCTGTTGGATTCCGCGGCGATTTTGTTAATTAATGTTGAGCTGCTGCCGTTTGCGTGAAACAGCCAGGGTTGCTGCATGTAATGTTTGAATAAACGGACGCCCAGTTCTGCACCTAGGCGGAAGCTGTATGTTGCTAATCGCCAGGTTGTAAGCATAGAGATGCAGGCCGCTACCGTTAATACTAGCAGAACTGACACGCCGACCCAGAATATGAAACTGTTTTCTGTTAGGCCGCTTAACTGGAATATGTCAGTGACTATGCCGCCGCTGTGTAGGGCGCTCATGTCGGCAACGAGCGCCATGAATGGGCCGATCGCGAATACTCCGCCTACTTCCGCGAAAGCCATTAGAACAACCAGGAATTGCAGGCGTAGGAGTTTTATGCGCTGAACGGCGCTTAAGAGTTGGTATAGTTTTTTTAGTTGCTTATACATGAACTACCGATTTTGTGTTCGACTGAGATCGAGAAGCGTCGTGTTGACTTTGGACACGCTACCGCCCTACCCGTGCATTCTCTGCGGCATCTTGGATGGGGAGGCCTTGTAAACAGGCTCCCGAATTTTTTTGTTCATGCATTGCACTGTGCCGAGCAATCGGCTTCAGTGGAATGCGCCGGGGACGGGGGGGGGGCTCACACCCTACGGGTGCTGGTACCCGTGGGGCATTAATCCCCGTCCCCTTACCCGGCCCGGGCCAGTTGGGTGACGGGAAAGGCGAGGGTTTGAGGGCTGTGCAGGATGTGCAGCAGCACGATGACTCGCTCGTCCGGTGTCACGGCTTTGACGATGGCTTCGATGTCTTTGAAGCAACCGTCGGTTACTTGTACTTTGTCGCCGGCTTTGAACAGGGCGACGGGTTTTTCCTGGGCATCGAATTGCTGGTGCAGGGCGCTGATCAGGTCGTCGGATACGCTGCGGGGAGAGCCATTGAAACTGACGATTTTGCCGACGCCGCGGGTACTGCTCAATGCGCGCCAATCGCTCTGCTCGATATCCAGCCTGATAAAAATGTAGCCAGGAAACACGGCTTCTTCACGAACGACTCGTTTTCTACGTACGATACGTCCAACAGCAATACAGGGTGAGAAAATATCAAAGCCCTGGTTGCAGAGGTTGCTCTCTGCACGTTGCTGCTGATTGGCTTTGCATTGGATCACATACCATTTCATGACGAATGCTGCTCCAGATCCTTCCGGATGTCTTCAATCTCGGCTTTCAGCGCTTCGTATTCAGCCATTTTGCGCGAGAGAAAGCGTTTAGTCAGCCGAGCGCGACTGTCAATACCTGTAGGGGTGAGCACATAGAGGTAACGTTTCTTGTTGGCGCTCTTGTTGAAATTTTTTGCCTTGATCAACCCCTTGTTCACCAATGCCTTCAGGCAGTAATTGACCTTGCCCAGGCTAATACTCAACTCATCGGCCAGTTCCCGTTGGCTGACATCAGGTTTCGCTTCCACTGTGCGAAGAATTCTGTAACGGGCGTCTTCCGGGGTCATTATCTATTTTCTTTTCAGTCTACTCTGACATTGATGCATGTTCAACTATTGAACAATGTACGTATTACCCAACTACTTTGCAATAGCCCACATGGGTTATTTTCCCGTCATGAGAATTTGCTATCTGGTCTCAGTCACTATCTGATTTATAAGCATAGTGATAATAACCGTAACCATAGCCGTATCCGTAATACGATGAAGCCGTGCGTTCGATGGCGTTCAAAATACTGCCCTTAACAACTACACCCGCATTTTCAAGCTGTTCCAGAGAGCGTTCTATTTCATTTACCGGATTTTCACGGAATCGGGTGATCATCAACGTCGTACCCACCAGCTTACCTACCACAGCAGCATCAGTTACTGCCAGGGCGGGCGGCGTATCAATAATCACCAGGTCGTACTGTGATTCGACATCATCCAGGAACTGCGCAAAGCGCTGAGTCATCAACAACTCGGACGGGTTCGGAGGTGCCGTGCCCCGGGCAATATAATCCAGGCCACTTTGCTCAGTACCGCGCAGCACCGTATCCAGTGAACAATCCCCTACCAGGTAATCGGACAACCCTTGTGCACTCTCGCCTTTGAAGCTGCGATGGATGTGTCCTTTACGCAAGTCAGCATCAATCAACAAAACCCGTTGACCGGACTGCGCACAAATGGCCGCCAGGTTAGCTGAAATAAAGCTTTTACCCACTGCAGGGCTAGGGCCAGTCAACATTAAGCGTTTGTTGCCCGCTTCCAGCATCACAAAATGCAAACTGGTGCGCAGGCTACGCAACGCTTCAATGGCTAGGTCAGATGGATCGATTAATGCAAGCACCCCATTCTCTTCTTTGGCGCGACGAAATTGCCTGGCCTTGCCCATGGTATCTGCCATGGTGTTACCAAATGCCGCTCGAATGCGATGACGCCACTTCTTGTCTTTGAAACGATCAAACAAGCGCCTTTGCCGTTCTGACAGGGGAATGGTGGCATACACCTGAAGACCCAGGGCTTGCAACTGATCAACAGACTCGATCCCACGACGCAGCATGTGCCGCAACAACACAAGCATCAACCCCAGCATGACGCCCGCCATCAGGGATATCACGATAATCAGGTTTTTACGTGGAGCGATGGGACTTGAACCAGCCACGGCATCATCCAGAACCCTGACGTTACCCACGGTACCAGCACGAGCAATGCGCAACTCCTGGGTGGCATTCAACATTTGCATGTAAATTGCCTGAGACACTTCTACGTCACGGTTCAGGCGCAATACCTGTCTTTGGGTTTCCGGTAAATTGTCAGTCTGAGACTCCAATCGTGCACGCTCTCGCTCCAGCTGTGCCCGTTTCTCGAGCAAGGTTTGATAACTGGGGTGGCTGGGCGTAAAGCGCTGTGACAGTTCGCTTTCCTGAATTTCCAACTGATTCAGCTCTGACTCCAGTGCTACCAGTCGTTCAAGCATGGTACGTGTTTCAAAACTCAAGTCGACGCTATCTTGGCTGGCTCGGTAATCATTCAGACGATTTTCTGCAGAATTCAAATCATCCTGAATGACAGGTGTCTGCTCTTCAAGAAATTCTAATCTGCTTTCCGCTTCTGCAGCCTGACGGTTAATATTCTGAACCAGGTAAACATCAGCTATGGCATTCAGAGAGCGCACCAGTTCCTGACGATCAGGCCCTTGCAAAGCCAGCTCAAGGATACCTGTATCACGCCCCCTGGAAGCCACCTCAAAGCGCCCTTGCAGACTCCCTATCATTTGAGCATCTGTTCGCTTTAAAACTGTAAATTGTACATTTTCAGGCGCGTTAATCTGGGAGACCAGCAATTCAATATACGGAGTTTCAGATAAAAATCGCAGCCCAGCCTGCCCCATTCCAAGCTCACGTCCTGTTTGATCCAGTAACCTGTAACTGTTGGCTCCAGTGATTTCTAGCGTCAATGGCCGACCTGACAGTGCTTGATCGACCTGCAATTCTTCCACAGTAATAGTATCCCCAGCCCATACATGCTCACTGCCCTGGGCAAATGATGGGCGTTCGGTACCCATGCGCACCATTGCTGCACCGATAACCGGGAAATAATTGGGTGTTACTACCAAATCCAATCCTGCCTGCTCAGCAGCACGCCCCATAATCATGCGAGAGCGTAATATTTCTGATTGAGTGCTGGAAGCTGTTTGCTCCTGCCCGACGACGCTCATTTCCAGAGAACTTAGATTATTCTGCCCTTGCTCCACCTGTAGCAGTGCATCAGCCCGATAAATAGGTGTCGCCAGTGTCGCGTAGGTATATCCCAGTATTGTGACAATCAGGGTAACAATGATGATCAACCACTTATGATCCAGACAAATGGCCAACAAATACCCCAGATCAATCTCATCACTGTTTTGGTTCTGTCCCCGCGATTGTCGAGCGGGTTGCACTGGAGCTGCGTTATTTGCAGTGTTGTTTGCAGAGTTTTCTGACATGTTCTTCCTGTCTTCACCTTAAATTGCGCAGCGATGAACTGCAGCGCTGTATATGCTTTTTTGAATTTTGTGTACTGGACAATTTATTTTAATTTGGGCACCCACAAATCCGCCGCCTGTTGCAACAGGGCGTGCACATGCTCAAAGACGTCCCGGCTTTTTTTGTAAGGGTCGGGAATATCCAGACCATTGTTAGCCCGTGTGCCTGGAGCATGAACCCAATGACCCAGGAGTAAGGACTTCCCCATCGCTGGTGATGACATTTGCCCTAACTGACGGCGCTGGTGCTGGCTCATGGTCAGGATCAGGTCAGCCCATTGAATGATATCACTGTCGAGCTGACGTGCCTGGTGACCTGAGACATCCAGGCCTGCTGCGCTAGCAATCTCCGCCGCTGTGGACTCGGCACCATAACCGACCATGGCTGTCAGCCCGGCTGACTGCACCTGCTTGTGCGGCAGCGCCTGCTTCAGCATCGCCTCGGCTACGGGACTGCGGCAAATGTTCCCCTGGCAAATCACCAGTATGTTCTGGTAAGGGCTGCTCATCCTGTGCCACCCGCTCCTGTTAGCTCACTATTAACCGGGGCTCAAAGGTGCCCAATGGGTTGTTGATATGTGTGTGTTGATGACACGTGCTCACAATGTATTCACCCGGTCGGCCGTAATCAGCGCATTCAGGCTCGGAATAATCTGGCTGATCACACGGTTCCAGCGCGTCACCGGTGCAGTGGTTACGTAGACAATGTCTGATGGTTCCAGCATAAATTGCGTACCAACCGCAAATGCCACCGCATTGCGGACATTCAACTGGTAAACGGTCGCCAGCTTTTCGCTTTGTTGCTCTTCCTGGCGAATCACGAAAATACCTTCCGCATTCGAGGTCACCTGATTCAGACCACCGGATCGTGTTAGCGCCTCGGTCAGTGACATGCGGATATTGCCCATTGGCAAGGTATTCACACGCTGTAGTTCACCCAACACAAACACTTTCTGCTGACCCAGATCCGGGACATGCAGCACATCGCCGTGTTGCAGCAACATGTTCTGCCCCAGGCGACCGTTGTTCAGCATTTCATACACCGACAAACGGGTTTCTTCACCGTTGCGTGATAACAGCACTTCGTGCCAGTTGGCACCGTCGGCCAGGCCACCGGCACGGGAAATGGCGTCCAATACGGTCATGGGGATATCGTTGATAGGTTGAGGGCCTGGATTGCTGACCTGCCCGGTGACATAGGCTCGCTCGGCATTAAAACCGATCACGCGGACGTTCACTTGTGGAGTAGCAATAAATTCTGCCAGCGGGTTGGCAATGGCTTCGCGTATCTCGTCGGTAGTACGCCCGGCCACCTGCACTTTGCCAATATAGGGGTAAAAAATCGTGCCGTCAGCTTCAACAATAATCCCCGAGTTCTGAATATTGTTGTTATTACTACCGCTTGGATTGGTCAGCTCAGGATGGTCATAGACCGTGATATGCAGCATATCACCTTTACCGACGTGATATTCGTAATTGGCGATTTCATCCTGCAGGCTTTGAGGCATGGCTGCAGGGATCATGCTTTGTGATTGTGACTGGTTGGCAATAACGGAAGAGGTAATGGGAACGATATCGATGGATTCGCGAAGCGTTTCTTCATCCATCGCTTCGGCTTCCATCTCGGCTTCTGTGCCACGCAGACCCGGGAACCAGGTGCCGCGATTGACTTCAAACCAGTTGCTTCCGCTGTCCGCTTCGTAAATATCCGGATCGATATTACTGCCGGGCACCAGGACACAAGAGGTCAAACTGATCACTAATAT
>Ga0098044_1000068_pt1 | contig 54878 bp, 80 predicted proteins | sample 10_taG_FD_75053 | JGI IMG/M metagenome (GOLD analysis project Ga0098044, IMG submission 75053) | Marine viral communities from the Subarctic Pacific Ocean - 10_ETSP_OMZ_AT15264 metaG | ecosystem: Environmental > Aquatic > Marine > Oceanic | place: Pacific Ocean | collected 2015-01-16 | reverse complement strand
TGCGCGGACTTGAGACGAAAAGCGGACGCCCAGAAACTTTCACTGTTGACGCAAGTGATGTGGATTGGGATTCTTAATAGATGACATAATAAACTTCGACTTTTTTTGCTCTCAGACCTTGCACCGTCGCAACACATGCTTACATTAGTAACACGAAGGAGGGAGCGACAATGAACAAGGCAACGAAGGCGCGTGAGGACAAGGACGGGACGGCGCAGCCGCTTACCAAGTTGGTGGGCGAGGTTCCGGAGGATGCGGTACAGCTCCCCGGTGGGCGCAACGCTAAGCGGGTTCGGCTGGTGAGGACAAGGACGGGGCGGCGTGGAGGCTATGCAGTGCCGAGGACGTCTAGGGAGGCGGCGGCGGCTTTCATGAAGCTATGCGAGCTTGGTGAGTATAAGCAGGCTGATCGGCTGGCGCGCTCTTATGTATCAGCTGGGAAAAGTCAACACGCTGTTAGTTGTAGAAAAGTTTTCTTGCGCAAGTATGGGATCGTTTCTTGGGGTGACATGTTTTGCCGTGCTTGTGATGTTTCTATGGCTCTAGTCACTTACGGTTGCCACGATCTTGCAAAGTTTTATGATGACGATTGGGCTCGTCGAGTGGAGGTGAAATCATGAGCGCTGTTAAGTTTGCAAAATACGTTGCCATGAACTTCGGAGCGGTCGGTGAGGACTTCTCACCTACTGGAGTGAGCATGGTAGGGGATGATGGAGTTCGGGTTTTTGGCAGCTGTCCTAAGTTTGACAACGAACAAGACGAGCTGTAGCTAGCACGAAGCGAGCAACCTCAGAGCCTACGGGCCTGAGGTTTTCGGGGTATGACAAGCGAAGAAACAAAGCGGTTTGCTCATCCGACACGTTCTCATATTGCCAAGGGGGCACACGATGACAGCTTTATCTAATCTGGAGGCGGCTCTAACTACAGAGCCCGATGAGTTTAAGCTGTGGTGGGCTATGGCTGTGACGAGCTTTGCGGGTCGAGCCTTGACGGAGCCCGGTGGTTTGGCGGCCAGTCGCAACGCTTGCCGATGGGCGGACGCCATCACCGGGGGGCAGTTCGGGCGCATCTGTGAGGGATTCAGCGAGTGGCTTGAGTGGTCGGTGGTTGTCGATGAGGATGCTTTACAGGAGCTGATAGACCAGTGTGAAGCCATTAGGTTGGGAGTAACTAGACTCATGATAGCTGGCTTGAGGAAGGGGGAGACTAGGAATCTAATCCCAGAGTTTCAACAGCTGATGAGTATGCTCGATGAACTACAGGACCAGAGCGAGTTTGATTTTCATTGGGAAGATGTGTGACAGCTGTGCAATTGACGCGGGTTAGTTAGGTTGTGTGTTGGGTTCTTGGGTCAGCTGGCCTAGAGTTGGAAGTCGTTGGAGGGGCTTTCAGGTTTTGGTCAGCTGGCCTAAGTTTTAGAATCACCTACCTCTACCAGTGATCATATATTTAGGTCGAGGTAGGTGAGGTACGCCATAGGTGGGTACTATCCGATATGCTTAGGGAAAAGGGTGAATCACCTACCTGCCTACCTATCCGTATATAGTATAAATACATATTTTAGTCTTCTATGATAAAAGGTAGGAGGGTATTCATATCTTAGTAAAAGACTAATGATATCCAATACAGCGCACCTGTCACCTACCTCACCTACCTTGGCCTAAGTGTTGAACAACACACGCATGTAACCAAAGCTGGTTGGTGAACCTACACGAAGGGGGGAGCCTTTTGAACCCAGCCCCAAGACCACTTTTTGGAAATGTGTTTTGTACTATCTGATATAAGTGCAGGCGTGCCGAGCACCGGAGGCACAGCCAAGGCGCTGCGACAGCATGACCCTAGGGTCATGGCCATGCGTACACGAAGGCCGGTAGGGGGCGAGCTAGGGGCCTTCATCGCGGTCGGGCCAAAGTTGGCTGAAACTGCAAGAGGTCGCCATAAAGTCATGACGCATTGCGTTAGCAAAACCTGAGCAGATTGTAATTTTTCTCAGTCTACAAACTCAGTTGAAACTAGTCATCTGAGGAATCTGGAAAAATATAAAAGATAAAAAAGAGGGGCGCTGGATCGCCCGTAGTTTTTTTGCCGCCCGCGTTATGTGCGTGGGAGGGCCGAATGACGCTACACGTAGTGCAACGTAATGTAGTGCAGGTGCGACATGTAGGTGCATACACCCACATATATGTGCTCCACCGCACTCCACCTACATGTGTGCATATATGTGCTCCACTCTACTCCACTCCGCTCCACCTACATGTAGGTTGGCCTGAATCTTGCATACTGCCGACCGGCTGCGCAATCGCAATGATTCCGCTACGTTAGAACCTAACCACGATGGGGCACCTAGTCAAGTGCGCGGAATCACTTACTTTTTGACAGCTGGCCAGTTTTCAGCTCGTGATAGCTGGCGAGATGGGCCGTCAATCGGACAAGCGTTCAGTGCATACTGAACATGCTTACAGGGTATGCAAAACGCATGCCAGCTAGTTTGGTGTAGGTGTAGGTGCGATGCCCCTTGCTGGACCTGTGGCGGGGGTGCAAGGCCTGTTCAGGCAGCTAGGTGCCCAAGTACGTGCGAGCCTCTAAAAATCGATTCTGAGCCAATTCGTATGATTACGGGCACTTACAGATATTTTTTGGCACAGGTCTTGCATTCGCGCGCCCGGTTCCTTTATTTGCTGAACTGCTCAAACAAGCATGAATATTATTGTTGACAGTCCTGTTTTTTTCGTGCAGAATCGAGCGGGAAGCGAGATACGGGGACAACAATCAAAGGATAAGACGATGAAGAACGACGAGAAAATTCACGAAGACCCCTATGCAGCATACTGCGGAATCATCAAAGCTAACGACTGTGATGAGACCCGTTGGCTGACGAAAGAGCACGCCGACGGCGGGACGTACGAGTCGCTCTATGCCCGCCTCGGTGATCGATGGTTTTCGGTTCAGGGGCGCACGTCGAAACTGGACGGACCGATCACATCATACGGCATTCGCTGGGAAGCGGAAGCCGGAGAAATTGCCAAGTTGGACGGGGGAAACAGCTGATGCATTTCACATTCACATCGCTCGCGAATGACAAGCCCAAGCTAGCCGGCGCGGACTGGGCTTGGCTTCAGCCGATCGATCAGAACGAAGCCGCTCCTCCTACGGTTCGACGTCCCAGAACACTGGCCAGCGCTGGCCCGCCGATCAGCTTCGGACCGGTTCGACGCTGGACGGACGACGGTTCAGACGCTGTCCGCCTTGTCGAGGATGGCTGCATTCCGACAGTGCGCCAATGCGAATGGGAAGCACGGGCCGATTCCTACTACCGCGCGAACGCTGGCCGCAAAGTCGCGCCAACTGCTCAGCGCTTCGTTTGTCCGAACAGGACAACCAATCAGATCAACTTCACTCAACAATCAACCAAATAACCCAAACCAAACAGACAACGAAGAAGGACAACAGCATGGACATTTCAAAATCAATTCAAAAGGCAAATCAGGGCGGGCAATGGTGCCACGAGTTTTCAGCGGGTGCCATGGTGCACAGTGCATGGCATGGGCTCGCCCAGCTGTTCAGTCAATCGGACATGGACACGATCGACAAGCTTTGGCACGTCGCAACCGTGCTGATGGGCTGCCTGCCTGTGAGCATCCAAAATACCCTGCTTGGCGGCATCGTCGAGACACGCGATCCACGTGATGGCTCGGTCACAACCAGCATCGCGCCAGCTCATGACACGCTCCGGGCTATTGTTTGTCACTACGCGGACGATGAGCATGGCAACAAGCGACCGCCGCGCACGGTGGGCGCAGTCGGCTCAACATACAAACACTTGAGTTGTGCGAATTTCAAACAGCTGTGCGAAGCGGCGATCGACGCTGGTTGTCGCCCGGAAGGGATCTTTGCGCTTCGGAATTTCTCGCGAATCATTGCGACGTTTGAACTGCCTACCGTCGTTGGCGGTGGACGGTTCAAACAGTACTTGACGATCATTGATTCGCTCGACGGTTCGAGCAAGGTACAGCTGATAATTTCGACCGTTCGAGTAGTCTGCGCGAACACGGTTCGCAGTGCTCAAGCTACCTGTGAAGAAGGACAGCTATTACAGGTCCGTCATTCCGGCGACATGGATCAAAAGACTGAACTCATGGCTGAAGCAATTACCGCAGCCACCAAGCAAGGTGGCTCACTGGTTGACGAGTATGACGCGGCCGCGTCGCACGAGCTGAGTGATGAGCAATGGGAAGCACTGCTTAGCGATTACGCGCCGCTGTTCGAGACTGTCACCGAAGAGATCGACGGCGACAAGGTGACCGTTCCGAAGCGTGACAAAGAAGGTCAGATCGTGTGGCTTGCGGGCTGCCCTGAATTGGCAACCGATAAGGCGAAGGGAAAGTATGCGAAGGCTCTCGACCGTCGAAATCAGATTAACGAGGCAGCAAAGTTGGAGGTCAACATTGACGGCGGACAGACTCAGGCGACGCTGTACAACGCAGTGACGTGGTGCGTCGATCGGAAGTTCGTGAAGAACAATCAGAGCGGATCGTTGCTCGTGCCAGCTACCAAAACCGTTGCCGTTGGCCGCAAGGTGGTCTGCCCGAAAACTGGTGAGAAAATCGATCCACGCTCGGACAGTGACAAGGCAGCCGAGTTGCTTCACTCGATGGTCGATCCGCTTGGCAACGGATCGAAGGATCTGAAAGCGGTCAACACGATCTTTACAAAGCAGGTTGAGCAATTCCAAGTCCTGATCAACATGGCGGACGGTACGGTCGAAGCGATGAATGTTGACGAGGCAATGGCAACGGGTCAAGTCCCTGAATCCCAGGTTGGCAAGGCACTGCTCGGCGCCATGCTGGAGGGCTAGGCCAGCCAAGCCCGAAGCAAGCCCGCTAGGCAGCTGCCTAGCGGGCTTGCTTGTGCCAGGCCTGTACGTTGTTCGGACCTACGACCAAGCTTGTACGTCAACCCATAGACGTACAAGCGAAGCCCGCCAGGCAGCTGCCTAGCGGGCTTCGGTTTGTCTGCTCATCGCTGGCCGGTCGCGCCAGCTGGGGGGCAGGCTCGAACAGCTGCGTCCAGCTGGCCAGCTGGCGAGCTAAGCTGCCCGCAGCTTCGGAGTGGACGCTAGTCCGCTAGAATCGAAGGGCCGTTAGGCGGCCGATTCTGGCCAGCTGTTGTATCGTTGGCAATTGTTGGCCAGCTAACGAGCTGTCCCTAGCTGGATCGTGCTATCCTGCCAGCTGGCCAGCGCTGGCAGGGCTCAGAGCTGAGCCGGAGCGAAGCTCAAAACGTCAATGATTCCGGGTACTTGCTAAGTGGTTGAAATTGTTCAAATCTCTACCCCACAAAAATCTACAGGGTATAATAAGCCATGGAACCATTGCAGTCATGACACCCATCGAACCATTGGATTGGTATTACAACCAGTCAGATTCCGACCTCGGCTTTTCCGCTCAGAGCTTTGACGGCATGCCTCAGTCTGAACGCGACTTTCACCCAAGTCAGCAAGCCATCGACGCTGCCAGTAAACACAAGGCTGTCAGGGCAGCGCTACATCAGTTGGCCCCCAACCTACAGTCCGCAATCGAGGCGGCTTACAGTCCTGGTCCTCTTGCTGCACAACTCAAGCTCAAGTATGGGCTTTTAGCTGGTATAATCGCACGCAGCTGGCCACCAAAGGACGGCGCTGAGCTAAGGACAGCTGTTGCCACGGCTCAAAAGATTTTGGCAACAGCACATAAAGCGTTTACGATTGTCTACAAACCCAAGAAGCCAAAGAGCACATGGCTATCAAATCTAGAAAAGTCAGCGGTCCACTCTTTCTTCCGCGACTAACAGAGTTGTTGTCCCCAATGACAACCAGGCAAGTCGTCTACCTAGTTCGCAAAAGAGAAAGAGAGTTAGGCGAAAAAATTTTTTTGGGTGGCGGCAAGGGAAGCCCTCTGTACTTAACCATTCCCCTGCTAACTAAGTATTTCCCAGAGTTTGTAGATGACAGGTTTGCCCTCACTGAGATGCTTAAAGATCATTTAAAGTGCATTGACACTACTCAAACAGAGATGAAGAAGGCTATAGTTAGCAATAGAAGAACAATAACTAAGCTATTAGGTAGCAATGGATCTAACACCGGAACAAATTCAGGCGGTGGCCGAGTCAATCAAGGCCGGCATGCCGCGAATGCGAGCGTTGAAAGCGGCGGGTATAAACGGGGGTGAATACCGCACGCTTCTCCGCATGGCCTCGGACGGTGTTCCTCCCTTTCCGTCGCTGCTTCGCATTATTGAAAAAGCGGAGTCAGAGGCGCAGCAGCACCACATTGAGTCGATCTCCGAATCAAAAGACTGGCGAGCCCATGCCTTTATCTTGGAGCGTCAGTATCCCGAAGAGTGGGGCCAGAAGATTAAGCTCGAAGTTCAGCGCGAGCTAGAAAAGGTTTTTGCCGTTGCCCAGGAAATCCTCCCAGAAGAGCAATTCATCCGGCTCCTCGAACGTGTCAGCAGCCTCGATAGCGAAGCGGCTGTTGATGCGAACCAAAAAGCAGGACCGCTGCACTGACCCGGTTGAGTTTGTTTCCAAGCGACTAGGTGTCCCGCTCATCCCTGAGTATCAGAAGGACATCATGCGCACGGTGGCGAACCACCATCGCGTAGCCGTCCGCAGCTCGCACAAGACAGGTAAGAGTTTTTGCGCTTCCGCACTAGCCCTCTGGTGGGCATCAGAAAAGCCGAATGGCCGAGTGGTCCTAACGGCAACGACGAACCCACAGATTCGCAACATCCTGTGGAAAGAGATCAAGCGGCTGTCCTATGGCAGGGGCCTTCCGAAGCCAGCGGAGCTGCCTGGGATTGGGATGCAGTGGCCGGATGGTCGGGAGATCATCGGGTTCTCGACGAAGGAATCTGAGCGCATGGCCGGTATCTCCGGCTCAGACCTGCTGTTCATCGTCGATGAGGCCAGCGGTGTGACAGAGAACATCTTCGAGGCGATTGAGGGCAACCGAGCTGGTGGTGCTCACTGTTTGCTCATTGGTAACCCCACGCGCCCGAGTGGCACGTTCTACGATGCGTTCCATACGAAGAGTGAGTTCTACAAGACGTTTCACATATCTGCTTACGACGCAGCTGAGTATAAGATCCCTGGGCTCGCAACGACCCCGTGGATTGAAGAGAAACTTGCCGAGTGGGGCGAGAGCAGCCCGATGTTTCAGGTTCGCTGCTTGGGCAACTTCGCAGGTAGTCACGAGACGACGGTTGTCCCGTTGTCGCTCGTTACCACAGCGGTCGAGCTATACGACTCGACTCCAGCGCCGAACAGTCAGCTTCACCTGGGCGTTGACCCGGCGAGGTTTGGAGACGATGATGCGTGCATTGTCGTCCGTAGGGGCAACAAGATTCTGGAGATCGTAACAGCGAGCAACCTGGATAACGTCGAGGTGGCCGAGTGGGTGGTCGATGTAACGAAGCGTCACCACCAGAGCCATGAAGGCCCTGCGCTCGTGAAGGTTGACGGCATCGGAGTGGGCTCTGGAGTGGTGGACACGCTGGTTCACTCCGCTCCCGAAGCGCTCATTCGAGTGTTAGACGTGACGAGCAGTTCAGTCGCGAACGACGAGGAGTCGTACTACAACCTGCGGACCCAGCTATGGTTCAGCATCAACGACTGGCTCAAGGATGGCGGTGCGCTTCCGGATGATGATAAGCTGCTCGCTGACGTGGTGAGCGCGAATTATGACTTTGACGCACGTGGCAGGTATCGGGTAGAGAAGAAGAGTGAGATCAAGAGACGCATTGGGCGCTCACCTGACCGAGCCGACGCATTAGCACTAGCGATTTACACGCCAACACTCAGGCTGGCGTACTCAAGCAATAAACCAGTTCGCAACCTGCGGATGACCGGAAGAGGATTCTAAAAGATTATGGCACGATCATGGGGCGGCACACTTGCCCGCAAAATCGACGGACAGAGCAACCTTCAAGCGTTTCGTGCGCAAACCGGAGCAGCCACCCTTGCGGCAGGCACCGTCACGGTTTCAAGCGTTGTAGTAACCGCGAACTCTTCGATCTTGGTTCAGGTTGCCATTCCTGGCGGCACGCTCGGAACGCTCCACAAGGTGGACAACACGACGACGACCTCGTTCGACATCACGGCCATCGACACGTCTGGCGCTACCGTTAATACGGACACCAGCACTCTGTACTGGACGATCTTGTCATGAGTTGCTTGTTTGCTGGCGCTCCCAACTGTGCTTGCAAAGCGTGCTGCGAGGCTCGCGCCAAGGCTAAGCCCAAGGCAAAGCCTGCGCCTGCACCGGAGCCTGCACCGTCTAAGCCCAAAGCTGCCAAGAAAAAGGCCAGTAAGAAGTCGTAACCAGTGGGTATCTTCGCTCGCCTAGCTGAATCGCTTCAGCGCAAGCGTCCCAGGGACGAGGGTACCCCTCTGGCTCTGAGGCGCAACCCGATCTATCCGCTTAACCTCGGAGAGCAGTTCATCCGCATTGGTGGTGCGCTAACGCCGGCCACGGTGAGTGCGATCATTCGAGACGCGGACTCCGGTTACATGTACCGGCTGGTCGATCTGGCGAACGAGGCGAGGCAGAAAGACTGTCACCTCCAGGCGCTGCTGAGCACCCGAGAGATTGCGGTTTCCTCACTGAACTGGTCGATTACGCCGGCTATTCCTCACGAGGGGTACGTTCCGACAGACCGCGACCGCGAGGTGGCGTTCTTTATTGAGAGCGCGCTGAAGAATGCGGACGGCGACGGTGAGCGGGTTCGCAGCTTCAATGATGTGCTTAGCCACTTAGCTGGGGCGATCTACTTCGGGTATGCCGTAGCTGAGATTAACTACGAGATGTCCAGTGGCATGATCGTGCCAAGCGGGTTCGTTCCGATCAGTCCTCGCCGGTTCCGGTTCAAGTGGGACGATGGGACGCTCTTGTGGTGGGACCAGATTAGCGGTTCTGCCACCGGTACGAACCTGATGACGAGTTATCCTGACAAGTTCATGCAACACCAGCCGCGCGTAACAGGCGACGTTGCGGCGAGGGAAGGTCTTGTCAGGGTTCTTATGTGGTCTGCGCTGTTTAGGAACTGGGCGCAGGCAGATTGGCTGAAGCTAGCCGAGCTGGCATACAAGCCCTGGCGAATTGGTAAGTACAAGTCAACGGCGTCCACGAAGGACATCGACGACATGCTCAGCGCTCTTGAGCAGCTGACGACCAATGGTGTCGCGACGTTCTCTGACCGAGCAGACATCCAGATTGAATGGCCCGAGCGTGGCCGAGGCGGCAAGCCTGAGCATCACGACCTGTGCGAGTGGCTTGGGATGGAGATGAGCAAGTGCGTGCTTGGTCAGACCATGACGGTCGAGCAAGGTGAGCGCGGCGCGAGAAGCCTCGGTGAGGTTCACGACCGGGTTCGCAAGGACATCCGAGAGGGTGATGCGATGGCGATGGCATCCACGATTCGTCGTGACATCATCGAGCCGCTTGTGCGGTTGAATTATGGGTCAGAACAGTTGGTCCCTGAGTTCAACTTCGTTACTGAAGACACCGTAGACCTGGGAGCGCTCTCTCGTGCTGTGGAGGGCTTTGTGAGAGCAGGGCTTGACATCCCGCAGTGGTGGGTGCGCAATGAGGCAGGTATTGCAGATCCAGAAGAGGGTGACGACCTTCTGAGGGGTCAGGAGTTTATCGCGAATGAAGGACAATCAGATTCCATTACAGATGACCCTAGCGCTGGAGAAGGACGAACCGATGACGGTGAAGGAACCATCGACGATGAGTGACTTGACCAGCTCGGCGCTTCAGATCAAGTCTCTGCGTCTCGAAGAGCGTCAGGCCGACTTCATTGCCTCAACTGAGGCGATTGATGCAGATGGCGACATCGTAGAGCAGAGTTGGGATCTGGACCGGTACATGAAGAACCCGGTGGTTCTTTTCGGTCACAGCTCGAAAGACTTGCCGATTGGTCACGCTACGAATGTGGGCGTGAAAGACGGTCAGCTACAGGCGACCATCGTTTTTGCTTCTGAGAAGGCGAACCCGATGGCCGAGCGCGTGTGGCAGAGTGTTCAGGAGCGAACGCTTCGAGCGGTCAGCGTGGGGTTCAAGCCTCGCGAGGTTCGTCAGGAGACTCGCAACGACAAGGACGTGTATGTCCTGAGTGATAACGAGCTGTACGAGATTAGTGTAGTTCCGATCCCTAGCAACCCTGAAGCGCTTACCCGCATGAAGGCGTTGGCTCACAAAGAGCGCGTGGTGCCCGAGAAGGGCGCAGTGGCATATCAGGCGTACAAGCCTGTCGAAGAGGGCTCCTGGGACTCCTCAGCGGCGAAGAAACGCATCTCAGAGTGGGCAGGGGACGACTGGGGCAAGTACCGCAAGGGCTTTGCGTGGTTTAGCCCCGAGGATGACGACACCAAGGGTGGCTACAAGCTCCCGCACCACGACATCAAGAGTGGTGAGATGGTGACCGTCAAAGAGGGTGTCATCGCGGCAGGTAATGCCTTGATGGGATCGCGAGGGGGAGTTGATTTCCCCGAAGAAGATGTAACTGCGGTAAAGGCTCACTTGGCCAAACATTACCGTCAGTTCAACCTCACCCCGCCATGGGAGAGGGAACAATCCACCGATGGTGGGAAGGAGAAAAAGGCAATGGAGCTTGAAAAAGCAATGGTTGAGCTGGAAAGCACTAAGGCTCAGCTAACATCAGAAAAAGAAAAGGTCGAAACGCTAAATAAGCGTTGTATGGACCTTGAGGAAGAGCGCAATGAGTACCGCAAGCAAGCGGACACTCTTCGCGTGAGCGCGGTCGAGAAGACCTTGGATGACTTGGTTGGCGTGAAGATCGCTCCTACGGAGAAGGACACGCTCATTAAGTTGGCCACCCAGTCCCCTGAGTTGTTTGAAGAACACCTCAAGGCGATTGAGTCGCGACCCGATATGAACATTCTCAAGAACGTCTCTGAGGACGTAATTGGCGAAGACCCCACCCCGAAAGCTCTCCCGGTCGGCAACGACAGCGGTGCTGAGTTTGAAGCCCTTGTTAAGCAACTCGGTGCCTAGAAAGGTATAGAACAGAATGAGTACCGCAACTCGTAAACTAAATTACGCAACGATTGGTAACTATGACGTTACCGCTGGCCAGACCGTTACTGTCGGTTTTGCCGTAACCATGGACAGTGACACCACTGTTCGCGACGCAGCCGGTGGTATTGACAACGACCTCATCGTTGGCGTGGCTCACACGGGCGGCGTCAGCACTGTCGCTGGCGATGCGAACGTGGACGTGTTCCTGTTTGCTCCGGTTGTCCCTGTCGTCGTGGGAGCTGGTGGAACGGCTACCCGTGGCACCAAGGCCATCTGGAATGCAGCTGGTAACGGCTTCACGAACGCGGCTGCCGCTAACCCCGGTGGAGCGAACGATGAGCAGTCCTATGGTGTTTTCCTTCAGTCGGGAACGGCTGGAGATATCGTTGGCATGATGATGGGCATGACTTACCGTCAGATCACCTGATTACCGAGAGGATTAAATACAATGTCTAAACAAATTCAATTGACCGACCAGGACATGGCAGAGGTCGCTCGCTTGAGTGCTCTCGGCAATGTCACTCACTCTGATATCGTTAAAAGCAACACGCGCGCCCTCAAGCGTCGCGGTATCATCACGCAGTCTGAGAAGTACGAAGACTACATCTTGTCTGTTGATGAGGCTCGCCGTACTGGTGATCCTCGTGTCTTGCGTGCCTGGGGAAGTGCCAACTTGGCACTCAAAGACATCGCCCCTGGCGTTGTTCACCAGAACGCTACTCTTAGCAACCTGAGCGTCCAGTACGCGAACGAGATGTACATTGGCGAAGAGCTGATGCCCATCTTGCAGGTGGCCAAGCAGTCTGACGTTTACTACAGCTATGGTCAAAGCGACCGGCTTCAGTACCCGGATGACGAGATGGGAAGTCGTGGCCAAGCCAACGAGATCCAAGAGAGTCGTTCGACCAGCACCTATGTGTGTCGTCCTTACGGTTACTCCAACTTCGTTTCGCGGATGACGCTGACGAACGAGGATGCGCCTCTTGACGAGATGCTCGACTTGGTTGAGGCGATTGCCGAAGGCTTGTCGTTCCGTCGCGAACAGCGCATTGCTGGTGTTCTCACGACTGGTGCGAACTACGGTGCCAACACGGCGGCCATTGGTGCTGCTAACCGTTGGGATACCGTGACTGGCGGCGACCCGATTGCTGACATTCAGACCGCAACCGCTGCCATCTGGCAGGGGCGTGGGCCGAGTGACCTCATCGGCTTCTGTTCGCTGGACGTGTATCAGGTTCTGAGTCGCCACCCGGCGATTCTTGACTTGTTCAAGTACAACGGCAGTGCCCCTGGTCTTGCTACCCCCGACATGATCGCTCGATTCTTCGACATCGACCGACTCCTTGTTGGTAAGGCTCGCCAGGATCCCAACGTTGAAGGTCAGACCGCGCTTCCGTACACCCGCATCTGGGGCGATGTCTTCGGCATCGTTCGTGTTGCTCGTCGCGCAAGCGTCCGCAACGCTGTCTTCGGTTACACCTTCCGTCATGGCTCCATCCAGACGGCAGTGGACTACGACTCGCTCAAGGGCCACGGCGGTGGATACACCGCTCAGGTCAGCGTGAGTGAGGTTCACCAAGTGGTGGCTTCGCCCACTGGTTACTTGATTACTACCCCAATCAACTAATCATGGCAAAGCGACGCTCAAGACGTAGTGTGGACACCGGGCGGGCGGTCACCTCCCCCGACCGGAAGCCCGTTGTTCGCCCTGCGTCTGAGCGTTATGTGAGGTGGCGCAATGAAACCGGTCGCTCTGTTGAGGGTGAGATCGGAGGCGTAAAGATCGAGGGTTGGACCCCCGGCTTAACGCGCAGTGTGCCAGAGGGCTTGAGCGGCGACGCTGAAGCCGTTGGTCTTACTCGAAAGGGATATGCTCAGTAATGGCGTACATTACGCTGAGTGACCTTGAGGACCGCATCACGCAGGCGGTTGTTACCCAGATTCTGGATGACAATGTAGATGGTACGCCTGATGAAAACCCTCTGCTGAGGTTTATTGCTGATGCGGAGAGTTACGTAGAGGGGTTTTTGCGAGGCAACTACGATATTGCTGTCTTGCGAACCCAGGGGCTAAGTGCCCCGAACGAGGTGAAGCGGCTGTGCTTAGATGTTGCAGTGGCCCACCTGTATGATCGTCACCCCGAGTATATTCGTGCGGATGGCCGTCAGCTATTAGAGCGAGCGCGCAGGGACTTGATTGACCTGCGCAAGGGCGTAACCCGGTTAGATATCGTGGGTAGCCCGGAGCCGGCGGCCAACCAGGGTGGTGTCGTCAGAAGCGGTGATCCAGATAGCATCGCTCCGGTGGATAAGTTTTTCAATGACCCTGACAGCTTCGGGATATTCTAAATGCCTAAAGGTAATGCAAGCGCAAGAACGGTTCTCCACGGCGCATACGATGCGTCTTCAGTTACTCCTGGCGCGGCTATTCTCGCTGATGGTCCCACGCGGGCTCTCTGGATCGGAGGAGCGGGCAATGTTGAGGTAACAATGCTCGGCGGCACGACGATTACGTTCGTTGGTGTCGGGGCGGGCACGATGCTCGATGCGCAGGTTAGTCATGTTCTAGCCGGTTCGACCACTGCAACGGACATCCTGGCACTGTACTAAGACATGAGAGGGATTATCGTTGGGCTAGGGCTCGCGCAGGGCTCCGAGGAAGGCGGCACTCCCCCTGTCCCCTATTCCAATACGAAGTCTTGTACGGTTGACGGAATCGACGAATACTTCGATTGCGGCTCGCCAGCCGCGTTTGGTGGCGTCAATCAGCCGTTCTCGGCGTCAGTATGGTTCAGGAGCGAAACGAACACGGCGTGCGACTTGTTCGGCAAGTGGGGCGGCCTAGGTCCGCGCGACTGGGTGATCTACATGAGCGCGGGCCGAGTCTATGCGTACATGCAGACTTCAGTCGGGCTCTCGAACGCGGTTACAGCTCAGACGTATAACGACGGAGCGTGGCACCTCGCGACGATCACGTGGGACAGCTCTAATATTACGGTCGATGTTGACGGTGGCGCAGACCGAGTGAGTACGGCGGCAGCGACGCGGCTCTCCACGGCAGGAAGCCGCACATACCTTGGCGCTCGCGATAACGGTTCCGGCGGTTATGTCTCAAGCACGATGGTAGCAGGGAACCTGGAAGAGGCGTCGTTTTGGAGCAAAGGCTTGTCGGCAGCCGAGTGCATTGAGATCTACAACAGTGGGGTTCCCATGGACTTGGCATCCCACTCTGCTGCTGCGAATCTTGTGAGTTGGTACCGGATGGGTGACGCAAGTGGCGACAGCGCCGAATCATCCGACCCGTCAGCTCGGATCAAAGATGTAAAGAGTGGGAACGACGCAACTCCCAAGAACACTGACATTGCGGACATCGTAACTGAGATACCTCCCACGTTTAACCGCCTGTCACTGCTCACCGATGGCGTCGATGAGTACGCAGAGCTGGCAGCCGCCTCGGTCACCGGTTGCGAGTTCGACTTCAACCAGCCCTGGTCAGTCTCGGCTTGGGTGAAGAGCAGCTTTGGCGGGGCTAGCGCCGGCTACGTTGCGTCGAAGATCAGGGGAGCGCCGCACTATATGGGGTGGGCGGTTGGTTTCTACAACGGAAACCCGTTCTGCTTCTTCAGTCACTCGGTTCTTCACGGGGCATATGCGCAATCCTACGTTGACCAGTATATGTGTACCGGAGCGTGGAAGCACGTCGTGTGGACTTACGACGGATCTGGCACGCTAGCGGGCGGCATGAAGATGTACGTGAACGGCACAGACACCTACCCGCAAGGGCAGGTCACAACGTCTTATATTGATACCATCGGAGGCAACAGCACTCTCGGCGGTGCGACCGCTCCGCTACGCCTTGGCGCGGCAAGCTACGGCGAATACTTCGATGGCTCGTTTGACGAGGTGAGCATCTGGAGCAAAGAGCTTTCCGCTGTTGAAGTAGACACAATGTACAACAGTGGCAAGCCCACTGACCTAACAGGTTCTGCTGATCTGGACGCTTACTACCGATGTGGTGAGGCCGCTGGAGATTCGGCAACAGGAACGATTCACGACCTGAGCGGCAACGCGAACAACCTGGCTGCCAACAACATGGAAGCGGCTGACATGCAGTCGGTGACGCCAAGGCCGTATTGGAACCTCCTGTCGATTGGCTTTGATGGCGTGGATGAGCGTCTGTACAGCTCACCAGCCAGCAATGCCCCGCTTTACGACACGGGCGACCCGTTCAGCGTGTCGTGCTGGTTCAAGACGTCAACTGGAACATATGGCGCGCTTGTAGCTAAAGAGTCAAGCCACCCAACATATGTCGGGTGGTGCTTATTTATGCACCCAGGCGGCATTATGCGGGTTGAGCTTTCCGCAGGAGCCGGGACGTATGTCGATGTCTGGACAACGGCATCAGGCTGGAACGACGGCAACTGGCACCACGTTCTGATGACGTATTCGGGGGGCGGGGTAGCCGCTTCGGTTACGGTCTATGTTGATGGCGCTATTGAGGCAACCGCGACGCTGAGCGACACTCTTGGTGGTGGCTCGATTCTGACCTCGGACCCGCTTACCATCGGGTGTCGAGGTGACACTGCCCTGGGTGCCTGGTTACCGTACAACGGGCGCGTTGACGAAGTGAGTCTCTACAACACCACACTTACCGCAGCTAACGCCGTAGAACTCTACAACAACGGCAAGCCGAGGGACGCTCAAACTCTGACTACGGAGAGCTACATTGACGCCTACTATCGCTGCGGAGACGACACGTTTGACGCGAAAGCTGGCGGTCAAGCTACAGTGTTTGATAAAACAGTTAACGATTATGATCTTTGGCAAGCTAATATGGAGCAAGCCGACTTCGACTTGGATGTACCATGAGCGCACTCACCTATTGTATTGTTGATTTTCCCGCAACTGCTGAGCAGTACGATGCGGCCATTGAAACCGCAGAAAGTGTTCGCAAGAGCCTTGACGAGAGCCAGTGTGTTCTCAAGTGGAGTGGCGACACCCCGTCTGCCTTCGACGGGCTTACCACGTTCACTCACGCGGAGATTCTCACCGTAATGCATACGGCCGAGTGGTCATCTCCAGACCCTCACCCTCCAGGTGGTGAGTAGTGGCACAAACGTACAATATCCACGTCGATCAGGGCTCTACGTACACCCTGACGGTTAGCTATGTAGACTCTACTGGGGCTGCGCTAAGCCTAGCCGGTTACAATGCGAGGATGCAGGTTCGCGCAACAGTTGGTGCCACGTCTACTCTCGCGTCCTTTACGAGCCCCGCTGGTGGTCTTCTCATTGAGCCCAGTGGTGTAGTTGGCACCGTTCAGCTGACAATCACATCTGCACAAACAGCAGCCTATGTGTTCACAAATGGTGTTTATGACCTTGAGATCTTTGACGCTCTTGCAACCCCTACGGTTGTGAGGCTCATTCAGGGACGGTTCGTTGTTAATCCGGAGGTGACGCGATGACAGTCACAGTGGTTTACTCGTTACCTGTTGTCACCGTTGTTCAAGAGGTTAATTCAGTCACTCCGGTTTCGAGCAAGCGGGCTTCAGTTCTTTCTGAACACACCGTGACGGTAGTGGGTGGTTAATTGCCCTCCGAGGCTTCAGCCGTTGGTGCGTTAGACCTACCCGTCCCCGCTGGCGCTGTAGGGGAAACTCTGGCAGATCCTGTAGTTGACGCGGTTTTAGATTTTGCCAGTTTTTATATTAAAGATGCCCTCGACCCGAAGCTGAAGAATATTCTGCCAAGTGGAACGATGGTAGACGCGGTACCGAGTGCTAATCGGTTTGCCTTCGACCCATTGGAGCCGCAGGGACTGCACGTTAAGCTGCCCGTCCCGTGTCTGTTCGTGTGGTGGCAGGGTGCTAGTCATGTCATGAAGATGACAACCATCTACAATTACCGTGTTCGTAAGCTGCACCTTCTTTATGTTTTCCCTGAACTTCCCAAGACATCTGAGATGCGAAGACGTGTTGGACTTATCGGGGCGGTTGATGCAGCTATGCACAAGATGAGCAAGCGTCAGATAAACACTTCGTATGCGTATAAGACTAATCCCGAGGGAATGGGCATAGCCCAGGCTATTGCTCCAGTCGATGTTGTTGGCTGGGAGTACGATGGCGGGTCACCTGGGCGTTTTGGTATTGACGAAGGCCCAGGTGCCGACCGGAGAGTTAAAAAGAAGTCTGGGCGTGACTACCCGGCGCTCAAAGGTACTTTTACGGTTCAAGAGCGCGTGCAGCCAATGACAATGGTTGACCCTGATGATGTACTTCACGATAGCAACCTGATCATCAATGGGGCCGGGGAAGGCTCTGTGGCGACCTTTATTATGAACCGCACGCTTACCGCCCCTGATGGTACTGAGGAACTATAATGGCGAACCCGAGACGAGCATCTACCATCAGAGTTAGCAAGGCCAAGATGGAGGCTGACCTTGGCCCTATGGTCACGCACTACAATACGCCCCTGGACACACCGATGGTGTACCAGTGGTTGGTGGGTGACACGTCTGCGATTGACAACCTGACCGTGCTCGGCCACCAGGGAGGCACAGCGGGACGGTGGAAGCTGGTAAGGAATCCGACTCTTGGAGCGGATCTCACAGACGCCGACCAGAGCCTGACAGTGGGAGAAAACTTCTTTCGAGTCCTTCCAGCAGCAACGCCACTAACGGCGTCCAGGGCTAAAACCCTTTCTGCTACCAACGCTGCTAGTGGAGACATTATCCACATCTTGAGACTTGGCCTCGGCGCGTTTACGATGACGATTGATAATGGCGGCCCAGCCGCTGGTACAATCTACACGTTGCCATCAGGCCAATCTTGGTGGGCTAAGGCGTATTTTAACGGCACTAACTGGGTGGCACATTCAGCCGGTCAGATGCCGTAAGGAGCAAGTATGAAAAGGTTTATGATTCTTGAAGGAGTGAAGGGGTCGCTTGTGACAGATCCCTTTGCCGGCGATGCCCTTCGCTATGTCGGGCAGGCCAAGAAGTCTTACGAAGAGTGTCAGGCAGCATCCTGCTTTGCAGAGTGCTTTGTTCCTGAAAAGGCGGTCAAAGAATACCACCCATACTTAGTGAAAGCTGTATCCCGAGGCTCACTGAAACAAATCGGGGATTTCATCTACGCTGAGTCTGCTGATGAAGCGCTTGCGTCGATTTCATCTAAACCAAAACCAAAGTCTAAAAAGACTGAAACTTCTTCAAAGGAAAAGGGTAACGAGTAATGGCACTTACTGGAATCGACCCTAACGATCCAATCCCGGCAACCAGACGAGAGCTGATTTTTGGCGCTGGCATTTCAAGCCAAGGTCCGAATCGCGAGGTTGTACTTTACGGAAACCGTGATCAGATTAACCCCCCATCAAACCCTGAAACGCTCGATACGCTGGGCACTTACATCGCTGATGACTCAGACGCTAAAGCTCGCTTTGGTCCTCGATCTGAGCTTTATCAGATGTACAAGAAGTACACTGCGGTTGACAGCGGAGCTACCATCTATGGCGTAGCTGTTACAGAAAGCGTTGGCGCTCAAGCGGTGTCAACGTTGACTCTAGCAACTAATGCAAACGCATCGTCAACGCTAAAGATTACAATTGTGGGAGTTGACATTCTCGTGGGTGTTGCCGCTGGCGATACACCCACTGTAGTTGCAACAGCTGCCGCGTCAGCAATCAATGCGGCTGAGGGTGCAACGCTTCCGGTGCGTGCGGGAGCAGTTGCTGGCGTTATAACCATTACCGCAGCCAACCGGGGGTTGCGTGGCAACTTCATTATTGGGCGGCTTGCAGCCCCGAATGAGCAGGGTTTGCGCGCTTCGTTCACGAAGCCCTGCCTAATGACCGTCACCAAGGCGATTACCGCAGCGGGCGCTACGGCTGATGACGGGGCAGCGGCGATTGCCTCGGTGGCAAACAGTGAGATCTACTATCAAGTGTCTCCTTGGCAACAAAGCGCCATGTTGAACAGCGTTGGCAACACCGTAGTAATCTCTGATACTGACACCCAAAACGGGGAGCTTGGGGCGATGATTCGCACGCAAGCACTCCCAATCAACGGCAAAGAGCAGTGCATGATCACGGCATTTGTCGATGACCAAGCGGCAGCCACAACGATTGCAACTACGCTAAATAGCGTCCGAGCCTTTATGTTCCGAGCGGAGCGTAACGACTGGACACCGGCAATGCTGGCTGCTCAAAACGCTGCTGTCGTGCGCAGCCAGCAAGTGAGCCAGCCGGCTGCCAACTTCGCGGGTTATCAGAGTTCTGACAGGGCTGTGTATCAGGTTCTCGCGCCGTTTAGCGTCAACGACCGGCCTACCACGGTCGAAATTCGCGCCGACCTCAACAACGGCGTATCGCCAATTGCCTTCCGACCGGATGGCAAGGCGTACTTGGTGAGGTTCATTACAACCAAGTGCCGAAACGACGCAAACGACCCGGACTATCGGGCTCGCCCAGGGCATATCACAAGCGTTGTGGACTTCTCATGGAACCTCGTGAAGCAACGCTGGGAGAGCTTAAAGCAGCCCTTCGTTGCGGATGACGCAGCAGAGGGTCAGGCCCCACAGGCACGAACGACGACCCCGAATCTCGTCAAGGGAATGATGGGGCAGGTTATCGATGACCTGACTAGTTCCACGCCACTTGGACAGTACCAAGGCCCGATTTTGGCTCCCGATAAAGTCGCGGAGATGAAGAAGAGCATTGTTGCTACGAAGATGACGGCTGGCATCGCGGTCAGCGTTGACTTTTACTCGGTGGAGCACCTTTACAAGGGCGAGTTCACCATTCAGGAGACGGGAGCAGCATACTAATGGCACTCTATTCTCAGATGTACTTGTACATCGACGACATTTTGCTTTGCGAAAATACAACTATCGAAACGTCGCTTGAGTCAGACATTCAAGATGTTATGACCATCCAGGGCGGGAAGGACGGATGGAAGGGCATTACCCCCAGTCCCGTCATGAGAACAGTTACAGCAAACAACGTCATACCAAGAACTGGTACTGAAATTGACTTTGAAAGCCTCATGTTAAACAACACTGAGATTCAAGTGACAATTCAGGAAAATGGCGGCTCTGGAAAAAAGATGGTTTCCAAGGGGTATATTACCAATGTCCCCCGGTCTGCCGGAGTCGGTCAGACGGTGACCATTTCGTTCACGTTTCGAGGGACACCAGGGATCTTTGAGTAGAAAGTGGCCATTTACAACAACATCTACGTTGTTCTAAATGGTTCCGTCTTGGCAGAGGCGGTCACCGTTGAGACATCTCTCGAACGTGCGACTGCGGAAGTGTTTTCCGTCGTCAACGGGTTCGAGGGTGTTACAACGGGACCGCTGGTTCGCCGTGTCAGCGTGAGCAACGTGATACCGCCTCTTGGGTCGATGTATCCTGAGTTTGAAAATATGATGGCCACCAACGAGAAGGTGGAACTGATGCTTCAAGAGGGCAGCTCTGGGCGCACGATGGTTGTGAGGGGTTTTATTACGGCGGTGAGTCGCAGCGCTGGAGTAGGGCAAAACTCAGAGCTGTCTTTTGAGTTTGTTGGGGGGGCAGCTACCGCCTTTGCATAAGGATCTGGTAGGTTCTTCTAATCGGTGAAACCTCCCAAAGACATAAAGCCGGAGGTTCTTTTTCGCCTATTGGCCTCCAGGGCGGCTCCTTCTCGCAAAATAAATCACCAGCTTGACTTCCTAAAGAAGTTTGAGTTGGTGGCGGTAGCGTTGCCTTCTCATGATGTCGCTGTCGCTCTCGATGAGGGGGATGTGCTGGAGCTGGCTTCCAGGTCTATCTATTGCGATGGGGAGCTTGCATTCCGAAGCTCTAGTGAGCTTGGCTTGATGGGCTCAATGGAGTGTGATTCCATCATGGAGGCTTGGGGTGAGGCGTTTGCTGTAATATGCCCTTCCATTATCAGCGCCGATGCCTCTCATTGGAAACGAGCACTGCGTGAGGGTGTGGAGCATCCGTCGAATTTTTCTGTTGTACTTGCCATGAGTGAGTGTTGTGATGTGGCGGTTGGGTCCACGCTTGTGAGGACTCCTCGTCCAGATCGTTATTATGGCATGCCGGTAGCCGATCTCACGGACGGTCAACGTATGGCGTTTACGGCAGCAACCAATTTTGTAAATGAGCAAATCGAAGCAGCAACCAAAGAGTAAATTAGCCCTGGCCATCGAGCAGCGTGAGCGGAAAGTTCACGAGTTCGATGTTCGGGGCTTTTTTGGTTTAGGTGACAAGGAAATTGCCAAGGTTGGGATCAGGGTTAACACGAAGTCCGAGGAAGACTTCTCGATTGTTGCTGCGCACAAGTATGCCAAGGCTGTTAGCGAGGGGATTGAAGAGGCGAAGTCAGATTTAGACCTCCTCAACGATGGCAAAGCGATTGAAGCCCTCTACCGTGCCTGTAGAGAGGTTAACGCCGAAGCTGAAGGCGATGGTGACAGACACCGGCTTGCAGCTTTCCCTGGCCCAAAGTGGATGCGGGAAAACCTGACGACTGATCAGATCGCCACACTCCTTAACCTTTATCATGAGGTGCGAAGGCGGCATGCCCCGACTTCTTGGAGCTTAGATGTTGAAGACATCATGATGTACGCGCGAGCGGCATCTAAATCTTCCCACACCGATGCGCCCGACTACTTCTTGGGCGAAAAGTCTCCAGAGTGGATGATTCAGGCTTTTATTATACTAAGCAATAAGTTCTTTGGTTTGGTTGACACAATAGGAGAGGATAGCTTTACAGAGTTTTACTCTCTAAAGGAGGAGTATCTTCATGACCTACAAGGTGAGGATGGCGCAGAGGAGCCTGAAGCAGGTGAGGAAACTTAATCAGCGAGTTGCCGCGCGTGCCCAGGGGCTTGCCCACTGGATGTACGAGGCGGGCGTGCTTGCTGCCAATACAGAGAGAGACACCCACAGGTACACTAACCGAACTGGGTTCTTGGAGCTTACCACTGGGGCTGAGATTGTTGCCAGCACCCCTAATTTCAGCATGATTCTTGTTCAGATGCAGCAGGACTATGCCACCTACATTGTAGACGACTACGCAGGCCAGCGCGGTAAGTTGAGTTATTTTCGAGATCACATGGATGAGTTAGAGTCATTCTTCAATGAAGAGTTGCCAACGCATCTTCACACTGTCGTACCGGCCGCACTGTAATGCCTAATATTACCTACACCTTTTCGGCACAGAATGTCCAAAATGTCACTGGAGCATTTCAGACGATAAACACGGCGGCGGCAGCCTCTGCCGCAAAGGTAAAGGGTACGGATGCTCAGAAGGCTACTTCTGCTCAACAGTCATCAACTAAGCGGAAAGTCGCCGCAAAGTCATCCGCAGCTGAGTCATTGAAGGGTGTTAAGTTAGAGATCCGTGGCATAAAGAAGCTGCAAAGAGCTTTGAAAGAGCTTATTGCGGCCCAAACGAGGCGTGGCACTAGCGCCAAGACCGCATCCGAAAAAGCCGCTGCTTCCGCAAAAAAAGAGGCGGCGGCGCTAAAGCGCCTCGAAGTGGCGAATAAGAGGGCGCAGGCCGCATCAAATCGTCGCGCCATGGGTCGGCTGCGCAGTTTTTCCGGTGGCACAGGGCTCATGGGCCTTGGGGCTACGGGGATGATGCTGGGTGGAATGGTGGGCGGCGCTGCCGTTCGTTCGGCTGTCCAGCTGGAGACAGCCGTTGCTGAGCTTGCTGTTAAGGGGCGACGTCCGGGCCAGTCGGCAAATGTCGGCAGCTTGATGAGGCGCGTGCAGGGTACTGCCCTCGCTAACCCTGGGGTGAAGTCTATAGATTTGACCAAGGGGATGATGGCTTACGTTAGCAAGACGGGCGACCTTCCTGGGGCCAAGAGGTATCTGGATACGTTTGCCACGGTGGGGGGCGGCACAGGGACAAACATGGAAGACCTTGGTCGCGTCATGGCTGAGATGAAGATTAAGATGGGTATCTCTGATCCGAGGGAGATGATGACCGGCCTGTCCATGATGGCTGTAGCGGGAAAACGCAACCGCATTGAGCTGTCAGACCTCGCCAAATACTTGCCGAAGATGGCATCGTCGATGACAAGGTTCAGCGGTAGGACTGGATTTGATGCCGTAAAGTCTTTGGCTGGCCTTATTCAGGTTGGTGCTGAAGGGTCAGGAACGGCGGCTGGCGCTGCCACCTCGATGGAGCGCGCATACGCTAACGTAGCGCAAGCCCAGCACACCGGAAAGCTATCGGCCCTTGGAATCAAAGCCTTCAGGACAGGGAGCAAGAGTAAGTTTCGTGATTTTGAAGACATCCTGGCAGACATTCTTTACACCACAGATAACCGCCTAACGGGAGATGCTATTGATGCCCAGGGGCGTCCAATCAAAAAGAAAAATCGCAAGGTTGCTCTTATGGACATCTTCAAGCAGCGCGGCATTCGGTATGTGAGCGGTTTTTCTCGCAAGTGGGACGAGCTGTCGTCTGGTGCAGATCGAGGGGGGCAAAAGAGGACGATTGACGAAACTAGGTCTGCTTTTATGGATTTCATCCAAACACTAAAGCAGGGAACCAATTCGGTTAGCGAAATCGCTGAAGACCACAGAATAAAGCAGCAGCTAACTGGTGCGAAACTAACCGCTGCATGGGAAGAGGTTACACTCATAGCAAGCAAAACCCTGCTTCCCGTACTTCAGGGCTTCGTTGGTGATCCAACGAAGATTCAGGGGATGATGTTGGCGCTTACAGGCATGTTTGAGGTTTTTGCAGGCTTAGGTAAAACAGTCGGATTCGTAGCAGAGCAGTTTGGTTTTCTTGCAGGTGAAATAAAGAAAAGCCTCCACGGGAACAGAGATGCCGACAAGCTCGCTGAGCTAACCCCTGAGCTAAAAGAAAACCTTAGAAGGCAGAAGGAAATAAGGGCCGGCTTCAAGGGGTCTGGGTGGACAACACCTGAACTTGAGGGTTTAACGGCCAAAGAAAAAGTTATTCGCGGCAAAATGGAAGAGGCAAAGTACGGTCGATTTGGACACGTCCCCGGCATTACAGAGCTTATAAGAGATAAAGCCGGTAAGGTTCAAGTAGGCGAGTCGGGTGCCCCCGGCATGGTGCAGGCGAGGGCGTTCGGCAAGCGCACGCTCATCGACAAGCTTGTTGGTTTTGGGGTTACCGAGGAGGCGGCACTGGCCATTGCGAATGAGGCCACGACCACCGATATGCCCATACATGAGGCGGTGAGTGGAAAAGAAGGTCCATACGGTGACCTTATAGCGAAACATATAATGCCAAAGACAGGTATCCTTGGGGGTATTAGTTCAGGGTTCACTGACGCCTCTTTCGGAAAAAGGGGAAAACGGAAACAATTTAACAATCTTATCCGTGGATACATGGAGTCGCTTGCTAATACGCGCGGGCGCATGGCGAGCGATCCAGATCAACTTGGCACTCCCATGGGAATGAGGCATGGCCAGATGACCTATCTCGGTTCAGAGGGTCAAATCGTTGGGGCTAAGTTCACAGTGGCAAATGCGAACATCGGCGTACCAGGCACACTGGTTGTTAGCGCAGACACCGTTCAGATAAAAGGTGCCGGAGGCGGCTCGCCGGCGCACCCTGGTCAGCCTGATCAGCCTCCAAATTGGGTTGAGCAACCCCTCTAAACAAAACTTACTATGGCACTCAAGCATTCTATCATTGGGCAGTTACCAAAGATGACATGGCGTGGCCTTGAGTCGCCACCCTATGATTCAGCGTCAATCTCCGGCAGCTTCTCTCTAGCGGAGCATCGATATCCATATATAAACGGGGCGTCTCACGACAATGTGGGTGCCGATCCCGTTCCCATGAAATTTAGGCTTCACTTTCTATCCAACTTGGGGCCTGACTATTTCCCCAAGTTGTTTACGGAATGGTTTAATGCCGTTGCCGTAGACGGCACGAAGGGTAAGTTGCAGCATCCAGTCTATGGGTTGACATGGGCTATGGTTAAAGACTGGAGCGTTGACGTCAGTGCCGACAGGGACTCAGGGGCGATAATGGAAGTCTCTTTTATAGAGACATTGCCAGATCCGTCAGTTGGGAGCGATATGTTTATCGAACTAGACATAGCTGGCATGAAAGCTGCGGCAGAAGCTATAGATATAGATTACTCAAAACTGAAACTTCCGTGGCCCGATGGGGTAGGGGAAACAAGCCTCTTGGATATGGTCAAAAAGATTGATGGTATGGCTACGCAGGCACGGGCTACTGTTGAGGGCTACCTCAACCAGTCTTTGGGTACTATCGAAGCGGTTATGAATAGCGCAGAGTCATTTGGCGACAACGCAAAGTGGGCGCTGGGCGGCAATCTGATTACTCTATGGAATGGAGTGAAAGACCTGGGCGACAAGGCGGGTGTTAAAACCAGGGTCACAGCCAAGTACGCTGTGAAGAGCGATACGAACCTTGATCGTGTTTCAGAGGCCACTGGCAATACGGTGGGAGAGCTGATCGGTCTTAACGAGTCGCTGCTGGACAGCCCCAAGATCAAGAAGGGGAGTGTGGTGACTTATTATACTGACAAAGAGTTCAACTCTTTCTTGGACGACGCAAGCGATTCGTTAGGGGTCTAAGATGGGTGTTGATTCCCAGGGACTATCTCTACGGATTTACTTCCCCACCTCTGGCAAAAAGCAAGCGGTTGAGGTCTGGACTGACTTTTCTCTTTCAGAAGGTTTTTTGGATCCACTCGGCTCCTTCTCCTTCACACTGTATCCAACTCCAGAGAACTTCGAGCTGATGAGAGAACGTTTTGCCAAAGGGCAGAGCGCGCGACTAGAGGTCGGGGGCCAGCCGCAAATGACAGGGGTCGTAACAACCCAGACGATCTCGATGAGTCGTCGCGGCACCTCGATAAGGGTTGATATGAAGAGTATGCTTGCAGCCCCTTATGAAGCAAGCGTGAGCCCAACTTACACCCTTAGTTCCAAGTCGGATATTCCCATATCGCAGCTCATCATGGTCTTGATGGCTCCGTATTTTTATTCGAGTGAGAGGACAGATCTTCTGTCTTTGACGTCCAACGTAGGAACTGACCTGCTTGCCCGCAGCGGGCTTCCAGCTGGCAAATACATGATGCCAGCGCCAGTCCCAATTACAACACTGAAAGCTCGTCAGCTAAAAGCAAAGCGGGGGGAAACTGTATACTCTTTTATCTCTCGCATTATATCTCGAATGGGGTTCATTCTAAAAACAGACGCTTACGGCGGCTTACTTTTAGATGTTCCGCTTTACGGCTTGCCGCCAATGTACACCCTTGCGGACGCTGGTGGGAGCGGAGGTGACGATGCAACAGATCTCATGTTGGACGGCATCACTGTCATCGACTCAAATGACAGACAGTTTAGCGAGGTTGTTGTTAGCGGACAGGCACTGATGAGGAAGCCGTCTGGGAAGGGGAAGGCCGTTAATCCTCTTAAAGGTGGCAAAACGCCGCCAAAGCCTGGTCCGGTTAGAGCTAACAAGCCGATTGGCGGCGTGAGGGTGGCTGGGGCTGTTGATGTTTACAGCGATGACTACGCCAACACGAATAATTGGAAGGCCATTCCTGCCGGCAAAAAAAGGATGGTGTTCCCCTATAAGTCGGTTGCATATAAGAGCCTTGAGCGCGGTAGGCACCACTATTCGAGCAACCAGTGGCAACCATATAAGCCGAAGTATGTTGAGGACAAGATGTCCCGCGATAGTGCGAGGTGTGAGGTTTTTGCAGAACTTCTTTTGGGACTAAAGAGCCCAGGCGGCTTTAAGATAACGTGTTCCGTTGCTGGTTTTCAGGCAAAAACTGGAGCCCTATGGACGCCAAATACGGTGGTGAGAGTGAAGATCGATAAGCTGAACATTGACGAAGATATGTGGATTTTTGCACGCGAATTTACGGCAAGTCGCGGGAGGGGTCAGATCACCAAGCTCACCCTATTGCCGATGGGTGCTTTGGTGCTTGGGGGCTTAGGGTAGTGATTATCTCGACATATTCTCAGTTCAGAACTAACTTTTCAAGCGGCGCTTACCCTATCGAGCCTGACGGGCTGCGCCAATGGCCCGCTGCTGAGGTTCGTAGGGCCGGTTCAGGCTTTGGTGATACAGGTAGCACCCTCATCAACATCCCAAAGCCGCCACGCAACTATGCGCCGCTAAGCATTAGCTGCAACAACTTCCTCCCAGACGCCGTTCCGTTCACATCAGAGTACCAGTGGTTTAGCAGCAGCCGCACCCAAGACCCTGGCTCATTTGCGCTCATGCCCAACACGGCTACTCTGAGATTTGTGTCTATTGTAGGGGGAGAGATCCTTGACACGGTGGATGGCGGCACAACGTGGACGAAGAAAACTAACCCAACAGCATCAGCAGCCGGGTTTCAGAGCGTGTCATCGCCCTCAACGACTCATCGGTGGGCAGTGGGGGGCGATGGGATAATAATCGCTAGCCAAACCAGCGGGCAAACGTGGCAGACCCAAACCAGCGGGACAGCAAACGACCTCAACAGCGTTGATTTTATTGACAATTCCGAGGGGTGGGCAGCTGGCGCTGGGAATGTCGTGTTGTACACAAGTAACGGGGGTACTACTTGGGCATCGGTTGCAACGGGAGCCGTTTGGGATATCTCAGCGATTAGTTTTCTCAGTGGCGGCCGTGGCATCGTGGCGGGGGATGCGGGCAATACTCTCTGGACGTCAAATGGCGGTGTAACCTGGAACAGCGTTCCCCTCGGAATCGTAACAGCCGTTAATGATATAGACCTTTTGCCAACAGCTGTTGGCTGGGCCGTCTCGGAACAGGGATATATATTCAAGACATCGAATGCTGGCTCAACGTATTCTCAACAGTTTAGCGGGGGTACGCCGAACTCGCTGAGGGGCGTTTGCGCGGTGAGCAGCAGTACCGCTTACGTTGTCGGTGAGAACGGCTACATTATAAAAACCAGCGATGGCGGTACAACATGGTCCGTTCAGACGAGCGGGGTAACGGCTACGCTCATCGACGTTAAGTTTGTCAGTGCGTTGATGGGGTGGGTATGCGGATACGATTACGAGACAAACTCAGCTGTCATTCTTTACACTTCTGATGGCGGGGCGACTTGGGAAGTTCAGTCAGGTCGCTCTAATGTTGCGCCCCTTGGGATTGACTCTCCTCGTGTGAACATGGGAGCGCTGAGTTTTAGTGGCTCCATTACGCTTGCTATAAACTCAATCAACCCCCCGTCTACTCCCCTGACTCCAGAGGCGGTCGCAACAACATTCAAGAACTGCCACCTTTATGTTCAGCGTCTTTCTGACAGTGCGATTCAGTGGGTTGACTTGCTGCGTGCAATGGTGGCTAATACGGGGTAGATATGGCAAGAGATAGTGAATGGTCTTATTCCGATCTTTTGGTTTCATCTGTTGAAGATGGTCGGATAACAGTAACGCTTGGCGACAATCGGTACGACGAGGGTGAAACCGAAGGGGTAATAGCCGATTGCCAGAGTGTTGGTGGTCCGGACGGCTTTTACTCAGTCCCTGCTGTTGCCGATGAGAACGGATCTCCACAGGCGTTCTCCCACACCATTGGTAACGAAAGTTTTGTTTTTGGAACCTGGGATAACAGGTCAATTGCCAATTGCGGGAGTTTGAAGCCGGGTGATCGGGCTATTGTTACCACTGGGCCAACCAGGTTGCTTGTTAAGGACTCTTCAGATTCCATTAACATGGTGACCAAGGCGGCCGACTTGCCTGAAGAGAAAGATGCGACTACTGGCGCGGTCTTGACAGACATGGGCATCTCTCTTGTTGGGGACAACAACGGAGAGTCAAATATCAGCCTTACCCTAGGAACATCGATTATCCAAATAACTAAAGATAAGATATTGTTGTCAGCCGGGGGCACTCAGCTCGTCATCGACAAGAAGGGGGTAGCCATTCACGGAGACAACTTTATGTGCAACACGGGCGGTGGAAACCTCGGCGTTTTGGGGCCTGGAGCAGCGCCTCCAGTTGGGGCGATGTCGGTGCTTATGGGACCAATGGGTCAAGCGGGTGTGGCATCGATTAAGTGGACCGTATCATGAGCGCGTGCTCAATACCTTCGTTTGAGCTTCCGTCGCTCCCTTCTATTCCGATCCCTCCGCTTCCAGATTTACCGGAGTTGCCGTTGCCCCCTTTCCCCGATCTCGGCATACCCATAAAGATTCCATCGTTTTCCTTGCCGTCGCTCCCTTCTATTCCGATCCCTCCGCTTCCAGATTTGCCGGAGTTGCCTCTTCCGCCTTTTCCAGATCTTGGGATTCCCATAAAGATTCCATCGTTTTCTCTTCCACCATTTCCCTCTATTCCGATCCCTCCGCTTCCAGATTTACCGGAGTTGCCATCGATCCCCCTTTGCCCCCTGGACTAACGAAATGGCGCTTTTAGCAGGAACAGTTGCACTGACGCCAGACGGCACCGCTATAACCTCTGGGTTAGCAGGCGCTATCTACGACCAGTTCGTAAACAATTATCACACAGACCACGCCGGCACCGGGGAGGTAATGCCGACTGGGGCAGAGTCATATCCAATCAAAAAAGGATATATGGTTCTGGCAAACAACCTGGCAACTGCGATTGTGACTTACGTGACAGCTAACGCGCAGGTTAGCACCTCGGTTTCGGTGGTCAACGTTTCTGGCGTTACATCTGGCACTAGCAGCTCTGGCCCAGGCTCAGGGACAGGGACAGGTACGATTCTATGACCTACTCCACTGGGCCGTATTCTAAGTTTACCTCCCTGCCGGTGCCCCCAAGACCGGAAGTCCACTCTTCGCGCAAGATTAACTTCACCACTAAGCAGTATGAGATTGATACAGTTACAGGTGGCTTCTTGGGGATGCCTTCAGTTGCTCAGCGAGTAGCGATGCTTGTTAGTTTTGAGGTAAAAGACGCTAAGTTCATCACGCCTCCAGAGAATGAGAAAACCAAAGATTCTATTGTTGAGGCTCTAAAGGAGCTGACAGATTCTGATCCTCCTGCAATCAAGTTGACGTCCGTGGAGGTGGGGAGCGATTCCGCTGGCACTGCCTACAGGCGAATTATCTACACTGACCTTCTGGAAGGTACAGGAATAGACCAAACCGTACAGCTAAAGTGATTTTATGGCACTCCCCACAGTAGGCAATGTTTCATACCCCACCCCGGATGAGATCCTAAACCAACTCCTTTCCGATATTCGCTACCAGTACGCTCGCATTGGGGTTGACGTAAACGTTTCTCGGGGTAGCGAAATTTATATACGCTCCAAGGCGTTGGCTAGTCGGGTATCGATTGCGATTGCAAACAATCAGATATCGTTATCAAAGCTATCTCCGCTAACTTCAACTGGGGATACCCTATCGGAGCTGGCTGGCGTCTATGGCATATCTAGGCGAGCCGCCACGGCAGCGGCTGGCAATGTGATTGTTACGGTTATTGGCGGTGGAACCGTGACAATTCCAGCCGGCTTCGCCTGCACATCCCCGGACGGCATTCAGTATCAAACCTCAGTTTCCTCTACAGTGCTAAACGGCGAGGCTGTTGCTGTGGCAGCCGTATCCTTTGGCAAAAACACTGACCAAGCGGGCCTTACTGTTCTGACTTGGGATAATGCGTCTATCGGCAACCTTGGTCAAAACTGCACTGTTGATAGTGGTGGAATAGACGGTGGCGCTGATGAGGACGACGACGATACTCTTAGGGCACGTCTCGTTGAAAGACTGAGCTATCCAGCTGAGGGAGGCAACTGGGCTCAAGTGAAGCAGTTAGCCGAAAAGTCCTCGGCGGCGGTCCAGTCCGCTTTCATATATACTGCTGTACGCGGCCCAGGGAGTTACGATGTGGCACTGTCGAAGGTGGGTACAGACCGTCAGCTCAGCTTGTCAAATGTGAACACCGTGGCAGCGGCCATACTTGCTGAAATGCCCGGTAGCGCCGACTTAAATTGCACCTCGGTGGCACCGGAATATGTAGATGCGATTATAGATGCGCGCCTACCTCTCCCCGTAAATGCTGGAGGTGTTGGCGACGGCTGGAGAGATGCTACCCCGTGGCCAAGCATCAGTGAGGCTCCGGGTGTCTATGCGCAGGTCACAAGTGTTGCCAACCTCCTTACGGTAAGTCAGATTACCGTAGATTCTACCTCTGCTGACCCACCAAAGGCTGGTGACAGGTTTGGAATTTGGAATCCGGGGGGAGGTGCCAATGGGGACGGTGAGATGGCAGAATTTGCCATTCTTGCGGTGGGTGGCGGCTCTGGAGCTTACGTAATCACTATTGATACTGCTCAGTCCGACGCTATCAACTTTATTACAACGGGGATGTATTGCTCAGCGGGGGCTTCGAGCTTAAAAGCCTACAGCGCAGCTTTCCTGGCAGCCGTTCAGGGTCTTGGCCCTGGTGAAAAAACAGGCAATACGGACATCCTCCCCCGTGGCGGCAGAAAGCCCGGTCCTGACATTAGTTACCCGACAACACTGTCGTCTCTAACATTGGCATCTGTAACCAATACTTATGGTGAGGTTATGAGCCTCAGTTTTGCGGCTCGATTTGCAACAGGAACAGCCACCCCGCTAAGCTCTCCCAGCTTACCTTCTACAACGGCTGATCCTCCCAATGTTCTCGTTTTGAAGAACCTGTCATTCAGGAGACTTATCTGAAATGGACCCTAAGACTTTAGGCAGCTATGGCGGCCCTAAGATTGACGCCCTGCCGGTTTCCAACCCGGAGACGCAAGTGGCAGCATCCGAGATGAATCGGTATCTGGAAGACATGGCGCAGGCGACTAGAACCGTCCTGCGGGCAGCCGTGACCTTCCCCACTGATGCAGCTGCGGCTCCTCTAACAATCCCCCCAGGCAGCATCACCAACCGGAGTGTTTGGGGTAGCGGAGGGGCGCAGAAACCGGTGGTCACGAAGACCGGGGTCGGGCTGTACACCATAACTTACCCGGCTACTTTTACCGATGCGCTATCAACAGTGGAAACTGTTGCGTTCTTTGCCGGCCATGTAAGCTGCATGAGTACCAACTCCGGCGACATCCTGACAGCTCGAACTCTTACCGTTGCCGCCAACGTGGTGACAATCGGAGTATACGCTTCTGGCGCACTGGCTGACGTTGGGAATGTTTCCGCTGCCGTGTTCCCTGTCACAGTCTGGTTGCTCTAATGGCTATTGGGCTTGGAGCAACTAACCCGATTCCATTTTATATGGGCGGGGGAGACTCGTTTGTTGAGGATGAGCAGCAGGTCATCTTGAGCACGATGCAGCCGGCTCTCGATCCAGACTCATCTACGGGGAACTACGCGGAGGCTTATGGTGAGGCCATTGCCATTGCCATGATCTGGGCCGTAAACAAAAGGCTTGCCAACCAGGCGGTTCCTGAGCGGATGATGGAAAACCTTACCGTCTGGGAGGAGGCTTGCGGAATGAGGCCCACGGTGGATGAGTTTGACATCACCCGAAGGGCTAGGCTGAGCGCAAAGTTTAGGGCGACATCCAACAATGCACTTGGTGACATCTCGGCGGCTGCCAGCAAGTTGCTAGGAAGTAACTTTGTAGCGCTTCACAAAACCGATCCAACTGACTGGATAACCTATTGGCCGGGAATTAACCCAGGTCCACCAGGGCTTGAATGGTCAAGCAACCGAGCGAAGGTATCGGTTCAAATGGATGAAAGCAACCTTGACAATAAGGAGCTTGCCTCAAAACAACAATCTCTGGTGAACCAACTAGACGGGATGATTCCGTCGTGGATGAGTTTTCAGGTCGGTGTTGGCGTGTCCTTTTTGGCAGGTGTTGGTATTGTAGGAAAGACAATCGTATGACGTTTCCAATTCAAAAACCGGGTGGCTGGACGGACAACCTTGATACCATTACGGGTCAGCAGATCACGAACATTGATGTCAACTTGCACCGGGCTTTAGATGGTACCTCCGGTGGCTCTTACACTCCAGCTGCGCCCATAGTTGTTGGGGGGACAGGGGGACTCGACATTCAAAATGGTGTCAGCACAACGATGACTGGCCCCATTACGCTTCAGGGCGCAGGGGCGCACATTCTGTATAGAATCGACCGCACATCGATTATCCCCACGGCGGCCCCCTGGTCAGGAACAATAGACACATCCAGTGATATCTACCTCGTTGGAGCGCCGTGCGTAAACACGGTATCGGTGGGCATTAACATCACAAACGGTGCGATGGAGATCCCCACGGAGGGGCAAAGGCTTGTTATCCGAAAGTATCCAGACATTGTTAACGACACTACGGCCCTAACGCTTCATCAGGACACGTGGGCTGGAACCCAAATTCTATCTCTCCCGCCACTCAACACGTTGGCTGCTCCAGCGGGCAACGGGTATGTAGATGCTGAGCTTGTGTTCAATGGAACATCTAGCTTGTGGGAAGTTGTCCGCTGTCACTCTCAGTGTACGCCATGACGTTTCCACTTGTAAAACCAGCTGGTTGGACGGATGGCGTTGATCCGATCACAGCTTCGGAGATGTCCACGCTGGACGCAAACCTTGCCTCTGCGATAGATGGCCACTCGGGCGGATCATACGCGCCATCTGCCGCTCTCCAGATAGGCGGCTCTGGCCTGGAGATAAGCAATTGCGCAGCCCATCAGGTTCGTGGAAATTACTCACTCAACCATGCCAAGGCGGCCATCAAGTACCGGGTTGACCGGACAACCGTGAACCCGGCAACGGCGACAGAATACCGAATCGACACATCTAATGATATTTACATCACATCGGGGCCTGCAACAGTTGCCCTGGTGAAGGTTGCGCTCAACGTTTCAGCGGATGGCTATGTTGCCCCAGCTGACGGGGCACGTATTATCTTTCGGAAGCACGTAAACATCCCTGGCCCACAGACAGACCTGATGACGATTGATATTTACAACGATGACACCGCCGCATCATCTTTGCTTGCCAGCTTTGTTGGCCTTTCGCTTATTGGGGCGGCAAACCCTTACATTACGGCAACGTTTTTGTTTGATGCCATTGCTGGAGAATGGACTGTAGAGAGCGCTGAACAGCGCGTACAGATGTGAGATATGAGCGTTGATTGTATCCCCCAGTATCCGGTCGCCTCTGAGGAACTAACCCTTTCGCTGTCTGCGGCGACTGGTACAAAGTTTGGCTTTGAGCTGACGAGCGCCCCCTCTACCAGCACTCTAACCAACGGGCTCTTGTTCATCGATAAGCCCGTTGGTTACTCTTACCCAGCGTCCCCCCTCCTGGGTGCTTCGGAAAAGGTTCTGTCCTCAACGTTCACCCCGGATGTGGCGGGTGAATACACCTTTAAGGCATACGATATGCGTGAGGTGGTTGGGACGCCTGCCTTTGGTGGCGACCCAAGTGGGGAGACTCGCTATGAGTTGCTGGGGACTCAGACGGGCACTGTCAAGGTGGGTGCCCTTATGGAGCTTCCCATTGCAACGACTGATGGGAATGGTGGAACTCTTCAGCTGCGCGTTGTTGGTGAATACATTAGGGGCGCATCTTTTGTTGATCATCTTACAGAGACTGGAAGGCTGGCAGCTTTGCAGGATGACGTTGTGACATCACTGGCTAATGTAGTTGGCAAGTCGATTGATGATGCTTCGACTGACTTTCTTCCCGCATTAAAAGAGCTGAGAGACAAGTATAACGGCGAACCTCTGGTGAAAACTTCGGTGGGGGCAACCTCTGGGCACAGGGCAAGGGGAGGCAATGGCCGCGTTCATTTTGCCCCAGATACTGTGAATGTTCTCAATGCTGGGATCCCGTTCTCGCTAAAGTTTGCGGTAAAGCTGGTGAACGACCTGCGAGAAAAACTATTGGGCCACCTAGAGGACTCCATGAAGTACGCGGTACCGGCAGCGGTTGCCGCGCCGTATAACCAATGGGACTCTTTCTGGCACTTCACCGCTGAGGACCAGACGAACTCCACCTCTCCTGTTTACACCACGGTTGGAAGCGCAAGGGGAACTCCTGGGGCAGACACCACTACAACCCCCATCGTTGACTCGGCCATCGACCTTCCTACTGCGACAGTTCTTCTCTGTGAGCTTCGGTGGCGAGTGTTTGATCGCCACATTCGGCTTGGGCACGGCCCGGCGTCAGACCACCCTTGGTTAAGTCAGGACATGTCATCTGCTCCTCATATCAACTTCCAGCCAGAGCTGAGTCACGATGAGTTAGATCAAACGGGCAAGTCTCCAATCGACCATATTATTATAGATTATTTGGATACCATGGTCCGCATGGACCCGAACTTCACCCCGCCAGCTGCCGAGGGCGCTGGCATGACCAACATGGCCCACAAGTACGGCTTCGTTATTAAGAGCTAAGTTATGGCATCACCAGCATTCAAGATCAACGGGAGCGCAACGCCTGCCTCAGTGGCTTCGGGGGGAGCTGTCACAGCAGTCCTAGACAGCATCGACGGGGTGGTAACCGTGGCGTGGTCGATCATCCGCACTGACGATACGTCAGCCACGACAGATTATACGTTGGTGCAAAGCGGGTCTGTCGGCCAGCAGTGCGCAACGACGGCACTAACAGACGGGAAGTCGGCAGCCCTTCAGTGCATTGTCAACGGAGGGATAGACCCACAAACGGGGCTCCCCTCAAGCACGATGACGGCCGTCGCGAAGTTCTACGTGCCCACAGCGACCGGCTACATGGTCCTCAACGCGGGGGAGTTCACAGACGGCAACAACGAATCTAGCTCCACCTTCGGAGCCGTCCTTCCGGTAAATTCATCCATCCGAGAGGCAGGGCTCGCCGGCCCCCCATCGGGAGCTGCTGGCGGTCAACTATCTGGTACCTACCCAAACCCAAGTGTTGCTGGTCTAACAGAAACGTCTGGCCCAACAGCTCTTGCGTTGGGAGCAGTCGCTGACACTGAGTTCTTGGTCCGCTCCGGCGCAACTATCGTTGGATCTGCCGGACCTGCGCCAAGTGGAGCTGCTGGCGGTCAGCTCTCGGGAACATATCCCAACCCAGCAGTCGCTGGTTTAACAGAAACGTCTGGCCCAACAGCTCTTGCGTTGGGAGCAGTCGCTGACACTGAGTTTCTGGTTCGCTCCGGCGCAACCATCGTGGGGTCTGCTGGACCTGCTCCAAGCGGCGCTGCCGGTGGCCAGCTCTCGGGGACGTACCCCAACCCAGCCGTGGCAGGGTTCACGGAGACATCCGGTCCAACCGCTTTGACAGTAGGAGCGATTGCTGACGGTCAAACCGTCATGCGCAGCGGAGCCACCTTCATCGGCTCGTCGTTGATTACGATCACCCCTGTCGTCACTACGTTCACAACGAATTGCACGCTCGGGAGTGTCTTCTATATGACCATGACTGGTGGCGCGGATACCCTCGCCAACCCGACAGGGCTACAGAACGGCTCCACTTATGTTTGGGTTATTGAGCAGAACGGCGCAGGCGTTGGAACGCTGGCCTACGGCGCACTCTTCAAGTGGCCAGGCGGCACCGCGCACACCGTGACGGCTGTGGTCAGTGCCATCGATATTGTTTCAGCCGTGTGCCGTGGCGGAAACCTTTACGCAGTAGGGAATGCGAACTTCTCATGAGCCCCCTACCTCACCCCGTTGGGCTTCTCGCCTCGTCCGCTGCCGCCCCCGCGTGGGCTAACGACTACTCTGGCTGGTTCGACGCGGGAGACGATTATCTCGAAGGCAGCACTACGCTTCTCAACTTCGATTCCACTGACTCTTGGTCTGTAAACCTCTGGTGCCGCACGGACACTATATCGCAGAATGCGTACCTGGTATCGAAGATCGACGCGGCTGGAGTTAACGCTGGTTGGGGCGTGGGAATATATCAAGATCGGCCGATCATGGTCTTCATCCACGATCTGGGAGCCGGCTGGCAAGTCGAGCGCGGGGCAGCGCCGTCCACGGGCTACTTGTCGAACGATTGCTGGCACATGCTCACCTACACTTACGACGGCTCGGAAGACGTGACTGGAATGAAGATGTACGTCGATGGCGTAGAGGTGGGCTCCTACACTAACTATGCGAACAACATCCAGAGCCCATCAACGAGCACAGGCGCGCTACTGGTCGGCAGTGAAGTCATAGCCAAGGGCTCGTCGTTCTACGGTGGATACCTGGATGAGATTAGCGTCTACAATACTGAGCTGAGCGCTGGTAACGTTACAACCTTGTTCAACCTTCAGGATTATGCGCAGGGCAAAGCATACGACATCAGCGCTTTTGCCGGCATTCAAAGCTATTGGCAGATGGGCGATCACGCGAGCGACAGCTTCGCGGCGGGGGGCACAATCCACGACACGGCAGGTAGCAACAATTTGACTTGCCGGAACACCGTCGTGGGCAACAAAAACACGTCGAACAGTTCCGAGTGGTCCAAACTCGTCAGTCTTGAGCTTGACGGCGTTGACGATTACGCGAGCGCGCAAGCCCCCATGGTGATTGATCACAACACCGCATTCTCGATCTCGGCGTGGTTTAAGACCGGCGCTCCAAGCTACGCATGTATTCTCAGCAAGCAAGTCAATTGGGGAACGTATCGCGGCTGGAACCTATTTCTGCACAGCACGGGTGAGCTTCGACTTGAGATGACCAGCAGCGGCGCAAACTATCTCGACGTTTATACCCTCGGCAATCAATACAACGATAGCGACTGGCATCACGTGCTTTGCACGTGTGATGGGACAGGGACAGCCGCCGGCATCACAATGTACGTTGACGGCGCGTCTGTCGCGCTCACTACGCTGAGCAACAACCTATCTGGCAACACGCTGCTTAATTCCGAAAACGTGCAGCTAGGGGCTCGCGGCAGCTTCCTTGCTGACATGTACTTCCCCGGCAACATCGACGAAGTGAGCGTCTACTCAGCTGCACTCACGGCCGGCGACGTCACGGCGATCTACAACGGCGGAACTCCTGTTGACATCTCGGCGCTCGCAGCAAGCTGGGCGCACATTCATACATGGTGGCGTCTTGGCGAGGGTCAGAACGACACCGGCAGAACGCCTGGGAAGATCGCAGCGGGTGGGACTCCGGCAAACTATCTACAGTGTTCAAATATTGCGAACGACCAGTTCGTCAATGATACTCCACCATGAGCTGGTTAAGAAAAAATGAGCGATGTTCTTTCACAACTGGGTTTGGCGGGGGCCATAATCTCAGCAACGATTATTTTGTTGCGTGAGATTAGAAAAAACCAAGCACCACACATACCGCCACCGCCTGTGCTTCCGCACGTCGATACGTCGCCCAAGCAGACGATTAAGCCAGCTTCGGCAAATGGGCGCGTCCAGAGGCTAGAGGACAGGACAGAGAGCAGGTTCGAGCGTATTGAGGGTAAAATACAAGCTCAAACAGTCCAGCTCGACTGCATGACGAAAGAGCAATTTCAGACACGCTCGCTCGTAGAGCGCCAAGGTGGTAAACTTGATGCAATACTTGAAGTATTGAAGCACAAAAAGGATTGAGAAGATGAAACCGTTTTACAAGTCTCGTAAGTTTTGGACAGCCATTATCACTGCCACGTGTACTGTGATCGCTTATTACAAGAACCCAGATCTAGCTAAGATGCTGGCCGCTGTCGGAGCCACCCTCATCGGTGGCTTTGGGCTAGAAGACCACGGAAAAGCTAAAGCATCCCTTGGTGAGTGAGGAGATAGAGGTGTCAATCGTGTTTCTGCGTATGGGTAAGATCATCCTTCTTGTCGGCTTGATGCTCATTGTGGCGGGGTGCCTCCCGTCGCAGCTGAAGACAGCTACACTTACCGCAAACTCGATTGCCACCTTTGCCGATGCCACACATGACGTGCTTGCGTTTCAATACAAGAGCGAGCAGGAAGAATGTGTTCAGTCGGCAACCAAAAAAGAAGAGGCCATCTTCTGCGTCTCCGATGTTCGCAAGAAGTACAAGCCAGCCTGGGACTACTACAAGAGGCTAAGGCGAGCGTGGATACTGCTGGGCTCAGCAATCCAGGCTGCGAAGATAATGAAAGACCCCAACGACCCAAGGCTAATCCCGGCACTTGCAGAGGTTGTTAAAGCACAAGAGGGGTTCAAGGATGTTACTGAAGCGCTGGAGGTGGCACAATGAATCCGCTTGGATGGGTAACCCTGTTTGCAAACTTCGCAGGTGTTGCGAAAGATCTTGTTGACCAGTTTGCAGAAAAACATCCTGAGCTTAGAGCTGAGCCAAAAGAGCCAAAAGACGCTCAAATAGATAATGTGATTGATGAGATGATCCAGTCGAAGTTCCCGAAAGAAGATTCGACAGATCACGAAAGTTGACACAGAACGCTAAAGTACGACAAACTGCCGAACCTATATGGTTCGTAGCATTGCGGTAATTGCTTGGGCGATTGGATTAAGCCAACCGTCACTTCCTCAGACCACCAAGACTTCTTATGCGAAGGTGGTCAAAGAGGTTTCTAAGAAGCACAAGATAGATCCATTCACAATCGTGGCCATTGGGTGGCACGAGAGTAGGTGGCGCTCGGTTGTCTCAAAGGACGGCGAGGACTACGGGATTATGCAGATCCGAGCGCGGTACTCCAAGGGGTGCCGTAAAGACCTCAAGTCGAAGTCTTGCGCTCAAGCGAAGGCAAGACTGCTCAATCCGCACTACAACATTCGACGTGCCGCGAACCACATCAACGAATGGAGAAAGACATGTCGGAAACTGACTCGGCGGCCAGCGTTATTTCATCGGTGGCTTCACGGCTACGGCGGGATGGGAAACCTGAAGAGGGGGATCATATGCGGCCAGAAGAAGAGGCGGGGCAAGTGGCGCGACTTACCAAAACGGAAGTTGCTGCTACGAATCATGAACTATCGCAAAATGCTCATCCGCAAACAGCCGTGAAGCCTAGCTGGGGCTCCAATGCCAGCTTGCCACTGAGCGAAGTTGAGCGAGCCATCCTGCGCAGGGTGCAGGTGATGGGTGACGCGGTTGGGAAACAAGATGTACCACCCGATATCGTTGACTTCATGAGTCGAGCAAAGGTTGTATTCCTCGACCACAACAACCAGCGGGTTTCTTTTTCTCGCGTGGTGATAGCTTGGGAGGAATGAGCAATGGATGAGATTGTTATGTCAGTTGCGTCCTTCATGATGGGCGTTTCAGCGTTCCTTGTCTCAAGGTACCTTTATGGCCACTTTGCCACAGCTGGTCTGCCGAAAGACATGATGCAGTGGCACGCGGAGGTTGAGCATGCCTGCTGCGAGGTCATTCGAGCCCGGATCTACGTGGCAGAGTGCGAGAAGCGGCTCATGGACCTATCGGGCACCGTGCCAGCCGACTTTAACGCAACCCTGTTTGCTGCTCCTGAGCTTGCTAAGATTACTGAGGATGCTCTAGTTCGACGAGCCGAGGCCGATGGCGTCTTCCCAGAAAGACGGTTTGACGACGTTAAGCCACTGCCAGATAACGTGGTTACTGTTGATAATCACGAGTGGGTAGCTGGCCAGTTGCTCAAGAAAGTAGGATCATGAAGGGCAGCGTTTTCATTAAAGCTCTACCTAAAGAAGCGGGGCAAGACAGGGAAGATGCCATTCTCCAAGCCGTTAACGCGGGGCATGCCATCGTGTGCTTCACGCCGCTGGAAATTTCAGAGGGAGGACACACTCTTCGCCTGGATGTCGCTATGGATGCGGTTAAGATCGGAGAGCAAGGGGATTGCGTCAGGGTCGCAGCCAATTCGCTTACGCAGCAAAAGATTGCCGATCATCTCGGGTGCCTACTTCCGACTGCTAAGATCTGCGACCTCATCTGGAAGCGAGTCTTAGACGGCAACGGGGTCAAGCTCACTCCACACACCCAAACTCCTGATAGCCACATGTCTGATACGAACAGATTCGTGGAACACAGTGAGGCCATCGACAAGCAGCGCGACGGCAGGTGTGGACTTCTGTGGCCAGTCGGCAAGGTATTTGCGCTCAGCAAGAAGGTAACCCCAGGTAAGTGCGCGAATTATGGTTGGCATGTCACGAGTGGTAGCAAGTTCTCAGGTGTGACCCCAGGTGTCATAGTGCTACAGCCCCTAGCCACAGCACACTCGGATACATTCACGGACTACAGCCAGCTGTGTGGCGGTCTGGTGAAAAAGGTATGTTACTTGGATGGTGAAGAAACCGATCTTGCTCAGGTACTAAAAGACCCAAGTTTGTGCAAACTGGTTAGTACAGAAGGTCCACTAGATGCCTTTATGTACCGGAAGTCGCCAAAGCCAGAAGAGCCCGTCACTCCAGATACTCCCGATTGGCGCTCACCGCTCAAGAAGGGGATGCAGGGAAGCGATGTTGCTCGAATGCAGGCGCTTCTCATCTCGGCTGGATATGGCCTTGACCCCTACGGTGCAGATGGCGACTTCGGCAACTTGACCGAGATGAAAGTAAAAGACTTTCAAGCGAACGAGGGCTTGGTTGTCGATGGCATTGTAGGCTCTAAGACGATGGCAGCTCTTCAGGGAGCACCAGAAACGATGCCGTCACCCCCACCAAGTGGAACCGGTGACGATACGATATCCGACTTGGTTGATGTGTTTATCGAAGCGCGCAACTACACGAAAGTATCAAGAACTGATATCCGAGGAGTTGTTTGCCACAGCACCGAATCTGGACCCGATAGCGCACTCGCTGTCAGCCGCTGGTTCTCAGGTCCGTCTGCCCCAAAGGCAAGCGCTCACTTTGTTATTGACCGCAACAACACCGTCCAGTGCGTTCCAATCCCAGCAGTTGCCTGGGCAGCTCCGGGGGCAAATCGCCACTTCGTTCAGATCGAGCATTGCGGATATGCAATGAAGAGCAAGTGGCTGGAAGAGGAGTCAGAAACCCTGCACCGGAGCGCCAAAGTGATCGCTGCGATCTGCCGAGAGTACGACATCCCAGTTGAGTTCCTAAACGAAGCCGACCTGAAGGCCGGTAAAAAAGGGATCACTACTCACTACCGAGTGACCAACGCATTCAAGAAAAGTACCCACGTAGACCCCGGTGGCCCCGAAGACAGGAACTGGCCGCTTTCTGAGTTCCTTGACATGATTAGAACGTACCTTTAAAATCTACGTCCCCCTATAGAGTCCGTGCGGATTTCCCGTGCGGGCTTTTTTTATTCCATGGGGTCGAGCAAAACTTCGTTAGCGCCATATAGTTCCACAATGCGATTCACAACCGTATGCAGTTCGTCAACCATATCTTCAAGGTTGGTTGCTGGCAGCCAGGTGGGAACAATGGCAATAAAAATCTGACGCCTCATTTCTGCGGCCAGGTTCTCCTTGGCTCTAATCTTCTCCATCTCAATCCGGTGGCGGGCGCCAATGGTTTCTTGTCTCATCTCTGTTTCTTTCATGGTCTTTCAGCCAGCCTCGTTCCTACAGGTCGCCAAAGTCGAGCTGATGAGTCTCGCTCTTATTCGGTTCGCTCTTATTCGGCATCGACTCTAGGTCAACAATAAGCAGGTCCTTTGGGATATACCTGCCGCCAGTGGTCTTGCAGCTTGTGCATTCTAGGGCTGGGCGCACTATCCCATTTGACATTGTTTCTTTGACAGCTATGCAGTCGCGGCTTGAGCAGTTCGGACATGTCCGGTGCTTGCCAAACCATATCCTACGCTTCAAAACGCGAACGGTATCGGCGTCTAGGTCATCTCTGTTCGCAATCATAGCAATCACTCGCCTCCTCAAAAATTAACTGTTCTTTTTCTACCCACCACTGCCTAGCCCAGACATACGACTTCTGGCCACGTGCAAGTTCGTCACCATCCTTGATGACGCTGCGTGGAACCCAGATCCAATCGCCGTCATCGCCTTTGAGCATGACGGCTTTTTTTGTAGCTTGTATGACATCCCATAGGCCACACGGGATGTAGTCACTTCGACTCACAAGCTAAACATTATCACGACAACCAGAACAAGCCCGAAGCCCAGCACGATACCGTTCATGGTTTCTTTCAGCAGATGCTTCACCTGTAACTCCCTCTTCCATTCTTCATTGCTGAACCTCCAGTGTTTCCGTGGCGATGTTGACCAGCTAAGGTCTTCGCTCATTTCGCCACCTTCAGCTCCCACGTTCCATTTGCCCTGTCAGCCCGCGCCATCGCAGCGTCCAGTTCCGCTTCCGCGTCAACGAAGTCACAGTACGCTTCCCAATATCGCTGGCTCCCAGGGCATTCAGCTTCTATGGCTTTCAACTCTCTGAACCTTTTGGATCTCTCTTCTGCCGCTTCAATCAACCTCATAGCCCCAGTTCTCAACTACTTTCCGACACTCTTTGCAGATCGGCTGCTTCGTGGGAGACGGCCTTTCAGGAAGCTCACCACCACAGGCGGTGAGATATATAATCTTACCATCTGGTGAATATTCGATTCTCATTAGGTAGTGAGACTCTTGGCCGAACTCAATCTCACAGAGAGGAAGGGCTAGGGTTGCAAGGAACTCGAACGGGACGACTCCCCCGAAGCGTACAGCGCCGTACAGTAGCCGGTCAATTAAGACTGAGACTGCACGACGCTGCCCATTGCTCTCTCTACTTCCCGAGCGCATTGCTAGCGAGCTTGCTTGCCCGCTCGGCTTCTTCTTTGCTTGTTGCATATCGAGTGTTCCTTCGCTCTCCAGCCTGAAACACCTTCCCGTTGCCCTTCAAGGAGGCAATGGCTTTTTTGACAGCTGCCCGTGGGAGCCGCGTCATATCTGCCACTTCGGTAATGGTAACGCCAGACATGCTATCAACAGCTTTGTATACCAAGTCCTGCGGATCTCCGGAGCGCAAAGGTTGCCTTTTTGGTTTACCGTTCGCTTTCCGTATTGATGGGTGAGAAATGACAGGCTTCGTGACTAACGATGCAGGGTCACGGTTCAGCACAAGTGAGATGAGATCTTCGTCGCTTTTTGCGCGAATAACATCAGCCAGTTCTTTTTTAATTGTATTCATAACAGTCTCCTAAAATGGAATCTCATCGTCATCGGGAGTTTCAGCATGCCCAGCTTGAGCTGGAACCTGCTCTTGTAGCTTCATTGTGCGCCCTCGCATTTTTTCGGCAAAAGACGCTTTGTCCCCGTCTCCCATGGAGTTTTTTGTTTTGGGTCCAGTGAGCGGGTTGACCCACTGAACTCGCTGCGTTGTTACCCCTTGGTAGGTGTCGTTATCGATTGTCAGTCTAACCTCGGAGCTTCCGAGCCCCGAAAGAACCGAGACATCGCCACCATCCCACCCGGCGTCCAGTAGCGCCTTGAGAGTGCGATCAGCCGTTTTCTCCGAAAAGTATCCCCACCATGTGATGAACTTTCCTGAGTCTGGACCTTCGAGAAGTTCAAACCTGACGGCAACTTGCTCATTACCATTTGTTGAGTATCCCAACTCTCCGTCGAGCGCCTTTGCTCGAAATTTACCAACCGTATAATTCATTACTCAATTTTTCCTTTCATCCAATTCACAAGAATGGCCATTTTGGCCTTGTCTTTTCCTTCTCTGGCTTTCTTGAAGCCGGCCTCAATAGTGGCCTTGAGGCTTTCGTCTTCTATTTGCCCAAGGAGCGTTTCGTAACGCTCCCCAAGATCCTCCTGACCTTTGCTCAGCGCAGCGTCAAGTTCGGACCATGATAGGGGCATTTTTGAGGGCAAGCCCTGCCGGTTCTTTGCGTCGTAAGCAGCTCGTCTTTCGGTATAGATAACCCGAGCGCCATTGTCGATTCCCTTGACTCTGCCAGCAGTCTCCCTGGTGAACGTCTCGTAATTGGCAAAAAGAACACAGTCGGCCCATTCGCGAACTAGGGCAGCTGCCTTCTTTTCCATCTTCATTTCGTAGCGGTCATAATCGTCGCCCTGCGGGTTTTTAAATAACTTGATCACGCTATGGCCCAAGAGGATGATCCTCATGCTCCGCTGTTTCCGGAGGGCATCTAGCTTGTGCAAGAACACGCGCCACTGGTCAACTGCCGTGACGTACCCCTTGTGATAGCCGTAATCCTCAATATTGGACTTACCGTCCCGCTTACACACAAAGTCCCAACAAAGCGGCTCTGCCCAATCAATGGTGTCCAGAACAAATGTTTCATAGTCGTGGCTTTCGTGGATAAGAGTTTCTACTGCTCCAAGAATATCTTCCCACCCCGAAGGCTCAGGAAACCGACTAACGTCAAGCCTCGCTGTGCCATCTTCCGAGCCAAGGAAAATTGGCTTTGGCGCTTCTCCCGCAGTGGAACTCTTGCCTATGCCGTCAGGTCCGAAAAGTACAATTCGATCAGGGAGAGAGAGTTTCCCACCCACAACGTTCTTCAAACTCATTCTATTGCTCATGACAATTCCTCGTGTTGCGCACCCTTCTTCATAAACCTAGCGTCGTTGCTAGGATCGCTAACCCCGGTACAAGCGTCAAAAAACTCGCATTCCCGGTTGTACATCATGCACGAGTCGCTGTTCCGGGGGTAACGACTCGTCTGCATGGACCCCTTAATCATGTGAGCTTGCTGATAGAGATCGTGCTGTGCCTCTAGTAGCTCATGCTCCAAGCGGACCACAGTACCCCGTTGGTAATACTTGTCCGGATTATCCGCGATGTGAGCCCTAAGTCTTTCTCTGTAAGCCTCTGGCTCCTCATCTGACTCGTGCTGACTTTTCCAAAGTTTTCCGTCAGCTTTGTACTTTCTCTTTTCCTCCGGCGTAGCCTTAAAGGGCTTAACCTTTGGTTTTCCAATCACATCGTACATGCACTCTGTGACGCCCTCGGCAATCAAGTAATTACTAACCTGAGTGTCGAGCACAAGTCGCCTCCAGTACGGACTACCCGGAGATATGTCAGCAGAACTTGTCTTGTGCTCGACAATGAGAGAGAACAGTCTTACATCCACTTTCCCGTTGAGTCTGAATCCGTGCATCGCGTGGCCCGTATCGGGATTTTTTATTGGCACGGAAAACTCTTTCTCCACCTCCTGAACAAACTCCCTTTCGGGAGAGTCCAACCACCTTATGTCGTATCCCCTCAAAAGCTCCTGGGCTTTCACTGCCTCAAACTCGTCCAACGCATGAGCGGCGAGGGTTGCTAAGATCTCCTCCATCGGAGCCTTTGACCACCAAGCGTTCAGACCGAGGTGAACAAGAGTTCCGAACCTTAATGCCTCTGGCTTGTCGATCAAAGAGTAAAGATCGACGTAGCGATGTTTGTATAGTCTTGCGCAAGTACGATATGCGCGAGAAGAAGAAGTTGTGATAATCTTCATTGTTGACCACCTCCACTGGTCAAGCCCTGCTTATGCGGGGCTTTTTTTATTTCAAAGCTCCACGCTGATACCTACCAAAGCCCCGCTGCTGTATTCCCGCATCGTGCAGCCTGCCCCTCTCTTTAACGATGGCATCAGCTAGCTCTTCGTCAGACTTAACTAGCCGCAGTAACGTGTGGTAGTGGCAACCCAACCTCTTTGCAGTGTTTCGCATGTTGCCATTGCATTCCGAGAACACTTCTAACACATGCTCACGGGCAGCCTCCGGGTCATATAAAAACCGAACCTTTATGTTTGTAATCGCCATAAGAGAATCCTAATCACCGCAGTAATACATGTCAACTGCATTTTCAGGTTGCCATACGTTGCCATACGTTCCTTCATGGTTTTTAATAAAAGTTTGTTTACCCCGTTGACACACCTGTGAGTTGGATATAGGTTCTCTTGTGAAGGGAGTGGAGATGAGCAACAATGTACCTGACGACTGGTATACGTTTTACAGTTCGTGCGAAGATTGCAACAAGATCGTTCACGCCAGCGAGGGTGAGTGTGAGTGCCGACTGAGCAACCCGAAGTATAGTAACCGGCCATGGCTTGAAGACAGTGGTTACGAGTTCTATTATGACGAGTGGACAAAGGTGGTGAGCCAGTGTGAGCACGTTGCTCGAAGAGATCACTCCGATGGTGCGATTAAAGCTGGCCAGCGCTACAGCGTAATGCGGACCCGAGTGGTGAATGACGAAACTGGAAAGAGCACTCATCACACATCGAAAAGGGTGGTGCAGTGAAGTCACCCATTGCTCGACTGTCAGCCGTCACTAGGGTTTTTAAGATCGCAAAACGTGTTGGCGCAACTGATGTTGCTGGGCCAAGCGGCCTGTCGTCACGAGCGCTCCAGCAGGCGAGGCTTTTGGCGATGGATGCGAACGCTCTGAGGGATGATGTGGACGACGCCACGATTGCTGGATTGGAAGCTGGTCGAGGTGGCTGGAGCTGCAATTTGTTAGATGTCACGGTGCCCGAGGTGGGTGCTGTTAAACAGGGAGAGAAGTAGGCATGGGAGCGAAGAAGGAATTAGAAAGAAAGCTGGAGAAGGATGTGAAGAAAAAGACAGAGTGGGTGTCTGTCCGCGTCCCAATTATTGGGGTGTCTGACTTGGTTGTGTGCAACAGAAGTAACTGGTTCAAGTAAGGGAAAAGAAAATGGCAACACGAAAAAAGACTGCGAAGAAGACTGCGAAGAAAGCGACATTGAAGGCTCTACCTCCGATGGATTACAGCAAGCCACAGAAGGTGGAGATCCCGGCAATCGGGCTCCATCAAGTGCGGATTCCTATCGCTGGCATCAGCGAGTTGGTCACGCACAACTGGAACGAGAAGGCGAAGGGACAGATGCGAGCGAAGCAACAGGGTCAAGCTAAGCTCAAGAAGGATCCAAAGGTTCCAGAAGAGTGTTTTGAGGGAGCGAAGTACCTGGACGAGGAAGGTAACGACTGCGTTAAAGCGTCGTTTTTCAAGGCAGCCATGGTAGGTGCTGGTCGGTTTATGGATGGACTCAACATGCGTCAGCTCAAGATGAGCTTGTTCGTGCAAGGTGACCTCGTTCCGTTGAATTTTGAGTCGTGCGAAATGAGGGAAGATATGGTGCGTCTATCAACTGGGGTTGCGGACATGCGGTATCGACCTGGATACAAGAACTGGAAAACCGAGATCGTGATCGAGTATCCGCCCAGCGAAATCAGCTTGAGTCAGATCTTGACGCTCGTTCGGCTTGCGGGACAGCGAGTGGGGATCTGCGAAGGGCGACCGGAAAAGTCTCCAACGCTCCAGTGGGGTCGGTTCGACATCGACATGAAGCGAGCTGGTAAGACTATCGTGTCTGAGCCGCTGGGCACTTCAAAGAAGAAGGTGGCGTAATGGGCAAGCTCCAAGCGAAACCAGGATCTATGGTGAGCGAGGAGGCAGCGAACGATGTCGGTGGCGTATGGCAAGAGCTGTACGCCACCGGCAGGCGTAGCGCTGCTGATTTGCTGGAAGCGGCGCGTGACCCAGAGTCGCCTGCCCATAAGCACTTTGAGTGGGACGATTCAGTAGCTGCTGAAAAGTTCCGTTTGAGTCAGGCGAAGAAGTTCATTCGCTCGCTTGAGATTGTGGAGTCACCGCACTCGAAAGAGGCTGTTCGAGGGTATTGGAAAGTCCCAGAAACTAACCAGTACAAACATATTGATGAGGTGGTAGAGATTCCGAATCTCTTAGAGCAGCTCATTAGTCAAGCGAGGCGCGATCTTGATCGATGGTCAGCACGTTATGCTCAGCTCCGAGAGATCGGAGAACTGCATAACGTGTTTGAAGCCATCGACAAAGCTGGCTAGGCAGGCGTGGCAGGCGAGGCAGGGCCTGGCAGGGCAGGGCAACGCGAGGCGAGGCGAGGCGTGGCTGGGCGCGGCAGGCGCGGCTGGGAGGGGCGAGGCGCGGCGGGGTCTGGCACGGCTTGGCTCGGCTAGGCGTGGCAGGCGCGGCTGGGAGCGGCGGGGCGAGGCACGGCGCGGTGCGGCCCGGAACGGCAGGCTTGGCTAGGCTGGGCGTGGCTGGGCATGGCACGGCTTGGCGCGGACTGGCGTGGCAGGCGAGGCTTGGCAGGCCGGGCCTGGCAGGGCAAGGCAGGGCGCGGTCAGGCACGGCTAGGTGGGGCGCGGCACGGCAGGCGTGGCAGGCGGGGTATGGCAAGGCATGGCAAGGCAAGACCGGGCGCGGAACGGACTGGCGTGGCAGGCAGGGCATGGCGAGGCACGGCAGGGCACGGCGCGGCGGGGCGGGGCAGGCTTGGCAAGGCGTGTCCTGGTCTGGCAGGGCGCGGCACGGCGCGGCTTGGCGTGGTCAGGCAGGGCAGGCAAGGCAGGGCACGGCAGGGCGAGGCTTGGCTCGGCAAGGCATGGCAGGCGGGGCTAGGCATGGCGGGGCACGGCGGGGCGATGCACGGCAAGGCGAGGCATGGCAGGCTAGGCGGGGCGTGGCGGGGCAAGGCACGGCACGAGACGGCGCGATATGGCATGGCAGGCGGGGCAACGCGGGGCATGGATCGGCATGGATGGGATGGGCTTGGAATGGCAGGCGGGGCATGGCAAGACTGGTGGGGGGTTGACAGCGATGGTGACCCTGCTTATGTTTTCAGTAGGAGGCTAGATGAAACTTAGAGAATACCAAAAGTACGGTGTAACGAAGGTTTTTCAAAACAATCGCGAGCTTGGCGTAAAGCGTCAGGTGCTCGTTTCTCCAACTGGTTCAGGTAAGGGGGTTATGGGTGCCGCTATGGTGCGCAGCGCTCGTGCGGCTGGAGTGAAGGTTTTGGCCATTGCCCACCGAAGGGAGCTTATTGACCAGTTGTGTGAGAAGTTTGGTTCTGATGCAGCTGCGATCTGCCCTGGTTTTGATCGCAACCCCGAAGCACCGGTTCAGGTGGCTACCATTCAAACTCTACTGGCTAGTGGGATTCGCCCCGAGGCTGGCTTCGTTCTTTGGGACGAGTGTCACCACGTGCCTTCAGACGAGTGGGGCGGGGTATTGGATGACTACAGCGATGCGAGGGTGGTGGGCCTAACTGCAACTCCATCGCGATCTGACGGGCGTGCTCTTGGAGATATTTTTGAAGAGATGGTGGTTGCGGCCACATACAGTCAGTTGATCGAGCTTGGTCACATCGTGCCATGTAGGGTCTTTCAGGCCAAACAAGTCATGAAGTCATGTGAGCTGGCACTTGATCCTCTTGAGGCCATGAAGAAGCACGCAAGGGGAGGGTCATTCGTATTCTGTAAGGATGTGGAGCATGCCTATGATGTGGCTCTCAAGTTAAACCTGAATAACATTAGCTCGGCTGTTATTGAGGCCAACACGCCAGCTGATATCAGGAAAGCTGACTTGGCACGCTTCAGTGATATGTGGCTCGACGCCCTAGTTAATGTCTACACTCTGACAGAGGGCGTAGACGTCCCGGCTGCCGAAACTTGCGTCATCGCCCGCTCTGTGGGCCATCCCTCGACATACCTCCAGATGGCTGGGCGTGTTCTGCGTCCTGCTCCTGGGAAAACCGAGGCGGTTCTCATTGACTTGTCTGGAGCTAGTCTTCTTCACGGGTTGCCCACCGAAGATAGGAACTACAGCCTCTGTGGCAAACCGATTGGCCGCAAGAGTGATGTGGGCGTTCGGGTATGTATGGGTTGCGGCTACACCTACCTATCGGTTCCAGGCCCGTGTCCCAGCTGTGGCTTTGTGATGAAGCAAAAAAAGAAGGAGGTTAAGATATACGATTCGGAGTTGCGCGAGGTCTATGCCGGAATCGACACGCCTACCGCCTCGAAAGGCAAAGAGCTTCAGCGCCTGGTTCGACTTGTTGAATCAAAGAACTGGAACCTGAGTTGGGCCTTGAAGAAGTATAAGGAGCTGTTTTTTGAGTCGGCTCCTGTTTGGAGGATCCCGGTTGAGTCGCGCATCCGATGGTTTGATGAGATGGTGAGTTATGCCAGAAAAAATGGACACAAGAAGGGGTATCCGTATGCTCGTTACTACGCGCAGTTCGGATGTTGGCCGGAGTGGAGGTAGCAAATGCTAGCTAAGGAATTGCAGGATTTTTGTAAGAGTCAGGGGTTGACATGTCGCGGTATTATCAAAAAGCATCCAGATGGCATCTGCCTGGAAGACAAGTTGCGCCAAGCGATGGTATCTGTACTGGATGAACGAAACGCAGATACAGAACCAGATCAGGTTATCTGTCGGCCAGATGGACGGGGTTGTGATCTGGCGCAATGAGAGCGGGGTCGCAGAGCACCGTGGGAGATATGTGAGGTACGGGCTTCAGAAGGGAAGTGCAGATCTCATTGGGGTGCTAGCGCCAGAGGGCAGGTTTTTAGCCCTCGAAGTTAAGACGCCCAAGGGGCGCATCAGCAAAGAGCAGGAGCTGTTTCTTGCTCTGGTACGTAAACAGGGAGGCTTTGCGTGTGTAGTACGCAGCGTGGATGAAGCTGTGGCTGCAATCGGTAGAGCGAAGAAGGGAGAAAGCACATGAAGGATAAGGCGCAAGTAGAGGAAAGTTATAAAGCTGAGATGAGCAACATTGCGGAGTCGGTGAGAAAGTTAGCAGAACATCACAATTTGCGTGAGATTTGCGGCATTATGCACGGTCTGTGCGAGGTGGTTGCTGTCATTGCGCGCAAGAACGGCCTGGACTTCGAGGAGTACACTCGGTGCGCTCTTTGTGCCTGGGATTGTAGTTTAGAGAAGGAAGAAAACTGCTCAAACAAGAAGGACTGCTCATCGTGGAACTGACAATAACTCAACATCGCGTGTTGGTTGTTATCGCTATGCGACTCAATCAAGACACGTATTCACCATCGTCGCGAGATATCTGCGATGTGCTTGGTCTTGCTAGTACCAACGCCGTAGCTATCCACCTAAAAGCCCTGAAGAAGAAGGGCATGATCGCGTGGGAAGATCGACTCTCAAGAACGGTGCGACCAACGGACGAAGGCTGGGAATACCTCTTGGGGAGAGAGGTGGCTAACCAGAGAGTTGACCTTACCCGCAGTATTGCTGGTCGATTGAGAGCTTCTACTTGGCCGTGAGCACTACACAGTTGAACGTGCCCGCGTCCCTTCTGGATAAGGCTACGAAGCTATCTAAGAAGGGCTTCCGCGTCTTCCCGCTGCACCAGCCGGTGTCTCCGGGGGTGTGCTCGTGCCGCTTGGCACAGGACTGCGATTCTATCGGCAAGCACCCTCGGATTAAAAACGGTCTGAAAGGTGCGACTACCGACGAGAAGAAGATACGGGATTGGTGGACGAGGTGGCCAGATGCCAACATCGGCATTGCCACGGGTGGTGGGATGTTCGTTCTGGACATCGACTACGATAACGATGGCGACACATCACTTAAAAACCTTGAGGTGAAGCATCAGGACTTGAGTGACAATCACCCGAGGGTTTTAACGGGTAATGGTATTCACTATTACTTTAAGACTACCGTACCTGTTAGAAACTCAGCCTCAAAGATAGCTCAGGGCATAGATATCCGTGGGGATGGCGGGTACGTTGTGGCTGCTGGTAGTACGCACTCCAGTGGCGCGATGTACGATCATGATGTCGGCTCCGGCAATAAGCTGGACCTGCCGCCCGATTGGCTCATGAGTCTGATCGAGCAGGCGCGTGGGGCGACTGTACAGCCAACGGCGGGTAGCGCCGACTTCGTTGTTCAGGGAGGCAGAAACGACTTCCTGATTAGAGAGGCCGGTTCAATGCGGCACAGGGGGCACGATGAAGACATGATCTTCGCGTGCCTTTTTCAGATGAATCAGAAGAAGTGCAAGCCACCTCTTTCTGAAGCGGAAGTTCGTACTGTTGCAAAAAGCGCTGCGACATACGCGCCGGCCGCTGGTGCGACACCAACATCGTGGGCTCGTGAGCTAAAGGTTGATCGACAGGGGAACCCTAAGAAGGTTCCAGGCAATGCTGTGCTGTATCTAAGCAAGCACCCGGACTGGAAGGGTGTCCTAGGCTTCAATGAGATGAGGCAGCGTGTAGTCTGGCTAAAGTCAGCACCGGGTGACTACGGTATAGCCAAGCCATCTGTTGGCGAGCAGCTTGCTGATTGGCACACGGCGCACATACAACACTGGCTCGATAAGAACTTTGGTCTTTCCTATTCACATGAGGTGCTGCTTCGCTGCGTTGTGTCAGCTGCCCAAGTTAACCCTTTTCATCCGGTAAGAGAATACTTGGACTCTCTTCAATGGGATGGGGTTTACCGCCTTGAGAAGTGGCTAAGCACTTACATGGGTGCTGATGACAATCCTTATAATAATCTCATCGGCAGGTGCTGGCTCATTAGCGCTGTGGCGCGCGTCATGAAGCCGGGTTGCCAGGCAGATCATGTTTTGGTGTTGGAATCCCCGCAGGGTCGGGGAAAGAGCACCGGGATGGCAACACTGTTTGGCCATGGCTCCGATTGGTACATGGAGTCACTCCCAGACCTTACCGCTACGGGTAGCAAAGACGCCATGGCTGCACTCGCTGGACCATGGTGTCTGGAGATCGCTGAGCTTGATGCTATTCGAGGGAAGGCGAGCACGAAAACCAAAGACTTCCTCAGTCGAAGGGTTGATGAGTACAGACCAAGTTACGGAAGGTGCTACGTTCGCTATCCTAGGCAATGCGTGTTCGTGGGTACAACCAACCAAAAAGCGTGGCTTACAGACCCAACTGGCGGACGTAGGTTTTGGCCATGCAAGGTGAGAACAATCGACCGGGAAGCCATCGAGAGAGATCGCGATCAGATATGGGCAGAGGCTTATTCCCACTATGTGGACGGCGCTCCCTGGTGGCCCTCAGATGAGTTCACTGGAATATTGGAGAAAGAGCAAGAGTCGCGATTCGACGTTGATGCCTGGGAGGACATCCTATCCAGGTACTCCGGAACACGTAATGAAATAGATGTTGAAGAGCTTTACACAATCGGCCTAAGTATCGAAAAAGGCAGGCTAAGCCGCTCTGACCAAACGCGAGTTGGTAACATCATGGGGAGATTGGGATTCAAGAAGTCTCGCCCATATGTTAAGGGTATTAGAAAGACAATCTATAAGCGCGAGCAAGATTGACGCTGTTGATTACTAGCAGTCTTCCAACAGCCAGTAGGAATCCCTTCTTCAGTGGCTTTGGCTCCCCACCACTCCTGCGCAGACGGGGAGCCTTTTGATCTCAACCCCAAAGGCACTTTTCCAAAATGTGTTTTCACTATGACACACAAGGTCATACCAATGGGCTTCGAGGTCGAGGTTGGCTCTGGCTCTCTTAGGTATATTGTCACTGGCACCTTCGTTCCTGGGATGAAGCGCGGCCAGAAGCGCTACAAGGGTCAGCCAGGGGAGTGCTTCGACAACGTGAGCGTTCGGGTCAAGTTCCCCGATGGTCGCGTTGAGATCATTCCTCGTAAGGCGATGGGAAGCGTCGTGGCCGAGTACGCTCATGAAATTAAACGGCTCGCTCGTGAGCATTACGAAAAAACGAGCGAAGGCTAAGCTCCGCTCTGGCCGCCCCCAGAATTTCACCCCCCCGCGTTATGCGCGCCACGCGGGGGACATATGGCAGCGTATGGTAGTGCGGTGCAACGTATGGCAACGTATGGCAACGTATTGTAGTGTAATGTATGGTCACTTTTTTCATTAGGTAATATGTTTTCTGATTTTCTCAGCCTCGAAAAATTCACATGATATCAAAAATTGGAAATTTGATTTTTATAGGATGGAAAATTTCACAAACGTAATTTTTAGAGAGTGAAAAATTTCACAACGGACTTTCACTAACTCGAAAAATTTCAGATCGGTAATTTTGCTAACTCGAAAAATTTCACAAACGGAAATTTTATAGGATGAAAAATTTTCTCCCAGACTTTTTGTAGGATGAAAAATTTTCTCCCAGACTTTTTATAGGATGAAAAATTTGAAAATTAACTTTTACTAATTAGAAAAATTTGAAAATTAACTTTTACTAATTAGAAAAATTTGAAAATTAACTTTTACTAATTAGAAAAATTTGAAAATTAACTTTTACTAATT
>Ga0098044_1000066_pt1 | contig 54961 bp, 64 predicted proteins | sample 10_taG_FD_75053 | JGI IMG/M metagenome (GOLD analysis project Ga0098044, IMG submission 75053) | Marine viral communities from the Subarctic Pacific Ocean - 10_ETSP_OMZ_AT15264 metaG | ecosystem: Environmental > Aquatic > Marine > Oceanic | place: Pacific Ocean | collected 2015-01-16 | reverse complement strand
GGGGATGATTTGCGCGCCTTGCTGGCAACCCTGAAAACAGAGCATAAACGCCTGGCTGAAGCAGATGGGCGCTATGTCCCGCTGGTGGTGAAAATTGCTCCGGATATGACCCAGGCCGAATTGGAAACAGTCGCGGCCGCCTTGAAAGAGTATGAAATTGATGCGGTTGCGGCGACCAATACCACCCTGTCCCGTGATGCGGTGGCCGGTCACCGCCATGGTGAACAGGCTGGTGGTTTGAGTGGCAAGCCGCTAAGCGAAGCGTCTACCGATGTGATTCGCCATCTGCACGAGTTGCTCGGTGATGCTATTCCCATCATTGGTATTGGTGGTATCAGTTCCCTGGCCGATGCTGAAGCTAAACTGGCGGCCGGTGCCAGCCTGATACAGATTTACAGTGGTTTTATCTACCGTGGCCCGGCACTGGTCCGTGAAATCGTGGAGGGGTTGTACAGCCTTGAGCGAGAAAACAGCCTTGAGCGCAGGAACAGTCCTGAGCGCGGAAACAGCCCTGAGCCAGGTGATAGCCATGAGCGATAACGCGCCACCAATCCTGCTTTACACCACAGCCGGCTGTCACCTCTGCGAACAGGCTGAAGCTATTCTCGAGCCCGTGGCCAGGCTGAACCAGTTAACCTGGCAGCCTGTCGATATTTCTACATCAGAAGCGCTGGTGGAAGCCTACGGCATCCGTATCCCGGTTATCAAAGTTGAAGGGGCGGCAGAAGATATCGGCTGGCCGTTCGACGAACCGGCCCTGCTGGATTATCTGTCCCGTCACCTGCCTGCCTGACTTTTGGCTGATTCCTGTTTATCTGAGGCGCAGCATGGATTCATCCGGAATGTCAAAAAAGCGGATGGCATTGGCCGTGGTTTGTTCAGCCAAAACAGTTGCCGGTTTGCCACAGTGCTCAGCAACTACGCTTAACACCTCAGTCAGGTAGGCAGGTTCGTTGCGTCGGGATTTCGGTTTAGGGCGCAGTGAACGTGGCATCAGGTAGGGGGCGTCCGTTTCTATCATCAGCCGGTTTGCCGGAATGTCCCCCACGATGGCGTGCAGATGGCTGCCCCGTCGTTCATCACAGATCCAGCCCGTGATGCCGATATACAGATCAAGATCAAGGTAATCGTAAAGCGCTTCTTTGCTATCAGTGAAACAGTGCACCACCGCAGCCGAGAGATGATCGCGGTAGTGTTTCAGGATGGGTAAGAAGCGTGAGTGAGCATCTCGCTGGTGCAGAAAGGCGGGCAGGCCGGTTTCAACCACCATCTGTAAATGGGCTTCAAAAGACTCTTCCTGAGCCGGTCTCGGGGAATAGTCCCGGTTGAAGTCCAGGCCGGTTTCGCCTACCGCCCTGACCAAGGGGTCGTCCAGTAGTTCACGGATACCGCCCAGCACGGCCGGTGTGGCCTGGCTGGCTTCATGAGGGTGGATGCCGGCCGTGGCAGAAAGTGCCGGATACTTTTGGCAGATCTGCAGCGCTTTTTGCGAAGCCGCCAGCGTCGTGCCGGTCACCATTTGATGAACCAGCCCGGCCGCCCGGGCACGGTCCAGCACTGCTTCCAGATCATGGTCAAAAGAGTCGTGGCCCAGGTTGGCGCCGATGTCGATAAGAGGATGTGTTGAATTCATGGCGCGCGATTATAGCAGCCTCTGGCAGATTGCGCTGTTATCAACGATAATAGTTTGTTTTGACCCGATACTCAGGGCCGGTTAACTGTCACTTGATTGGCAGTTGTCTGGATAACAGAAGGTCGGAGAACGTCAAAAGTACGCGCATACACAAGAAATAACTGGATTGCAGCCGATGACACAAGCACCGAATCAGGGGACATCCCCCAAAGAGAAGAAATCCTTAAACTGGGCCGAGCTCGGGTTTTCATACCACGCCACGGATTACCGGTTTCGAGCAGTACATCGGAACGGTCAGTGGTCGGAAGGTGAGCTGATTACCGAGAATACGATTGTGGCCCATGAAGGCGCACCAGCGTTGCACTATGCCCAGCAGTGTTTTGAAGGACTGAAAGCACAGACAGCACCTGATGGTCGTGTGCTTTTGTTTCGTCCGGAACTGAACGCCGAGCGTATGCGCCAGGCGGCAGGACGGTTGTTGATGCCAGAAGTGCCTGAATCGCTGTTTATCCGTGGTGTTGAAGAGGCGGTGCGGGCCAACTATGCCTGGATTCCTCCGCATGGCTCTGGGGCGGCACTGTACATTCGACCAATGCTGATTGGCCTGGGTGAGAACCTGGGTTTGAAAACCGCTAACGAGTTTGAATTCCGTGTTTTTGTTTCTCCTGTGGGGCCGTATTACAAAAGTGCCGGGCTGGCAGTGATCTCACTGGCAGTCTCTGAACTGGATCGGGCTGCACCATCGGGTACCGGCAACTACAAGATCGGTGCCAACTATGCTGGTGGGCTGCTGGCCACCCGCATGGCACAGCAGCTAGGTGCCAACGAGGCCTTGTACCTGGATGCACGTGAGCGCAAATACATTGACGAGGCTGGCTCTGCCAACATTGTCGTGAGTATGAAGAATGGCAGTTTCGTCACCCCTGGGTCCAATGCTGTGTTGCCCAGTGTGACTCGACGTTCAATCATGACCCTGGCAGAACAGGAACTGGATCTCAGTATTGAACAGCGTGCGATCAATCTGCGCGAAGAACTGCCAGATTTTGAAGAAGTGGCTGCCTGTGGTACAGCTGCTGTTATTTCACCTGTTGGCAAAATCTGGGTGGATGATCAGTGGCATCGTTTTTACGGCAATGGCGAAGAAGCCGGACCGGTCATGAAACGTCTCTATGAACTGCTGGTAGGTATCCAGCGGGGTGAAACTGACGATAAATTTGGCTGGACGCACGAAGTTAACTGTTCAGTCTGATTTATCCCTACCTCTTATAAATCAATCATATACATGATAGTTTCCGGCCTGCAGTGTCAGGCCGGTGTGATTGGCTACTTGAATGCAGTAGTCCGGTTGCGGTAGCTTGTTGCCCGTCACGCAAGGCTTGACCCGCTTTGGCGGAATCTATATATATGTCGGCCTTTTACGGTAAAACCGGTTTGTCATCCGGCGCCAACCATCAGGAATCAGTTAATTTAATGAGCAAATCCCTAGTTATCGTCGAGTCTCCCGCAAAAGCGAAGACGATCAACAAATACCTTGGCCAGGATTTCGTCGTCAAATCCAGTGTCGGTCATATTCGTGATCTGCCGACATCTGGCAGTGGCAGTACCACGGATCCGGCAACTCGCGCCAAAGAGGCCGCCAAGACCCGAAAAATGGATCCGGAGGAGAAAGCGGCTCACAAGGCTCGTAAAGCCAAACAGCAGCTGGTTGCCCGCATGGGCGTCGATCCTGAGCACGACTGGAAAGCCCGTTATGAAATTCTGCCGGGCAAGGAAAAAGTCGTTGCGGAACTCAAAAAACTCGCCAAAAGTGCTGACACCATTTATCTGGCGACGGACTTGGACCGCGAAGGGGAGGCCATTGCCTGGCATTTGAAAGAGGCAATTGGTGGCGATGACCAGCGGTACCGCCGCGTTGTCTTTAACGAAATTACTAAAAAAGCCATCCAGGAAGCATTCTCCGAACCGGGAGAGCTGGATATGCGCTATGTAGAAGCCCAGCAGGCGCGTCGATTCCTCGACCGGGTCGTGGGCTTTATGGTTTCTCCGCTGTTGTGGAATAAAGTGGCACGTGGCCTGTCAGCTGGCCGTGTTCAGTCAGTGGCACTGCGACTGATTGTTGAGCGTGAAAGAGAGATTCGCAGTTTTATCCCGGAAGAGTTCTGGGAACTGTATGCTGACACCGTGACCGAAGCGCGCGAAGCGCTGCGCTTGCAAGTCACCAAGCAGGACGGAAAAGCATTCCGGCCCGGTAGCGGGGACGTCTGTCAGGCAGCTCAGGACGCCCTGGCTGCACAGGCATTACTGGTTAAAGGACGTGAGGACAAACCCACCAGTTCCAAGCCAAAGCCGCCGTTGATCACTTCAACCTTGCAGCAGGCTGCCAGTACGCGCCTGGGATTCGGTGTTAAGAAAACGATGATGATGGCCCAGCGTCTCTATGAAGCGGGTTACATTACTTACATGCGTACCGATTCCACGCACCTGAGTAATGATGCGCTGGAAATGTGTCGCAATTACATTGACGAAAATTTCGGCGCCAAATACCTGACCGAGAAACCGGTTCAGTACTCTGCACGCGAAGGTGCGCAGGAAGCTCACGAAGCGATACGGCCAACTGATGTCAGCAAGTCGCCGACTCAGCTGGTTGGTATGGAGCGTGATGCGGAGCGGCTGTATGCATTGATCTGGGCGTATTTTGTGGCCTGTCAAATGCCACCAGCGCGTTATCTGAGTTCTTCCATCACAGTGACCGCTGGCGATTTTGAACTGCGCACCAAGGGTCGGATTATGCAGTTTGACGGTTACCTGAAAGTGTTGCCGTCCAAAGAGGAAGACACGGTACTGCCGGATGTAAAAACCGGTGAGACGCTTGATCTGAAAAAACTCGACCCGAAACAGCATTTCACCAAACCGGTCTCGCGATACACCGAAGCGAGCCTGGTCAAGGAACTGGAAAAGCGGGGCATTGGTCGTCCTTCTACCTATGCAGCCATTATTTCCACCATTCAGGATCGTGGTTACGTCAAAGTTGAGAACCGTCGTTTCTACGCTCAGAAAATGGGCGACATCGTTGCCGAGCGCCTGGTGGAAAGCTTCACAGACCTGATGGACTATGACTTCACCGCCAAAATGGAAGATCTGCTGGACCAGGTAGCGGCGGGTGAAAAGAAATGGAAGCAGTTGCTCAATGAATTCTATGAAGGGTTCACCGATCAACTGGAAAAAGCTTCTTCATCAACCGATGAAGGTATGCGTGCAAATTCGCCAACAGAGACAGATATTCCCTGTCCGGATTGTGGTCGTCCCATGCAGATTCGTACGGCATCTACCGGTGTATTCCTGGGTTGTTCGGGCTATGCGCTGCCGCCAAAAGAGCGCTGTAAATGCACGATTAACCTGACACCGGGTGAAGAGGCAATCCGCACTGACAGTGAGGAAGAGGCTGAAGAAGTTGAAAACAAACGACTTCGCGAAAGCCGTCGTTGCAAGATATGTAACGCGACCATGGACAGTTACCTGATCGATGAAAAGCGCAAGTTGCATGTTTGTGGTAACAACCCGGACTGCAGCGGCTTTGAAGTGGAAGCTGGCACCTTTAAGATAAAAGGTTATGATGGTCCCATTATCCAGTGTGATAAATGTGGCGCCGACATGCAGCTGAAAAACGGTCGCTTTGGCAAGTATTTTGGCTGTACAGCAGAAGAGTGCAAGAACACACGCAAGCTGCTCAGAAGCGGCGAGCCGGCGCCACCCAAAATGGATCCGGTGCCCATGCCTGAGCTGGTATGTGAAAAAGTGGACGATACTTATGTGTTGCGTGATGGCGCGGCCGGGCTGTTCCTGGCTGCCAGCAAATTCCCGAAAAACCGGGAAACACGGGCGCCGCTGCTGGCCGAGTTAGTGCCCCACAAAAACGAGATCGACAGCAAGTATCACTACCTGTTCTCAGCACCGCTGGAAGATGATGAGGGTAACCCCACGATCGTCCGTTTCAGTCGCAAGGCCAAGCAGCATTACCTGCTGACCGAGATTGACAAGAAAGCGACGGGCTGGAAAGCCTTGTATGAACACGGTAAATGGCAGGTCGAGCAGAAGAAGACGAAAGCCAAGGCTAAAACCAAGGCGAAGACAACAAAGCGTAAGACAAAAAGTTAGGGGCTGTTAACAGGCCTTAACAACAGGCCCTCACAAAAGGTCCTTACAACAGACCATAGCGGTTAAGCAGCTGTGCCCGGCAGAGAAGCGGGGCGCAGCTGGCGATGACGCTGGCAGCGTTAGCAGCGCCGAATCACGCCAACGCTGATGCCTTCAATCGTGAAAGCGTCGCGCCCCAGATCAACTTCAATAGGGTCGTAATCTGCATTTTCCGGCAACAAGCGGATATGGCGTTTGCCCGGTGCCTGCTCCAGCCGTTTAACTGTCACTTCCTCTTCCAGTCTGGCCACGATGATATCGCCATTGCGTGCCTGGGAAGTACGATGCACAGCCAGCAAATCCCCCTCGAATATGCCCGCATCAATCATACTGGTACCTTTGACGGTCAGCAGATAATCAGCGCTGGGGTTGAACATGCCTGCTGGAATACTGACGTACTCATCAATGCATTCTTCGGCCAGAATCGGGCTGCCTGCTGCCACCTGGCCGATAACCGGCAGGCCAGCCGGCACTTCCTCTTCCTGGCCCAGCAGGCGGATACCGCGGGAGGCACCAGGGACAATTTCGATGGCCTGCTTTCTGGCCAGCGCTTTCAGGTGTTCTTCCGCAGCGTTGGGGGAGCGGAACCCCATTTCACGGGCAATTTCGGAGCGTGTCGGCGGGTAACCGGTCTCCTGCTGGTACTGGCGGATAAATTCAAGAATCTGGGCTTGTCTGGCGGTCAGATTTTGCATCAACAGTCTCACTGTTTATGTATTCAGGCTGTGATTATATACAGTAATGGCACGATTGCAAAGTGCTCACACTTTTGTCCGAAATCATATTTTCTGCGATTTAATTCGGCGATAATGAGCCGCATCGTATGGACAGGCCTCATGCCGGTCGTAAATCAAATGGAGTAAAAAGGATGAGTGAACTACCCCCGGGCGTATTGATGCTGGATTTGCAGGGAACCTCGCTAACTGAAGAAGAAACTTCATTATTGCTTCACCCGCAGGTGGGGGGTGTCATCCTTTTTTCCCGAAATATTGATAGTGCCGATCAGGTCGCGGCGTTGATCACCCGGATGCGTACCATCCGTCCGGGGCTGCTGATTGCCGTGGATCAGGAGGGTGGTCGTGTGCAGCGGCTGCGGGAAGGGTTTACCAGAATTCCTCCTATGTATCAGTTGGGTAAATTGCGTCGCCGTGACCCGGCGCTGGCCACACAACTGGCGGGAGAGCTGGGCTGGTTGCTGGCTTCGGAGGTGTTGGCGGTCGGTATCGATTTCAGTTTCGCCCCGGTGCTGGATCTGCGTTCAGATATCAGTGAAGTGATTGGCGACCGTGGTTTTGATGATGAGCCTGACGATGTCATTACTCTGGCATCTGCATTTTTGCGCGGCATGCGAGAGGCCGGTATGGCAACGACTGGCAAGCATTTTCCCGGCCACGGATCCGTTGTGGCTGACTCTCACCTGGAGCTACCGGTCGATAATCGCGACTTAACTGAAATCTGTGGGCGTGATTTGCAGCCTTTCCGCCAATGCATGCCATTACTGGATGGCATTATGCCGGCACACGTCCAATACGTTCAGGCCGACGCCCATTGCGCCGGTTTCTCCCGCTTCTGGCTGCAGAATGTGTTGCGCAAGGAGTTGGAATTTGATGGTGTCATATTCAGTGATGACCTTGATATGGCAGCGGCTGTGCAAGCTGGCAGCGTCGCTGATCGTCTGGCCATGGCACTGGATGCAGGTTGTGATATGGTGCTGGTCTGTAATAATCGCGCAGCAGCCAAAGAAGCCCTTGTTGCGCTGGAACGAAGACAGCAGCCTCTCAATCATCGTTTGCCAGCCATGCGCAGAGCCAGAGAAAACAATGCCACACTGGCAGAATTGGCGAACAATGATCGTGCTGCCAGCATTCGTAACGACATCATGAATCACCTGCAGTAATGCAGGGTATCCGGATATCCGGGTAAATAAATAGCTACGAAGTATATATTTACCAGGCATATAAGTATCAGGTATAACAGATAATTGCAGTATTGAACCGGCAGGACATTATGACTGACAAGCAGGGACTTAAACAGCATCCCACAGCGCAACTCGCGCAGCATCCCGAACAGCAAGATTCAGATCCATCGGGGGAAGCCTCCGTGCAGCCATCGCCGGGGCAGGGGCTCACCCAGGCGTTCAGGCAGGAACTGCAGCGGGTGATGGCAACAGCAGACTGCCTGTTTTCCCCTGAAGAAATCGATCAGGCCCTGACTGTTGTGGCTGAACAAATCACTACCCGGTTGTCAGACAGCAATCCGGTTTTGCTCTGCGTCATGAACGGCGGACTGGTCCTGACCGGACAATTGGCACCCAAGCTGAGCTTTCCCCTGCAACTGGATTACCTGCATGCTACCCGCTATCGGGAAAAACTCAGTGGCAGTGACCTGCACTGGCGTGCTCTGCCGGCGACTGCGCTGTCAGGGCGAACCGTGCTGATACTGGATGACATACTGGACGAAGGTGAAACGCTGGCCGCAGTGGTCGAGTGGTGTCAGGCCGAAGGTGCCAAAGAGGTGATGACGGCAGTGCTGGTCGACAAGCAGCACGACCGCAAGAGCGCATGGCTCACACGGGCTGACTTCACGGCGTTGGTGGCTGAAGATCGCTACCTGTTCGGGTATGGTATGGACTACAAAGGTTATTGGCGCAATGCGCCGGGTATATTTGCTGTGGCAGACTGAACATTCGCCGACACGAGAGGTGTGAGTTATGACAAAGCAGGCTTCAGGAACAGAGCACATTCTCAGTCAAATTGGACAGTTTAAAGGTCCGGCTCCGGTCCACGAATGGGATCCGCCCTATTGTGGTGAGATGGACATGCGTATTGCCGCTGACGGGCGCTGGTACCATGAAGGCTCTCCCATTGGTCGCCCGCTACTGGTGCGACTTTTCTCCTCGATACTGCGTAAAGACCCTGACGGTTATCACTACCTGGTGACACCGGTAGAGAAAGTCCGCATTCAGGTGGACGACTGCCCCTTCGTAGCCCAGCTTATGGATGTGGAAGAGGTCGGCGGAGAATCTCAAATCACGTTTACGTTAAATACCGGGGAAACGGTCACGGCAGATGCCAATCATGCGATCGAGGTAACCGTGGATGATGATAATCAGCCCCATCCAACCGTGCATGTGCGCGATGGATTATGGGCACTGATCAGCCGTTCGGTTTTTTATTCTCTGGTGGAGGTGGCCGATCAGGTGAGCCGTGATGATGGGAAAAAAGCTAATAATAACAATCAAATAAAAACAGAGCTGGTGGTCAGTAGCAGCGGTAGCGAATTCGTTCTGGGGACCGTGTAATATGGTGAGTGTGCCGGGTCAATATTGACGCGAGGCGCGAAAAACGGCATTATTGGCGACCTTTCCCGATAGTGAAATCACATCATTCTTGAAATGAAGACAATGGAGAATCCATGAAGATTCTGGTAGCGATCAAACGTGTGCTGGATGCGAACGTAAAAGTTCGGGTCAAGGCAGACAACAGCGGTGTGGATTTGACCAATGCCAAGATGGCAGTCAATCCGTTTTGTGAAATCGCGGTTGAAGAAGCCGTTCGCCTTAAGGAAAAGGGACAGGCAGACGAGATCGTCGTTGTCTCCATTGGCGAGAAAAGCTGTCAGGAACAGATTCGTACCTGTCTGGCTTTAGGTGCCGATCGTGGTATCCACGTAGAAACCGATACAGAGCTGCAGCCATTGGCCGTTGCCAAGCTGCTCAACAAGCTGGTTGAGAAAGAAGAAGCGGGTCTGGTGCTGCTGGGCAAGCAATCTATTGATTCGGACAACAACCAGGCTGGTCAGATGCTGGCGGCACTGAGCGGTATGCCTCAGGGCACGTTTGCCTGCAAACTGGAAATCGCCGATGGCAAAGCCAAGGTAACACGTGAAATTGACGGCGGTGAGCAGACAGTTGAGCTGAACCTGCCAGCTGTTGTGACAACAGACCTGCGTTTGAATGAGCCGCGCTATGCGTCACTGCCAAACATCATGAAGGCCAAGAAGAAGACCATCGACACACTGACACCTGATGAGCTGGGTGTTGATGTCAGTTCGGGTCTGAAAGTGCTGTCAGTCGAGCCACCTCCCGGACGTTCCGCCGGTATCAAGGTTGAGAGCGTGGACGAGTTGATCAGCAAACTGAAATCTGAAGCCAAAGTCATTTAAGGGGTAGTGCAATGAGTATTTTTGTAATCGCAGAACACGATAACGCTGCCCTGAAACCAGCCACACTGAGTGCGGTCACTGCCGCGGTTGCCGCTGGTGATGACGTTCAGGTGCTGGTTGCCGGTTCCGGCTGTGCAGCGGTAGCAGATCAGGCAGCCAAGGTAGCAGGTGTCTCTAAAGTGTTGCTGGCTGACAATGAAGCCTATGCAAACCAGTTGCCGGAAAACCTGGCAGAACTGATTGTGGAAGTTGCCGGTAGTGCATCTCACATCTTTGCTGCAGCCACAACGACGGGCAAAAACCTGATGCCACGCGTCGCTGCGCTGCTGGATGTATCGCAAATCTCTGACATCGTTGATGTGAAATCAGCCGATACCTTTGTTCGTCCGATTTACGCCGGTAACGCATTGGCGACTGTGCAATCCAGTGACAGTGTCAAAGTGGTCACCGTTCGTGCAACGGCATTCGACGAGGCCGCAGCTGAAGGTGGTTCTGCCTCGGTTGAAGCCATTGACGTGGTCAAGACACAGGATATCGCCAGCTTTGTCAGCGAAGAGCTGACCCAGTCTGAGCGTCCTGAGCTGACCGGTGCCAAAGTGGTGATTTCCGGTGGTCGTGGTATGCAGAACGGCGAGAACTTCGCGCTGCTGGAAAAAGTCGCTGACAAACTGGGTGCAGCCATCGGTGCATCGCGTGCAGCAGTTGACGCCGGCTTTGTGCCGAACGACATGCAGGTCGGTCAGACAGGCAAGATTGTCGCGCCTGAGTTGTATATTGCCGTCGGTATTTCTGGTGCGATTCAGCACCTGGCCGGTATGAAAGACAGTAAAGTGATCGTTGCCATCAACAAGGACGAAGAAGCGCCGATTTTCCAGGTGGCTGATTACGGACTGGTTGCTGACCTGTTTGAGGCTGTGCCGGAGCTGGCTGAAAAGCTGTGAAGTCCCTGACATCGGCACAGCATAGTGCCTGATATGAAAAACCCGCTGCCGGAGAACGGTTAGCGGGTTTTTTTCGGCTACGAAACGACACTAGCGCTGGCCTTTATAGACCCATTTACAGACGACCACAGCCCACAAGGCGTCGTACGGCGGGCGGAAACTCAGCCTGAGGGCTTCGGACAGTCCGCCCGCTTTTCGTACGACGCCTTGCGGGCTAGGCGTGGTCTGATTGTCTGAAAATTGGGTCTATAAAGGCCAGCGCTTGTGTCTGTGAAGTAGTAAACATTGGGCGGGAGTAGTCCCGCCTCAGGTTTGTGAGGCGGGATCCGTTTGGTGGCTGAAGGAAGCGTTAGTCGCCGCTTTTTTCAGCTTCGGCTTTCTGGCGGGCTTCTTCAGCAAGTCGACGTCGTTTGATCTCGCGCGGATCATTCGGTGCACGGCCGCTGGGGCGTGGTTCAGACTTTTCTGCCGCTTCAGTTTTAGCGGGCGCAGGTGCTGATGCCGGCGCAGGGGCGGCGTCGGCTTTCGGTGCGGCAGCTTCCGGTTTCGGGTCAGGCTTGCTGGCTGCCGCTGGCGCCTCTGGTTTTGCTGGTGCCGCCTGAGCCGCCTGGTCAGTCACTGCTGCCGCTTTTGGCTTAGCTTCGGATGCAGGTGCGGCGCTCTCAGTTTTAGCTGGTTTGTCCGCCTTGGCAGGTTTCCCGGCTTTGTCAGCTTTCTGAGGCTTATCCGTGGAATCAGCCTTGTCTGTGCTGTCTGCTTTCTTGGGTTTGTCAGCTTTTTTTCGGGCAGGCTTTTTCGCCTTCGCGGGCTTGGGTTTGTCTTCACCTTCGCTCGATCCAGTCTCTGCAGCGCTTGGCCGGGCCTCTGATTTTACTTCGGCTGTTGCGTCAGCAGAAGAGCCCTCAGATGGAGAAGAACTTTCAGCTGAAGAAGAGGCCTCAGTTGAAGAAGAGCCGTCAGTTGTGGCAGAAGAGCCTTCAGTCGGTGCAGCAGAGCCGTCAGCCGGTTTAGCTTTCGGTTTGCGCGTGCGCTTGGGCTTCCTTGGCTTGTTCTCGTCCTGGGCAGGCTCCTGGGCAGGCTCCTGGGCAGATTGCTGTTTGCTGCCGGCGTCTGTGGTGCCAGTCTCATTGTTAGCTGTCTCTGCTTTATTGGCCGTGTCAGGTTTGTCAGTTTGAGCGTCAGCGTTTTGCTGTTCACTGCCTTCTGTTGCCTGATCAGTTTCGGTTGCTTTGCCGCGTCCGCGGCGCGAACGGCCACCCCGACTGCGACGACGGCGAGGTTTCTCTTCACCGCTGTTGTCAGCACTGTTTTCAGTGGCGTTGTCGATAGCAGTCGTTTCCGATGTGTTCTCGGTATCCGTTGCTGCTTTGGTCACGGACTCATCGGAGGCTTTTGTTTCGCCCTGGCTCTTAACTGCAGCCGGAGCATCTTGCTGTACTGTTTGACTCGAGTCCTGAGTAGCGGCGGCGGTTTGTGCTTCCGGTTTGGCCGCTTCTGTGGCTACCTCGGCAGTCGCGGCTGTTGTTGTTGCGTCAGCATCGGTGCCATCCGGGTGAGGGCCGCGTGTGCGTTTAGTGGTGTTGCGAGGCTTGCGCTCATCTTTCGGACGGCGGTTATCCTGCGTGGCTTCATAACGATCATCGCCTTGCTTGCCACCACGACGGTTACGGCGACGGTTGCTGCGACCTTCGCTGTCTTTATTGTCGTTACTGTCTTTATCGTTCTGCTGATTGCGATCGTTGCTGCGATTATCGTTCTTGTCTGTATCGCGAGACTGATCATCTTTATTGTTGCGTTGACCAGCCTTGCCGCCGCGATTGCGGTTTTCACCGTCGTTGTCGCTGCGGTTATCTTTGTCCTTGCGATTACGGTTCTGGTTCTGGCGGTTGCGATTATTGCCTTCCCCGTTATTGCTGCGGTTACGGTTGCGGTTGCCCTGGCCCTGGCCGCTACGGCTTCTGTTGCCGCGATTGTTGTCCTGGCTGGATTCGTTAGACGCCTTTTCTTCTTCGCCGTCATTAGCAGCACCGGATGACAGGCCGAACAGTGACAGCAAAGAGCCCAGGAATCCTTTGCGAGGGGCAGCCTGGCGTGGCGCAGTTACACTTTCTGTTGCTCGTGCTGTTGGTGTAGGTGCTTGTGGCAGCCTGGGGGCCTGGACGGCAGCCTTGGGAATCTCCGTCGGCTTCTGCATGTCAGCAACCGTTTCCGGTGTCTGATCTTCAGTCTTGATTTCGTAGCTGGGCAGTGCCTGGCCGCCTTCCTGCTCAGTCAGGCTCTGGATCTCGTAGTGAGGTGTTTCCAGCGAGGGGTTCGGGATAATCAGCAGGCGTGTGCGGCTCTGCTGCTCGATTTCAGCCAGTGCATTACGTTTTTCGTTAAGCAGGTAAGCCGCCACTGACAGTGGCACCACGGCACGGATTTCCGTGCTGCGCTTCTTATTGGCTTCTTCCTGAAGTACGCGCAGGATGGACAGGCAAAGTGATTTTACATCCCGGATCGTACCCTGGCCGACACAGCGCGGGCAGACCACGGCGTTCGTTTCTTCCAGTGACGGACGCAGGCGCTGACGCGACATTTCCAGCAGGCCGAAACGTGAGATGCGACCGACCTGAACCCGGGCGCGATCCGCTTCCAGTGCCTGGCGCATGCGATTCTCAACTTCTTTCTGATTGCGCGTCGCTGACATGTCAATAAAGTCGATGACCACCAGGCCGCCCATGTCGCGAAGACGTAACTGGCGGGCAATTTCGTCGGCCGCTTCCAGGTTGGTGTTCAGCGCTGTTTCCTCGATGTCGGCACCACGGGTGGCGCGCGAGGAGTTGATGTCGATGGAAATCAGTGCTTCTGTTGGGTCGATGACGATGGAGCCACCGGAAGGCAGTTTCACTTCACGCTGGAAGGCTGACTCAATCTGGTTTTCAATCTGATAACGGTTGAACAGCGGCAGGGCGTCCTGGTACAGCTTGATGCGGTTTTCATAGTGCGGCATGACCTGTCGTACAAAGTTCAATGCCTCTTCATGGGCGTCGACAGTGTCAAACAGCACTTCACCAATATCCTGGCGCAGGTAGTCACGAATGCAGCGAATGATAACGTTGCTTTCCTGGTAAATCAGGAAAGGGGCTTTTTTCTTCTCGGAAGCCTCTGTGATGGAAGACCACAGTGACAACAAATAATCGAGGTCCCACTGCAGTTCTTCCTGGCTTTTGCCAACGCCTGCGGTGCGAACAATGATACCCATGCCCTCAGGGATGGTCAGCGAGTTGATGGCTTCACGGATTTCCGAGCGCTCATCGCCCTCAATACGGCGAGAAATACCGCCGGCACGAGGGTTGTTGGGCATCAGTACCAGGTAACGGCCAGCCAGGCTGATAAAGGTCGTCAGAGCGGCGCCTTTGTTGCCGCGCTCTTCTTTTTCGACCTGAATGATGACCTCAGTGCCTTCAGCCACGAGCTCTTTGATACTGCGGCCACCGTCAGATGATTTCTTGAGGTACTCCGGGGCGATTTCTTTCAGGGGCAGGAAGCCATGGCGCTCGGCGCCGAAATCAACAAAAGCCGCTTCCAGGCTGGGTTCAACGCGGGTTACGCGACCCTTGAAGATACTGGCTTTTTTCTGGACCCGGGTACGATTTTCGATATCGAGGTCATACAATTTCTGGCCATCGACCAGCGCTACGCGCAACTCTTCTTCCTGAGTTGCATTGATTAGCATTCGCTTCATAGTTTATTCGCTTCTCTGTCACTGGGATCAGAAATAAAGCAGGTGCAGAAAGGCGGAGCAACAAAGTGCAATGGTGGTACCGGGGCAGGACGAACAGGTGGATATGGGACTTGTGGAGGGAGTGGCCAAAGGTGATTGCTGACCTTGATTTCCCGTTTCTACTTTTCGCTTATGATATTAATATCAATGCGTTACAGTAAATATAAAGGCTGGGTACTCTTCCCGCCATCAGTCCGTATTCCTACTACCTAGCAGACGGTCCCCGCAGGTCAGTTATCTTGCCGTCTGTGTTCGCGGCAGGCAGGGCTGACATTGGCTACGGAGTGATTTGCGGTTTCGGCGCCTTATGGCAAGGAGTATGTTTCCTGCTGTCAGGGGCGGATCGGGCAAATCTTGTCGTCTTGCTGCATGGCTGCCGGTAAGGCAGTCATGTCTTAAATTCGTTTTCCTGCCGGGGCCAAACCCACGGCGGCTGGTATGTGTGACTATCGGCTGGCATTGCGCAACTAATTTCGTAAATAATCTCGCAAATGTCAGGTTACTTTCATACCAGCAGGCAGAGTCAATGTCACTGCCTGAGACTTTGTTGTCGCTTTCCGGACCTGCATGCCGACGGCGTCGGCGGGCTGATCCTGCATTGTTATTTGGGGCATCCTGGCTGTATCAGCCTGGGAGTCCCCTCTCTTTGATCAATCTTTAATCAATCTTCTGTACTAATCTTGTTGTCGGGGCGCCGGCGTCAGGTGGCCGAACTGACAGCAGTGTTTGATGCTGTCGTGACCCTGGAATTTAAATATCTTTATACCATTGTCTTGCTGCTAAATTTAGACCTGACAAGCAGCTACCCGACTATATCAGCATGAATGACAGTAATCAATGAATTCATTGTGACAGCTTGCGACTGTCCGCATAGTTAATGCTGGTCTGTCGCGAGCAGGTAATTGCTGTGTCACTGTGTTTGTCTTCGGGCAATGGCTCGACTAGAATCCTGCCATGCTTCCCTTCGCCTACAGTCGTCATTCTCACAGTGAGTTCAGTGCATCTGGCCAGGCCGGTATTAATGGCTCGGATAACAGCCAGGGAAATCTGCAGACAGCCACAGTGCTTGATAGCGTGCTTGATAGAGAGTCGGCAGCTGTCGTTCGTTATTGCACCGATCAGGGGTGGGGCAGTCCCCAATGGCAGGTGGAGAAGTCGGCAGACTGGCGCAGCGGATTTTCTGATCGCTTGGATGAACCGGAAGGCGATGAAGAAAGCCGTGCTAACCAGAACCCAGTCGACCACAATTCAGTCGACCACAATTCAGTCGACCACAATCCAGACGACCAGAACCCAGGCAAACAGCGCCCTGGTGAAAATATCCTGGCAGGAAAACCCGTGTGGGTGCCACCGGTGAGCAGCGATATTGTCATTTATTCCTTGCAGCGCATGTTCAATTCAGCCCGGGACCTGGACCTGACCCTGGCCTGGATGCGAGACAGGGACATGACATTGCATGTGGTTGCCCTGAACGCCGAGATCAGTCAGACCCGCACCTTTACCCGGACCAAAGTGGATTTCGATTATATACTCAGGGAAATGCTGGCGCTGGAAGTGCGCCGTGGTGCCGAGCGGATGAAGCGGGTCAAGCAGAAACAGCGGCAAAAAGGCCGTTTTCTGGGTGGCAGCAAACCTTTTGGCTACATGGTGCATAGCAACGGAAAACTGATTGAAAACCCGTTAGAGCAGAAGGTCTTGCGGCAGATTCACCAATTACGCCAACGCGGCTACTCCCTGCGCGATATCGCACGTCAGGTCAGTACCCCGGTGGCACCTGTCAGTTTCAAAACCGTCCAGCGCATCCTGAAGCGTTCCGGGGAGTCGAATGTATAGGCCGTTAACGCTGTTCGTGGGACTGCGCTTTGTCAGAGCGCGCAAGAAAAGCCATCTGCTGTCCTTTGTGTCGGTCATTTCCATGTTGGGTATTGCCCTGGGGGTACTGGCCTTGATCGCCGTACTGTCGGTGATTAATGCCTCCACCAGTACGATGCGGGACGAGACGCTGAAAGCGGTACCTCATGCCAGTATTCATTGGCCAGATAACGGATTGAGCTGGCAGGAAGGCAGTGCCGGTCTGGAAAATGCTGACGGTATTACTGCAGTGGCGCCCTTCATTGAAGGAGAGTCCTGGCTGCGCTTTGACGGGCAAGGCCAGTTCGCCGCCGTGCGAGGGGTGTCAGCGCTGGATGAGCCCGATGTTCAGCCCGAACCCAACCCGCACCTCAACAGCTTGCTGGAGCGTCTGGCGATTCAGACCGATGGCATCATCCTGGGTAGCCGGCTCGCTTCGCGCCTCGGTATCTTCAATGATGAACAGCTGTCAGTCACCCCGTTGTCTGACCTGCTGGCAGGGCAGCTAAATGGAGCCCGCAGCTTCCAGGTGCTGGGTATTGCTGATTTTGGTTTCTATGACAGCGGTTCCACTGCACTGGTCAATCTGGATGCCGCACGGGAACTTTATGGTGAGCAGCAATCGCCGTTACAGCTTCGGTTCAGAGTCGATGATGTCTTCAGTGCTGAAGCCATTTCCCGGCGAGCACTGTCATCGTTGCCGCCAGCCAACTACCAGCTAGACAGCTGGGAACAAAGTCGCCGTAACCTGTTCGATGCCTTGCGCCTGGAAAAAATCATGACCGGGTTTATGTTGCTGATGATTGTCATCATCGGCGCTGTGAATATCGTTGCCACACTGGTTATGACGGTTGCCGACAAACAGGCCGACATTGCCATTCTCAGAACCATGGGAGCCAGCCGCCGGGCCATCATGTCGGTGTTTATGGTGCAAGGGCTGGCGGCCGGAATCATGGGGACGGTGCTGGGGGTGGTTGGTGGCGTTGTTCTTAGCCAGTACCTGGGTGATCTGACGCGCTGGTTCGAAGGCTGGTTGAACAATTTGCTCGCCCCCGGAGAGGTTTATATGATTGCCCACCTCAATGCCGAATTAAACTGGTCCGATGTCGGCGTCATCGCACTTTGCTCGGTGCTGATCAGCTTACTGGCGACGATTTATCCGGCATGGCGTGCTTCGCGCGTGCAACCAGCTGATGTGCTGCGTTATGAATAGGCGGCAACACGGGCAATACACTTGCAACAACAGGAAAACCAGATATGAGTCATAACGTTGATGCCGGGCAGGCACCGGTTATTGCCTGCTGCCACTTGCGCAAATCCTATACGCAAGGGCCGCAGGAAGCTGATGTGCTGACCGATATTAACCTGTCCGTCTCGGCCGGGGAGTGTGTTGCCATTGTTGGTGCCTCGGGTTCAGGCAAGACCACCTTGCTGAATATGCTGGGCGGCCTGGATCAGCCCAGTGGCGGTGAAGTGCATGTTGCCGGCAAAGTGCTCGGTCAACTCAAGGAAGCTGAACTGGGCCAGTTACGTAACCGGGAACTTGGGTTTGTCTACCAGTTTCACCATCTGCTGGGTGAGTTTACTGCGTTGGAAAATGTGGCGATGCCCTTACTGATCCGTGGTTGCAGCACAGAAGATGCCAGTGCCCAGGCTAAAAAGTTGCTTGAGCAGACCGGGCTGGGTCACCGTCTTGAACATAAACCATCAGAGCTGTCCGGGGGTGAGCGTCAGCGTGTTGCTATTGCCCGTGCACTGGTCGGGGAACCTCGTTGTGTGTTGATGGACGAGCCGACCGGCAACCTGGATCGGCGCACGGCAGAGAGTATTCATGGCCTGATGCGTGAATTGAATGAGCGCCTGCAAACCAGCTTTGTGGTGGTGACCCATGATGATCACCTGGCCTCAATACAGGATCGGCAGTACATGCTGGTCGGCGGTCGATTGACGGAAAAATCACCGGATGATGCGTTGGCGGAGCGGGGCTGATCGGATGACGCAATCGATCGCAACACGAGGGTTGTCCTGGCGTATTGCCCGGCGCTACGTCAGTGTCGGGCGCCGTAGCCAACTCGTTGGCTTTATGTCGATGCTGACCATGATCGGGCTGTCACTCAGCGTTGCGATTCTGATCACAGTGCTTTCGGTCATGAATGGCTTTGACAAGGAAGTTCGGGAGAACGTGCTCGGCGTTCTGCCACACGCGGCGGTCAGTACTCCCGAGGCGACTTCTGCTGAGCAGTGGCAGGCAGTTGATCAGGCGTTACTGGCCTTGCCCAGCGTTATCGCCACCTCACCGGTGTTGCAGACCAACGGAGTGGCAGCGGCCGGTGAGGTCAGCCGAGGCATCCAGGTCAATGGCATCGACCCGGAGCGCGAGCAGCAAATGTCACGGCTGGCTGATTTTATGGTGACCGGTTCCATGTCCGCCCTCTCCGATAGCCGCTTTAATATCGTGCTTGGCCAATCTCTGGCTAATCAGCTCAATGTCGGCATGGGGGATCTGGTTACCCTGTATTCGCTGGATGTGTCTATCAATCCCGTGGCTCCGTTACCCGTGCAACGCCGTTTCAAAGTCGGTGGTATTTACCGGGTGGGTACGCAGGAACTGGATGAGCGCATGGTGCTGATTGCTTTGCCGGATGCGCAGGCGCTGTATCGCGAGCCGGGCCGTTACAATGGTTTGCGGCTGCGCACAGATGATCTGCTGGCAGTATCACGATGGCGTCCACAGGTCGCTGAACAATTGCCGGGCGGCTATTTTCTCGATACCTGGACGCAATGGTTTGGCGCTATTTATGACAATATCCGTCTTTCGCGCAGCGTGGTGGGATTTTTGCTTTGGCTGCTGGTAGCCGTGGCTGCGTTTAACCTGGTGGTCAGCCTGGTCATGATTGTCAGGGATAAGCATGCCGATATCGCTATCCTGCGCACCATGGGTGCCGGTCCCGGGTTGATTGCGCGTATTTTTGTCTGGCAGGGCTGCCTGATTGGTCTGTTTGGCACCTTGCTGGGAATGCTGGCGGGGGTGCTGCTGTCATTGACTGTCAGTGACCTGTTTCAGTGGATTGAAGGGCTGACCGGCAGTCAATTACTCAGTGCAGATGTTTATCCCATCGACTTTCTCCCCTCTGAGCTGCGCTGGCAAGACATGCTGATGGTCAGTGGCGGTGTCATAGTACTTTGCCTGCTTGCCAGCCTTTATCCTGCCCGTCGCGCTGCCGGGGTGCATGCCGCCGAGGCCTTGCGGCACGACTAATTCCGTCACCGCTAATTTCGTCACGACTAGTGGAGCATGCGGGCGTGTGTAATGTCACAGAACTTTGGGCACAGCCCATCAGCTCTCTGCTATACCTGTAGTGATGAGTCAGTTTGCCCTGGCGTTTCGGCGGGAACGCTTAAGGAGTCGGGCAAGAGAGCGGGTGAAAAGCAACGAGTAAAAGGGTGGCAGGGCCATGCGTCTGGTTATGCTGTTACTCAGTGTCTGTCTGGGTATGGCACTGGTCGCATTGTGGCGGGACATTCCTGATACAGTGGCTGCACTGGCTCTGCCTGGTGTCGTCCTTGCCATTTGCCTCACCATCGCCAGTGGCGCTTTGCTGAGCGTGAAATGGCGCTGGCTGGCGCTGCTTTTCGCCATGCTGGCCGGTCATTGCTGGGCGCTGGACTGGGCCGCAGGTGTGTTGGCGCAACGTTTACCCGATGCCTGGGTTCGCCAGGATATCTGGGTGCGCGGGCAAGTGAGTTCGCTGATTGAACCAGCCTTGCGTGGCCAGCGATTTACGCTGAAAGTGGATCGGGCCTGTTTACGACTGCTGCCGGAAAACTGTGACTGGCAGTCAGCACAGTTTTCCGGCACAACCATCGAGCTGCGCGACTACAGCATGCTGGCGATATTGCCCGGAGAACGCTGGCGATTACGTGTCCGGCTCCGGCCTGTGCACGGGCAGGCCAACCCTGGTGGTTTTGATCTTGAACAACGACGGTTTGCCCGGGGTATTACCACCCAGGGCTATGTCCGGGATACCGGTTTCAATCAGCCGGTTGAGTATGCATCTGGCCTACTGGATGACAGCGCTTCCCGGCTCCTGCGCTGGCGAGTGGGTATCGCAGACCGTTTGCGGCAGGGCGAAAAACGACAACACACAGACATTTTAACCGCCTTGATCATTGGTTCGGATCATGGCTTAAGCGATGCAACCTGGGATTTACTGGCCCACACCGGCACCACACATTTGCTGGTGGTATCGGGCTTGCATATTGGTCTGATTGCAACTTTCAGTTACCTGCTGTGCCGACTGATACTTCGCTTTATCCCTTATTGCTGGCCCCGTCTGCTTTTCTGGCAACCCGCTCAGCGACTGGCTGCTATTGGGGCAATATTTTCGGCGTTGTTCTACAGCATGCTGGCCGGCTTTTCATTGCCTACGCAACGGGCTGTGGTGATGACACTGGTTTTATTACTCGGGCGCAGTAGCCGGTATCGCTTGCGTAGTTCGCAATCGCTGGTACTGGCAGCAACGCTGGTGCTGATGCTGAATCCGCTGGCGATATGGCAGGCAGGGTTCTGGATGTCATTTGTGGCCGTCGCTGGCCTGTTGCTGGCAATGACCGGTTATCACCGCCGCAACCCGCGCTGGCAGGGGCTGCGTATTGCCTGTGTGCAGTGGCGCTGTTGGGTATCCTACTGCAGCTGGTACCTGTTGCGGCCGCAGATGGTGGTCAGCATTGCTTTGCTGGTGCCGCTGTTGGCGGGGCCGGGCGCTTTTTCAGTGATATCGCCACTGAGCAACCTGGTCGCCGTTCCGTTAATGGGGTTTTTGATTGTCCCCATGGCATTAACGGGGGCTGCACTGGGTACCATTTCGTCTGTGCTGGGAGCAGCATGCTGGTTTGTTGCCGACCTGGGTATAGAGCTGTTGCTGGGATGGCTGACATGGATGGCATCCACGGCTTCTTCCCTGGGAGAAGTGGGGCAGGGTGGATATCGTGCATCCCTTGGAGTCGTAGCCTGGATGCTGGCTGCGATAGGCAGTCTGGCGCTTCTGCTACCCCGGGGCATGTTGCCACGACTGCCGGCGACATTATTGTTTTTCCCCTTAATCTGGCCCGCTCCACCCCGTTCTGGACTGAATGCCGGCGAGGTTGCCGTGACGGTGATTGATGTCGGACAAGGATTGTCCGTACTGTTGCGAACAGCTCAGCATCAGGTGCTGTTCGATACCGGACCGCCGCGGGGAGAGGGACAGCGTGCTGCGCTGGGTATTTTGCCGGTACTGGCAAGGCATGGTGTCGATCGCCTGGATGCCGTCATTGTCAGCCATTGGCACGACGATCATGCTGGCGCCATACCGGGGCTGCTGGCGCAATTGCCGATAGATACGGTGCATTTCGGTGGGCAGTTGCCAGCGCAATACGGAGAACCCCGGCACTGGTTACCCTGCCAGGGCGGGTCCGGCTGGCGCTTTGATAGTGTCACCTTTGAATTTCTGCACCCATCACCTTCCCATCTGGTCAGGAGCGGATCAGTGGCAAGGTGAATAATACTTCTTGTGTGCTGCGGGTCAGTAACGGGCGAGAGTCACTGTTGCTGACGGGTGACATAGAAGCCGCAGTGGAACATCATCTGTTGTCCCGGTCACCCCAAAGGCTTAACGCCACCTGGCTGGTCGCGCCTCATCATGGCAGCAATACTTCTTCAACAGGACAGTTTCTGGATGCGGTGGATCCGCAATGCATGCTGATATCGGCTGGCGCTTACAATCGCTTTAACCATCCTCATCCAGATGTCATACAAAGAACGCAGGAGCGCGGTATCTGTTTGATGAATACGGCTGAATCCGGTGCGTTACAGTACCTTATGTCAGCCACTGGCACTGAGGGCGGTAATAAAGCCCAAAAACAGCACCTGTGGCGGGAGTATCGGCAACAGCAGGCGCGTTTCTGGCGAGCGCCACCATTGCCTTGAATGCAGCTCTGAATGCATGCCGGACAGGCTGTTGCAGCTTATACCTTGGGGGGTGGTTATGTTAAAGTAAGCCCCGAATCCGCGGGAGGCTCACGTTGTGGTAGAAATAGTTCTGGCTGGTGGCTGGTTGATGCTGCCAATTATCATTTGTTCGATTGTCGCAATCGCCATTGTCATTGAGCGATTCTGGTCTCTTAACCAGCGCAGGATTGCACCTAAAGCCACCGTGGGGCAGGTTTGGACCTGGATAAAAAACAGTGAGCTGGATGCCGCCAAACTACGTGAGTTGCGTTTGGCCTCACCATTAGGTCAGGTGCTGGCCGCTGGCTTGCTCAATGCCCGCCAGGGACGTCAGGCCATGTCAGATGCCATCGAGCAGAATGCCGCGGTTGTTATTCATGATCTTGAACGTTATCTCAGTACATTAGGCACTATTGCAGCCATCACGCCGTTACTGGGCCTGCTCGGTACGGTTATTGGCATGATCCGGGTATTTACCGAGATCATGATTCAAGGTACGGGCAATGCCAATGCGCTGGCCGGAGGCATCTCCGAGGCACTGATCACCACCGCTGCCGGCCTGACCGTAGCGATTCCGTCTTATGCATTCCACCGGTATTTTGTCCGCACGGTTGATTCACTGGTTCTGTCTCTGGAACAGGAATCCGCCAAACTGGTAGAAGCGCTGTTCAGTGACCGGCGCGTTGAATGGCAGGATATTGCTGTCAGCACTTCACGCACTGATGCTGCTGAAGATAACCAGCCCGCCGGAAAAGAAGCCGCGCCCGGCAAAAAAGCAGATCACAGGACTGGCAAAGATGATAGTGCTGCCAAAGATAGCAGTGTCGCCAACGATAAAAGTGTCGCCAACGATAAAAGTGTCGCCAGCGATGACACTGTTGCCAACGATAAAAGTGATGATCTGACTGACACACGGGCGGAAGCGACATCGTGAAATTTCCCCGGCGTACCCTTGAGGATCCGGCTATCAATCTGACGCCATTGATTGATGTCGTTTTCCTACTGCTGATCTTTTTTATGGTGACAACGACTTTTACCCGGGAAACCCGGCTGGCGGTAGATTTGCCCGAAGCAGAAGCGGGTCAGGCTGAACAGGTAAACCAGCCTTTGGAAGTGCTGGTCAGCGAAAATGGCAGTTTCAGTATCAATAATGAGCGGCTGATGGATAACGATAGTGCTTCGTTGCGACTGGCACTCCTCAATGCGGCTGAACAGGATACGTCACGGGCAGTGTTGTTGATTGCTGATGCCGAGGCCACACATCAGAGTGTTGTGACCGCAATGGATGCGATCGGCCAGGCCGGTTTTTCCCAGTTGAGTATTGCCACGCGTCAGCCAGTGGATAGCGATACCGAAGCAGCATCAGGTGATGCGTTATGAGCCAACCTAAAGAAGATCCCGTTGTGGACCCTGCTGACGCAAATGCAGCACCGGCTTCTGCCAGTGAGATGACCGCGACCCAGATCTACAAACGATTGCTGGGTTATGTGCGTCCCTTTGTGCCGGCGTTTGTGGTCAGTATGCTGGGCTACCTGATTTTCGCCGTGACGACACCGGCAACGGCAGCCTGGCTGGGTTGGACCATCGATCAGATTGAAGCGCAAAACGACGCCGCGCGCATCCTGGCACCATTGCTGTGTGTATTGATTGTGCTGGCCAGGGGTGTGGGCGGTTTTATGGGCCATTATGCCCTGGAATATGTGGCCAACCACGTGGTACACAGACTGCGTTGTCAGGTGCTTGACCAGTTAATGAGTGTGCCGCTGGGTTATTACGATCAAAGCAGCATGGGGCGGCTGGTATCCAAGGTCACTTATGACGTGCTGCAAATCAAAGGAGCGGCTACCAATGCGGTGACAGTGGTGTTGCGCGAAGGCATGACTGTGATTGGACTGCTGGGCTGGTTGTTCTGGGTTAACTGGCGCCTTAGCATGGTGTTTTTACTGGTTGCGCCCTGCATGGCATTTATCGTGCATCTGGCGACCAAACGTTACCGCCGCTACAGCAAGCAGATGCAGGATTCGATGGGCGATGTTACCCAACTGGCCAATGAAACCATCAAAGGCCAGCGTGTGATCCGTACCTTCAATGCCACGGATTTTGTTTCCGGTCGCTTCAGTGATTCCAGTGAGCGCAACCGCCGACAGAACATGAAAATGGTAGCTACGCAGGCAACAGCCACGCCACTGATTCAGATCATCGTCAGCGTTGCCATGGCAATCCTTATCTGGCTGGCGCTGGGGCCAGAGTTCCTGGGTAATGCCTCGGCAGGTGACGTGGTGACGTTCCTGACACTGGCCGGGATGCTAAGCAAACCGTTGCGCCAGTTATCCGGCGTCAATGCGATTATTCAACGTGGTATTTCAGCGTCATACAGTATCTTCGAATTACTTGATGCGGAGCAGGAAAAGAATCTGGGGCAGCATCGCGCGGATCGTGTCCAAGGTAACCTGGTACTGAGCGATGTGTCGTTTGCCTATGACCCTGAGTCACCGGTATTGCAGACGATTAATCTCGATGTCAAAGCGGGGACCACGCTGGCGCTGGTGGGGCGCTCGGGAAGTGGCAAGTCCACATTAGTCAACCTGCTGCCACGATTCTACGATATTACCGCTGGCAATATTACACTGGATGCAGTGGAACTGTCGGAGTACGAACTGGGCAATTTGCGTGAGCAGATTGCAATCGTCAGTCAGGACGTGGTGCTCTTCGAAGGTTCTGTGGCAGATAATATTGCCTATGGTATTGCTGATAAGGTCAGCCATGAGCAGATTCTGGAGGCGGCCAAAAACGCGCATGCAGATGAGTTTATTCAATCGCTGCCCCAGGGCTATGATTCGCCGGTCGGTGACGGTGGCAGCCTGCTGTCCGGTGGTCAGCGGCAGCGCCTGGCCATTGCCCGTGCCTTTCTCAAGGATGCGCCGGTACTGATTCTGGATGAGGCGACATCAGCGCTGGACACGGAATCCGAGCAGCATATCCAGCAGGCGCTGAATCAGTTGATGCGAGGGCGTACTACTTTCGTGATTGCTCACCGGTTGTCGACGATTGAAAATGCCGATGAAATTGTCGTCATGGATCAGGGCAGGATTGTCGAGCAGGGCAGTCACAAGGCGTTGCTGGAAAAGGATGGTCATTACGCCCGCCTGCACCGGATGCAGTTTAATGATGGCGATGGGGTTTTGTTTGCTGAGGGCGCTCGACCGGCTGAGAGCTCTCAACCAGCTGAAGGCTCTCAATCCGCTGAGGGCTCTCAATCCGCTGAGGGCTCTCAATCCGCTGAGGGCTCTGAACCAGCTAAAGGCTCTCGGCCCGCTGAAGGCTCTCGACCTGCTAAAGGCTCTGATGATGCCGTCACTTCCTGAGGACTGGTATCGCGGGGCTGCCTGGTTGCAGCTGCTGCGGCCCTTGTCTGCGCTTTATCAATGGCTGGCTGCCAGGCGTCGCCTCAGGCATTCGGCGCAGCAACATGCTGGCAGCAAACCGGTCATTGTGGTGGGAAATATTACGGTGGGTGGTACCGGGAAAACCCCCGTGGTGATTGCGCTGGCAAAGTGGCTGGAAGCCAGAGGGTTCCGCGTGGCCGTGCTCAGCAGAGGATATGGTGCCAGCCCGCCGACACTGCCGTATTTAGTAGAAGCCGACTGTGGGCCAGAGCAATGCGGTGATGAAATTGCCATGATGCGCCGGCATTTATCGGGGGTGATCATGATTGACCCGGATCGGCGTCGCGCCCTGGATGCACTGGAGCTGCGGGATGATTGTGATATCGTCGTCAGTGATGATGGTTTGCAACATTACCGGTTGCGCAGAGACATCGAGTGGGTGGTGATTGATGGCGCCAGAGGACTGGGTAACGGCTATTGCCTGCCTGCCGGTCCATTGCGGGAACCGGTCGAGCGTTTACTGGATGCCGATCAGATTCTGGTCAACGGCAACTGGCAGGCTGAGCGCACGCAACCGGAGTCGGGACTGGGCCAGGTCACAGAAAAAATAACGCACTTTGAATTACAGCCAGGCGATTGGGTCAATGTTAAAAATGGCGAGCGCCTTGACCTGGAAACGGGGGTGAAACGTTTTACCGAACAAAGCGCCTCTGGCGATGGTATTCAGGCTATTGCCGGAATAGGCAACCCGCAACGTTTTTTCAATACGCTGAACAGCCTGGAGTTGTCGGTTGAGACACGGGCGTTTTCGGACCACTATCCATACCAGGCAGAAGACCTGTCGACCTGGCAACAGCAGACGTTGCTGATGACAGAGAAAGACGCGGTGAAATGTCAGGCCTTTGCCGGGGATGAGTGGTGGTATTTACATGTGGTCGCCAGTGTTCCTGAAACGGTACAGGAAACATTACTGGCACAGCTGAACATCTTGCTGGCGGATTCGAAAAACGGCCAGGCATAATACGAGGAATAGGACGTGGATAAAAAACTGTTAAGCATTCTGGTATGCCCAGTCTGTAAAGGTCCGCTGGACTACAAGCGCGAAGCATCTGAGTTGCGCTGCTATGCTGATGCGCTTGCCTATCCGATTCGTGATGATATTCCAGTGATGCTGGAGAACGAAGCCAGAACATTGACCCAGGAAGAGCGGGAGCAACGTTAATGGATTTTGTGGTGGTGATTCCGGCACGTTATGCATCGACCCGGTTGCCAGGCAAACCCTTGCTCGATATTGCTGGCAAGCCAATGATTCAGCACGTGTATGAGCGTGCCTGCGACAGTCAGGCGAGCGCGGTTTACATAGCCACTGATGATGAGCGTATTGCCGCAGCGGTTGAGGCGTTCGGAGGAGAGTGCCTGTTGACCCGCGCCGATCATCAGTCTGGTACCGACCGTATTCAGGAAGTGGCGCAGAAGCTGGCACTACCGAACGACAGAATCGTCGTCAATGTGCAGGGGGATGAACCACTGATTCCACCGGCAACCATTCGCCAGGTTGCGACAGCACTGGCAGAAAATAAAGAGGCCGGTATCAGCAGTCTCTATCATCGTATTCATGATGAAACCGAGTGGCGCAACCCCAACGCCGTCAAGGTTGTCACTGACGAAGCCGGTTTTGCACTGTATTTCAGCCGCTCACCAGTTCCCTGGCAGGAAAACCCGGCGTCCAGCGGTCAACAATTACAGGCCAAACGGCACGTTGGCATTTATGGCTACCGGGTATCGACGCTGAATGCATTTGTCAGCTGGAGTCCTGCGCCGCTAGAGCGTTTCGAGCGACTGGAGCAATTGCGTGCCATGTACCATGGCGTGAAAATTATTATGAGTGAAGCAGAGGAAGCACTCCCGGCGGGTATTGATACTCCCGAAGACCTGGAGAGCATCCGTCGCTTCCTGACAGACAGTGAGATGTAAGACGATGACCACAAAAGTGTTGATGGTTTGCCTGGGCAATATTTGCCGTTCGCCAACCGCCCACGGCATTATGGAAACATTGATTGAGAAAGAAGGGCTCAGTGCAGACATCATTGTGGATTCTGCCGGGACAGGCGACTGGCATATTGGTAAAGCGCCTGACCCCAGGACACAGCAGGCTGCGAAACGCCGTGGCTATGATCTCTCCCACCTCAGGGCAAGACAGGTCACCGTGGCAGACCTCGATGACTACGACTGGGTGATTGCCATGGACAGGCAGAACCGGCAAAACCTGCTGAATATGGCAAGTGACGCCAATCGTGATCGTATCACTCTGTTACTGGAGCATGCCGGCCAGATTGATGCCGAAGTACCGGATCCATACTATGGCGGTGAGCAGGGCTTTGAGCAGGTGCTGGATATGGTGGAAACGGCCTGCGCGGCACTGCTGGAACGCATCAAGTTACAGCGTGTCGGCTAATTTGAGCCGAGTTAAATTGAGCCGATTTAAGTTGAGTTAAGTTGAATTGAATAACGGCAGCACGGGGCTATTCGCATGACCTGGCAACCACCCGCTTCCTGGGTTGAGAATTTCGATCTTCGCCAGTGGCATACCTTCCAGCTACCGGTCAAAGCCCGTTATGCCCTGGAAGTACACCGTCCCCGACAATTGTTATCCGCTGTGGCTGCTGCCCGTGAGGCTGCCTTGCCGGTGCTGGTGCTGGGTGGTGGCAGCAATGTGCTGTTTACCGGAGACTATCCGGGACTGGTAGCGCGCATCGCCATGATAGGCATACACCCGGAAGTTAAACGTAATGGTGATGTACTGGTTACCGCCATGGCAGGTGAGAACTGGCACGAGCTAGTGACTTTCTGCCTGGAACAAGGCTGGTTTGGTCTGGAGAACCTGGCACTGATACCGGGCTCAGTCGGCGCAGCGCCAGTGCAGAATATCGGTGCCTATGGCGTTGAAGTCGGTGAACTGATTGAGTCGGTGACTTACCTGAATTTAGCACAGGGCGAACTCAACAATCTGTCTGCTGAACAGTGCAAATTTGCTTATCGTGACAGTATATTCAAGCACGAACTTCGCAACAGCGCCGTCATCATTTCCTGCACGCTGCGTTTGCGCACGACACCAGAAGTCAATGTCAGTTACCCAGCCTTGCAGCAAGCGATCAATGCCAGTGCCGAAGCTGGCGACGGGGCAAGTGAGGGCACAGGTGGTGATTCCTGTCATACCGCTATCACTGGCCACGCCTCCCGTGTCCCGGATATCACCCCACAACAAGTTTATGACGCCGTTTGTGCCATTCGTCGCAGCAAATTACCTGACCCCCTTGAACTGGGCAATGCCGGCAGTTTTTTCCGGAATCCGGTCATCAGCCAGGCTCAGTGGCAGTCGTTACAGTCCGAATGGCCAGACATGCCCGCTTTCCCCGTACCGGCTGAGCCAGGTAAGACGGCAGACTGGGTCTCAGAAAAATCACCACAGGAAATGAAAGTCCCGGCAGCCTGGTTAATTGAAAGAGCCGGCTGGAAAGGTGTTCGACGTGGCCATATCGGTGTGCATGACCGGCAGGCGCTGGTGCTGGTTCACGATTTTAAATCCGCAGCAATGACGGAAACGTCCGGTCAGGCATTATTAACACTGGCCCGTGATATTGCCGACAGTGTGGCTGAAAAATTCGGTATAGAGCTGGAACCCGAGGTGGGAATTCAACCGCCAGGGTCATGGTCGCGATGACAAAGCAGCGTAAACAGTCTGAAAGTACCGAGCGCATCATGGACGCCGGTAACGCTGACTTTGATCCCAAGGCCATACTGGCTGTCATGAGTCAGGGGCCGGGCGTGTACCGCATGCTGGATAAAGATGGCGAGGTGCTTTATGTCGGCAAGGCTCGAAACCTGCGCAAACGGGTCAGTAATTATTTTCGCGCCAGTGGCCTTGATACCAAAACAATGGCGCTGGTCTCCCACATTACCAATATTGATGTCACCATCACCAATAGTGAAACCGAGGCGCTGCTGCTAGAGCAGAACCTGATTAAAAAGTTTCGCCCGCCTTATAATATTCAGTTGCGGGATGACAAGACTTATCCCTACATCATGCTGACCCACAAAGATGTCTTCCCCAGAATGGCTTTTTATCGGGGCGGACGCCGCCGTGACGCCAAACTGTTTGGTCCTTACCCCAGTGCCAGTGCCGTGCGCGAGAGCCTGGCGCTGTTACAGAAAGTCTTTCGCGTTCGTCAGTGTGAAGATAGCTATTTTCGCAACCGCACACGGCCCTGCCTGCAGCACCAGATAGGGCGCTGTACCGCGCCATGTGTCGGTTATATTTCCCCCAGTGACTATGCTGACGATGTCCGCGATGCCAGCCGCTTTCTCCAGGGACAAAGCAATGACCTGATTCGCGACATGGGCGAGCGCATGGAACGAAAATCACAGGCACTGGAGTTCGAGCAGGCGGCACGCCTGCGTGACCGGATTTCTGATTTGCGCAAGATTCAGAGCCAGCAGGTGGTTTCCGGCGACGGAGAAGACGCCGATGTGCTGGCCGCTGTGGCGGAGGGCAGTTATCACTGCGTGCATGTGATGATAGTCAGAGGGGGGCGGGTGATCGGCAGTCGCAACCATTTTCCCAAAGACAAACTGGCAGAAAATGCGGAAGCGTTATTGGCCGCGTTTATTGCCCAGTATTATTTGCGCGATGAAACCACATCATCACAGCTGATTCCCAAAGAGGTGATTATCTCGCCCTCGTTACCGGCCAAGAAAACACTGGCAGAAGCCCTGGGCGCTGCCTGCGGCCGCAAGGTCAGGCTCACTGGCAATGTTCGTGGACACCGGGCCAAATGGCGAGACCTGGCGGCAGCAAACGCCGTGCAGGCGCTAAGCAGTCATATCAATAATCGTCAGACGCTGTATCAGCGCTTTGAACGTCTGCAATCAGATCTGGATCTGGAAGCCTTGCCCAAACGCATCGAGTGTTTTGATATCAGCCATACCATGGGGGAGAGCACCGTCGGTGCCTGCGTTGTGTTCGGCCATGAAGGGGCGATGAAAACAGATTACCGTCGCTATAATATCAAAGACATACAAGGCGGTGACGACTACGCTGCCATGGAACAGTCCCTCAAGCGCCGCTACCGGTTTCTCGCGGATAAGGCAGCGGATAGCGGCTCACCGGCCGTAATGCCAGACATTTTGCTGATCGACGGCGGTAAAGGGCAGCTATCCCAGGCAGTTGACGCATTAACTGCCTTACGGGCTGAAGCAGACGCCGAGTCTGAGCGTCAGAACACGGAATTACCCATCCTGATTGGTATCGCCAAAGGCATCAGCCGTCGTGCCGGGCAGGAGACCCTGTTTCTGGCGACTGAACAGGGATTTGAGGAAATCGTGATCCCGGTGCACTCACCCGGTTTGCATTTATTACAGCAGGTTCGTGATGAAGCCCACCGTTTTGCCATTACCGGTCATCGTCAGCAACGGGCTAAAACCCGCAAGAAGTCAGCGCTGGAAGAAATCCCGGGGCTGGGGCCTGTGCGGCGGCGGGAACTGCTGCGTTACTTTGGTGGTCAACAGGAAATTCAGCGTGCCAGCGAATCCGATCTGTCCCGGGCGCCCGGAATCAGCAAAAAGCTGGCAGCGGTTATTTATGACGCGCTGCATAATGAGTAGAATTCGCCTGGAAATTCGCCTACCGTGATAAACAGCGTACTGATTTGCTGTATTGACTTGCTTGACTAAGGAGAACGCTCTGAACATGAATGCTGCCAACCTGGCCACTATTGCACGCGTCTTGATGGTGCCGGTAATCGTAATGGTCTATTACAGTGGTCAACCCTGGAGCCAACTGGCAGCAGCGGTCATTTTCACCATCGCCAGTATTACTGACTGGCTGGATGGTTACCTGGCGCGGCGCCTTAACCAGGCATCAGCGTTTGGTGCCTTTCTCGACCCCGTGGCAGACAAGTTACTGGTAGTGATGGCACTGGTGCTGCTAACCGCCAATTTCCCCAGCCCCTGGTTTGTGGTGCCCACCGCCATCATTATTGGCAGGGAAGTGTTCATTTCCGCACTGCGAGAGTGGATGGCCAGTCAGAATCAGCGCGACAAGGTTGCTGTTGGCTATATTGGCAAGGTGAAAACCACCGTTCAGATGATCGCAATCATTGCGTTATTGGCACATTCACCCGCATTACCAAATTTCCTCTTGCCACTGGGCTATGTCTTGCTATATATTTCCGCCGCTCTCAGCGTCTGGTCCATGGTGACCTACCTGAAAAGCGCGCTACCCTCCATGCGATAGTCATTAATGGGGGAGTGGGTTAGAGGAATATTTCACGGCAGATAAAGTGTGAAAAATGCGTAAAAAAACTGCCATGAATGCTTGACAAAAATCTCTATCTCATTAGAATAAGCGCCTCTTTTGCAGTGATCCAAACGGCACGCTGCAAAGGGTTGAAAAACCAGTGTTACGCGGGAATAGCTCAGTTGGTAGAGCACGACCTTGCCAAGGTCGGGGTCGCGAGTTCGAGTCTCGTTTCCCGCTCCAAATTTTACGGCCACTGGCCAGTCCGGATTGCTTGTCTGCCAGGCAGAATTTGGATACGTTAAGGCTGGATGGCAGAGTGGTCATGCAGCGGACTGCAACTCCGTTAACGCCGGTTCGATTCCGACTCCAGCCTCCATTTTCCTCCTTAAAATTCAGCAACTTACAAAGCCGCAGTTTTTCAAAAAACTACCCGCAGTAATTCCGCAGTAATTCCGCAGTAATTAACCTGCCTTTTTATCCCTGATTGATACCAATGTGTTGCGTGATCTTTTCGGCGGATTGATCAACCGATAATGCGCTTTCATAGCTTCGGTAGCATGCAGGCCCTTATCATTATCGCCCTGGTTAACAAACTCGTCTGTCAGACCCTTCTTGCGCATATCCATAATCCAATACTGACCTTTCTCGCCAGGCTTCTTGTATCCGGCTTTTTCACTAGCCTCGGCCCACCATCCAGAGAAAGTGCGGTGAGTGACCGGCCTCAGGCGGTATCGTTTGGCCATGTACATCGGGTAAATCAGCAAATTGTCATGCTCTGGCTTTCTGAAGACATTGCCGGACAGGCGTAGCTGATCCTCTCTGAATTTAAGCAACCATTCGACTTTCTCCAGCATTTCCTTGTTCATGCCGATAATGCCGGCAACGGAGGTTTTGTGCCGGGAGAGGTCGATTTCGCCCCAAATCCAGTTTTCTTTATCCGGATCCGACTTGTCGATCGCATCCAGGTTGATCTGAGACACTTTGATGCTAAAAAAATCAATAGGTTGCTGGCTCAGCATATAAATCATATCACAGATAACAATGCGCCAGGTGCCATCATGCTGTTGCCGATTATTCTGATGCACTGCTAACTGGTCTGTGATTTCGATATAGGCCTTGTCAGGGATTAACACCTCTCGTTTACTCACAGCCAGCTTGTCGATGTCAATCATCGGGTTTCGATCTATAAGGCCTGTAACAACAGCGTGGTCGAATACTCGGCCTAGCACGGATTTTATGTGATTGTAGGTGGTAGGTTTTGTTATCCAAGGGGACAGCAATATCCTGATTTTTTTCAAAATATCAGGTGATGATATAGAAAACTTGGAATCTTCCAATGCCTCCAACTGCTTGCAGTTTTTTACATAATCATCGCGGGTCCGATTGGCTATAGGCTTACCCTGGTCCCGCTTAATCTTAATTGTTACTTTCCCTTGCTCCAGCATTTCGGTACGCCACTGCTTTATGAAGTCGCGCAGGTGGATGTGACCGCCTTTGCTTACAGGGGTATTTGATTCGCGCACCTTGTCAATAATCTGATCCGTGTCGCTCTTTCCGTATGCTTTGTCACAAATCGCTTTTGACAGCGCCCAAAGAGCTATAGCCTTCTTCAGATCGCGAGTTTTAAGACTTGCCTGGCGCTTAGTGAATGGATTCTGGAAATAGTATCGCCCATCAGGGTACCTTCCCAGCCCCGGGTAATTGCTAAGCGCTTGATTGTCCTTTCTTCTTGGTCTTGGCATCAGTGACTCGCAGCTTCCAGGGCAGTTTGAATATCCTCTTCATCTAAGCCGAGCATGGTGGCCAGCTTGCTGATTTCGGACATTTCTTCTTCCGATTTTTGAGCAGGAGAGGCCATTTTTCTCACTTCTTCATCATGCACGTCAAGATGCACATACCAGGGGCCAGTACCATTAAACCGGAATGCACCAGGTATTTTCCCGTCAGCCGCCATGCGATTCCAGGTGGCTCGACTCTTCTGTACTTCTCGCGGACGACGCAGGGAGGGGTAGTCGGTCAATGGAATAATGTTTTCTTGAACTTCTGCAGCGTTGCTCATGACTCCACCTCCACCAACTGTTCTGGCACTTCAACTGTGTCGCCGAGCTTTGATGCGACAATGGCGCGGCATGTGGAGATTAGGGGCGAATTACTCTCGACCCAATTTCCAGACTCATTGGCAGCGGCCCAATGCCCGCTTCTGGAGGGATCGACCGTTATCTCATACCGCTCAATCAGCGGTCCGCCGACGCTCCAGTCCGTAGACGGCCTGTAATACATCCCGGTCCAGTTCTTTGATGGCATCAAACCTTCAGCTTCAGCCACCGCCCAATCGAGCGCAGCCCCGGTCAGTTCGCTGGTTTTGACTTTAACAGTCTTCATAATCACCTCTCGCTGCCGCAAGCGCAGCACGAGCTTCGCAGTTATGGCAATCACAAGGCTCATCGCATGCGAACTTTGCGAATGGCTCAAGAGCTTTCGCTATCCTGGGAGCGGCAGCAATTAAGAAAGCATTTGCTTCTGTTTCTGATTCGCTTCGATCAGATGTAGGCCATAAAAGCTGGCATATCGGAAGTTTTGATGGAAGCGCATCAACTTGAGCGCATACTGGGTTTACCGCCCACTTTTCTTGTGTCCATTTACTCACTCTCAACACCCTCCTTAACGGTCTTTTTGTCATCCTCTTCCACTGGAAACTCAACATCCATCTCACGGAAAATGTCACCGTCTGGGAATTGCACGGCGTATTTATGGCGACCGAAGTAATTATCTAGCATCAGCACGGTTTCCAGTTCTCCGGTCATGGGGTGGTAGGCTTTTGTGGTGTAGTTGCTCATGAGTTACCGCCTTGCTGTGCTGCTGGGTGCTCAATGTATTCAGCCATGGCGGTAAAGCATCGCTGCAATTCAGCCCACTCAACACAGCCTCGAAGAGGCCCGGTTACGCACACAAAGTCATAGTTATTTTCCAGCCCGCCCATGAGTACGCGTCCATTATGAACAGCCCCTAGAGGCCTTTCAGCCTCCCCACCACCCGCATATCTGGCGTGGGCGGCCCTAACCATGCCCACCGTCAATGCCGGGCCGTCCACGCCTTCTGGCCAGGTCGGTATAACCTGCTCTTCTGACATGCCGGAAACTCCGACTACCTTTAGTACCGCCTCTGCCCATGCGTTGAATCCATCTATCTGATCATCACTCATTGCCATCTCCTTGCTGTGCTGCTGTGAGCAGGGCTTCCAGCGTTCTATCAAGGCATATTCGAACAGTCGTCTGCGGGTCTGTGTATGCGCCGGACTGGTTAAGCCTCATCTGAACCTCTTTTAGATCACTAACGGCATCACGAATGACGCCTGGTGGCACTCGTACAAATCCATCACGCACCGCATCATTTTTCGCCTTGTCAACCAGTGCTCGAAGCTGATCAGCTCGAATAACAACGGTCAGAGAATTCACCATGCTGTCCGGACGATCTTCCCCGTCGCCCTGCCATATCCAAACCGGCGATTCTTCTGGGTTCTCCAGATAATCTTTGTAGTCAGATGCCTTTTCGAGCAATTCGCTCAGGCGCTCGCTTCTGCGTTCTTGAAACTTGAGTGATTCGCGCAGGTTGTAGACCAGCCACTGATCATCCGGCACCGCAGGGGGCTGGGGTGTGGTGTGGGCGGTCGGCGATCTATCCAGCTTGCTGTTGTGGTCGATGCACACGAACAGATGGGCATTCCAGTTGCTTGATATTTGATCGTATCTATTTCGCGCAGCGTCCCGCGCTCCATGCCCGGTAAATACCTCTTGCTGACGGCCTCTGTCTTCAAAAAAAATCAGGTGCGCAACATCTTCTGCAACCGCCTCACCTTCCAGTGATTGCAGGGCTTGGATGGCTTCGGATAAATCCTCATAGATATCAGCATCGAGAATAGTTGAATCATCTTCACCGGCATTTCCTTTCGCTAATGGCAATGCTTGCTGCATCGCGCTAAATGCTTTCTGTATTGCGCTCATTGGTCAGTCTCCATAAACTCTTCAGCACCTCGCCATCCAGACTGAACAGCGGCATCAATGTATCGGTAGCCATCACTCAGCATGTCTTTGAAAAGCTGGTAATCATCATCAATACCAGGGTAGTAACACACGCTACACCACCGGCTGTTATTTCTTGCTGGCAAGTCGTTGCAGCGTTTGCATGTATCGCTCATACCCGCTTCCTCTTCTCAGCCAGCCGCTTTTGTGCAAACACTGCTTTTGCACCGTCACGCACCCATCGTCTTATTGATAATTCGCATCCAGTTGCAAGGCCGACTCCGTTTGCCATGCCGTGATGTGTAGCCCGCTTGCGGCACCCGCACCGGCAACGCCTTCTTAGCTTCGGGCTCACTGGCACCATGTACCGTTTATGCTGCTCGCAGTTTCCGTACTTTCCCCAATCGCCTTGGCTCATTGGTAATGACCCTCTTCAGCGTCTGATCGGTTTGATTGCCTGTCAGCTTTGAATCTTAGAGCGCTCAGATCTTGTTTCAGGCGCTGCATTTCCTTAAGTTGCTTGTTGAACTGATCAGCTATCCTGCCTCGCTCCCGGTAAACCTCTTTTAGTTTGTTGTTCAGCGCTTCCGGATCGCCAATTCTGGTGAGCATTTTTACAAGAATAAACAGCTCTCTTTTGTGGTTGCTGTCGTGTCGAAAAGCCTGGAGTGATTCCTCTCGCTTTAACCAGTTTTTGCTTGTGGCCATTGTGAAAGATGGGCCAGCTTTAGGCTTTATGTGTCCACGAGAGTTTACCCACAACAACCCCCAGCCCTCTGGCAATTCATCAGGTGAAATCATGCTTTCAGGACACATGAAATAACGCCAGTTGCCTAAACCGCCATCGAGCCTATGCGGTTTCTTTGCATCAGCCAGGAAGTCAGCGCGAGAGACTTTGACTTCAACCACTACAGTGCCATCGCCGCCATAGCCTTTGCGCCGAAAGCCGATGGCATCAGGCACTTCGCCATTCCAGCCAGACTTGACTTCACTAACTGCAAAGCAGCACCCATGGCCGTTATTGCTGTTTGAGCGCTGCAGCCATTTAACTGCCAGCGAGCAAAGTGCCTGGTGGGTCATTTCCATTTTTTCTGCTCCAGCCGCTTGTTACGCTCTATCCGGCGCTGGCGCTTTAACCTGGCTTTTTCTAAGTGGTGGCTTGCGTCTGCTTTGGATTGAACCTGGCGCTGCACCTTTGGCTTCTTAAACCGTGTTGGCGCCGTCAGATAGTCAACTGTAGGTGGTGACAGGTAGGGCGCTATCTGAATGGTGATGCTGGTTGGTAGAACCTCCATGATCACGACAGCACCTCCAAAGATATTCTGACTTTCACTATCTCGGAGCGTGAAAAAAGATCACGTTCTGGAAGTGCCTCTTTTCTGAGCTCTCTGGCCTCCTGGCGAGTAGTACATACACTCCAATCAAATGGGCTTTTGGCACCTTTAATCCGGATAGCCCAGCCATCAAAACCCCAGCGTCTGGAACGGTAATCAAGAAATCGTTTCATGCTGCGCGCTCCTTTGCTCGCCGCTTAGCCTGGCCGGCAGCGGCTTTCATTTTTGCGAGATTGGTGACTGTTGGTTTGAGCTCAGCCGGCACCCGGGACCAGCCCAGCTTGTTGCGAATCGCCAGCACTGAGCGTGATATCAGTTCAAGGTTGCTGATGTCGCAGTTTTCTCGATCGCCATCAATGAAACTAACGACATGGCCATCAGGAATAGGGCCATGATGCTTTTCCCAGGTGTCGATATGGACAAACACCCATGTGTTGGGCTGTGCCACTTTCCGCTTCAAGTATTCATCACGCGTGGTGCGTGTGACTGTGCCAATAGGGACCTGGTTAGGAGGCACCTGGCCTTTCTTAAATGATCCGCTGTTCGCCTTCATGACACCCTTTGTGCCGGTGTTGTGAGGCTTCTGGCCCTTCTTAAAATACCCGTTTCTGCCTGATTTGATTTTGTGGTTCTTTACAAAAGCGACCACCTGCTTTTCAGTAACTTCAAGGCCATAAACATTTTTCAGTGCTACAACCATCGCCTTGCGGCTCAGCCACTTGTAATTCGTGGTGATAAAATCAACCTGCTCAGGTGTGAAAAGCTTGGACCTGCCGCGCAGAATTTCACCGGTGACCCGTCGAGTCCGGATCTTGTGATTCCTGATTGCTCTGTGCACCTGGGCGTGAGTCCAGTCTGTGCCAAACTCATCATTGATCAGCTTGGTGCAATGCTGATAGCTGTGATCCTGGTAATGCTTCTTCAGGCGCTTGAGCATCGGCTGGGTCCAAATTTTTCTAGGCATTGGATTGGTCCTCAATGCCTAGAACTTTCCCCTGGGCGCTGCCCAGTTTTCCCACCTCGTTTGCAACTTCATGGGCCCTGATAATGGTTGAGGCATTATTGATAATGCGATCGGCGATACCAGCAACTGCGCGAGCTCTCCCGATTTCATCCTCAAGGGCTTCGCCTTTGATTGACTCATCACCAAGGCGTTCCATCTGAGCAAACAGGTGGTTGTTAAGGTCTGTCAGTGAATTTTTCATATTCTCAGCGCTCCCTATCAGGGCTAGAACGGTATGTCGTCATCAAAGTTATCGGGTGGGGTTTGGTTTGCTGGCGCATCAGCTGCAGCAGGGTCTGGCTCAGATTGATAATCATCACTGCTGGCGCTGCCACTGGGCTGGATCCGGAAGAACTGGCCAACCACCTCTGTGGTGTATCGCTTAACGCCATCTTTCTCCCATCCGCGGGTGCGGTTTTCACCTTCGATGTACAGGCGAGTGCCTTTCTTCACATAGTCACGGATGTTTTCGGCTTTCTCTTTGAAGAACACCACGCGATGCCACTCGGTCCGCTCCTGCTTTTGGCCAGTGTTCTTATCATTCCAGGCTGAACTGGTTGCCACTGCCAGAGTGGCCACACAGTCACCCGAGTTCATGTAACGAATCTCAGGATCCCGGCCGGTATTGCCAACCAGGATTGTCTTGCTGATATCACCGCTCATGCCGCTGCTTCCTTGTGTTTCATTAATTCATTGACCTGTTCCATTGCCAGGGCAGCAACAACGTCAGCAGGGCGCTCAGCATTGATCAGAACACCATTAGTGAGTGACTTACCCTCCATGGTGAAAATAAAGCTGCTCATCAGTTCACGAGCTCGCTTGAAGAAGTCCAGCCCACGACTGTCAAAGGCATCAACTTTCCCGCGTTCGATAGAGCGCTCATACGCAGTGACCGGGTCGCAGTCCAGGAGGATGGTCAGGTCGGGTGTTTCCCAGCCGAACATCCGGTGGTCATCAATAATCTCTCTGGCGGTCGGGTGGTGCGGTGAATTGAACTGCCCCTGGTATCCGATCGTGCTAAGAACAAAGCGATCCATCAGGACTGTCCGACCAGCCTGCAGCTTTGGTTTCAGGATGTGAGCGTCACGATCCCAGCGCACAGCGCGAATGACATCATATTCAGCCCGGGCATCGCCGGCGCTCTTCATGAGCTCGTCACGCCAAAGCTGTGACCCGGGCATATCTTTGCCGAGCTCACTGGTGATAAACGAGTCATGACCAGCAGCAGCCAGCTGCTTTGAAATTTCTTCGATCAGCGTTGTCTTGCCGCTGCCATCGATGCCTTCAACTACAATAAACATATTCTTTCCCCAACCACCCAAAGCACTGAGAGCGCCAGCATGACGACAACAACGATCAGCCGCTCCTTGGTAATCTCTCCGGCTTTGGCTGGTGTCAGTTTCATAGGTGGCCTTTAGCGTCTGTGGTTCGGGCCGTTGAAGCTGCCTTTCAGCACCTTGAGACCAGTTTCCTCGCGCACATCATCAATCACCTTGTTGAATGCTTCTTCGAGCAAACCTTCGGAGTCGGGAATTTTGATCATGAAAGCAACTGATTCCTGGCTCGTGCGGGTGCGCAGGTGCACTTGAATCGGGTAGGTTTTGTGGTTCTTAAAGATGCGCAGCCGGAAGAAAAGCATTTCGGGGAACTCAAGCTCTCTGCCGTCTTTCGTCTGGCCACGCAGTGTGCTGTCATCCTGGATGACCATCTTGCGCAGACCTCTGGACAGGGTTTCTTCGACTTCGACATTACCCTTGATGTTTATCTTGAATGTCTGGGCCATAGTGAGAAGTTCGGCGGCGCTCATGCCGCTGGCTTCTTCATCAATGTAAGCAACATTGTCTTCCAGGAACTCTGCGAACTGTTTTGGAGCCATGGCCTTGTTATCAAAGGCAGTGAAGCGCTCCCACTCAGGGGCAAGGTGCATCTGAATGCTGGCGCTATGATCACACCAGGCAGGGCTGTCAGGGGCGTGGAAGTCGAACACGGTTACAAACCGGTGTTTATCATCATCAACGAATACACGGCTCCCTGCCTGCTTGAACTCTTCAACATAATCAGCAAAGCCAGCTATATCAGAAAACTGGGGATGTTCCCGGATTCGTGTGGGTGCCGGCAGCAGATGCTCAAGTGATTTCAGTTCACAGCCTGGTGGCACTAACGCATGGTCAACGCCATGTATAGTATCCATGACGAGCTTGGTAGCCACACCGGCCTGAAAAGCTGCTTCAAAGTCGTTGTTATGGGACATGCTGTTTATGCTCCTTTACGATCCAGCCGAGACACAGTGCTGGCTGATGGTGTGAGTGATGGGCGTTCCTGGTCTTTACCTTCACCAAGTGGCAGGCGCCCTTGATCCTGCTGCTGGTCAACCAGGCCATTGCTGTGAGTCACAAACATGGCTTTGGCTGGCCGATCCTCTTTAGGATGTTTGGCAACAACGTCATGGCTGATGCTGACTGCTGAGTCCAAATCCTTCAGTCGCTTAATGCTGATCTTCAGCGTGACTGTGCTGGTGCCGCCGTGATCAAGAATTGCACCGACACCCTTGATCAACTCACGGTCGAGTTCATCAACCACAGCGCCTTTGTTCAGGCCTCGAAGCAGGTTCAAGAACCCGTCCTCTGATATCTCAATAGGTTTTGGCATTACTGTTACCTCCTGGTTGCTGTTGGGACTTCTGTTCTACCTGCCGGACACCGGCGAGATATTTGTCATAGTCGGCGCCCTGGTACTCGCTGCGAGACTTTGCGCCCTTTGGGTTGAGAATCGAGTCAAACTGACCCTGCAGCTGATCCATGTTGACTGACCCGCTCATGCGGCCACCTGCTGGCGCATGCTGACGACTCGCGTTAGTTGGTTGATGGGAACGTGACCCTGCAGGCCGTTAAGCCAAACCACTGGCGCTGCAGAATTGTTGTAGGACTCCACCACGGCAACAAAGGGGCCGCGGTTAACCAACTCAAACCGGCCAGTGACTCTGAACTTCACCTGGTCAGTAACACCAATGCCATGAAGGCTTTTGAAGCTGATGGCGTTTAACCAGGCAATGCACTTTTGCAGTACCTCGTCTTCACTGTAGCCACAGAACAGGCCAGAGAGGGCAGGGCATACCCCGGCTTTGATCATTGCCCTGGATGGTTTGAATCGCAGCAGGCACCATTGAGGGCCCACCTGCTGGATGCACTTTTTAATTTCTGGCACCAGCGCCAGCACAAATTGCCGTCTCATTGCTTGTCTCCTGGAAGGTAAGTAACGAATAGGCCGTCATCCCACACAAGAACGGGCTGAAGGCCTGTGGAGTTAATTAAATCGATATCAAATTGGTTGTCGTTTGCCCGGCCTCTGAGGCGGTGCCGGCGCACACCTCGGCGAGTTGAGCGACCACGGCGCATGAAGGGGTCACGCTCGTGATCGTCAGCCTGGGCAGGTGTTGGGAAAGCTGGCGCGATGGCAGAGACAAACATCACGAGTGCCATCAGTCGTAGAATGCCGCGTTGAAATGCCACTGACACAGCCTCTGCTGCAGTCTTGGCTTGCAGCTTGAAACGGACAGTGTCCATCAGCATGACAACATTGGCAGGGCTGCAGGCCATCTTTCGGGCAGCTTCCTTGCGCGTCATGCCACTGGCTGTCAGCAATAACGCTTCAGCTTGTCGCTTTGGTAGTCCTGTGACTTTAAGATGTTCTGACATGGTTACAGCCTCTCGTTTTGAGACAAATATAACTATAGTTGTATTATCCGTCAATAACAAAAGTTATATTTTTATTTTTATTACCCATTTGGGTTATGCAGACAGCATTGAGATGATTGAAAAAAGGGAGGTAGAATCAACCGGGTCATCTAACAGTGGGGCGAATACAGATGTTATTAAAAATAAAAATTGCTGTGCTTTTGTCTTTAGCTGCATCGCTACTTAGTTGTGCAACACCAAGTTTTAACTATATACCGCAGTCGATGGAGATATCAGAGCCACCATTGAATTCTGTTGCAGTTGCGTATGTTGGCGAAGAAATGCTTAGGCAGGGCAAGTACGCTGAGCATGACGCTATATATGTTCCGTCTAAGGTTGATATTGGCCTCGCTTATGACATCCACCCAGGAACTTACCTCAAGAAAGGTGAGGACAGTGATTCAGAAACCTTCATGCCAGGCGGAGTTGATCCCGGCAATATCCAGAAATCGATGCTGGCTGATCCTTGGAGGGCTTTGATGACCATCAGAGGGAAGCCGCAACTTTGTGTGGTTAATGTTTTTAACATAAGGGGTTGCGAGGAAGCAGTTTATGAGCGCAAAACAGAACAGGTGTTAACTCAAGATTCTTTCCAGCGAACCTTGATTTATAGCGGAAGGGTCGGCGACAAGGTGAATATTGGATACAGAGAGTTTTCGTCGAATACGGCTCGTCCAGCATTCAATAACGATGTTGAATATGATTTGGCGACATCAACTACTGTCGGGTACCGTGGCGCTCGACTGGAGATTATTGAGGCGACGAACGAGCTTATCAGGTACAGAGTAATTTCAAATTTTAATAACGCGGGTTTATAAAACGCCGCCCCGAAGGGCGGCACTGCTCCCAGTATCAGCATGCTTCCTGTTGGCTGATATACTTGTTATAGCACCTGAGCCAATAACTTGCAGGATTACTCCGGCAGGAAGCTGCCGATCACCACTCCGCAAATATGAGTGTCTTCAGTAACATCAATCTTGTCGTAAGTGGTGTTTATTGGTTTCAGGTATTTTCTCCCGGCATCTTCTACATATGATTTAAAGGTGTATTCGCCGTTAGCCTTGGCCACTACTCTGCAACCATTCGTAAGGGCCTTATCAGGATCAACGTAAATAATTGTGCCTTCTGGATAACTTCTTTGTCCGGGGAAATTGCTTTGCATGCTGTCGTTCACGACTCTTAGAGCAAAGGTATGAGGTCCCGCTGTTCTTGGCCCTGGTAGCCAGTCTTCGGCGTCACCTGGCGGGTATATGTCTGGTGACTCGCACATTTCTCCAGCTTGCACCCATGATATCAGAGGGATTTGGCGTCCTGTGTTGTACTTTGCGGGAGGCTCGGAAACATTAGTTGATTGATCTACAGGGTAAAGAAGATCTGATGGAGAGCATTGCAAAGCTTGGGCTATCTCATGGATTTTCGTGGTACCTCGAGCCTTGCCAGATACAAGTTTCTGGATAGCAGCCTGGGTAAGCCCTACGCGTTCACCGAGCTCTGCCTGAGTCATTCCCAGTGACTTCATTCTGGCCTTCATGTTTTTGCCCAGTACGCTTGGCATTTGATTCGCTATCCACAGTAAGTCATCAGTTACTTTATTTTATAACCAAAGTTATGAGCATGAAACCAACTATAGTTGTTGACGTTAATACAACTATAGTTATAATCTTGCGATAAATTACCATTTGTTGGAGGCAGAAACGGTGAATAAAACCACCGCTATTGAGCATTTTGGGACTCAATCTAAGTTGGCTTCTGTGTTGAATATTTCACAAGCAGCTGTGTCAAAGTGGCCTGATCTCGTTCCAGAGAAGCAGGCTATTAAACTTTCGCTTATCACTGCTGGCGCTCTGAAGTACAACGCGAAACTATATCTTCCGTCCTCCACAGAACCAGTTTCTCAAAAAGAGGTCGCCTAATGAATTCGCATGACGGATATGGGGATTTGTACAGTGTCTACAATTGACGAAAAAGAAATCATGTTGCCCGGAAAGGCCACAATCGGCAGCGTCATCAATGCGCATCAGCGATCTATGGTCCTGGAGCCATTGCGCGCACTGAGTTTGATTCATGGGTTGACCGAATCCAAGACAGGGCTTGAGAAAGCCCTGTGCGGCTTTCCCGAATCAGCAAAAACAGACCCCGTTTATACCAAGCTGAAAGCTTACCGAGACGATATCAGTCAGATCCTAATCGACCTTAAGCCAACCGTTACGTTTCAGAACAATCCGTCTGGCGTTTCGGGTGTTGGCGGCTGATGAAACCGGGTGGCAGTTAACGTACGGAGACATTCCTTCTCCATCGAGCTCATAAGAGACATCGTGAACGAGGAATTTAGTGCCAAGTGGGTAGTGGCCAACAGGAGTTTTTAAGTCGATTGTTTCTCCTACGCGAGGAACAAAGCCTGTCGGTATTTGGATTTGATCGGTGTACTGGTCGTCCTGATCTCGGTTGTAGAAATTAATAAACATAGGATCTCCGTGATGTTTGATGGTTGTGGTGGCTAAAAAGTATCACGGGATAGGGCAAAGACCGAAGCCCTTGAAGCGCGCAACGCCGTGCGCGTGCAGAGGTCAATAATTGAGCGGGAGAAACTATGAGTACAAAGGCAGTCAGTTGGGCGCTGCATAACGTCAGGATAGAGCCTGTGGCAAAAATGGTATTGGTCTCAATGGCCGAGCCTGCTGATGAGAATGGTGTTTGCTGGCCCAGTCAGAAGTTCCTGGCTGATTCTTCAGGTGTCCATGTAAACACTGTGAAGCGTAAGGTCAAATGGCTTCAGGAAAACGGCATCATCAGTGTTCTGAGAAGGCGTGTTGGTGTCCATAAAACCAAAAACAAATACCGTCTTCATATCGAGTCGTCATATAACCTGCTGGATAAAACTACTGTACAGCCATCCAGTGACCCTGATTTCGATAGTACCACAGAGGTACCATCGAACAACGAGGCCGATAGTACCAGAGAGGTACCTTCAACCGATGGCGATAGTACCAGCGAGGTACCATCGAAGGTACCAGAGAGAGACCTTCAAAGCGTCGAAGGTACCACCAGTGGTACTTTTAAAGGTACCACCTGTGGTACCCGGAACCACCATATAACCACCACTAATAGTAATAGCACTGCTACTACTACAGGTGAGCATCCCATTTTCACTCAGGCCAAAATGTCAGCCAAGCAAGACCAGGTAACCATGAACCCGACCTGGTTGCCGTCTGAGCATGTGTTCTCGATGCTGGCGCTACGTTCGATCGGTGAAGAGTTTGCCAGAGAGCAAATCGATGGCTTTGTGTTGTTTCACAACGGCAAGTCTGATCGACAGGGCGCATTTGACTCAAAATTTCTGAACCATGTAATCCATCACTGGGAGCGTGCCAAGACAGCTGCCAGACCCATGCCTGCTGACTGGAAGCCGGACATGGATACAGTCAACCGCCTGGGCTTTTTGGGGATACATGGTGATTTCATTCGCGAGCGCCTGCACGAGTTTGTGACCTACTGGCAAGAATCCGGTCAGTCAAAGATCGGATGGAATGCAAAGTTCTATGACTCAGTAACCACTGCATGGAACAAGAAAGTTCACGCGGATCAGCAAACGCCCGGTGGTCAGGCAGTCAGCCAGACAGCCAGCCAGATCGATGCAGGGCGCAAGGCTGATCAATTGATCGGAAAATTAACTGATCGCAGCTGGGCGGAGGGCTAAACCATGACTTGCACGACTGACAGAGTGATTATCCGTGTTGCCCTGGATCATCCAGGGTTGCTGAAGCCAAAGGAACTCGCGTTCGTTAGAGACATCGCAAAGCTGCCTTCTCACCGTAACCTAACGCAGCGGCAGCTGGACTGGTTGTATCGGATCGGCAGGGATCGCTTAAACCTTGGGTACCAAACACCAAAACCGGATCCAGTCATTGATCTGAAATCGAGGGCCTTTGCGTGAGTGATCAAGTTGATGTCTGGAAGACTCTTTCAAAATACTGCATCGAGCACAGGGAAACCGGCCATCGTGTTTGCAAGGTGATTCTTTCTGATGTGCCACATTATGAGCCATGGTTTAAGCAGGGTGGCAAGTATGTGCGCGGCGGCATGTCAACTGATCCGGAGCAGGCAAAAAGATGGGCGATAAATGGTTCGGTTGATGAGCAAGAGTGATGCAAAGTAAAAACAAAAAGAAGCCCACTAAGGCTGAGAGCGAACATATTGAGTTGGTAAAAAATTTACCTTGTAGCGTTTGTGATCAACCAGGGCCAAGTGAATGCCACGAGGCAAAGCAGGGGCAGTGGTTTACCAGTATAGCGCTATGCGATAACTGCCATCGAGATTCATTCAATGGTCTGCACGGGCAAAGGCATATGTGGAAGATCATGAAAATGGATGAGTTGGACGCACTGGCTGTGACTATAAGGCGCCTGGTAGCATGAGCTCAATGCACACGATTAACATTAAGCCAATGTCAGTCAACGAGGCCTGGCAGGGTCGGCGATTCAAAACGCCTCAATACAAATCTTATGCTCGTGATTTGTCTTTGATGCTTCCGCGCTCCGTTTCGGTTCCAGTGGGACCATTGAAAGTTGAATATGAATTCGGGATGTCAAACATGCTTTCTGACTACGACAACCCGATAAAGCCATTTCAGGATGTGTTGCAGGCAAAATACGGGTTTAATGATGCGCAGATAATTGAGGCTGTGGTCAGGAAAGTGAAAACCAAGAAAGGGCAGGAATATATAAAGTTCGCAATCATCGGGGCGAATCAATGACCGACTCCATAACAGCATCTAAGCTTGAAGATGACATTATGATCTGGTCCTGGGGACAGTGGGCAAGGGAAGGAATTGGCGGTGCTCGATATCCTGCATGGGTGATAATCATGCTGCAACGTCAGGCGTACCGAGTTACCACTGCCAGAAACTACCCTGATATCAATGATGACCATGCTATGAAAATTGATGCACTGGTTGCCAGGCTTCCTGGGGGTCCAAAATCAGTCGCTTACTCAATTTATGTTTGCAACCGATCAATCAATGAGATTGCAAAAATGCAGAAGCGTTCTAGGATATCAGTTTCGCAAGATCGGGACTTCGCACTTGCCACTATTTGGGGAGCGATGGGTAATTTGGATGAAAAAACAGAAAGAATTGCATAAATTACTTGCAAGGTGCTAGCTGGCTAGCTACCATTCCGTTATAAATTGGTCTTAGTGACCTCAAGCATAACCCGCCAAGTGCGGGTTTTTTTGTGCCATAAAAAAAGTGACTCCCTCTCAAGCGCCTCCGGGCGCTTTTTTTATTCCTGGTGGTTTAATGTCTGAGAAGCCGAATGAAAGCTGGCATCTATCAAAGTCAGTACCTTTGTCACTCATAGCCGCCCTGATTATTCAGGCGGCAACTGTGATTTGGTATGGCAGTCAGTGGACATCTGAAATCCGAGCCAACCGATCAGATATTGACCGCGTTGCTGGGCAGCAGGCCAAAATGATGGATGACACTCGCGAGCAGGCCATCCAGCTGGCAAGGATCGAAGAGAATACGCGCAACCTTGCAGACAGGGTGACTGAGTTAATACGCCAGCTGGAAAGGTCTCAGAAGGTCGGTGACTGATGGATGCGGTAACGGCGCATAAATTCCTTCTGCCTGCCGCCTCGAACCTTTTTCCAGTCTACTTGCACACACCTGAAGCCATGGCAATGCTTTTGGCAATTGGTATGCAGGAATCAGACTTTATTCACCGTCAACAATTGATTGGTCACCACCGGAACTGGTGGGAGTCAGTAAAAGGGCCTGCCAGGTCGTTCTGGCAATTTGAATTGATTGGTATTCAAGGTGTGCTGGAGCATCCGGCCACTCGTGCTATGGCGGTTACGCTATGTCAGCGTTTTGGTTACCCAATTGATGCTGGGGTGATCCACAAGGCGGTGACGCACAATGATTTGCTGGCAGCCGGATTCGCTAGGTTGGCTCTATATCGCCTCCCATATCCGCTGCCAGACTGCGACCAAGATGAAAACGGCTGGAATCAGTACATCGCTGCATGGCGCCCAGGCAAGCCAAAGCCGGAGCGGTGGCCAGAGCGTTTTCGGCGCGCCTGGGAAATCGTCGATGCCAAAACTCACTGAATTACTCAGAGTCGCCAGGCTGTGTCGGGATGTATACCAGCACACTAATGTGACTGAATCGCTCGGCATCATCGGCATGGAAGATTTCGCCGCCAGCACAGATTATGCCTGCGCATATATCTCAGATGATGAAATATTCTTCGTTGTGCGCGGTACTGATGACCTGGCTGATTGGAAATCGAATTTGCGGTTTATTGGTCGGTCAGATTGGTGCGGCATGTCAGTTCATAAAGGGTTCGCTGAAGGCTCTGAAAGCCTATTGCCAAACACTATGCGTGTTCTGGATAAGTACCCAGTAAGACGCATCACGTTTGCAGGACATAGCCGGGGAGGTGCCATTGCACTCCTACTGGCCCTATATGCAAGCCGGCAGTTCAACACAACCCGATTCCGCTGCATCACGTTCGGTCAGCCTCGTGTGTCTACCGGGCGCCAGATTGCACTGTCTCGCCGTGACATGGAGTACATCCGAGTTCAGAACGGCAGCGATGCTGTTTGCCGGTACCCAAAGATTGGTTACAGCCATGACGGTACATGCGTTTACCTGACCAATGACGGCCACTGTCGTATTGATCCGGCCTGGTACCAAAGATTTAACGATAGGTTTCTCACATTCACCCAACGCAGATCAGACCACTCAATGTCTGATTACGTTAAGGAGTTACAGCTATGCGCGGCACAATGATGATCTTAATCCTGGCTCTGCTTTGTGTTTCTTGCGCCGGTACTCAGGACATTCCTACCGGCCCAGGTAACGCAACTGCATGGTGTGGACAATTTGACTACACAGGCACGTTTACTAAATCAGAGGCGGCTGGTCGCGCCCTTGGCGTCTCTGACGCTGAGTTGATTCAGGGGGCGAGCATTGACCAGGTAATTGCATTGGCTGAGGCCATGGGCTGTAGCGGTTAGTCGCTTATATGGTAACCCTGCACGACAAAGAGTTTCGTCAGTTGATGCGCCAGCAAAAGCGCAACGCTGAAGCCACAGAGAAGCTGATCAGTCAGATTGATCAACTGCTCTACATCAATCAGCAGTTGCTTGACATGGTTGTCGCCGGTGCTGTTGAGGAAGATGACCTCGACGGCCCTATGTTTCTTGATGGAACAGGCTAATGCCAAAGCGGCCACTCAAGCCATGCGCGGCACCTCAGTGTGGCGCCCTGGTCCGAGGTCAGCGCTTCTGTGAGCGACACAAGGACAGAGCCAAGCAAACATCCAGGCAGCATGACAAGCGCCGAGGAAGCAGCACACAGCGCGGCTACACATACCAATGGCAGAAGGCTCGCGCAGCTTATCTGTTGGTTCATCCGCTGTGTGTTGAGTGCCAGAAGGAAGGCAAGGTCAGGCCTGCCACAGAGGTCGATCATATCATCCCTCATCAAGGTGACCAGGAACTGTTTTGGGATGAGAACAACTGGCAAGGGTTGTGTAAGCCGCATCACTCAGAGAAAACAGCACGCGAGGACGGTGGTTTTGGTCGCTGATCACACGCGTATACGGGGAGGGGTGGGTCGATTCTTTAGGGCCTTTACGCTCTAGACCGTCCCCCCAATCAGTTTTTTACTTCCGCAAAATTCATGTTTTGAGATGGCCAGACCAAGAATCCCGACAAACGTCCTGGACGCCAGAGGCTCTTTCAAAAAAGACCCTCAGCGAGCTCGCGTGGATCCAGCGACAAAAAAACTGAAGGCGCCGCCCAGGGCTGAGCATTTCAATGATGACCACAAGAAAATTTGGCGAGAGCTGGTAAAGGCAGCACCAGAAAATGTGATCACCGACTCTGATCGGATCGCGCTGGAGGTCTGCTGCTTGCTGTTGCATGAATTCCGGACATCACCGATGGATTTTCCCGCGGCTAAGCTAGTCAGGCTTGAAACCATGCTCGGAAAGTTCGGCATGACACCAGCAGATCGGGCGAAGGTGGCCGGGCCTGGTGGCAAGAAACAGGAAGCAAACCCCTTTGCCGGGCTGTGATGAAAGAGCTGGAAGATTTCCCCAACACACTGCTGGGCACGCAGTATGCCAAGGCAGTAATCGCCGGCAAGGTTGTCGCCTGCAAGTGGGTAAAGCTCGCTTGTAAACGTCACCTTAATGACCTAAAGGCATCAAAGAAAAAGGATTTCCCCTGGCGGTTTGAGCCGGCAAGGGCAGAGCGCATTGCCAAGTTTATTCAGCTGCTGCCGCACACGAAAGGCAAGTGGGCAAGTAAGCGGGAACGCATAACGCTCGAACCCTGGCAGCTGTTTTCAGTTTGCATTCCCTTCGGGTGGGTCAGCAAGAAAACGGGCATGCGCCGGTTCCAGGAAATTGTTGTTTTCGTTCCCAGGAAAAACGGCAAAAGCCTGATCGGTGGTGGTGTCGGCAACTATATGTTCGTTGCCGATGATGAGTTCGGTGCTGAAGTGTATTCAGGCGCCACGACTGAAAAGCAAGCCTGGGAAGTTTTCAGACCTGCCAAGCTCATGGTCGAGCGAACACCGCAGCTGCGTGAACACTTTGGTGTTGAGGTGAATGCCTCAAACATGGTGCGCACGGAAGACCTCAGCCGATTTGAGCCAGTGATCGGAAAGCCCGGGGATGGTTCAAGTCCCAGCTGTGCGATCGTTGACGAATATCACGAACATGCTGACAGCACGTTGTTTGACACCATGCAGACCGGTATGGGTGCCAGGGAACAGCCGGTCATGCTGGTTATTACTACAGCCGGCAGCAGCATTGGCGGCCCATGTCACACCCTGGTTCGTGATTGTGAGCAGATGCTGGAAGGCACAAAGGATCTACCCAACACCTGGGCGGTGCTTTACACCATTGATGAGAAAGACGACTGGACCAGTGAGCTGGCGCTGATCAAAGCCAACCCGAATTATGGCGTCAGCATCAGCTCTGATTTCCTGATAGCCAGGCAGCGCGAAGCTATCCAGTCAGCCAGTAAGCAGGCCGTGTTCAGGACCAAGCACCTCAACCAGTGGGTGGGTGCGAAAAAGTCCTGGATGAACATGATCAAGTGGCAGCAGTGCGGAGCCAGAAAGGATCTCAAAGAGCTCGAAGGCCGCACCTGTTTTGCTGCCCTGGACCTGGCCAGCAAGATTGATATTGTCGGCAACCTGCTGCTGTTTCCTCCGGCACCCGATGACCCGCACTGGCATGTTCATGGGCGGTATTACCTACCTGAAGCGCGAGTGCTTGAGCAGATCGACAGCAATTCTTCTCGTTACATGGAATTCCACTCCATGGAATTGCTGACGGTGACCGATGGTGAGGTCATCGACTTCGAAGTGATCAAAGATGATATGCGTGAATTTGCTGGGCGCTTTGACATTCAGCAGTACGCATACGACCCCTGGCAAGCCACTCAGCTGGCTCAGGAAATGGAAAACGAAGGCCTGGTCATGGTTGAGGTCAGGCAGACAGTACAGAACATGAGCGAAGCCATGAAGGAAATGGAAAAGCTCGTTCTGCAGAAACTGCTGGCGCACGGTAACTGTCCGATTCTCACCTGGATGGTCAGCAACGTGGTCGCCCAGCTCGACAAGAAAGACAACATCTACCCCACAAAAGAGCGCGTCGAAAACAAGATCGACGGTGTGGTCGCACTCATTATGGCGATCAGTCGGGCTATTGGTGGTGGTGATGATCAAGAGCCACCTTCCCCTTGGGAAGATGAGAACTTCAGCATCAACGGATAATTAACATGGCGTGGTGGAATCGAAACAAAAGCGAACCGGCTCAACAGCAGGAAAGCCGTGCCAACCTGGAAGATGCGACCGTCCCGATATCATCAGAAAGCCTTTCTGAGGCGTTGATCATCGCAGGTATGAGCGCGACTGGCATCAAGGTTAATCTTGAAAATGCCATGACGGTGCCAGCTGTTTGGGCGGCTATTAACTTTATCTCAGGCACACTTGCCGGGCTTCCTTTGCATGTATACGAGAAAACCGAAGACGGCAGGGAAAAGATTGATGGTGATTTAGCTAACTTACTGAATTCAGCAGTGAATGAAGAGTGCACATCGTTTGAATGGCGCAAATATTCATTCGAGCGGACTCTCTCTGGCGGACGATCAATCACCTACATCGAGCGTAACGCCGCTAAAAAAATTATTGCCTTATGGCCGCTGGACCCCAGTAAGGTCACGGTGAAACTAAAGGACGGCCAAAAGTTTTATTCATATAAGCCATCAAAAGGACGCTCCGACACTTACGCCGCAAAAGATATCATCGATATCCCGTTCATGCTCAAGCCTGACAGGGTCACGGCATTAAGCCCCGTGTTGAAACATAATGACACTATTGGCCTTGGCATTGCTGCAACCAATTATGGAAGCAGGTTTTTTAATAACGGTGGCGTCCCGCCTTTTGTGTTAGTCGGAAACTTCCAGTCTGGTGCAGCCATGAAGCGCGCAAGTTCAGACATGGAAGAAGCTGTTTTGAATGCGGCTCGTGAAGGTCGGTCAGCATTGGCTGTGCCTGCAGGACATGAGATTAAACCACTAGGTGCAGACCCTGAAAAGTCGCAGTTGGTAGAGCTCAAGCGCTTTGTGGTTGAAGAGGTCGCCCGGATTTACTCATTGCCACCGAACTTCCTGCAGGATCTGACCAGAGCAACATTCAGCAATGTTGAGCAGCAAGACTTACACCTGGTGAAACATACAATCAAGCGCTGGGCCGAGCAGACAGAGCAAGAGCTGAATCTAAAGCTGTTCGGTTTTTCCAATAGAAAATATTTCGTGAAATTTAACCTTGATGGCGTCTTGCGCGGTGATCTTAAAACGCGCATGGAAAGCTATGCCCAGGGTATTCAGAACGCAGTTCTCAAACCCAACGAGGCGCGAGCTCTCGAAAATCGCGCTGATGATCCGGAGGGTAATTACCTGATGATTCAGGGCGCCACAGTCCGTCTCGGCACCCAGCCACAGACGCCGCCAGATACAGGAGAATAATCATGCCTCAAGAGATTCGGTCCGGCCTTCCTGTCGAGATCAGAGAAAGTGAAAACGTCATCAAGGTGTCAGGCTATGCGGCCGTGTTCAACCAGGATGCAGAAATCGGTGATTGGTTTATAGAGCGAATTGCACCTGGTGCGTTTTCTGATGCCATCACTCGTGATGATGTGGTGTTCCTAATTAACCATGAAGGCCTGCCCATGGCCAGAACGCGATCAAAAACTCTGACGCTTTCAGAAGATGATCGTGGCCTGTTTATGGAGTCAGAGCTCGACCCCGACGACCCTGACGTTAAGCTGATTATTCCAAAGATGCGCCGCGGTGACCTGGACAAAATGAGTTTCCGGTTCACCCCGATAAAGCAGGAGTGGGATGACAGCGGGGATATCCCCATTCGCACACTGCTTGAGTGCGGACTTTCAGACGTTTCAATCGTTACTTTCCCAGCATACGAAGGCACTGACATCGCCCTGCGAAGCCTGCAGGAGCATCGAAGCGCAAACCAACCAGCTCGGCATGTCGACTCTATCCGGTCGCGCATGCGAATGAATTTGTCTCTGCGTGAGGCAATAACCAAGTAGCGGTCCCGCTATTGGTCGCCCTAATTCATGCCGGTGGGCACGGCGAAGCAAGAGGAATGTCATCATGACTCCAGAAGAAATCCGTAAGAAGCGGGAACGCATGGCAGAGCTTGCCACAGAAGCCCGTGCACAACTTGATTCCATTACCGACAAAACTGATCCTGCCAAGGCGACAGAAATCGAACAGCGTTTCGATACCATCATGGCAGATCACGACAAGCTGGCGAAAGAAGTTGAGCGTGGTGAACGGCTGTTAGCTGCCGAGGAACGTGCCCGCGAGCCGGCTGGTCGGCGTCCTGTCATCGATGACGCAGAAGCTCGCGCCGAAGCTGAAGAGAACGAGAACACGCCAGAATATCGGGAAGTGTTCAAAAAGCAATTGCAGTACGGTGTTGCTGAGCTGGATGATGAAGAGCGCCAGGTTTTGATGTCAGGCCGCGTAGAGCTGACACCTGAAAATCGAGCTCAGACCAGCACGACTGGTTCATCTGGTGGTTACACAGTTCCTGTGGAGCTGGCGCCGGAAATTGATCGTGCAATGGCAGCCTGGGGTCCAATGTGGGACGCCGACATTGTTCGTGAAATGAACACCACGTCTGGTAACCGTATCAACTGGCCAACAGTGGATGACACTGCAAAGACTGGTCGCATTAAGAATCAGAACGCAGCAGCTGATGATGATGGTTCTGATGATGTTGCATTCGGTGAAAAGCAGCTTGATGCGTTCATCTATGACACTGGTATCGTTCGCATCCCGCTGGAACTGCTGCAGGACTCTCAGTTTGACATTGAATCCCTCATGGATGACCTGTTCGGTGAGCGCCTGGGTCGAACTGCGAACTCAATCCTGACTGTTGGTACCGGCTCTTCACAGCCGAATGGCATTGTTAATGCGTCCAGCGCGGGTAAGACAGCTGCAGCTGCTGCAGCTTTGACCGCCGATGAACTGATTGACCTTTTCCACAGTGTTGATCCGGCGTATCGCGCATCACCAAAATGTCGTTGGATGTTTAACG
>Ga0098044_1000063_pt1 | contig 55423 bp, 54 predicted proteins | sample 10_taG_FD_75053 | JGI IMG/M metagenome (GOLD analysis project Ga0098044, IMG submission 75053) | Marine viral communities from the Subarctic Pacific Ocean - 10_ETSP_OMZ_AT15264 metaG | ecosystem: Environmental > Aquatic > Marine > Oceanic | place: Pacific Ocean | collected 2015-01-16 | reverse complement strand
CTGCCAAACATTCCCCAAAGTGATGTGCCTGCAGGCGAGAATGAATCCGAGAATGTTGAAATCCGTCGCTGGGGCACACCAAAGACATTCGACTTTGATGTGGAAGACCATGTCACCCTCGGTGAACGTGATGCACGCCACGGTATGGCCATGGATTTTGCAGCGGCCACCAAGCTGACCGGGTCTCGTTTCGTGGTAATGCGTGGTCAGATGGCCCGGCTGCACCGTGCCCTGATCCAGTTCATGCTGGACGAACATACCCTGCAGCACGGCTATGAAGAAGTTTATGTGCCCTACATGGTCAACGACGATTCGTTGATGGGGACTGGACAGTTACCCAAATTTTCTGAGGATCTGTTCAAACTGGAAGGCGAGAAGCCTTACTACCTGATCCCCACGGCAGAGGTGCCGGTTACCAATCTGCTGCGCGGCGAGATTGTTGCTGCCGAGCAACTGCCGATTCAGTATGCCTGCCATACGCCCTGTTTCCGCAGTGAGGCAGGCAGCCATGGCCGTGATACCCGCGGCATGATTCGCCAGCATCAGTTTGAAAAAGTCGAACTGGTGCAATTTGTACATCCGAAAAAATCCGATGAAGCGCTGGTTTCACTGACACAGCATGCTGAGAATATCCTGCAGAAACTTGAACTGCCGTACCGTGTCATGCAGCTTTGTGGCGGCGATATGGGTGCCAGTGCGGCACGCACCATTGACCTTGAGGTCTGGCTGCCGTCTCAGGAATGCTACCGGGAAATCTCTTCCTGCAGTAATTTTGAAGACTACCAGGCACGTCGCATGCAAGCGCGATGGCGCAACCCGGAAACCGGTAAACCAGAATTGCTGCATACCCTGAACGGTTCCGGCCTGGCCATCGGTCGTACCCTGGTGGCACTGCTGGAAAACGGCCAACAGGCTGACGGTCGAGTCGTATTGCCTGAGGTATTACGACCCTATCTGGGCGGGCAGATCGAGCTCTGATATGGACTTTCTGCCGATATTTTTCGATGTCAGGGGCAAACCCTGCCTGCTGGTTGGCGGCGGAGAAGTCGCTGCCCGTAAAGCGGCGTTATTGAATCGTGCCGGTGCCAGAATCACGGTGGTGGCACCAGAGGCGCGCGAAGATGTGATTGCGCTGACAGTCAGTACTGAAGGTGAATACCATCAGCGTGAATTTCAGCCCTCCGATCTGGATAACGTGTATCTGGTTATCGCTGCCACCAGTGACAGTGCCGTCAATGCCCGGATTTCTGAGTTGGCCGATGCGCGTAAACTGCCTGTGAATGTGGTGGATCAACCATCTCTTTGCCAGTTCATTGTGCCGGCGATTGTCGAGCGTGCGCCAATTACCATCGCTATTTCGACCGGCGGCAACTCACCCGTTTTGACCCGGGAGCTCAAAGAGCGTATCGAGATGGCTGTGCCCAGAGGCTACGGCGATTTTGCCCGTTTGCTGGGTAGCTGGCGTGATGAGGTGAAGTCAGCCATTGCCGATGATCAGCAAAGAACCCGCTTCTGGGAATCGCTGATAAAAGGCGAGGTTGCTTCCCTGGTATTTCAGGGTAAAACCGAACAGGCACAGACAACCTTTCGTGAGCAACTCCAGGCTGTCAGCCATGAGGCTGATAAGCACAGACAGGACAAGACCGGTGAAGTCTGGCTGGTCGGGGCTGGCCCCGGCGACCCGGAGTTATTAACGCTGAAAGCCCTGCGGCTGATGTATGCGGCGGATATTGTGCTGTATGACCGGCTGGTTTCCGATGAGATCATGACAATGGTGCGTCCTGATGCGGAGAAAGTGTTTGTCGGCAAAGAGGCAAAGCATCATCCCGTACCGCAGGAGCAGATTAACCAGAAGCTGGTGCATTACGCACGCCAGGGGTTAAAGGTATTACGCCTTAAAGGCGGTGATCCCTTCATCTTTGGTCGCGGTGGCGAGGAAATAGAAGAACTGGCTGAAGCGGGAATACCGTTTCAGGTTGTGCCGGGTATCACATCAGCTTCCGGCTGTTCTGCCTATGCCGGTATCCCGCTGACACACCGTGACTATTCCCAGTCCGTTCGCTTTGTCACCGGTCATTTAAAAGACGACCGTCCTGATCTGGACTGGAACATGCTTGCCAAAGAACAGCAAACCCTGGTGATTTACATGGGGTTAATGGCGCTGCCAGTGATTAGCAGCAAGCTCATTGATCACGGCATGCGAGCCGATATGCCTGTCGCTGTGGTAGAGCAGGGCACTCGCGCGAATCAACGCGTGGTCACGGCAACATTGCAGGATATCGACAAGGCAGTCAGTGCGGCAGCATTGAAGGCGCCGGCACTGATTATTGTCGGTGCTGTGGTCAAACTCAGAAAGACACTGGCCTGGTTTGGTGATCAGGAAGCCTGATCGATTCGGCGTCGCAGCGCTGGATAATACCAGGCCAGCGCCAGCGCTCTGAGCACCACCAGAGCAACGAAAGACAACCATAAGCCATCACTGCCCCAATATCGCGTTAACACCACACTCAACAGTAGATACCCGCCACTGGAAATCACCGCCGCTTTGGCCATCGCGGCGGTTTCTGTGGTGCCAATAAATATGCCATCGAACTGAAACGCGGCAAAGGACAGGAAAATATACACCGATGCCCAGGTCAGGTTATCGCCCACCACCAGTGTGATACTGTCATGCTGAGTCAGTAATCCTGCCAGCATTTCACCAAACAGTGAAAACCCCACTGCCAGCGCCAGTGAAAAGCCAATTGCCAGCTCGCTACTCAAACGTACAGCTCGATCAAACCCTGTCATGTCCTGGCTGCCCAAGGCTTCTCCGACCAGCGCTTCAGCTATGTAGGCAAAGGCATCCAGGATAAAGGCGGAAAAGGAAATAAACTGCAGCAGGATGTGATTGGCCGCAAGCTGGTTATCACCGAACTGTGCACTTTCACGGACAAACCAGGCGAAGCTGCTGACCAGTAAAAATGTGCGGATCATGATGTCCCGGTTGACGGAAAAGGTCTTGCGCAGCGAGGCCATATCTTTGAGTCGCTGCCAGGGAATCAGCTCAGCCTGCGTACGTTGTTTGAGAATACGAACGACCAGAAACAAAGCCAGCAGCAAAGATGTCCACTCAGCAATTGCGGTACCCAGGGCAATACCCGAAGCTCCCATTTCCAACACACCGGCAAAGTAGATATCCAGCAGAATGTTGCTGCCATTCATGAAGATTTGCACGATGAGAAGGGCTTTTGTATGGCCCATACCAATCATGGTGCCCATCAAGGCAAATAAAGCCAAAGCCGCTGGAGCACCTAGCAATCGCCAGTCAATATAGCTACGTGTCACTGATTCAACGCTGTCACTTCCATTTAGCAGGCTAAGCGAGAAATCAGCAATGGGGACTTTCAGCAACATCAGGCAGCAGCCAATGGCCAGGCCGGTAAACACAGCCCGCCAGACGGCACTTCTGATTTCAAGCTCATCCTTCGCCCCTTTGGCTTGCGCGACAAAACCAGTGGTGCCCATGCGCAGGAAGCCAAAGCTCCAGTACACAAAACTGAAAATGATGGCACCAAAGGCAATTGCGCCCAAATCCGATGGTGTGCCCACATTACCAATCACAGCCGTATCACTGAGGCCAAGCAGAGGGACTGCCGCATTGGCAAGCATCACCGGCCAGGCGCGGTTGAGAATCGTTGCCCGGGTTAACTCATGTCCTGATACCGTTTCCGACAAAATAGACCGCCAATCAGGTTCGTATTAACTGGTAGTTATCTGCCAGCACCTGAATAATTTCTTCGCGCGGATTATCGGGCACGCTAATAGGATGGCCGGTGATTTTTTCGGCGATATTAAGGTAGGTTTTTGAGACATCCAGCATTGCTGAAGCGGGCAATGCCGTATCCCGTGCCAATGCCGAACGCTCTGGCATGCGGTTTTTATCCAGCAGTACATCCGGGTCCGCAAAATGCCCCAGCAAAAACTGCCGGAAGGCTTCCTTGGATTGCTCAACAATCTTGCCATCGCGATAGGCCGGACCATCCCAGATACGGGATGAATCAGGGGTGCCCACTTCATCCATGTAAATCAGCTCTTGCTGGCCCTTGTCATTGGTGACGTAGCCAAACTCAAATTTGGTATCGACAAACACCTGATCCTGCTTTGCCAGATCATCACTGATCACCTGAAAGCCTTCTTTAAGCAGACGTTCATAGTGGTCGATATCTGCCGGGCTGTTAAAACCAAAGCCAGCCAGGTTATCTTCTATGTTCTGCCGGCTGATATTAACATCATCGGCTTCTGGCACGCCTTTGAGGCCTGTCAGAATACCCTTGGTAGATGGCGTGATCAGCAGATCGTCGAGTTTTTGGTCACGTTCCAGGCCATCAGGCAAACGAATGCCACAAAATTCCCGTTCCCCTTTGGCATAAGCACGCCACATGGAGCCGGTAATATACTGCCTGGCTATTGCCTCGACTTTAACGGGCCGTGCTTTTTGCACAATCCAGACAAAAGGGTGGGGGATATCAAGAATATGGCTACGCGCCAGGCCGGACTCGCGAAAGCGCTCGAACCAGTGCGCGGCAATGGCATTCAGCGCCGCACCTTTGCCCGGCACCCCGTTCAGGCCACCTTCTGCATGCCAGATACAGTCAAAGGCTGACAGGCGATCACTGATAATCATGATAGCCAGTGGCGTATCTTCCGCAACAGGGTACTGCTTTTCTTTGATAAGACGACGCGAATCGCGGTCCGTTAACCAGTAAACCGACCGCACCTTGCCACTGTGAACGGGAAGGCCAGTCTTAATGGGGAGGTCATCGTTAATCGCAAGTACGCTATCTGCTGTGCTCATTAATTGAGATTCCATCAAATCCAGGGGCCAGGGGCTAAATCTAAATCATTTCCGTTGCTACCCGTTCAGGTAGCCAGGCTAATACTATTCATCGCTAAGGGTGCTAAAAACAGTTTGGCGGACGCGGCAGGCCTGCTATCAGACTCACCGTAAGCGCCGGTTTACCACCAAAGAGCTTCATCAGGTAAACGCTGCGGCCCTTTTCGGCGCCTGCTTCACGTGCCACCAGTTTCACCAGTGCCCGATTCGCAGGCGACAGGCCGCTTTGCCTGTAAAATGATTGCACGATATCAATAATTTCCCAATGCGCCGTATCCAATTCCACAGACTGTTTTCGGGCCAGCTGCTCAGCCACCTCCGGGCGCCAGTCAGACAGCTCACGCAAGTAACCGTCCTTGTCGACAGCGATGGACTCACCGTTATCCAGAGTCAGCTCAGGCATGGCCGTCAATACCAGGTCAGGCTTTTGTCATGCTGGCAATGCAGTTCGACCAGGCGGTTCATATCAATGCCTTGCCAGTCCGGAGGCGCTGACAATCCGCGGGCGAGCAAATCATCCTGCATGTAATAAAGCGCATCAGAGGTGCCGAGCTTTTCAGCCAGCAACTGCAAGATCTCCAGGCCAGGCCGCGACAGTGCCAGCACACCTTCTTCCATCAATACCACGCCATCACCGGGCGATAGTAGGGCAAGGCAATCAGCCATACCGTCGCGACTGTGAGCAGAGCTGGCGATCATGTGTAAGGTGGTCATTAAAGGCGCTATCCGTTCAGGCTGTCAGAGAGCAAAAGCAACATCGGCTGATTCTAACAAATTGCTCATTTCATTGCTGTTCAGAATCTCGGCCTCAACCGCCAGTGCCTGCTCTTCCAGCCCCCGCGATATCAGCGCTGCCTGGTCAACATAGACTTTTTCCACGCCATACAGGGGCAGTGCCGACAATGCAGCCGAGGGGCTCTTGCGGTGGATCAGGTCGGCCTGCTGGTTCTGAACCAGTTGAAAGACTGCGTCTCCGGTATAGAGCAACATCACTTGCTGCTCGAAAACAGCGGCTGACAGCGCCATATCCAGTGCCGCTTTGGCCCGGCCATCGGCATAAGGCCCGGCCCGGTTAATGATCAGGATGGATTTAGTCACTGAGCCTCTCCGAAGCTGACCACACGGTCCGAGTGAACACAGGCATCAACCCATTGTCCCAGCCCGGAAAGCGTAAAGTTGTCAGCCAGATTGGCGGAAGGGCGCTCATAGCGATTCGCTTCTTCGGCATTGAGAATGCCACGTTTCACCGCTGAGGCGATACAGACGACAGCGTCAAGTTGCTGCTCTGCGATAAAAGACTGCCAGGCCTGGTTGATATCGGTTTCATCCTGCGGGTAAACCGCCAGGGACGAACCATGATAAACACCGCGCTGATAGAAAAACAGGCGATAAATCTCATGCCCCTGGTCCAATACTGCCTGGGCAAATTTCAGCGCAGTCAATGTGGCGGGATCACCGTCCGGTGCTGCAAACACGACTAGGGAGAATTTCATGACAGATAAAACCTGGAAGCAGGGCAGTCAAGCCCGGAGTGCGAAAGGATCAACATTTGCCGGCCCCATTAAATGACAGGCGCCGGCAAATGTTCAGATTCAGACCTTATTCATCACCGCTGAATGCAGTCAGCAGGTTCAGCAGGCTGATGAAGATGTTATACAGCGAAACATACAGCGTGACTGTCGCCAGAATGTAGTTTCTCTCGCCACCGTTCACGATAGCACCTGTCTGCATCAGGATGGCCGCGCTGGAGAACAGCATAAAGCCAGCTGACAGCGCCAGTTGCAGGGCAGGCATCTGAACGAAGATGTTCACCACCATGGCGACCAGCAGCACAATAAAGCCAGCAACCATGAAGCCACTCAGAAACGAGAAGTCTTTGCGGCTGACCAGCGCATAGCCTGACAGACCGACAAAAATGGCAGCGGTGCCACCCAGAGCTGTCATCACCAACTGACTGCCATTACTGGTAGCCATGTACATGTTCAGAATTGGCCCCAGGGTGTAACCCATAAAACCCGTCAAAGCGAATACTGCCAACAAGCCCCAGGCACTATTGGCCAGCTTGTGGGTCAGAAACAGCAAACCGTAAAAACCAATCAACATCATCCAGATATTAACCGGTGCAGCATTGCTGGCCATGGCGAACCCTGCGGTCAGGGCGCTGAAGCCCAGCGTCATGGCAAGCAGCATGTAGGTGTTACGGAGTACCTTGTTGACTACAACTGCCGACTCTTTTGTCTGGGTACGTGCAGTCTCAAACGGGTACTGGTTCATAAACGGATGCCTCCAATTCGAATTAACGATGAAATATCAGCCTCTAATCATACGGAATGGCCCCGCGAAATCAACGAAAATCGGTAGCAAACCAGTCGAAAAAGCCGAGCAGAAGAGGGTAGAGAGCAGGGCAAATACAAATTCCCTGTTGACTGAAAGAAAAATTATAGTAACATGCCGCTTCTCGCTTTGCGGAGGGGTGGCAGAGCGGTTGAATGCACCGGTCTTGAAAACCGGCGTAGGCTAATAACCTACCCAGGGTTCGAATCCCTGCCCCTCCGCCATTTCAAAAGCACTCCAACGCCTAACTTACTGACAAACCAATTAATTTTGCCAAAGCTCAACCCGGCAGGGATGAGAACGAAGTTCGATAAATTGCGCCAGCAATTTAAGACGAGCGCGCCAGCGCGAAGCCCGAAGGGACGATTTCGCCCCAAGGCGAAAGCGGTCAATCCCTGTCCCACCGCTTGCCAGGAACCACCGACCTCGAAAATGTCTCTTAATATTCACTTCCCACCTCAAACACTACTACCAATAGCTAACTGCCAGAATAACGTGAACACCGTACTATTCAGATAAACGTGCGCACGGCTATATCTATCGGATTGGTGTTGTGACATCTGGCCTATTGCGATATCAACAACTTACAGAGAGTATTTGAAAAATAAACGTGCGGGAATAGTGTGCAGCGGGGTAGGGAATGTGCGCTGGCACACTAATATAATGTTATGGAGCAATTCGCTCGTGCCAGTAGCCAGGCTTTCTGGAGTGATGTGCAAAAGCGACAACAGTGATCGTTTGGTTATCGACTATCGTCACAAGGGAGAAAGGAAATCGTTGAAGAATAAGTCTTTTAGCTCCCAGCTTGGAAGCTTCACCAACCATGGGTATAAGCGGAGGGTTTGGTTTACTGAGCCTGGTTGTAGCCTGCTCAAACGTATCGATCAGTTGGCCTCCAAGGCCGGGGACTTCCAATTCGTACCACGCAACGGCTTCGATCAACTCTTCGGTAGCTTCCGTGCTAACCTTTACCTTCAAAATCAGCTCCTTATCCGAGCCCTAGCACGTGCAATGGCTTCATCTGCATCCATGAGTTCTGTTTTGCCAGATTCAATGTCATTGATTCTACGGCAAATTTCAGAATCCCAGGCCTCTGCGACGCTAATATCGGCAGGGCCATCCAAACTTGCTACCAAATCATGCGCAAGTTTGGCTCGCTCTCGCTCAGACAGTGTCATAGCGGCGTTTGTAATACTTTCAAGTTGGGCTGTATCCATCGTATTTACCAAAAATAACAAAGCGGTAATGGTTAAATGATGCAGCAAAATACAGCCCATAACAAGGCCAAGCACAGCGACAGCTTTTTCGCTGCGGCTTCACCTCCACTACAAAGCTGCGCGTGTTGGCGGCGTTAGGGCTCGTCGTAGTGACCACCCAGAGCGAAGATGTAGATTGATGATTCATCGAACCGATACACAATCCTATCCTTCTGGGATATGCGTCTGGACCAAAAACCGGACAGGTTATGCTTCAGCGGTTCAGGTTTACCCAATCCAACAGCGGGGTTGTCGCAGCGAATGAGCACTTTAATTATCTTGCGAGTCGCATCGTGCAGTTTTTTGTCCTTTTGGCGCATGGCTTCATACGCCTCCCAGGTCTTGCTCTCAAATACCAGTGATCTCATCCATTTGCTCTTTGGTCGGCGTGTATCCTTTACGCTGTGCGTGGGTTTTGGCCGACTCAGCCAGTTGCCGCATCAGACTACTGTTTTGCAGAACATACAGCGTTTCCTGCTCGCGCTCCCAGTCTTCAGCGCTCATCACCACAAAGTCTTGCCCAGATCGTCGGGAGATCCTTATTGGTTCATGTCTACTAACACTTTGTTCTACAAGCTTTTTCAGGTTATCCCTGAACTTATTTACACTTACTGTTTCCATCGCAACCACCAATATATGTACGGGAATGCCGTACAAGTATACTCTAGCTGCCCTAACAACCACAAGCAATCACAAGCAATCGGACGCCAGCGAAGCTGGCGCCGTTGTTGATGGGCGTTAACAGCCACCTGAAATCCACCTCTCTTGCCAATTGAGTAGAAAAGGGATAATTTATACTCATGAGCAATTTCGAGTACGACGACGACAAAAGTCAGGCCAATCTGGAGAAACACGGTATCGACTTTCTGGATGCCCAAGTGCTATGGGAAGATCCCGATCTACTGGAGATTCGGGCCAGATCCGATGATGAACCTCGGTTTTTGGCCATAGGCCGTATAGGCTCCAAGCACTGGTCTGCCGTCGTCACCTACAGAAACGGAACGATCCGGCTCATTTCTGTAAGGCGTTCCCGGACAAGAGAGGTAGAGTTATATGAAAGCTAAAGATTTTGACAAGAAGTTCGACCAAGGCAAAAAAGACATCATTGATGATCTTGACCTATCCACGGCGCGTCGCGCCAACCAGGATCAGAAGCGTATCAACGTCGACTTCCCTTCATGGGTAGTAGAGTCATTGGATCGTGAGGCGGCTCGTATTGGTGTTACTCGGCAGTCTATTATCAAAGTCTGGCTGGTTGAGCGTTTAAAGGCAGAAGCTGCTAACAAACCGCTGAATGGTGACGCCGCAAGCGGTGCACATTAGCGGAGCGTTAGCTGTCAAATTCGCAACAAGTACGCTGTAGTCGGAACCTTGCTGAAGTGATACTATAGTGATACTTCAGGAGGGGTAGCCCATGAAAGTTGAACTAGTCACCAACCTCAAGCGTCAAGCAACGAAGATCCTGGCTGATTTGCACGAAAGCAAAGAGGCCGTCTTAATAACCGAACATGGTCAGCCGTCAGCCTATCTGGTTGATGTTCATGACTATGAATTTATGCAGCGCAGACTGGCACTGCTGGAAGGATTGTCCAAGGGAGAGCGGGCAATTCTGGAGGGCAAGACAACCTCCCATAGCAAAGCCAAGAAGCGGATGCAGAAGTGGCTGAAGTAATATGGACAGACCCGGCGTTGGACCAATTGGAGGAGATCGCGGAATACATTGCTCTGGATAAGCCCAGTGCGGCTTCAAACCTTGTGAAGACGATCTTCTCTACAGTTGAACGGCTTGAGCAATTTCCGGAGTCTGGCCATGCTCCACCAGAGCTGCCTGATTCGATCTACCGAGAGCTGTATGTTAGACCTTGCCGGATTTTTTATCGCAGCGAAGATGAAGTTGTTCTTATTTTGCATGTCATGAGAGAAGAAAGGCAGCTTCGCAGATTTCTTTTAGAGCCTGAGTTGGACAGCTAACAATCAATTGCACGCGACCAGCGATGCTGGCGCGTGAATACGGGCGCTATGTGTACTCATCAGATTGGAGGAGCAGATGAAATCCATCACGACTTCGCTCATGTTTGTCGGGGAGCAGGCCGGGAAAGCCGAGGAGGCAATCAGGTTCTATATCTCTTTATTTCCTGGTTCACAGATCACCGATATTCAGCGCTACGGAGCCGGTGAGCATGAGCCAGAAGGTTCGACCAAAATGGCCCGGTTTACGATAAACGGAACCGAGTTAATGGCGCTGGACAGTCACCTTGATCACCAATTTAGTTTTACTCCCTCCATGTCATTGTATGTCGAGTGTGAGTCCCTGAGCGAAATTGAGGGGGCTTTTCGGGCCTTAGCCGACGGCGGCTCGGAGCTGATGCCTTTGGATAACTATGGCTTTAGCCAGAAGTTCGGGTGGCTGAAGGACAGGTACGGCGTGTCTTGGCAACTCAACCTATCGGATTAACGTGGCGGCAGAGTCAACACATAACCAAGCGTCGGCAGCCGGACGCTCGCAAGCTCGCGCCGGTCGGTATGCGCGGCGTTATGCAATACGAGGTAAGAAATGAATAAAGGAGCATTGACATTTTTCTGCGGAAAAATGGGGGCAGGGAAAACTACAAAGTCTCGTGAAATCTCCCAAGAGCGAAACGCCGTGCTGCTCTCAGAAGACGATTGGCTTTCATCTATTTATCCGAATAGCATCAAGACCTTAGAAGATTACATTGAATATTCTGACCGGCTTAAGCCTCAAATGAAGAAATTGGTTCAATCGATCTTGGTGTCTGGATCTGACGTGGTAATGGATTTTCCGGCAAATACAATTCCGCAACGAGAGTGGTTTAAAAGCATTTTTTCAGAGATCCAAGCTCCACATGAACTAATCTACATTGATCAACCAAATGAGATTTGCCTCGGGCAAATCGCTAAAAGGCGGATAGAACAACCTCAGAGAGCGGCAACTGATACGGAAGAGATGTTTGAAATGGTCACAAGGTACTTTGTTGCACCCACACCTGAAGAGGGGTTCAACACAACCGTAGTTGAGGCAAATGCATAACCATCGCAATAGTGCCCATCATCGTCGATTGGGCATTTGGATAACTATCAGGGCGTTACGACCTCGGATTTGAGGGGTACGACTGCCCTGAAAGAAAAGGAAAAACTCATGAAAAGGACTATTCGAGCATCGCTGCTGTTGCTTGCCTTACTTCCAATATCACTCTCAGCACAGGATTCGGACTTCCGGATGAACCAAGAATTCGCTGACCATTTCGCCAGGGAATGGATCGAGGCATGGAATGCCCATGATCTAGAACGCATACTCTCGCACTACACCGAAGAGTTCCGTATGAGTTCGCCGCGCATTATCGAGCTCGACTTTAGTGACGCAACGATTCACTATCGGTCAATATCCAATGACCGACTAGCGACGGAGGTGTTCATATTCGACGAGCACGGCGAGGTTATCGAGGCGTTTGCCCATTATCGCTTTGGAGACTCGACTCGTTAGGTTTTTTCAACAATCTGCTGAGCGATTGAACTATACTTGCCTTATATGAATCACAAAATCTCCCTGAACTATGCCTGTTGATCTGAAAGCGCTCTTTCCCAAACTGACCAATTTGTTACATGACGCTGTCTTTGTAGTCGACCAGGATGATCAGGTCGTCTATGTGAGCGATGCATGCGAGCCACTGCTCGGATATCGTGCCGATGAATTGATGGGCACGTCGATCAGCAACTATGTGCATCCAGATGACCAGGGGGCCACACGTGCGTCCATTATTCAAGTTATGGAAGGTCAGCCCCACAACGACTTCTGTAACCGTTATATCCACAAGGATGGCACTACGGTCTATATCCTCTGGTCTGCCCGCTATTCCGAAGAAGACGGTGTCCGGATCGGCGTGGCGCGGGATGTGACGGCCTTGAGGCAGACCGAGGAGAAACTGCGTTTCCTCGCCCATCACGACCCTTTAACAGGGCTTGCCAACCGGCTGCTATTCCATGAGAGACTGGAATCAGCCATGCGTGCGGCCCATCGCCATCAGAACAGCCTGGCTTTGTTGTTTCTTGACCTCAATGACTTCAAGCACATCAATGATGTCCATGGACATGCCATGGGTGACCGGGTGCTTTGCATGATGGCAGGACGGCTGAAGGACTGCATTCGGGAGACGGACACTGTGGCCCGGATGGGTGGCGATGAATTCACTGTGCTGTTGACGGACATCCAGTCGGTGGAAACCGTATCCAGAAAAGTGGAGCAGATCATCGCAGCAGTGGCCGCTCCCCTGGGTGCCGAATTCGGCAATATCAAGACACCATCTTGCAGTATCGGAGTGGCTTGTTATCCAGCGGACGGGGAAGACGCAGACACCCTGTTGAGTCGTGCTGACGCTAATATGTACCGGCGGAAACGGCGATCTCAGTATTAAGCCTTGGCTTCTAAATGCTGGTTACGCGATATCGAACACCCAGTTTTTCAATTCAGGAGTGCTTCCTGGTATTGAAGAGATTGATTTTCTCATTGTCACGGGTGGTCCAATGAGTGTAAATGATGAGTCACAATATCCTTGGCTCATAGAAGAGAAAAACTTTATTAAAAGCGCTATTGAAGCCGGAAAGCCTGTTCTTGGAATCTGTTTGGGCGCTCAGCTAATCACTGATGCAATGGGTGGCAAAGTTTGTCCAAATTCAGAAAAAGAAATCGGGTGGTTTCCTGTTGAAGCGGTTGATCTGGAAAATTCTTCTGCTTATCGGTTTCCAGAGGAAACCGAAGTATTCCATTGGCATGGTGAAACTTTCAGCCTGCCAGCAGGCGCAGTCCAAATAGCAAAGAGTCAAGGCTGTAACAACCAAGCCTTTCAAATTGGTAGCAATGTTATCGGTTTGCAGTTTCATTTAGAAACAACACCAGTATCAGCACAATCTATCGTCGAGAATTGTAGAGATGAGCTTGTCGAAGGGTTGTATATTCAAACTGAAACTGAAATTCTTTCCGCTCCTGAAGAACGTTATTCATCAATAAACCGCTTAATGGGAAGCATTCTCGAATATCTGCATGCAAGCAATAGTGGATGAATGAAATCGATTATGATTTTACAACTCGAAGACGCTTTTCCTGAGCACTTAGATGAACTTGGGAATCCAAATGAATTCAGAAAACATATTCCAGTCAATTCCCGACAACATTGACGAAGAGATCTTTGAAACGCTTGCGCAAAGTAATAATGTAAAAATAGAGCGAATCATCTCAAAAGGGCATCAATCACCTGAGTCAGGCTGGTATGACGAAACCCGGAATGAATGGGTCATTGTCCTGAAAGGTGAAGCCATCATTGAATACGAGTCAGGTGAGCAGGCGAAACTAGTTGAAGGTAGCTTTATCAATATACCTGCTCACACAAAACACAGGGTGTCATGGACAAAGCCAGATACCGAAACGGTTTGGCTCGCAGTTCATTATTCATCAGCGCCAGGGCAATGATTCAGGGAAGAAGTATTGATGGAAACCAAGATCTTACACGATGGGGCAGCATCCTTTGAGGTCTCTGTACGCGGCCCAGACTCTTCAGCAACAAGTGTTTTGTCGGGGGAAACCCCGAAAGACACGAGACTCTGCTGGACACTCTGGCCGCCGAAGGGTGGTTCGTTATCGCACCACACTTTGAGCGGTTGGCTTCTACGGCTCAAAGCGAGTGGTTAGCTGAAAACATGCCCGACCGGGAGAACATCGAGATTCAGATTAATGAAGGTGCCGGCCATTTCTCGTATATGGACTTGCCACCACCACATATTGTTGATGCCATGCCGAATAAGACCGAATTTCTTAATGAGCATGCCAGAGTAATCTGTGAATTCCTGTCAAGCTAATCGATCTCGCTACTTCGCGGTCGTTTAACTTCGGCTAAACCTGTGCATTACCTACATATCTTAGAATAAGGGAATTTGATGACTGATTATTCTGGTTCTTGTCTGTGTGGCACGGCGAAATTTGCCGTGCAAGGGCGGTTTGATAGTTTTTACCTTTGTCACTGTCAGCATTGCCAAAAAGATACCGGGTCTGCGCATGCGGCAAACTTATTTTCACAGTCAGCTAAACTGACCTGGTTAGCCGGTGCAGATTCGGTGACTACCTTTACGCTACCAGGTACTCGCCACAACAAAAGTTTTTGTAAGTTTTGTGGTTCCGCATTGCCAAGCACCCATCAGGCAGGTCTGCTTGTTGTTCCTGCCGGATGCCTGGATACTGAGTTCACTATGTTGCCAACAGCTCATCTATTTACATCCAGTAAAGCTGCCTGGGATAGAGAGTTAGAGGCATTGCCAACGTTTGAGGCGCTGCCAACATAGCAACGGCACGCAAGGTGCGCTACACGTCGTGTATCGTAAGACGCAGCAATTGCACGGAATCGCGTAAGTAAAAAAGACGGCAATAGCCCAGAGTAGCCATATACCAAGGCAAGAAAACAAAGGAGATACCCTGATGTTGATCAAATTCTACAGTGAGGAGTCAGCGGAATTCGTCATGCTCGATAGCACCGCCGATCAATTGCTCACCATGATGGGCCACGGTGGCAGCACGGAAGGGTCGGTCAGCGGTGAGGCGCTGGCCTCGGCAATGGATCGCTTGACGTCCGCCATGGCGCGCGAGCAGGATAAATCACCGGCCAGCACGAAAGCTGATGAGAACCAGGCAGACGACGAATGGGATGAAGATGAAGACAGCGACTCTGCCGAAGAAGTGACGCTGTCAGCCCGGGCCGCACCTCTGATGACAATGCTGCGTCGAGCCAGGGACTCAGACGGTTATGTCATGTGGCGTCCGGACTGACGCTGACACCGGCGCCAACGCTGGTTCTGGCCCTGGCTAAAGGGTAGTTCCACTAAGTTGTCTCCACCCTGAATTCGATACAATGAACAACATCCTGTTACCCTGATTGACGAAGCTTTCAAGCAGGAGGTAACCGATGTCGCAACATGCCACGCTTTACCGAATGGAAACTGACGAGCATATTTGTCCGTTCGGGCTGAAGTCCAGAGATTTGCTGCGCCGTAAAAAGTTCAAAATCGATGACAATACCTTCAAAACCCGCGAAGAAGTCGAGCGATTTAAAGAAGCTCACAACGTTGATACCACGCCTCAGACATATATCGATGGTGAACGTATAGGTGGTTATGACGCCCTCAGAGAACATTTTGGCCTGGAGGAAGAAGGCGGTAGTGGTACCACCTACAAACCTGTGATTGCCATCTTTTCCGCCTGTTTTCTCGCTGCCCTGGCATTGGTGTGGTCGAGCCAAAGCGGGCTGCAGCCAGGCCCCGTTCTGATTCACTTTGTTGGGTTAAGCATGCTGGTTCTTGCGGTGCAGAAACTGCAGGATCTGACAGCATTCAGTAATCAGTTTATTACCTATGATTTGCTGGCCATGCGACGTGTGAGGTACGCCTATGTTTATCCCTTTGCCGAAGCCTACGCTGGTCTGGGTATGCTTCTGGGTGTCTGGCATTTACTGTTCGCACCGGTTTCATTGTTTATTGGTACCGTTGGCGCAATATCGGTATTCAAGGCAGTCTATATCGAAAAAAGGGAGCTGAAGTGCGCCTGTGTCGGTGGTGACAGCAATGTACCACTGGGCTTCATTTCACTGACTGAAAACCTTTTCATGATTGGCGCTGGTGCCTGGATGCTGTTATCAGTTTTATAAACTGACAACTTCCGCACCATATATGAGCAATTTCAACCTTTTCAGATAGATGTATCATCTGGTATTCGACAAACGCTACACAAGTGCTATGCTCGGGAGACAACATAATACAACCCAGGAGCACAGGATGAAGCTGGCACGTCGACTTATCAGCCATATCGTTTTACCTGCATGCTGTCTTGGTCTGGCCAGTACGTCGCTGGCCCAGGGCAGCAGTTCAGATCTCATTGACAGTCAACAGGCCGTGGAGTGGTTACAGGAATTTGTCCGCATCGACACGGTTAACCCACCTGGTAATGAGTACCGCGCCGTAGAATTCTACAGCGAAATCTTTGACCGTGAAGGTATTGAATACGAGACGGCTGAAAGCGCACCTGGGCGAGGTAATATCTGGGCCAGGCTTGAGGGCGGTGATGAACCAGCCATCATACTTTTACAACACACTGATGTCGTTCCAGCAGATCGTGAACACTGGTCCTTTGAGCCCCTGTCCGGTGATCTCAGTGATGGTTATATCTATGGTCGTGGCACCCGGGATATGAAAGGGCTGGGCATTGCCCACCTGGTCAGTTTTCTGAACCTGCATCGTTCAGGGGTGGAGCTGAATCGCGATGTGATTTTTCTGGCGACTGCCGATGAAGAGGCCGGTGGAATGTACGGTGTTGGCTGGTTGATCGAAAACCATCCGGAAATTTTTGCAGATGCCGGTTTTCTGCTAAATGAAGGTGGTGGCGGTACGCGTATTGAAGATGACATCACTTTCGGTGTCGAGGTCACTCAAAAAGTACCCGTGTGGCTGCGACTGAATTCAGTGGATGTACCAGGTCATGGTTCATCGCCACGTGTCACTTCATCTGTGACACGTATTGTCACTGCCCTGAATTTACTGCTGGAAAATCCGTTTCCTCCCCGTGTTATTGATCCGGTCCAGCGCTATTTTCAGGGGCTGTCAGCGAACATGACATCAGACTGGGCAGCGAGCGGGTATGCCGATGTGCGTTCAGCGATTAATGATCCTGAATTTATCAGTCAACTGCACGAAAGCAGGCCCGGCCATCATGCGTTGTTACGTGACACGTGCTCCATGACCCGCTTCGAGGCTTCCAACAAGATCAATGTGGTGCCACCGACAGCCTGGGCGGAACTGGATTGTCGTATTCTGCCTGACAAACCGGCAGAACAGTTTGTTGATGAGTTAACAGCCTTGATTGAACCGGCCGGGGTGGAGGTGGAAGTGATTATGGCATTCACGCCAGCGATCTCAAGCACTAACACCCAGTTGTTCCGTGCCATTGAAAATGTCACTGGCGAGCTGCATCCGGGATCGCGAGTATTGCCTTCAGTCAGTACCGGTTTTACGGACAGTCACTTTACCCGTGACCTGGGTATCATCAGCTACGGGTTCAATCCCATGATTACTGATGTTGGTGAGCATACCGGCGTGCATGGCAATGACGAACGTGTGCCTGCTGATTTGTTCCGTCAGGGTGTAGAAGATTTTTACACGGTACTGCGTAACGTCGTGACTAGATAAACCGTTTGATCGTTTACATGTTAAAAAGCCGGGCTAGAATCGTTCAGCCCGGCTTTTTCAGTTATTTGGCTCATCCTTTTGACTCAATATCTCAAGGCGTACCAATTATGCCAATTACGCGATCACGCGATTATGCAAAGCCACTTTCAGTCTCTTGCTTGCGTTGAGTCCGCTGATGCACCCAGCCATATAGTGCCGGGAGTACCACCAATGTCAATAACGTCGAAGAGATAATGCCGCCAATCACCACTGTCGCCAGTGGACGCTGTACCTCTGCACCCGTGCCCGTGTTGAAAGCCATTGGCACAAAGCCGAGGCTGGCGACCAATGCTGTCATTAGCACGGGTCTGAGTCGGGTTAGTGCGCCACGATGAATGGCCTCCTGCAAAGGAAGGCCTTCGTGCCAGAGGTTGCGGATAAAGGTCAGCATCACCAGACCATTCAACACAGCGACACCAGACAGGGCGATGAAACCGACACCGGCAGAAATCGATAGCGGCATGCCTCGCAAATACAGCGAGAGAATCCCGCCCGTTAACGCCAGTGGTACGCCACTGAAAATGATCAGCGCATCTTTAAACGAGGAAAAGGCCATCACCAGTAAGCCCAATATCATTACCAGCGTCAGTGGCACGACCAGCGACAGGCGCTCAGTCGCTGAAGCCAGCTGCTCAAATGTACCACCATATTCCAGCCAGTAACCGGGTGGAATATCGACATTGCTGACAACATTCTCCCGCACCTCTTCAACAAAACTGCCCAGGTCTCGTTCCCGGACATTTGCTGTGACCACAATACGGCGTTTACCGTTTTCCCGGCTTATCTGGGCAGGACCAGGTGACATCTCAACACGGGCCAGCTCCTGTAACGGGACAAACAGCGTATCACCCGCCTGATCCTGCACTGGAACCGGAAGCACCTTGAGCTTCTCCGTGTTCTGCCGTACTAACTCGGGCAACCTGACAACCAGCTCAAACCGTCTGTCGCCTTCATAGATGATGCCGGCAGTATGACCACCCACCGCAGTGGCTACCCATTCCTGAAGATAACTGACATTCAAGCCATAACGTCCAAGCGCTGTTCGATTGGGCACGACAGACAAGGTAGGCAGGCCATCAACCTGCTCAATGCGAGCATCAGCGGCACCAGGGGTCTGATTTACCTGCTCGAGAATGTCATCTGCCCGACTGCGAAGAATGTCAAAGTCATCACCAAACAACATGATGCCGAGATCAGCACGAACCCCGGAAATCAGTTCATTGAAACGCAGTTCAATGGGCTGACTGTATTCATAGTTACTGCCCGGAATCTGATTCAATCGCTGTTCAGCCTCTGCAATCAGTTCAGCTTTGCTTTTATCTGGATTGGGCCAGGTGTCTTTGGGTGAAAGAATCACATAGCCATCGCCAATATTCGGCGGCATCAGGTCAGTGGCAATTTCTGCTGTGCCAATTCGAGTAAAAGCCGTCTCGATTTCCGGCATGGCAATCAGGGATTTTTCGATCCGCTGCTGAATTGCCACCGACTGCTCGAGGCTGGTGCCGGTAATCCGAATGGCTTGAACTGCAAAGTCACCTTCATCCAGTTGCGGAATGAACTCGGTTCCCATGTGTGTGGCCAGCCAGAGACAGCCTGCTACCAGCAGAACAGTAAAGCCTGCTAGCAGCGCTCGTCCTTTAATGGCCAGCGCCAAGACCGGTTCGTAAATTCTTTTTGCGCCACGTATCACTATATTTTCTTTTTCCTGAACCGGTTTGTTCATCACTACCGCGACTGCAGCCGGCACAAAGGTAAAACTGAGCGCCATGGCACAGAGCAGGGCAATGGTCACAGTGAGCGCCATTGGTTGAAACATTTTACCTTCAACACCGGTCAGCGCGAAGATAGGCAGGTAAACAGCAGTGATAATAATGATTCCAAAGACACTAGGCCGGATCACTTCTGCCGTGGCGACATAAACCGTTTCCAGACGCTGTTTTAACGGCAACACCTCACCAGTCTGGCGCTGTGACAGCCGTCTGACCGCGTTCTCCACAATGATGACAGCACCATCAACAATCAACCCGAAGTCCAGTGCACCCAGACTCATCAGGTTGGCAGAAACCCCGGTACGGACCATACCCGTTAATGTCATCAGCATGGTCAACGGTATTACCGCAGCTGTGATCAGTGCCGCACGCAGGTTGCCCAGCAGCACAAACAATACTGCAATCACCAGCAATGCACCCTCGATGAGGTTTTTGCTAACCGTCGCGATGGCCTTATCCACCAGTGCCGTTCTGTCATACACGGCATTGGCGTTGATGCCTTCGGGCAATGAGCCCTGGATCACGCCCAGGCTGTCAGCCACATCCTGGGCTACCGTGCGAGAGTTCTCACCGAGCAGCATCATGGCTGTACCCAATACCGTTTCTTTGCCATCGGCTGTTGCGGCACCGGTTCGCAAAGCACTGCCAATAGCAACTTCGGCAATATCGCCGACTCTTATTGGTGCCTGGTCAACATTTTTCACGATGACATTGGCGATATCCTCGATATTGGTCAACTGCCCAGGGGAACGAACCAACAACTGTTGGCCGTTTCGCTCGATAAAGCCGGCACCACGGTTGTCATTGTTTTCCTCCAGCGCTGTATTGATATCCTCAAGCGTCACACCCATGTTGAGCATACGGGTTGTATCAGGTAACACATGGTATTGCTTGTCATAACCGCCAATACTGTTGACCTCAACGACGCCATTGACCTGCGACAGTTGTGGCTTGATGATCCAGTCCTGGATTTCCCTGAGATCCTGGGCAGTATAAGGACTGCCGTCAGGCTTTCTGGCGTCTGGCTCAGCAGTCACTGTATACATGAATATTTCGCCCAGGCCAGTGGATATCGGCCCCATCTCAGGTTCAATACCTTCTGGAATGACACTGCCAATTGAGGCCAGTCGAGTATTGATCAGGTTCCGGGCAAAATAGATATCGGTACCTTCATCGAAGACTACTGTCACCTGTGAAAGGCCGTATCGGGACAACGAACGTGTATAGTCCAGAGCAGGCAGACCATACAAGGCTGTTTCAATCGGGTAGGTGACCCGTTGCTCAACCTCCAGCGGCGAGTAACCCGGTGCTGAGGTATTGATCTGGACCTGGACATTGGTGATGTCGGGCACAGCATCAATAGGTAATTGCTGATAGCTCCAGACACCGCCGGCGATAATCACCAGGCAAAAAGAAAGTATCAGGTATCGTCGCGCTATTGAGAAGCGCAGTAGTAAATTAATCATATGCGCTCCTTAATGGCTGTGTTCAGCCTGAGATTTCTGGATATCCGCCTTAATAAAAAAGCTGTTGCCGCTCACGTAGGTATCTCCCGTCTGCAGTCCGCTTAAGACCTCAGCATTGACACTGTCTTGTTCGCCGATTTGCACCGGCACAAAACGATAGTCTTCACCTGACTGAACAAAGACGCCGGTTTCACCTTCCATGGTTTGCAGGGCCTTCCGGGGAATGACAAGTACTTTGCTCTCGCTGCTAATCTCGATTTCAGCGCTGACAAGTTCGCCCGGTATCAATGCTTGCGGGCTGTTTGCCAGGCTGACCCGGGCTGTCACATAAGGACGATCGAGCGAGGGAAGCAACTGATCAATTGCAGCGGGAATCCGGTTATCGTTGACCAGGACAGTGACTGACTGGCCAGGTTCAACACCTGGCTGGGTGCGGGGGAATATCTGCAACTCAGCCCATAAGCCATCAAAATCCACGATGGTAAACAGCACCTGATCCTGAGTGACTTCTCCCGCATTAGCATGCCGCTCCAGGACCACACCACTGATAGGTGCGGTAATCGCATAGCTGGAAAGGCTTTCATTCGACTGAATCTGCGCCAGTTGCCGTCCGGCTTCGACCCGTTCTCCAAGTGTAGCGTTAACTTCGCGAATGGTACCGGTATAACGTGCCCTGACATGGCTGATTTGCTCTGGCCCCACAGCCAGTCTGCCGTAGGCGGTTACGGTTTGTGAGATCACACCGGGACCTGCCTGGGAGACCTCTATACCAGCCTGTCGTGCGGCCTCTGCCGATATTGCGGTTTCATGAACTTCTGTGTGGGCTAAGCCTGAATCGTGTTCATGCCCGGATTCATCAAACTCTTGCTCCGACTCGTTGTGTTCATGCTCAGACTCATTATGTTCTTGCGCAAGCGTTCCTGCCGAAAACAGTGCCAGCATAACCACCATCATCAGGGCAACAACACCGGCAAAACTATCTTTGAAAATATTCATATCATTATCCTGTTTATTGAGCTGAAGGGGGGGGCGTGGTGTCGGATGTCATCCGCAGTGTCATGCCGGTCAGCTGTTCAATCAGCGCCAGACTCTGGTGACCCCGTGTTGCCTGATCAATCAGGGTGGCCCTGGCATCAAGCAGTTCCTGTTCGGCTAAAATCAGCTCCTGATAACGCAGCAGACCCTGTTCGTAGCTATCACGTGTCACGACCAGTGCTCGTTCCAGGTCGGGGACGACATCACCTCTCATGCGAGTCGCTGCTGCGACTGCCTGCTGGTAAAGTGAATAGGCACGCATCAATCGGCTTTGCAGATCGAGTAATGCCTGCTCTCGTTCTATGGACACTAACTGCTGATCCAGCCGCTCACGCTCCAGGTAGGCCTGGTTGCGTTGCGCGACAAAAAGTGGAATGGAAACGCCAGCTACCATCGCCGTATCGTTGCTGCCGGCAAGGTGTCGCAGGCCAAACTGCCAGGCAACATCCTGGCGGCTTTGACTGGCCTGAAGACTTAGCTCAGCCGCTTGAATACGCGCCCGGTCGGCATAAATTTCCAGAGCAGGGGATTCACTTAGCAGGTCCAGCAAACCGTCAACTGGCCTCAGTGGATCAAAATGCAGAAAATTCCCTTCAAGACGATCAAAGGTGGGGTTCGCTTCCCCCCAATAAAGGGAAAGAGATATTTGACCACGCTCCAGCTCAGCCGAGACCTGATCCAGGGCTATTTCAGCTTGTGACAGACGCGCCCTGGCCAGCATCAGTTCCGCTTCCGAAGCGGCGCCATTATCAAAACGGTTTTGCACAGAGCGAAGCATATCAGCAGAAATTTGCCTGGCTTCACGCTTGAGCGCCAGATCTTCCTGGGTACTGAGTACCGCAATATAATCGGCAACCAGTTTGCCCAATACATCCAGCGTCATCACGCGTTGCTGGGTCGCCGTTTTTTGCATGCGAGCTTGCGCAAGCGAGGTTCTCGCCTCCCGCTTGCCCCCAAGTTCAATGACAGAGGACAGGGCGATGGTCAGATCTGCACTGTCTACGCCCTGAAATTGACGGCTGCCAAAGGCGTTCTCCAGTTCAACATCGACGGTGTAGCCGGGTTTTAATGCGGCTATATCGACTTCCATCGACTGCTGGCGATCCAGAATGCTAAAGCGCCGCAAGCTTGGGTAAGCTTCAAGCGTACGTTCAACGGCCTGGGTCAATGTCAGTGTATTATCAACTGACTGCGCCAACGTCTGCGGCATAGCGCTGACGACGTACACACTCAGCACGGCTGTCAGCCAGAGGCGAACAGCATAATGATTTTTCATGGGTAATTTCTCCCGAACAAAAGCTTCTAATGCATTGTTATGACAATACATTTGTTCGTGTTAATAACGATTTTGCTTATTGCTCAGGCGATGGGCGGAGGAAGGTCAGGCGTTATCGCCGACAGAATGAGAGTGTAGTGATAGGAGGGAACCGAGTTCCCCGTTGAGGCGTCGGATAGTGGTAAGTGCGCATCATGGATGAGATGCAGTACACCATGACAATGGCAGCAATGCTGACAATCCAGATCAGAAACCACAGCTTCGTCATAGCTCTGATCGTGGTGATTATGACTACTATTGGCAATAAAAACCCCGAAATCGCTTTCATCGGATTGCTTTAGCGCGCCATGGTGATGCTCGGTCGCGATGAGTTCATCCACATGCGATTCGCCTGCCTGGTGCACCTGGTGCTTGTCAGACGCCAGCGCAACCGATTGCAGGCTGATCAGAAAGATCATGAAGTAGAGAACGACTTTTCGCATCATTCAAACACTTTAGCCAACAAACGCGTAAAAATCAAACGACTTCCTGTGTTGCCAGCTCTTCGTCATCAGACAGTTTGGCAATCTTGATGCCAGCCCAGGCAAAGAAGAGCGTCATCAGCGGGCTGATCAGGCAGAAAAATGCCCAGGGCAGGTAGGCGAAAGTTGCCACCCCCAGTACGGTTGCATGGTAGGCACCGCAGGTATTCCAGGGTACCAGCACAGAGGTGACTGTACCGGTGTCTTCTAGCGTGCGGCTCAGGTTCTGCGGCGCCAGGTTACGCTCCTGGTAGGCTTTGGTGAACATTCGGCCGGGTACCACAACGGCCAGGTACTGATCTGATGCTGAGACATTGGTAACCATGCAGGTGGCGCCGGTTGCGGTGATCAGCCCCGCTGCACTGTGAACACGACTGATCAGCGCATTGGTAATACGGGACAGGTAGCCAGCAGCTTCCATCGCACCGCCAAACACCATTGCCGTCACAATCAGCCAGATGGTGTTCAGCATGCCGTACATGCCGCCGGTGCTTAACAGTTCATCCAGCACATCATTGCCGGTGGCAATTGCGATGTCGCCATAAAGCGCTGTCATCGCGACCTGATAGGTATTGCCAAGTTCTTCGCTCAGCTGCTGAATCAGTTCTCCCTGAAAGAGAAGGGCACAGAGAACGCCTGCCAGGGTACCGACAAAAAGCGCCGGCAAGGCTGGCACACGACGGATGATCAGGAAAATCACGCCGGCTGGCACCAGTAGCAGCAAGGGGTTCAGCGCGAAATGCTGCTGGATGATAGCCCGGTATTGTTCCGTATCATTGACCGAAGCCGCGTCGCTGCCGGTGATCAGACCAATGATGAGATAAAGCAACAAGGTGATCAGAATCGAGGGCAGGGCTGTCATGCTCAGGTATCGAATGTGGGTAAACAGATCAACGTTACTGACACCGGAAGCCAGGTTGGTGGTGTCAGATAAAGGCGACATTTTGTCACCAAAATAGGCACCGGAGATCAGTGCGCCAGCGACCAGCCCGGGGTTGATGCCCATGGCATAACCGATACTCATCAGCGCCACACCCAGCGTGGCTGATGTTGACCAGGAACTGCCAATGACCACGGCTGCAATTGCGGTAACCGCGCAGGCACTGACAATGAAGTACTGTGGGCTGAACACTTCCAGTCCGTAGTAAATCATCGCAGGAACAATGCCGCTGATCAGCCAGCTGCCAGTCAGGGCGCCGACCATTAACAGGATTAGAATCGCCGGTGTGGCGGCACGAATGTTATCCAGCATATGTGTCTGGACTTTATCCCAGCTGGTACCCTGCAACATTGTCATGGCCGATGCCAGGGCAGCACTGATAATCAGGGCAGTCTGGTTGGCACCGCTGAGAGAGTCATCTCCATAAACAGCGACATTGTAGGCCAGCAAAATGAATAGCAGAAAAAGTGGGGTCAGCGCGGTTAGCAGCCCGGGTGGCTGAGCGTTGTCGTTCATTGGCGAGGAATCCTTTATACAGCCGATTCTGATGCTATTGTTCTAATCTGACCTACATTAGCGGAAACCGGTACTGAAATACACCTTATCATCTGGATTTTATCGCCTTTTAACTGCATTAGCGCTTTGTCGCAAATCAAACAGTCCTGTCTTGCTGCCCGTTGTACACTCAGGAATAGTCCATTATGCTCGCAGTCTGTCGGCCAGCTATCTTTCAGATGACTTTCGCCATATTCCCGAACATTTCAATTCTGGGGGGTCCCAAATGGATTTCAGAATATTCAGCAAACCGGCATTGGCACTGAGTGCCTTTGCATTAATAGGATTAAGCGCAACTGACCCTGTTGTTGCACAGGACGCCGTAGATTACAGCCAGGAATCAAACTGGCTGTGCTTGCCGGAAAATCCGCGAGCCTGTGAAATTGACATGAGCACCACGGTTATCGAAGCCAATGGCAATACCCGTATGCAGGCATGGAGCGATAACCCCTTGGCCCATATTGATTGCTTTTATGTTTACCCGACAGTCTCCCAGGACAATTCACCCAACAGTGACATGGTAGCCGGCCCAGAAGAGTACAACGTGGTCCGTAGCCAGTTTGCCAGGCTGGGTTCAGAATGCCGGACATTTGCACCTTTATACCGGCAGGTAACTTTGCCAGCACTTCGGGCACGTATTTCCGGTGACGACAGTATGGCAGCACCAGATACGCAAATGGGCTATAACGACGTGCTCAATGCCTGGAATCATTACCTGGAGAATTATAATAATGGCCGAGGCGTAGTCCTGGTTGGTCATTCCCAGGGCGCAGGGGTACTGACCCGCCTGATTGTTAATGAAATCGAGAACAAACCCGTGCAGGAGCAAATTCTCTCTGCCATGTTGCTGGGTACCACGGTTCAGGTACCTGATGGTAGAAACGTTGGCGGTACGTTTACCAGCATGCCGGTTTGCGAGAGTGCCGGGCAGATTGGTTGCATTATCAGTTATGTAACATTCCGCAGCGATGTACCGCCGCCCGACAATGCCAGCTTCGGTCGCAACGGTAATGGTACCTATGCGGTTTGCACTAACCCGGCACAGCTGGCAAAAGGCGCTAACGAACTCCATGCTTATCTGAGCAATACCCAGGCGGATGGCTTTTCCTCTGAAGGCCCGGCACCCTGGGTAGACGGTGGTATGGCGATACATACACCATTTGTCAGCGTGCCTGGTTTATTAAGCGGTGAATGCGTTAACAATGGCCGCTTTCATTACCTGGAAATCACTGTTAATGCTGATCCGGACGATCCGCGTACCGATGAAATTGTGGGCGATGTGATGAACCCTGATGGCTCTGTGAATGCCGGCTGGGGATTACACCTGATTGATGTCAATGTGGCGATGGGTGACTTGCAGGCAATTGTTCACGAGCAATCCAGAACCTGGGAACTGCAACGTTAAGTGATATGCTTTTGGTCAGGTGTTGATATACCTGCGTGAAAAAAGAAAGGGAGCCCTTGAGCTCCCTTTCTTTTTCTAGTGACGTTAGTGAGACGTTGTTATAACGCCTCTGTTGTCTCTTCTGAGCGGTCAACCTCAACCTGAGCGGCCTGCATACCATCGCCAGGCATAACAGCCGCCATTGGCTGGCCCAGCAACTGAGCCATATCCACCAGAATACGACCACTTTCCATCAACAACGGATCGTCTTCTTCGGCTTCCTCTTCTTCAGCAGTTGCCTCTGAAGCATCGGCGACTTCAGTGTTGTCAGCCTCATCGGTTTCAGATGCGGCTTCCTCTTCTTCTGCTTCTTCCAGGGCAGCCAGTTCGCTTTCTTCCTTCCATTCCTCCAGTGGCAAACCTTTTGCAGCCAGACGAGCGTTGTTAGCGTCGAACGCGGCGCGACGATCGGCATCACGTTGCGCTTTCAGCTCTTCCCGATTGAGGGGAAGTGTTTCGCGTGCTCTTACGGTTTGCATACGCTCCACCGAACCTTCCAGGAAAACAAAGTCAGGGTCATCAGACGCGCGTGCCTCGTGGCGCGTCATCAACTCTGGCAGGATGTCCTCCAGTGGATAATAGTCCTGGTGTTCAACCGGACGAACCGTATCCCACGGCAGGGCACCATCCAGGTTGCTTTCACCCATGGTTTCAATCGCCTGGTAGCGGTCCGGGAAGGTGATATCCGGTAATACGCCTCGATGCTGGGTACTGGCCCCGGAAATACGATAGAACTTGGAACGGGTCAGTTTGACCTGTCCATAGTTCATCGGAATGATTTCCTGAACAGTACCTTTACCAAAGGTCTGGCCACCGAGCACGATGCCGCGCTGATAGTCCTGGATCGCACCGGCAAAGATCTCGGAGGCTGAGGCACTGGCACGATTAACAAGCACTGCCAGTGGGCCGTCATAAGCCACTTCTTTATTGGTGTCACCATAGGAGCGGACAAAGCCGTTTCGCTGGCCGGAATAGCGAATCTGAACCGTTGGGCCGGTTTCGATAAACAGGCCAACCAGTTCGTTGGCTTCATTCAGAGAGCCGCCGCCGTTGTAACGTAAATCGACGACCACTGCTGCTACATCCTGCTCTTTCAGCGACTCCAGTTCAGCTTTCACATCCCGGGCAGAGCTGCGATAGTTCTCCAAACCGGCAGCAGCCGCTTCAAAATCAAAATAGAAAGAGGGCAGGTTGATCACGCCGACCCGGTAGAGTTCACCGTCTGATTCCACCTCGATGACTTCACTTTTGGCGAACTGATCAGCCAGTTCTACTGTGTCACGCACGATAGCAATTTCTTTGGCACCGGCTTCGGAAGTGGCATCTGCGGGAATCACATTCAAGCGAACCAATGTTCCTTCTTCACCGCGAATCTGATCAACCACATCGTCGAGACGCAGACCAATCACGTCCTGCATTTCGCCGTCTTCGCCCTGGGCAATACCGATAATACGGTCGCCGGCACGCAGATCGCCCTGTTTCTCAGCCGGCCCGCCGGTGATCAGTTCAGCTACTTTGGTGTATTCGTCTTCCGACGTCAGTTGCGCACCAATGCCTTGCAGGGAACCACGCAGACTCATATTAAAGTTTTCAGAGTCACGGGGAGAAAAATAGCTGGTATGAGGATCAACCGTGCGCGCGACCGTGCCCAGGTAAGCCTGAAACACATCACGAGCATTGGTTTTTGATATCTGACTCAACTGATTGCGGTAGCGTTTGCTCAACCGCTCAACCACTTTATCGGTTTCCATGCCGGTCAACGTCAGGCTTAACGCACTGCTTTTGACCCGGCGGCGCCAGATATCATTCAGTTCAGCTTCATCAGCAGCCCATGGCTGATCCTCCCGATCCAGTACCAGGTACTCCTGCTCACTGAAGTCAAGGTTAGCGACTTCAGACTCTACGTATTCAACCGTCCAGACCAGACGCTCAAGGAGCCTTCGATGGTAAAGGTTGTAGATTTCATAAGCAGGCTGCAGATCGCCGTTTTTCAATGCATCATCAAGCGTTGTCTGGTACTGATCCAGTTGCTCGATGTCACCGCCCATAAAGTACAGCTTCTGACCATCCAGTGCTTCGATGTAGTGGTCATATACCTGATTGGAAAACGCATCATCAAAGGTCACTGGAGAATAATGTTTGGTCTCCAGTTCCCGCAGTAATTCAATCGCAGTGCGACCGTACACGGGAATGGGTGTCATGGTTTCGTAGAGCGCCTCTACATCCAGCGGAACATCGGGCTCTCTGAGTCCCTGCGATTCTTCCGTACTGTCATTAATGCTGCTTGAAAGCGCTTGTGCTTCAGTATCGGGATCAACCGCATCTTGTGCCTGAATGGGGGTGCTCAGCATGAGCAGGGCCGATAGCAGATAACCGGCAGGTCTTGTTGCCTGCTTGCGGCTTGCCACAAATATGCTTTCAATCAGTGGTTTAGCGTTAGTTTTCTCATGTACGGTATTCAAAATACAACCTCACCGTGAAATGGGTGTCACAGAGACTCTTGATATTATGTTTAAGGCCTCGGTGTCAAGGCAGGAGACCTGACAAATTGGCGATTTTGCACAATCAAGAGCCCAGCCGTTTGTGTCTTGCGGTGGCATGACGTTCGGCACGCTCCACATCGATATAGCGATCGGTAATCGCACTGGAACCATGACCGGCATCATCGCGAACATGTTCCCTGGGGCGATATTTCACATCTTCAGAGATACCGGTATGGCGTAACCAGTGGACGGTGGCCTCTGACAGCCGGTCAGCTTCTTCGTCCGCACCCTCACTACGCAGCACCTCGCTGGCCCGATCAAAACAAGATTGAACAATGCCTCGGATTTGTCGTGTACTGGTAATGCCGCCTTTACCGCGGGTTTTATGGATCAGCGGGGTCGATTCGCCCGGGGCAGGTAGAGGCGTCATGCCACGCGACAGCCGGTAACGTTTTAACGCCACCAACATGTCATCACTGACCGAGACCTCTCTTTCTTTATTGCCTTTACCTACGGTTAAAAACCACCAGTTCCCTTCCATATCACGTTGGAAATGGCCCATTTGCGGAATCCAGCGATCTGTTTCCACCAGTTCTGAGATCCGCAGATACATGCCAAACAGCGCACTGAGAATAAAAAGGGTGCGTTCGTGGGTTTGCGGATCCTGCTCTGCCATGCTCTCTGCTGTTTCCCATACTACATCCCACTGAATGGGGGACAGCCGTCGTATGCGCGTCTGTGACTGGGATTTGCGCAGAAACTTGCCTTTCTGGCGAACCCTGGCAACCGGATTAACCTCTGCCATGCCTTCTTGTACAAGGTAATTGTAGAAACTGCCCAGGACCGCAAATATTGCCTGTAGTCCGGACTGTGACAAGGCGTACTCTTTTTCGTTCTCCACCACATAGGGGCGCCAGTCAGGATTTGCCTGGCGTGCACCCTCGCTGTCAATAAAACGGGCAACATGTTTCTCACCAATCCAGGCATCAGGCGGGCGCCTGGCAAACTCGATGTAACGCTCAACATCCTGCCGCTCAACCTGCTTGAGTGACTTGTCGGCCACCCATAACAGCCATTGCAGGAAGTGCTCCAGCTCTCTTCGGTAGGAAGAAAATGTGTCGGCGCTGCCGCGATATGAGTAGAGAAATTCAGCACTGCGCCTGAAGTCCTGGATGGCATAATCAGGCCAGCTAGTCTTGGGGTGACGGGGTAATTCAGGCGGGTGCTGCCAGGGGTTTTGCATTTGTTCCAGGGTATCGAACAAAGGGAGCGGGGCACGCTTTTGATACGCCGGAGATACCATTAATCTTGCTCAGCTGTTTTAATAATGAACATATTGTTTTGTTTCCAACACATTGTATTCAAACAATGTTAGTAGTTACCAACCAAAGAGTCTGGTATGCGAATCTGGCTGTATTAAACACCCTCCAGGCTTCTCATTTCACCTGTCAGTCGTTATGCTAAGCATACTACAAAGCAGCGAGGTTGCGATGCCCGAATCCATACAATCTGTCATCAACAGTACGTTGGCAATCATTCAGCAGAGCAACTTCTGGTGGCAGATTCTGGCACTGATGCTGGCTATTGTTATTTCTGCATTCATCAACCGTCGGATCCAGAGCCTGCTCAAAGCCCATTCGGACTCAAGCCACTTCACCGGAATTCGTCATATTGCCATCCGCAGCCTTCAGCGCCTGCTCTGGCCAGTCGTCGCTCTGTTATTAATCGTGCCTGCCCGCGCCATCATGCGCGGCTATATGCTGCCTGTAAATCTGCTCGATATTGCTATTCCGATTCTGACGGCGCTGGCAGCCGTCAGAATGGCGGTTTACACCCTGCGCAAAGTCTTTACAGCAAATGTACTGCTCAGGTCTTCAGAAAATGTGCTGACACTGTTTATCTGGATGCTGGTCATACTTCATCTGCTGGGCTGGTTACCGACCATTCTCACCGTGATGGACAACATGGCAGTGTCTTTCGGAGAATTCCGGATATCTGTGCTGTCTGCCATCAACCTGTTGCTGATTATCGCGGTCGCGTTTGTTGTTGCGCTATGGCTTGCTGAGTTGATCAACAAGCAAGTGCAACGTATGCCTGGCGTGACCCCCAGTTTTAAAGTAGGGGTCTCAAAATTCAGTCGTTTCCTGTTGATTACACTGGCTTTTCTTTTAGCACTCAATGCAGTTGGTATTAATCTGAGTTCACTGGCGATTTTTGGCGGGGCACTGGGTGTCGGCCTGGGTTTTGGCCTGCAGCAAATCGCCTCGAACTTTATCAGCGGGTTTATTCTGGTGCTGGATCGCTCGATCAAACCCGGAGACATCATTACCGTTGGCGATAAATTTGGCTGGGTACAGGAACTCAAAGCCCGTTACATCGTGGTTCGTAACCGGGAAGGGGTTGATACGCTGATTCCCAACGAGAATCTGATTACATCGCAGGTGATTAACTGGAGTTATGCCGATCCTAACGTTCGAATTCGCGTCAGTGTTCAGATCAGCTATGACGACGACCCGGCACACGCCATGGAAATCATGCTTAATTGCGCCGAAGCCTCTTCCCGCGTCCTGCAGGACCCTGCGCCAGCAGTGCGCCTGATCGAGTTTGCAGACAGTGGCATTGCGTTGGAGTTGCGAGTCTGGGTCAATGATCCTATCAACGGCTTCGCCCAGGTTCGCTCAGATATCAATCTGGCCATCTGGAAAGCATTCAAGGAAGCCGACATAACGATTCCTTACCCGCAGCGTGACCTGCACATCAAGAGTGGATTACCGGAATCCTGGGCCGACGGCAAATCGTTGACAATGCAGGATTTTCCTTCACAAGCTGATAGCGACTGAACATTCTGTCGTTCCCCCGATATCTTTTTTTCCCTGAATAAGCATTCTTTTTTTCTGTCTGATTGCTTACGGGTGTTGCCATTGGTAACATCTGTGGCTATACTGATTTACACACTGTACCAGCCAGACGGTTAAGTTATGACAGATATTCAACAAACGAATTCCCGCAAGAACGGCAGCTCGAGAGACGACATTCTTGATGCGGCGCAACGCGTTGCCGGCCGGGAAGGTGCTGCCAATCTCACGCTCGAGAAAGTGGCCAAAGAGTGTGGGTTAAGCAAAGGTGGCCTGCTGTATAACTTCCGCAGTAAAGATGCATTGCTGGAAGGCATGATGGAAAGGTTGCTTGAGCAAAATGAAGCAATGATGGCAAGCGAATCATCTGCCCTGGAAGGTGAAAAGAACGTTACGGTGCGTTCACTTTTGCGCTGTATCGCCTGTCATCAGACAGCAGATCCGCAGGTTTATTTGTCAATTATTGCTGCTTCTGTGCAAAGCCCTGAGTTGCTTGAGCCCATTAAAGAGAAGCTGTCACGCTACTACGAGGAAATGGTCAAAGAGTCTTCAGACCCGACCATGACTCTTCTGCTCTGGGCCGCTGCGGACGGTTTGTTACTGCACAACGTGCTGGGCATTGCGCCGTATTCAAATGCCACACGCAATGAACTCTTTCAACGTCTTTTATCTCTATCCGAGGAGTTAACATGAGATTCTCCACCCCCGGCTTTATGTTTCGCAGTCTGATGCCGGTTCTTCTGACAGGTGCCATTCTTCAAGGTTGTCAGGAAAGTACTGCAGAATTCTCTCCAGCCGATATTGTGCAAACCGTAAAGCTGGAAACAGTTGACAGTGAACAGCTAACCGGACAACGACGCTTTGTCGGTCGCGTTGAGGCGCTCAGTACCGTTGATTTGGCGTTTCAGGTGGGTGGCCGAGTGGTGAGCATTCCTGTGCAGGAAGGCAGCCGGGTAGCTGAAGGCGAGGTGATTGCCTCGCTGGACAAGCGCGATTACGAGCGTGCAGCCAACGAGGCCAGAGTCGCCCTTGAGCTTGCCCAGCTGGATCATCAGCGCAATCAACAAATGCTGGAGCGCGGCGCCATTCCACGCGCCACCTATGACCGGGTCGCTGCCGATCTGGAAATTCGGCAACTGGCGGTGGAACAGGCAGAGCGGAATCTGGCTTATGCCACGCTTGAAGCGCCTTTTGATGCCCTGATTACCCGACGTATCGTTGACCCGTTTACCCAGGTGCAGGCGGGCAGTCAGATTGTCCGTGTCCAGGATGTAACAGAGTTGCGCATCAGCTTCTCTATCCCGGAAAACCTGATGAGTGACATGCAGTTACGAGATCAGCTTGATGTTGAGGCAGAACTTAATGCCAGGCCGGGGCAGGCATTTAAACTGTCCTACCGCGAACACGCGACTGAAGCTGATCCGGTGACACAGACATACAAGGTTGATTATGCCTTGCCTGACGATATGGCGGAGGGCATATTGCCGGGAATGACCGCCACGGTGACTGTCACTGCACCAAACCGCAGTTTGCAGCAGGTGAGTGTACCTGTTGCTGCGCTGGACACCGATCCGGCCGGCGACTTTAGAGTCTGGATCTACCAGGCTGATACCCAGACAGTGTCTCCTCAGATTGTTTCTGTTGGCGAACTGGGCAGCTCTCGGGCTACGGTCACCTCCGGATTAACCGGTGGCGAGCAAATCGTGACCGCCGGTGCCCATCTTCTGCGCAATGACATGCGCGTTCAGCCCTACACACCCAATATCTAAGGTCGAGTTATATGGATATTGCACGCGCGGCTATTAACAAGCCGGTAAACACCTGGCTATTGATCTTGATTCTGTTCCTGGGTGGTATCTGGGGCATTATGACGATCGGACGCCTGGAGGACCCGGCGTTTACGATCAAACAGGCCATTGTTGTCACTCAATACCCCGGTGCCACGGCGACTGAGGTAGAGCAGGAAGTCACAGAGAATCTGGAGTCAGCGATTCAGCAACTGCCGCAGTTAAAGCGGATCATGTCAAAATCGCTGCCTGGCCGCTCTGAGATCACCGTCGAAATTAATGACACCTATGATGGCTCTGAAATGCCCCAGGTGTGGGATGAGTTACGCCGCAAGGTCAGCGATAACCAACGTCTTCTACCCAGTGGTGCCGGGCCCTCTGTGGTTAATGATGACTTCGGCGATGTGTTTGGTATGTTCTATGCTGTCACTGCACCTGGCTACAGCGACAATGAAATCCGTGATATTGCCCGCTTCCTGCGCCGGGAGTTGTTACTCGTTGACGGGGTCGCAAAAGTGGAAACGCGCGGCCTTCCTGACGAAGTTATCTACGTCGAAGTGCCGAATGATCGGCTGATCAATACAGGTATGCCACTGGGCTCTGTTATCGACAGCATTCAGAACGAAAATACCGTCACTACCGCTGGCAGTTCCCGTATCGGTGACATGCACATCAATATCCGCAATGACTCCGGATTTGACAGTGTATCCAATATCGAAAGCCTCAGAATCGGTCAGCCGGGCAGTACGGACCAAATCAGCCTGGTAGACATCGCCAACGTGTCCCGGGAAAGTCGTGAGATACCCCAGGAGATCATCCGTTTTAATGGCCAGCGTGCATTTACCCTGGCTGTTGCCGGGGTAGCTGATGTCAACATTGTCGAAGTAGGCCAGGCCGTTAGTGCTGAGCTGGCCTCCCTTGGCAGCGAAATACCCCTGGGTGTCCAGATGGAGCCCATCTATGCACAACACGAAGTTGTTGATGCAGCGATTAATGATTTTATGATCAGCCTGGCGATGTCGGTCGGTATTGTCATCGCAGTACTTTGTCTGTTTATGGGCTGGCGTGTCGGTATTGTGGTGGGTCTGACATTGCTGCTGACCGTTGCTGGCACTGTGTTCCTGATGCGCATTGCCAATATCGAGATGGAGCGGATCTCCCTCGGCGCCCTGATTATTGCCATGGGCATGCTGGTCGATAATGCCATCGTGATTGCTGAGAGTATGCTGATCAACATGCAAATGGGCATGAAGGCACACAAAGCGGCAAGCCGGGCTGCCAGTCGCACGCAATGGCCGTTACTGGGTGCAACCGTCATCGGCATTATGGCCTTCTCCGGTATCGGCATGTCCCCGGATACCACGGGAGAATTCTTGTTCTCGCTGTTTGCTGTGATCGGTATGTCGCTGATGCTAAGTTGGCTTCTGGCAGTCACCGTCACACCTTTATTTGGTGAATATTTGCTGAAAGTGAAGGGTGCCGGTGATCAGAACGACCCCTACAAAGGTGTCATCTATGCGGCCTATCGGCAAGTCCTGAAGTTCAGTCTGGTGCATCGCTGGCTGGCCCTTGTCACCTTGCTGGTTGTCACGGTGATCAGTTTCTGGGCATTTGGTTTTGTGAAGCAGTCATTCTTTCCTGACTCCAATACCCCCATGTTTTTTGTCGATTACCAATTGCCACAAGGTGCAGACATTCGTGCTACAGCGCGTGATATTGCAGAAATCGACCAGATGGTGCTCGAAATGGATGGCGTGGAAAGCGTCGCCAGTTTTATCGGCCAGGGCGCCTCCCGTTTTATGCTCACTTATGAACCACAGCAGCCTAATACGGGCTATGGCCAGTTAATTGTCACTACCACCGATCGATTCCTGATCGATGAGCTGGCACTGGAGGTACGACAAAAACTCTCAGCGGCCTACCCCAATGCCGATGTGCAGACCCGACGGCTGGTATTTGGCCCCGGTGCCGGCGCCAAGATTGAAGCCCGCTTTATGGGGCCGGATGCCAAAGAGCTACGCCGTCTGGCAGAGCAGGCCACGGCCATAATGGCGGAGAAAGATTTCCTGATGGATCTGCGCCAGGACTGGCAGCAACGAGAGTTGGTTATTGTCCCCAATTTCAACGAAGAACGGGCCCGGCTGGCCGGTATTAACCGCAATGACCTGGCGCAAACCCTGGATTTCGCGACACAGGGGGTTACCGCGGGCAGCTATCGGGAAGGTGATGAGAGCATACCGATCATCATTCGGCCCCCAGCCTCTGAACGGTTGCGCGTTGAAGGTCTGGATGAGCGACTGATCTGGAGCACTAGCGAGCAACGCTACGTTCCCGTAGAGCAAGTGGTTAACAGTTTCTCGACACGGGCAGAAGAGACATTGATCAAGCGCAGAAATCGCCACCGCACCCTGGCTGTGCAGGCTGATCCTGTCCCGGGCAGAACGCCGGCAGAAGTACTGGCCCTGATCCGGCAGGATATCGAAGCAATCCCGCTGCCCGCCGGATATGACTTTGAGTGGGGCGGGGAGTATGAAGCCTCCGGTGAGGCGCAGGCTTCGCTGGGCTCTCAGTTACCCTTGAGCTTCCTGGTGATGTTCTGCATCTCGGTATTGATATTTGGCAAAGTTCGACAGCCACTGATTATATGGCTGGTGGTCCCGATGTCAGTCTGTGGTGTGGTAGCCGGTTTGCTGCTGACGCAAATGCCGTTCAGTTTCACCGCTTTGCTGGGTTTCCTGAGTCTCTCAGGTATGCTGATGAAAAATGCGATCGTACTAGTTGACGAGATTGATGCACAACTGGAGGAGGGCAGAGAATCCACTGATGCCGTGATTTATGCCAGTGTCAGTCGTATTCGCCCGGTATTCCTTGCCGCAGCCACGACAATTCTTGGTATGATTCCACTACTGGGTGATGCCTTCTTTGCAAGTATGGCAGTTACCATCATGGGTGGGTTGGCATTTGCATCAATATTGACGCTAATCGCTGTACCTGTACTTTACGCTTTGCTCTTCAGAATACGCACGGCATCGGATTATAAAGCATAAGGAATTTTTCTATGTCATTGATTAATCGGGTATTGCCGGGACGTTTCAGCGCTGGGCTGCTGGTTGCATGCTGCCTTCTTTCGCCATTGACACTTGCACAGCCAGGTGACACTGAAGTGCCTGCACATTTACAGGCAGAGGAGGCAAGCGTGAACGAGGTATTCAATCTGCGTCAGTATTCACCTAACTTTGCCAGTGCCGGTCAACCGACACAGGAACAGTTAGGTGCGCTGAAAGAGGCCGGTTACGAGCGTATCGTTTACATCGCGTTCACCAATAATCGTAACGCCATCGCTGACGAAGATATTCTGGTAAAAAACCTGGGGATGGATTACCTGCATATTCCGGTGGACTGGGAAGCTCCGTTACCCCAGGACTTTTATGTATTTGCCGACGCCATGCAGCGCAGCCCTGAGCGGAAAACGTTATTGCATTGCCAGGTCAACGCCCGTGCCAGCGCCTTCAGTTTTCTGTATCGCGTGATTTATGATGATGTTGACGTGGCCACTGCCAAAGCGGACATGAACACTATCTGGCAGCCAAATACCACGTGGCGCGATTTTATCTTCGACGTACTTGCCGAGCACGATATTTCGCCAGAGTGTCCTGACTGTGACTGGACGCCGTCTGACGTTTAACCCTGATTTTCGGCCGGGCTACCGGCCTTTTACCAAAAGCGAAAACAAAACAGCAAAGAGGAAAGGCGTTCTTCAATCAACCAGTGCTGGAGCAACACAGGTTGCAGCCAGCGTTGAAAAAAAACGCCCTTCCTGTACAATTCTGCTTCCCTGTTGATCAGCCATCAACATTATTGATTTTCAATACCCGTCGAGCAGGATCAAATTTTGCGTATTAGTCCGCCATAGCCTTTCCCTTCCTTTTTATTTTTCCCATCCCTCATCGTATGGATTGATTACCTTCTTTATGTTTTCACGATAGGGTACTGAAAAAACACGCATTTTTTACCAACTGGTCCAGCTCCTTCTTGACCGGACCCCGTTATAGTTATTTGTAGGCGAAGATGATAGATACTATTAAGAAAGACTGGCTCTCCAATGTTCGCGGAGATTTACTGGCAGGGATCGTCGTTGCATTAGCACTGGTTCCCGAGGCAATTGCCTTCTCAATCATTGCTGGCGTTGATCCTAAAGTCGGCCTCTATGCGTCATTCTGTATTGCAGTGGTCATTGCCTTTGTCGGTGGTCGTCCGGGTATGATCAGTGCAGCCACCGGCGCCATGGCGCTGTTGATGGTAACGCTGGTCAAAGAGCATGGGCTGGAGTATCTGCTGGCAGCTACCTTGTTGACAGGTGTTTTACAAATTGCTGCCGGTTATCTCAGACTGGGCAGTCTGATGCGCTTTGTTTCCCGTTCGGTTGTCACAGGTTTCGTGAATGCCCTGGCGATCCTGATTTTCATGGCACAGTTACCGGAATTGACCAATGTAACCTGGCATGTGTACGCAATGACGGCAGCCGGGCTTGGCATCATTTACCTGTTCCCGCTGTTACCCGTTGTTGGTAGAACCATCCCGTCACCACTGGTTTGTATTGTGACATTGACTTCTATTGCCCTGTTTCTTGGTATGGATATACGCACCGTCGGAGACATGGGCGAATTGCCTGATACCTTGCCTGTTTTCCTCTGGCCAGATGTCCCACTTAATCTGACAACACTGCAGATCATTTTCCCTTACTCAGCGGGGCTGGCCGTAGTCGGTCTGCTTGAATCCTTGATGACAGCAACCATCGTTGACGACCTGACAGATAGCGGCAGCGACAAGAACCGGGAATGCAAGGGGCAGGGCATCGCCAACATCAGTGCCGGCCTGTTGGGCGGTATGGCAGGTTGTGCCATGATCGGCCAGTCCGTGATCAATATTAAATCCGGGGGCAGGGGTCGTCTTTCCACGCTCACCGCCGGCGTTTTTCTGTTGTTCATGGTGGTATTCATGGATACGTGGCTGAAACAGATTCCCATGGCAGCGCTGGTGGCCGTGATGATTATGGTGTCCATTGGTACATTCTCCTGGGATTCTTTGATCAATCTGAAGAAGCACCCCTGGTCAACCAACATTGTGATGATTACAACGGTCGTCGTAGTGGTTGCCACACACAACCTGGCTATCGGTGTTTTTGTAGGTGTGTTGCTGGCAGCGATGTTCTTCGCTAACAGAATTGGTCGCTTCATGGTCGTTAAAAGTGAGAAGGTGGACAACAGCCAGCGTCAGTACACGGTGATCGGGCAGGTTTTCTTTGCTTCAGCGGATAAATTCACGGATTCTTTTGATTTCAAGGAGGTGGTGGATAGCGTTCATATCGATCTGCACCAGGCACACTTCTGGGACATTACTGCGGTAGCCGCACTGGACAAGATCGTTATCAAATTCCGGCGTGAAGGCACTGAAGTCAACATCGTTGGTATGAATGAAGCCACTCGTACCGTCGTCGATAAATTCGGTGTCTACGATAAACCGGAAGAAGTTGAAAAACTGATGGCTGGCCATTAACTGAGGGAGAATAATAATGACAAAACACCAGGTGACTGCCTGTATCGACGGGTCTGCCATATCTAATACCGTCTGTGATACCGCAGCATGGGCAAGCTCTCTGCTGAATGCACCGCTGACTTTTTTACATGTGCTGGAAAAAACCGTTTCTCCCGCACATGAAGACTTATCCGGTGCAATTGGTCTTGGGAGCAGGGAACATCTGCTGGAAGAATTGACCGAGCTGGATGAAAAGCGCAAGAAACTGGAGATTGAGCACGGCAAACACCTGTTAAGCGATGCCAAAGACAGGGCAGTTGCTGCAGGAGCCACTGATGTGAGCACCGAGCAAAGACATGATCAACTGCTGGATGCTTTGCTCAAATACGAAAGTGAAACCCGCCTCTATGTGATTGGCAGACTGGGCGGTGATCATGACTTGCAGACCGAAACCATTGGCTCTCATGTGGAGAATGTGGTTCGCGCTATTCATACCCCGATTCTGATGGCCACGGGGCAGTTTTCTACCCCGGGCAATTACATGCTGGCCTATGATGGCAGTGAAACTGCTGACAAGGCGATTGATCGTATTGCCAATAGCCCGTTGCTGTCTTCATTGCCAGGCCACATCGTCATGGTTGCTAATGACACTGAGGAAAACCGGCAGCGGCTTAACCACGCTACCGAGTTGCTATCGGCGCGCGGCCATAATGTCGAACCGCATCTGATCCAGGGAGATGTTATCGAGAGCCTGATGACTTTCCAGAACCGCTTGAATATAGAACTGAAAGTGATGGGCGCCTACGGCCACTCACGCATCAGGGAATTTATTGTCGGCAGCAATACCACGAAAATGCTGGCGACGAGCACAGTACCTGTCTTGATTCTGCGCTAAGACGTTTCTCTCAATTTCTCTCAAGAAGAAGTTGGAGTCGCAGGTGCTGCTCTCACCTTTGATTATTGATCATTTGAGAGACTTTTCATGATTCAACCGCCAGTCATAATCCAGAAAATCGATGTCGATTTCTCCGGATGACAACAATTGCACGGATGCCTCACTCATGTTGAGCGCATCCGTATAATTGAGCAGAAAGTCCTCCAGCTGTTCGTAGCCCATTCTGCCGTCTTCAAAATCCTCACGATACCAGTCGAATATCTCTGATATCAGCAACGTTTCCTCGTCAGCCAGGCGATTGCGTGAGGTATCTGACAGAAACAGGGTGGTTTGCTCTTCCAGTTGCTGATCAAGTCGCTCAGCAATATAGGCTTCAGCGCGAAGAGCAGGGCAGCCAATACTGGCACAGTTAACTGCAAAGTGAATCCGAGGTCCGGCCGGTAAAGCTGTAAAATCCAGCCACTAACTCTACATCTCATTGATTTTAAAGGAAAATATTGGACATCTAGAAGCAATCCTGGATCACCTCCCGCTTACGTGGCCGGTTCGTCATATTGGCGCCGGTTTTCAGCCATTAGGCGCTCAATCATATCGTTCTTAACCGATAGCTCAGCCTCCAGTTTGGCCTGGCTGACGGTAAAATCTTGCACCTTGCTTTGCGCCGATTCAAGGCGTTGCGTCAGCTCATCAATTTGCGAGGCCTGGCGCTGAGCGCTGTCGGCGTACTGCTGCAGATCCGTCGACTGGGTTTGCAATTGCTTATTGGCATCTTCAAGCTCCGCGTCAGTCCGATTAAGCTTCGATTCGAGGTCCTGTGTTGCTTTGCGTGCAGCGCTCAGCTCGCTGACCAAGCGCGCGTTGTCCTTGTTGAGCTGCGTTAAATCGCCCTGCTTGACGGAAATTGTCTGGTTTAACGTGCGAATCTCGGCCTGAAGCTGCTGAATTTGTTGCTCATGCCGGCGCTGATCCTGATCCCTCTGCTCTTTCACCGATTCACGATAATGCTCCAGTGCCTCCCGGCTGTGACGGTGCTTTTCCTCAAGGGATTCGATATGAGCCTGCTTTTCCTTGAGCAGCGCCGCCCTGCTGGCCTCGCGCTGACCCACCTCGTTGAGCTGTTTATCTAAGGCATCGCAGGCCGCGGATTTGGCAGCCAATTGCTCACTCGTCTCATCAAGGCGCGATTTCAACGCTGTCTGCTGATCGGCCAGCTGGCCAGCCTCTTGAGTGAGCGCGGCGCAGCGGTCAGAGAGCTCTTTGATCCGGTGTTCATAGCGGCTTTTACTTTCATCGATGATGTCGTGTGCCTCTTCCTGTAGGCGCGATGCCAGGCGCGCAATGAGGTCCTTAATGGGCTGGCTCAATAGGGCCTCATCATCGAGTCTGGTGGACGCCTCCTCCTCCAGCTCTTTGAGATAGCGATGAATCGTTGATTTGGAGCCGGTATTACCGAGCTCTATGCGTATCGCGTCAATGGAGGGGTTTTCTCCCCTGGCTAGAACGGCCTGATGGGCCTTGGCCACCAATGCTTTGTTGATACCGCCACGAGCCATGCTGTCCTCTCCTGTTTATTTCGTACTGTGATACGTAATATGTATATACGTACTATATTAGGCGGTAATGGGAGCTTTGAATAGACCTAATTTAACCCAAGATAATAAAGCATTATCTGATGTTAGAACGTTTTTTGCGCAAACCGACGCCAAAATCTGTACAGGTACAGATGTTTCCAGACCAAGTAAGTCATGAAGAGGTTGCTGCAAACCGCTAGCCCTGACTTCAAATCCCTTGATCTTCAAGGTGATGCGGGCATGGCTCTACTCCACACAACTCAAGAGATGACCTCGACTTCGAAGGCCTATCCGCTCTACAAGGAAGTCATCGCCTACGGCTTGTCGAAGGCGGCTAGCGGACCGTGACAGCCAGACGCGCGGTCCCGTAAACGGGAAAGGAGTTGTATTGTCTGATTGCTTGCAAGTAAACTCAACTACATGAAGAAAAGCTCTCTGATCCTGTTTTTAATGCTGGTAGCCGTCGCGAACCTCGTGTTCGCGGCGGATTTGCATGAGCTGGCGACGGGAGACGAGGCGGCGTTGGAACATTTGGCTAGCGCTGACGGTAACGTCAGCGCCGACCACGCCAACCACTCTCATCCCCCTGGGGGTAGCTGCGTTCACAGCCATAGCTGTCACGCCCACGCCCATCTGTTTTTCGTTGAGACGGGCGGGTATGGATCTCACCTGCCCACCGGTCACCGCTGGCAGGCGGAACAACTGCCGTTACCCCCTCAGCATTTTATGGCACCGGATGTGCCCCCTCCCATTGCCTGATTTCACTCCCTAGAGATCCTCTGTCGATTGTTCTTGCCCGGCGCTTGACCCGGTGCAGATCGGCACATTTCTACCACTGAAATATCAGGCAGGTAACACATGTTTCACTCTCTATTCACCCGTCCGTCCGGTCATCATGACCGCTGTCACCACGGGTCTGGGCTTGGCGCCATTGCTGTTTGCCACTGGGACGGGCAGCGAAGTCCAGCGACCTTTGGCAGCCGTGGTTATTGGTGGGCTGGTAACCGCGACCATTCTAACGTTGGTGATTCTGCCAGCTCTCTACCCCTGGTTCGCCGATCGTTCCAACGGCGACAACTCAACGTCTTGAGGTGACACCATGCAAGAGGTAAAAGCTTACATCAAAACGCGTAAACTGGAATCGGTCACTCTGGCGCTGCATCGCCTGGATGGCATTACCGGGATGAGCGTCTCGGAAGTCCGGGGTTTCGGTCGCAGCAAGGCGCAGAGCAGCGCCACGCACCCGATTGCGGGTGCGTCGGAGTTCTCCGAGCATGTGAAGGTGGAGATCGTGTGTCAGGACCACCTCGTCGATGCCGTAGTGGAGCTGCTGAAAACCGAAGCCCATACTGGGCTTAGGGGGGACGGTCGTATCTTTGTTAGCGATATCAGGCGTGCAATCCGCATTCAGGATGGTGTTGAGGATTCAAGCGTCATCTAATGTTGAGTAGCTGGGATGCCACTGGGCATCCCAGCCCTTCTTTCAGATTGTATATTCAAGGGAGCGGCTATCCCATGGGACATGAGCATAACCATAGCACCAAGGCCATGGGCGATAAACGTCTGATTGCTGCAATTGGCGTCAATGCAATCCTGACACTAGCGCAAGTGGTCGGTGGGATACTTTCTGGTAGCCTGTCGCTCATAGCTGACGCACTCCATAATCTGAGCGATGCCGCATCACTCGCGATCGCGCTCATCGCGCGCAAAATCGGTCGCAGACCGCCCGATGCCTTCAAAACCTTCGGCTACCGACGCAGTGAAACCATAGCGGCCTTGATCAACCTGGTCACGCTAGTCATTGTCGGTATGTACCTTGTCTACGAGGCTATAGGACGGCTATTTGCCCCGCAGCCCATCGAAGGCTGGACGGTGGTCGTGGTGGCAGGAATAGCTCTGATTGTAGATCTTGCCACGGCCATACTCACCTACACGATGTCAAAGAACAGCATGAACATAAAGGCCGCGTTCTTGCACAATGTGTCGGATGCGATGGCGTCCGTCGGTGTTGTTATAGCGGGGACCTTGATACTGCTGTATGGCTGGTACTGGACGGACACTGTGCTGACGTTGATGATCGCTGGGTACGTGCTGTGGCAAGGCTTCAGTATGCTACCGAAAACCATTCACTTGCTGATGGAAGGCACACCAAAGGGAGTCTCCATTGATGACGTGATCAGCGCCATGGAGCATGTGGACGATGTTGTGAGCGTCCATCATGTACATGTTTGGGAACTCGCTGAACACACAATCGCACTGGAAGCACATGTTGTCGTAAAGAAGGCCAATCTGCCCGATATTGAACGGGTGAAGACCGATTTAAAGCGTATGCTTCATGACCAATTCGACGTCAGCCACTCAACACTTGAAATTGAGCAGGAAGGCAGTGGCTGTGTCGATACGCAGACCAACAGTAAGCGCGGCGGTGCGTAAGCATGCCCTACGGGTGCTTCCACTTTTGCGTTGGATACCGCCTTACCTGATTAAGGATGCTCCTGACCATTAGCCATTGTTAAAAAACAGCCTCCTCATAGTGGGTCGCTTGGCCGTCAATCGAGAAACCACCTCTTTCCGGGGGTTCGAGTTGCCGAAACGCCGGGCGACGGCGGTTTGAGCAGAGCTGGTTCAAGCTTGTCACCGGATTATCTGGTTGATGCTCAAGCTACTGCTGACGCACGCTTTCCTCATTGATTCGGGCAAGAATTCCACAAGTCTCAACCTCCCGGCCATCGTTGCAGCTCGCTCTCAGCGAAACGAGTTGTGTCTCTAGCGTTTGCAGAGCGGTTATCCGCGACCGTACATGAGAGATGTGCTCATCGAGCAGGGCGTTGACGGCGGCACAAGGTTGGTGAGGGTCGTCCTGATGTCTCTGTAGCTCGTGAATTTCTGCTAGCGACAGGTCCAGGATTCTGCACCGACGGATGAAGGCCAGCCGCTCACCATGTTTCTCGGTATAGACACGGTAACCATTCTCCTGTCGATCAGGCGGCGGTAACAAACCCTGACGTTCATAGAAGCGGACCGTCTGTGTATCGACCCCAGCCAACTCTGCCAACTGACCAATACGCACCAAGCTTCTCCTAAACGGATTCTCTACTATTGACCCTATAGTAGCTATAAGGTTTATGATGATATCACAAAATTATTCAAGTGGAGCCGTACCATGAATAACTCCTGTGGTGGCGCCTGTGGCGGCGATAAAGTACCTGCAGCGGATTCCGATTTGCAGACTTCCTCAGAATCGCCAGGGAAGTGGGTCAGCATCTATGCTGTGCCGAAGATGGATTGTCCATCTGAAGAGCGAATGATCCGCCTTGCACTGAACGGCTTTGACGAGATCCGAATGCTGTCCTTTGACTTGTCCAACCGCCGGTTGGAGGTCTTGCATGACGGCTCGGTTGTGCCCATTACTGCGAAGCTGACGACCTTAGGGCTAGGTGCCTCTCTTCAGGAAACCGTGACTGCCGACCCAGAGACAATCAAGATCGCTAAGAGCTCAGCAGCCTCTGCTACGCAGGAGTCCGACACCCTGCGCTGGTTGCTTGGCATCAACGCACTCCTGTTCGTGGTGGAAATGACTGCCGGTCTGATCGCCCAGTCCACCGGACTGATTGGAGAGTCCCTAGATAATTTTGCCGATGCGGCAGTGTATGGGCTCGCCCTTTATGCGGTTGGGCATAGCGTGAAAATGCAGGTACGTGCCGCGCATCTTGCTGGTGTACTTCAACTGATTTTGGCTCTCGGCGTACTCGTAGAAGTGGTGAGACGCTTTGTATTTGGTAGTGAGCCCGAATCGCTGATGATGATGGCCATCGCCTCCGTCGCTTTGATCGCCAATACCGGTTGTCTGCTGTTGATCTCCAAACACCGCGAAGGCGGCGCACATATGAAGGAAAGCTGGATATTCTCGGCCAACGACGTGGTGATTAACATGGGTGTCATCGCCGCTGGCGCCTTGGTCGCGTGGACCGGATCCAATTATCCGGATCTGATTATCGGCACCATCGCGGGGATCATCGTGCTTAACGGTGCCAGGCGTATTCTGGCGCTCAAGGGTTAAATAATGATCATTATTGGCAAAAATCTCTCGCCATATGCCCTGTTGTTGTCCACTCTGAACTGCTAGCAGCGTCTGACGAGGTTGTGAAATGGCTGGTCCAACAGTCAATGACTTATGGCGAGTCCGCTCCGGTGGCCCCTTTCTTTACCTGTGTACATCTATGAAACACCGGAGCCGCCTTCAGTCTTTTTGCGAATGGTGGAGGCTGGCAGCGCGTTGATCAAGGTCGGTTACACGCCCCCACATATAGAATCTTTACGTATTGACCGCTTGTAAAGGCATTGGTATCCTTTACAGAACGGCGCAATGTAAAGAGGTGTCCTATGCCAAAAGTTAGCTCAAAGCGGCAGATCACGCTACCTGTGGATCAATGCCGGCTGGCGGGCATCGAGCCTGGTGATGAATACGAAAGCTACGTGGACAACGACGGGCACATTACTATCATCAAAAAAGTCTCAGGCGCCGCGCGCGGGATTCTCAAGGGCATCCGCGTGGATCGCCAGGTGAGTGAGGACGATTCCCGTCAAAGCGGTATCCGTGCGTGATTGCCATTGATACCAATGTGCTGCTTCGGTACCTGCTGCTGGACAATAAGGCTCAGTCGCATAAGGCCATGTCACTGATCACGGGTCCTGTACCCGTTCTGGTGACGGATGTCGTGCTGGTGGAGACAATGTGGGTTCTAACGGGTAAGCGCTACAAGCTTGACCGTGAGGCCATTGCTGGCGTGATCAGTGCGCTGTTTGAGGAGCCGAACATTGTCTTTGAGGATGGGCAGACCGTGTGGCGTGCTCTGAATGACTATAAAAAAGCGCAGCCGGTGAAGGTCGGTGGCAAGAAAAAAAGCGCCGACTTTCCCGACGCACTTATTGTGAACAAGGCCCAGCACCAAGCACAGCAGTGGCACCAGGCGCTCAAAGGCGTTTACACCTTCGATATCGCGGCCCGGGAGATACCAAGGACGCTAAGCCCATAATTCGATAAAGATTAAAAGGTCGGCATGAGCAGCATTGACCACTACATACACGCGGCTACCCGCGCCAACACCCGCAAGGCCTACCAAGCCGCCGTCCAGCACTTCGAGGACCAATGGGGCGGGTTTCTGCCAGCTACGGCCAATAGCGTTGCGCGTTACCTGGTGGACCACGCCCGCACTCACTCATTAAACACCTTGCGCCAGCGGCTCGCGGGTCTGGCGGCCTGGCACCTTGAGCAAGGTTTTCCCGATCCGACCAAAGCACCCCATGTAAAAAAGGTGCTCAAGGGCATTGCCGAACTGCACCCGGCCCCAGAAAAGCGGGCCAGGCCCATCCAGTTGGTGCAGCTGACGGCCATCGTATCGCACCTTGATCAGCAGATTGCTCGACAAGATGCACACCAGTTGCCATTGCAACCGCTTCGCAACAAAGCACTTATGCTGATCGGTTTTTGGCGGGCTTTTCGAAGCGACGAGTTGGCGCGGCTCAATGCGGAGCATATCCAGGTGGAGCCTGGCTCTGGCATGGAGATTTACCTATCCCGCACCAAAAGTGACCGCTCTGGGCAAGGGCGCTATTTCAAAGCGCCGGCACTCAGACAGCTGTGTCCTGTAGAAGCCTATTTGGAATGGACTAATGCGGCACAGATCAAGCGAGGACCGGTATTCCGGGCCATTAACCGTTGGGGTCAGCTTGCGGGCGAAGCACTGCACCCGAACAGTATCATCGCCATCGTCAGATCTTGTTGCCAAGAGGCAGGCATAGAGGGTTCGGACGCGTTCAGCAGTCATTCCTTGCGCCGAGGGTTTGCGAACTGGGCCAATGATCATCGCTGGGACACGAAGTCTTTGATGGAGTATGTGGGATGGAGAGACGTTCATTCCGCAATGCGCTACATCGATGCACCTGATCCGTTCGCCCGCCTTCGGATTGGACGCGGGCCGAACGAAGCCGAGGCTTGCGGTGGTCCCTCAAACTCACCTGAGACAAAATAAGCACTTGCCATGGTAGCCATCTACCACACCGCGTACCCGCGCCTTAGGAAAGACCTCTCGCCACACGAGGTCGGGGATGTGTATACGCCGACAGACAAAGAGCTTCGCTTCGCCCAACGTCACTGTAAACGTACCAGCGCCTCGTATCTCGGATTACTGGTGCAGCTGAAACTGGTTCAAAGGCTGGGGCGCTTTGCCACACTGGGCGAGGTGCCAGACGTTATCCTCAACCACATCAGAGCTCACAGTCGTTCCCGAACATCTCGTAAGGAACTGCAGACCTATTTCGCCTCGGGCGCGAAAATTCGGCACGTCAAATTCATTCGCCAGTACCTGAATATTCGACCTTTCGATAGCGAAACAACGGGTGCTCTGGTGCGGGGCTGGGCGCTGGAGGCGGCCGCCACCAAAGAGGCATTGGCCGATATCATCAATGTCACCCTGGAGTACCTGGTCAAGGAGAAGTACGAACTGCCTGCATTTAGCGCTCTCGACCGACTATGCCAATCGGCGCGCCGAGAAGTCAATGACAGGTACTATGATCAGCTCTGCGGCTATCTGACGGCCGGAGGTCGCCAGCTCATCGGGCAAATGCTCCGATCTGCCGGTGGTGCGAGTGGTTTTGGCTGGAACACCCTGAAAAACGAGCCCAAACGGCCTACGCCTCGAAATATTCAGGCCTACATCACCTATCTGGAATGGCTGACGTCCCTGCAAAATAGCTTACCCATAGATCTGGGGTTGCCACCTGTCAAGCACCGGCAATTCATCAACGAAGCCAAGGCTCTCGATCACGCTGAACTGATGAAACTCAAGGTGAGCAAACGCACGGCACTGATGATCGTGCTGATTCGTCATCAGTACGCCCAAACCCTGGATAAGGCCGCTGAGATCGTCATCAAGCTCCTTCAGAAGATGGATCGCACGGCGGAAAAGAAGCTGGAGGAGTATCTGGCTCATCACCAAAAGCAGACGGATCGGCTCATTGCGATATTGTCCGGTACAATCCAGATATACCTGGATAAGCCCAAAACGGTGACCGCCTTCGATCCTGTGCTGGGCAAGGACAGCAAGCTGATCTTGCAGATGTGCGAACAGTACATGGCCTACGCTGGCAACAACTACCTGCCTTTCATGATGCCGCTGTACAAAAAGCAGCGAGCCACGTTGTTTCGCACGATCGAGATACTAAACCTCGCGTCGGCCACTGAAGATAAAGACCTTCTCAAGGCTTTCCGATTTATCCTCAAGCACAAAAAGCGCCGCACTGAAACCCTGTGCATTCTAAGTGACCCCGACTCCCCTTCAAGTAAGAACGTGATGAACATCCGGTGGATTCGAGATAAATGGTGGAAGCTGGTAACCGGCAAGTCCACGAAGTCTGCAACTGTTACCCATGTCAATAAACTGTGCTTCGAACTATGCGTATTCGAGCGAATCGCGGAGGAACTGAGCACGGGTGACTTGTTCATCCCTTACAGCGAAACCTTCGACGACTATCGCGAGCAAATGATCACTTGGGAAGAGTACGAGGCCGGGTTAGGACCGTACTGCGAGCAGGTCGGCCTGGTCGCCGGGGCCCCCGCCTTCACACAGGCATTGAAAAGCGCCATGACAAACTCTTGTCAGAAAGCGGATCAGCGTTTTCCGGATGACGAACTGGTTCGTATTGAAAATGGGAAGCTTGTTATTGGTAAAGCCAAAACCGATGATCCGCCGCCCGAAATTGAAGCCATTTCTGCCTTGCTTAAAGATCGCCTGGAGAAGATTAACCTGCTTGATCTGGCCATCACCGTGGAGAAATGGCTTAATTTGAATCACCAATTCGGACCGCTATCCGGCTTTGATTCACGTATCGACGACCCTTTTCTACGCTTTGTACTGACGTTGTTCTGCTACGGAACCAACATCGGACCGACAGAAACGGCCCGGTCAGTGAAAGGCATATCCCGCAAACAGATCGCCTGGATCAGTCTCAAAAGGACGACCGAAGAGCGCCTTGATAAGGCCATCGCCAAGGTCAACAACGCTTACAAGAAGTACGGCCTAATTGAGTGTTGGGGCTCAGGCAACAGCGTTTCTGCTGATGGCAAGCTTTGGGACCTGTACGAGGACAATCTGCTGTCTGAATACCATCTGCGATACGGCAGTTACGGGGGTATCGCTTACTACCATGTCTCCGATACCTATATTGCATTGTTCAGCCGGTTCATTCCGTGCGGTGTTTACGAGGCCATCTACATTCTCGATGGTCTCTTGAACGACAAATCCGACTTCAATCCGGATACCGTGCACGGCGACACTCAGGCGCAGTCAACGCCGGTGTTCGGGTTGGCCTCCCTGCTGGGCATTAAACTGATGCCTCGTATCCGCAACATCAAAGACCTAACGTTCTACAAGTCAGACAGGGGACTGGTGTTACAGCATATCCAATCGCTATTCAGCGATCCCATTCGGTGGGAGCTCATTCAGACGCATTACCCCGATATGATGAGGACCGCCATGTCGGTAAAAACGGGCAAGATCACCGCGTCGACCATTCTCAGGCGATTTGGCACCAAAAACCGCAAGAATAAGCTGTACTTTGCATTTCGGGAACTGGGAAGGGTCGTCAGAACCATGTTTTTGCTGGACTATGTTACCGACCTTGACCTGCGGAGGACGATTCAGGCCGCCACATGTAAGAGTGAAGAGTTCAACGAATTTGCGCGCTGGTTGTTTTTTGCCAACGGTGGGAAGATCAGCGCAAACCTCAGGCATGAGCAGAGCAAGATCGTGAAATACAATCACTTACTTGCCAATGTTGCGATTCTTTACAACGTGAATGCAATGACGGAGGTCTTTAACCAATTGAAGGCAGAAGGGCACAGCATTACCCGAGAGCACATGGCCAGCTTCTCGCCATACCACGCAGAGCACCTTGGTAGACTGGGCAGCTTCGAAATTGATTTGTCCAAGAAATTTAAACCAATGGCTTTCGAGCTGGAGATCGAATAACGGGAAAATGGTTTTGGATCAATCGCTTACGAGGCTAGTGGCTGAATTTTACAGTTTTACCGGCCGGACCTCAGCAACTCCCAGAAAGAATGCGTGGTAGATACGGCACCCATCTTGCGAAGGCCCAAATTGACGCCGTCACTGAGTAGTACGGTTAGGAGCCCGATTTGGTCACGACACGGCGCTCCTGTTCGCAAATCTGTGAAAGCTTCTGTAAACCCGATTTCACGGTCTACCGACAACAGAATGTCAGTGACCGGTGTTTGCGGTACACGCCGGTACAAATCCATGACTAGCTGATGGGCATTGTCGGGCGCCTGTTTCTCCAATTTGGAGAGTTTGAGTACGCCGTCTTGAATTAGCCCGTTTGGTAGCCGGTCACGGCGTGCGGCTTCGCCTGTGGCTTCAAATGCTTGAGCCAGCACCTGTTTCCGTTGCGTTAACCAGTCGAGAGGGTCCAACGGTACTGCCAGTGCTGATGACGTTGCAACGGCGTTAACCGGTATCAACTCTTTCGATGGCTCTGCATATCGACGGCTATTTTTTAACCAGATGTCGCCTGCCCTAAATGCATCGCGAATAGCGAAAAGAATCGCAGTTTCCCAAGTTCGACGGTCTGTGCGCTGCAACCTCTTTCGCCATTTGGGTCTAGCGAAGGCTATCGGTAGATTGTTTGGTAACCCCCGATTATTCGATCGGTTCAGTTGTTGGAGTGCGTTAATTGCTTTGAGTATCGGTCCTGCTGACTGCGCACCTTCGATCGCGAGTGTGTTCAGAAACCGTGGTGCATAGCGACGAAATCTAGCGTAGCCACTGTTCACAAAATCCAGAGGATCGGCTCCAACTTTGGCATTCACAGCGGTGGCATCTTCGACCAGGCGATTGAATACCTCCCAGCCGCAATCCTGTTCAATGGCTGTGTCGACGGGCTCGCCGGCTTCTCGCGCCGCGATGATCGATGCGCCTACTTCGGAAAAAGTTTTGAGTGTTTGTTGGATGAGCGCACGTTGATCGTTAATTTGATCATCTCTAACACGCTCAGAAGCACGGTACAGCCGACCCACAATTCGATCATGGGTTTCGACGATGGCGTCACCGATTGCGCCATGCCATTCAACACCACAGACGACTAGTATCGCCAGTTTTCTATGCGTAGGTAGATCACGCATGCCATCGGCATAGTAGCGTTCACCCTGGCGACGAAGGCGGGCTACTCTGTGCGAGGGCACACCCTGAAGCAAAGAAGGGCTGAGTTCCAAATCAACGATCCGTTCCAGCCGATCGAGCAACCCATTGACCACCCGTGAGTTGCTGCCCGGTTCGTGTTGGCGCAACCAGACGAATCGGGTGACGCCTGTCACCGTTGTTTCGCTGAGCAATGCGGTGAGTCTGTCCACTGTGGTGTTGTCGAGACGATCCGCGATGCGCCTAGAGATACGATTGTCGGCGGCGACCAGAGCATCTGCACACAATCGTTCAACCGTTGAAGGTGCCGGTACAACAATGCGCCGAAGGCGCATTTGGGCGACCACTTCGCGTGCCAACCCTTCGTTAGAGTGGGCCTGTTCAGCGGCTGATGCCAGCCACTGGGCGAAATCTAGGTCAGAAGCCTGATAAGTTCGATAGCCGTATAGATTCTGGAGCGACACCGAATGCTGATAGCGTGTCTGCCGTCTCTCCGCATAGTCGGCAAGGTCGCTTTTCGACAAACCCAGTTGCGCCCCAATAAATTTGATAATTGGGTCTGGGATGAATTCGCCTGGTTGGAGTAGTCGACCGGGATACCGCAAGGCACATAGCTGCAATGCGAAACCCAATCGGTTGCCGGGGCGTCGCCTTGTTTTGACATGCTGCATGTCCTCGTCACTCAACACGTAGTGGCGGAGCATCGAGTCTTCATCCGCTGGCAATCCGAACAGTGCTTCCCGTTGTCGTTCGGTCAGAATGGTGCGTCTTGGCATGCGATACTGTCCCAGTTAAACTAAAGGCTAAACAGGACACCAATCCAGCCAGTAAACATGCGGCTTTGCAAGCCATGAAGAGAGGTAGGTTTAATTGGGACACCGGGTAGCCATTTATTGTCGAGTGTCGACAGCTGATCAATCGTGTGCGCGGCAGGCACGCGATCTTCGAGCATTCGCTAAACGAGCGAACTACGACGTCATTGGAGTTTTCAAGGAAACGGGGTCAGGTGCGAAATTGGATCGCACAGAACGAAAGAAAATTATGGCCTTGGCGCAACGCCGGGAAATCGATGCGGTAGTCGTGACAGAATTGTCTCGATGGGGTCGATCAACCATCGACCTGCTCAACACGCTCCGCGACCTGGAAAACTGGAAAGTCTCGGTGGTCGCCATAAGCGGCATGACCTTTGATCTATCGACATCCCATGGTCGGATGATGGCAACCTTTCTATCCGGCATCGCAGAATTTGAACGTGATTTAATTAGTGAACGCGTAAAATCCGGTCTTGCTGCAGCAAAAGCTCGCGGCAAAAAGCTGGGCCGAAAGAAGGGCTTCCGCCCAAAATCCGACAAACTTTCACCTAAAGTGCTTCACCTCATTGAACAAGGTAAGAGCTATCGATGGATTGCACGGGATCTCGGTATTAGCAAGAACACGGTCTCTGAGATTGTAAAACGCTCACGCGAGGCGGCCTAGACGCAGGCACTTTTTCTCGGTACCAGACCCTCAGCGACCTCGTTCAAACAGATCGACGAGTTCAACGATCTTATCTCTTTGCTCATCCAAAGAGCCTTCTCTAAGTGCACCTTCAATACAGGAATTTGCATGATCACGTAGAAGTTCGGTTTCAACTTTTTTCAACGCGGCTTTCGTGGCCTGAATTTGTTGCAAGATGTCGACACAGTAGCCCCCTCTGTCAGGATAGTTGTCGTGTCCAATTTTCAATTAATACTCGGGGGGCGCTCAGGAATGAGCAATGAAACAATACCCAGAAGAACGCAAGCAGGCGGTGCTTAGAAGAATGATGCCGCCAGAAAACACCCCGGTACGCGTGCTATCAGAAGAGACGGGAATCTCCGACGTGACCCTGTATCATTGGCGCAAACAAGCCCGATCAGGAGGGATGGTAGTGCCAGGGGATGGAAGGAATCCGGAAGGTTGGTCGCCCGAAGACAAGTTTGCAGTCGTGCTGGAGACCGCCGCTCTGAACGAGGCGGAGGTGGCCGAGTACTGCCGCAAGAAGGGGCTGTATGCGGAGCAGATACTGGCGTGGAAAGAGGTTTGCATGCACGCCAATGCCACGGCAGTAGAACAGGCCAGGTCAGCGCGGGATCAGGCTCGATCGGCGAAGAAAGAGATCAAGGAGCTGAAGCGCGATCTGCGTCATAAAGAGAAGGCGCTGGCGGAAACCGCTGCGTTACTGGTGCTTCGAAAAAAGATGCATGCGATCTGGGGCGAGGGAGAGGACGAATGATTAGCACCCCAGATCGCGAGCGAGCCGTCAGGCTGATCAAGGAAACAACCGATGCTGGTGCCCGGACCTTCAGGGCGTGCGCAGAAATGGGCATAGCCATGCGCACCTATCAGCGCTGGACCCGGGAGGGGGATGTTAAGGCAGATGGTCGCCCTGGTGCGACCCGTCCGCCACCGGTTCACAAACTGACACAGCAAGAGCGCGAGGCCGTGCTGGTCGCCGTGAATAGCCCAGTACACAGAAGCCTGCCACCCAGCCAGATTGTACCGGCCCTGGCGGATGAAGGGTGCTTTATCGCCTCTGAGTCCACGTTCTATCGTGTGCTTCGTGAACAGAGCCAACAGCAGCACCGGGGCCGCAGTAAGGCACCGACCGCCAAGCCACTCAACACGCACTGTGCCACCGGCCCGAATCAGGTGTGGTGTTGGGACGTGACCTGGTTGCCCGGTCCTGCCAAAGGAATCTTCTTCTACCTGTACCTCATCCTCGACCTGTACAGCCGCAAGATTGTGGGCTGGGAAATCCATGAGGGAGAGTCCAGTGAACTGGCGTCAGAACTGGTAACCAAGGCGTATTTACGTGAGGGTATTGCCGGTGTACACCTGGTTCTGCACTCGGACAACGGCAGCCCGATGAAAGGCGCGTCACTGATGGAAACCCTGTACCGACTGGGTATCATGTCGTCCTATAGCCGCCCTCGGGTCAGTAACGATAATGCCTATGCTGAGTCGATCTTCCGAACGTGCAAGTACCGCCCTGATTACCCTTACAAAGGCTTTGCAACACTGGGCGATGCCCGGGCCTGGGTACTCCAATTTGCGACCTGGTATAACCAGGAACACAAGCACAGCGGGTTGAAGTTCATCACTCCGGCGCAACGGCATAGTGGCCAGACGACAGAAGTCATACAACAGCGAAAGGCCGTTTACGAGGCCGCGAAAGCAGCCAATCCGAAGCGCTGGTCGGGGAGAACTCGGAATTGGGATTTGCCAGAAGAGGTCTGGTTGAATCCTGAGAAGGAGAGTCGCAGCTTAGAGGCCGCTGCGTAAAAAACACGACAACTATGCTGACAAACAGCGGT